>Ga0126371_10005085_pt1 | contig 11667 bp, 13 predicted proteins | sample PanSoiMetaPlot_4_FD_110145 | JGI IMG/M metagenome (GOLD analysis project Ga0126371, IMG submission 110145) | Tropical forest soil microbial communities from Panama - MetaG Plot_4 | ecosystem: Environmental > Terrestrial > Soil > Tropical forest > Bulk soil | place: Panama | collected 2016-02-17
CACGGCATCGGCCGACCTTCGTTCGGAGTCAGCCGCCGTGTTCGCTCTGCGCCCAGTAGTTGCCATCGCAACGCATGCTAGCGCTCAAGGCGCTTCGCGCCACCCGGCGTTGGTGTCGAGCTGGTGGCGTCCTCGCTGCCCGGACGGCTCGCCGACGACTCGCTCGCCGCAGGCTGGCTGGCCACGGGCTTGCTGGCCATCAGCGCGCGCAGAGCTCCGAGCTCGACCTCTGAGGGCGGATGGATCTCGGCTAGCTCGGCGCTAACGCCAAGCTCCCAGCCAGTGCGTTCGCGCACCAGGTCAACGCTGACACCGGGAAAGATTCCGGTGAGCACGAGCTCGGATGTTTCCGGGTCCGGCCGGAGTACACCGAGATCGGTAATGACGAGCCGCGGGCCGCCGCCGGTCAGGCCGAGGCGAGCCCTGCTCCTGGAGCCGTCCCCGAAGCCAACCGAGGTGACAAAGTCGACCCGCTCGGCGAACGTTCGCCGCGACTGGCGGAGCACCACGATTACTTCCTTGCAGGCAGCAGCGATCTCAGGCGCACCTCCCGCGCCCGGCAGCCGAACCGATGGCTGCGCGTAGCTATCGCCGATCGCGGTCGTATTGATATTGCCGTAGCGGTCCAGCTGCGCGGCACCGAGGAAGCCAACGTCGATCCGGCCAGGCTGCAGCCAGTAGTTGAAGATCTCCGGGACGCTCACCACCGCATCGGCAGTCTCGGCCAGGATCCCGTCGCCGATGGACAGCGGCAGCTCGGCCGGCTTGGCACCGATCGTTCCCGACTCATAAATCAGCACCAGGTTCGGCGCGTGCGTCGCCCTCGCCAGATTTGCAGCTGCGCTCGGCAGCCCGATGCCGACGAAGCATGTCATCCGGTCGCGCAGCGATCGCGCAGCCGTGACAGTCATCATTTCGTCCTGGGTGTAGGTCAGCATGGCACCGTGCGCTGCGCATCCGCGCTGCTCCCGTTGGCGCAGCCGTAGACATGCTCGTCGAGCCAGGCAGTGAATCTCTGCCGGTCCCTGCTTATCTCGTCCCAGGCGAGATAGAAGTCGTTATCCCTGGCCGAGTAGCCCAGTGCGTAAGAGGGATGCGCGCCGCCCGGTGCCAGGGCGACGTAGCCGACGCTCCAGGAGGGAAGCACGACGGCGCCGGGCAGTGGCTCCAGCACATCAACGATTTCCTCGACCGTCACCACCGAGCGCGCGGAGGCAAGCACCGCTTCCTTCTGAACTCCGGTGATCCCCCAGTACTGGACGTTGCCGTGCCGGTCTGCCTGCTGGGCGTGGATGATCGCGACGTCCGGTCGCAGCGCGCTGACTGCGGTCAGGACCTCGCCGGTGAACGGGCACGTTATCTCCGCGATGCCCGACGTCAGCGCCGCAAGGCTCGTCCCGCGGTAACCGCGCAGAATCGCGAACGGCAGGCCCGATGCCCCAGCCTGGTATCGATTGGCCATGCCCGCGTGACTGTGCTCCTCCAGTTCGAGCGGCCCCGGCCACGAATGCTCTACCGCGTCCCTGAACCGGTGCAGGGAGCCAACGCCGGGGTTGCCGGCCCAGGAGAACACCAGCTTGCGTGCGCAGCCCGCGCCGATCAGCTGGTCGTAGACAATGTCCGGCGTCATCCGGACGAGCGTGAGTTCGCGCTTTCGCTGGCGGATCACCTCATGTCCCGCCGCGTGCGGAATCAGGTGCGTGAAGCCTTCCATCGCGATCGTGTCGCCGTCATGCACACTGGCCGCAATCGCTTCCGCCAACGACACGATCTCCGACACCCGATCCGAGCCTCCTCGCTCCGTTTTACCAAAACGATATCCGGAAGTGCGCCGCTAAGTGAACACCTGTGCGGAGTACGGCGAAGGCGACTCGCGCACCGGCACCGCCCTAGCGGGCCGTTAGTCGAGGTCAAAAGCGGCCTGGATCGCGGACATCAGCGCAGGCTCCTGCTCGGGCAGCAAGTATCCGATCTGCCTGCCGAGCGCGCCGATGGGCACGGTCACGATGTTGTCGCAACTCACGACGCACTCGCTGTCGAGGCCATTCTGCGGACCTAGCCGCACCTCCGTGGACAGGCCGCGAATTGTGCCGGTGATAGGCGCGACGGTCACGCTCGTGTGGTACGGCAAGACCAGCTCCCTGGTCAACAAGAGAACCGGGCGCGCCCGGTCGAGCGCAGCGACCTGGATGGGCCGCATTATTCAAGGCCTATATGCAGGCGGGCCGCGTACTCGGCAAGGACGGTGAGCTCAGGGTCCGCGCGCAATCCCGCTAGGACGAGTGCATCTCGGGCGGCAATCCGGCGGCGTATCTCTCTAGCCAGCGCATGCTCGAGGACCGAAGCCCTGCTCGGCGCCTCTCCCGCGGCGACCAGATGATCAACGAACTGCACCATCTCGTCCGGCAGCCGCACCGCGATCTGAGTGGTCATCCCATGACGGTACCAGATTGGTATTCGGTTTGGGATGCAGCCCTTAGCGACGGAAACGTGAGACTGCCCGAGTTGCAGGTGGCGCCCCGCCGAGCTCGCGGAGCTAGTCGCCGAGCGCGTGACGCAGATCCTCGATCAGGTCCTCGCAGGTCTCGATGCCGACCGAGAGACGGACAAGGTCTGCGGGGACCTCAAGCGCTGAGCCCGCAGTCGAGGCGTGCGTCATCCGGGCTGGGTGCTCGATCAGCGACTCGACTCCGCCGAGCGACTCACCAAGGGTGAATAGCCTGGTCCGCCCGCAGATCTCCAGCGCTGCCTCGGGTCCGCCGCTGGCACGGAACGAGACCATGCCGCCGAAGCCGCGCATCTGCTTTGCCGCTACCTCATGACCGGGATGGCTCGCCAGCCCCGGGTAGTAGACCCGGTTCACGCGAGGGTGGCTGAGGAGCATCTCGGCGATCCGCTGCGCGTTCTCGCAATGCCTGTCCATCCGGACGCCGAGCGTCTTGGCCCCGCGCAGTGTCAGCCACGCGTCGAACGGGCCGGGAACGGCACCAGTCGCGTTCTGCAGGAACGCGAGCTTCGCGCCGAGGTCGGCGTCCGCAACCACCACAGCCCCGCCGACCACGTCGGAGTGCCCGCCGATGTACTTCGTGGTCGAGTGCACGATAGCGTCGGCGCCGAGCGCCAGCGGCTGCTGCAGGTACGGCGAGGCGAACGTGTTGTCCACCACGAGCAGCGCACCGGCCTCGTGCGCGATCTCGGCGAGCGCGGCGATGTCGGCGATGCCGAGCAGCGGATTGGTCGGCGTTTCGATCCACACCAGCCGTACCTGGCGCTCGGCCAGCGCGGCCCGCACGGCAGCCGGGTCAGCTGTCTGGACTGGCCGGTAGCCGACGTTCCATTCGGTCAGCACCTTGTCGAACAGCCGGAACGTGCCGCCGTACGCATCGAGCGGGATCAGCACCTGATCGCCGGGCTGGCATAGCACTCGCACGAGGCAGTCGGAGGCCGCCATGCCGGATCCGAACGCGAGACAGCGCGCACCGCCCTCGAGCGCGAGCAGGCACTCCTCCAGCGCGTTCCTGGTCGGATTCGCGGTCCGCGAGTACTCGTAGCCCTCGATCCAGCGCGCCGCATCACCAAGCTCCTTGCCGCGCAGGCCGCCGACGCCATCCTGCTTATAGGTGGACGCCTGGTAGATCGGCGGCACTACCGCGCCGGTAACCGGGTCGGGTTCCTGGCCGGCGTGGATCGCGAGCGTCTCAAATCCGTGCTGCTGCATATCTGTCGCGCCCCTTTGCGCAGAACTGCTGGTGCGGAGGTGCCTTGCGAAGCGCTTAATTCTATGGGGAACGGGTTTGACCAGCCCGCCCGCGTCAGTTAGCCAGGCTGGCCCGACAGGAAGGTAAGAACATCCTGCCGGGTGATCACGCCGGCGGGCTTGCCGTCGACTAGCACCACTGCCGCTCCCGCCCGCTCCAGCGCTGCCACCGCAATGCTCACCGGCTCTCCCGACCCGACCAACGGCAGCGGCGGCGACATGAGCTTCGCGACCTGGTCGTCAGGAGCTGCCCGTCCGGTAACCAGGGCATCGAGCAGGTCGTGTTCGACAATCGAGCCGACTACCTCCGCGGCCATCACGGGCGGCTCGGCCGACAGCACCGGTAGCTGAGACACGTCGAACTCGCGCAGGCTTCCGATCACGGTTCTGACCGTGTCGGTCGGATGGGCGTGCACGAACTGGGGCAGCGGTCCTGCCTTCGCCTCGAGGACCTGGCCGACCCTGGGCTCGGCGGTCTCGGCGGTCAGGAAGCCGTAGTCGGCCATCCAGTCGTCATTGAAGATCTTTGACAGGTAGCCGCGGCCGCCGTCGGGCAGCAGCACCACGATCACGTCGTCCGGGCTGGCCTTCTTCGCAACCCGGAGAGCAGCGACCACAGCCATGCCGCAAGAGCCCCCAACCAGCAGGGCTTCTTCTCGTGCCAGCCGACGGGTCATCAGGAACGAGTCCGCGTCGCTCACTGCGATGATCTCGTCGCAGATGCTCTTGTCATACGTGTCCGGCCAGATGTCCTCGCCAACGCCCTCGACCAGATAGGGGCGCCCGGTGCCGCCGGAGTAGACAGATCCCTCCGGATCGGCCCCGATCACCTGGACCCGCCCACCGGAAACATCCTTCAGGTACCGGCCGGTGCCGGAAATCGTCCCGCCAGTCCCGATACCCGCAACGAAGTGCGTGACCCGACCCTCAGTCTGATCCCATATCTCCGGGCCAGTGGTGTGGTAGTGGGAGGCAGGATTTTCCATGTTCGCGTACTGATTCGGCTTCCAGCCGCCCGGTGTCGTCCTGGCCAGTCGGTCCGACACCGAGTAGTAGGAGTCGGGGTGGTCAGGCGACACGGTGGTCGGGCAGACCACCACCTCGGCGCCATAGGCTCGCAGCACGGCGATCTTGTCCTGAGCCACCTTGTCCGGGCAGACAAACAGGCACTTGTAGCCCCTCTCCTGAGCGACGATAGCTAGCCCGATGCCGGTATTACCTGACGTTGGCTCCACGATCGTCCCGCCAGGCTGCAGTTCGCCTGACTTCTCCGCCGCCTCCACCATGCGCAGCGCGATCCGGTCCTTGACCGAGCCGCCGGGGTTGAAGTACTCCACCTTTGCCAGCACCTCAGGTGCTGGCGCGTCGCCGCCAATCTGCCTGGATACCTTGTGCAGCCGGACCAGCGGCGTGTTCCCGAAAAGCTCAACGAGTGAGTCGTGCACCTGCATGGTTTTGTCGCCGCCTCCGTGCTCTGGGTGACCCGGCTGCCTAGCCGTCGCGCCTCGTCATTGACGGTATCCCACCACCGCCGCTCGGGCGGCTAGCCCGCGAGCTCAGCCCGGACCCCAGCCTGGCAAGAGCGAATTTGGCGAACAAGAAGACGCTGGCACAGCCCGAGGAGGCTGCCCGATACCACCAGAAGTGTGCTTGGGGAGCTAGTCGGCTTTGTACCCAAGCTGTTCCTGGATCGCGGCCAGGTCACACCAGGCCTGTTCGCGCTTGATCTTGCCGTCCCTGATCTCGAAGACATGCAGCAGGCGGAAGGCGATGTCACCACTCATGCCGTCGCAGAGGAAGGGCCGCCCGTCCACGATGTGGCCGCGCCAGAGCGTCTCGTCGATAACGAAGTCCTGGCCGTAGAGACGGCGCAACGGCGTGACGCTCTCGCCCTGGATATTGCTGAAGAGCATCTCGTAGTAGGAGCGCATGTCGGCGGTGTCCGTGAGCGCGCCCATCGGGGAGGGGATGATTTCATGTTCGGCCTGATCGCTCATGGTTGCGAGCACGGCGTCGACGTCGTCGGTCGCCTCGAACCTGAAATGGTCATTAACCAGCTGGTCCATCTGGGAGTGCGTCATGCTCATCAGGTAGGTCCTTTCTCTAGCGCGTCGACTGGGGCGAGCAGCCACAGCATCGAGATCGGTGCCATAACTCAGCCTGCCGCACCAGGTCGGCGAGCCGCCGGTTGGGGTCCTGCAAGGCGCTAAGCGATCACGAGGCGGTCTGAAGCCGCTTGCTGAGCATCGTCATCTCTGCGGTTAGCCTCTAAACTGGCGAGTAACAAGGGTTATCAATCGTTGGTTAGCTGGCCAGAGGTAAATCTGTACCGGCTCAATCGTCTGCACTCGTCGGGAGTTGTCATGCCAGAGGCCGTCGTCGTTGCGACAGCTCGGTCACCCATTGGACGCGCGTTCAAGGGTTCACTCACCACAATCCGCCCCGACGACCTGACGGTTCAGCTGGTCGCTGCGGCGCTGGCCAAGGTGCCCCAGCTCGACCCGGCCGATATCAATGACCTGATCCTGGGCTGCGGCCTGCCCGGCGGCGAGCAGGGCTACAACATGGCCCGAGTAGTCGCCGTGATGCTCGGCTACGACACCGTGCCCGGCACGACGATCACCAGGTACTGCTCTTCTTCCCTGCAGAGCACGAGGATGGCTTTCCACGCCATCAAGGCAGGCGAGGGCGACGTCTACGTTTCTGCGGGTGTGGAGTGCGTCAGCCGCTTCGTCAAGGGCAGCAGCGACGGCATGCCAGACACGAAGAACCCGGTTTTCACCGACGCTGAGGCACGCGCCAAGGAGATGGAGAAGGGCGGCTTCACCTGGCACGATCCCCGGGTGGATGGGCAGATACCCGACATCTACATTGCAATGGGCCAGACTGCGGAGAATGTGGCGCAGCTCCGCGGGGTCAGTCGCGCGGAGCAGGACGAGTTCGGCGTCCGGTCGCAGAACCTGGCCGAGAAGGCGATTGCGGACGGGTTCTGGCAGCGCGACATCACTCCGATCACGCTGCCCGATGGCACCACTGTCTCGGCCGACGACGGGCCGCGGCCAGGCACCACGCTGGAGAAGGTCTCCCAGCTGCAGCCAGTGTTCCGCCCAGACGGCACGGTCACGGCCGGCAACTGCTGCCCGCTCAACGACGGGGCCGCCGCGGTCGTTGTGATGAGCGACCGCAAGGCCGCTGAGCTCGGACTCACGCCGCTCGCCAGGATCGTGTCCACCGGCGTGACCGCTCTGTCCCCGGAGATCATGGGCCTCGGCCCGGTCGAGGCATCCAGGCAGGCGCTGGCCAGAGCCGGCATGACGATCGACGATGTCGACCTCGTCGAGATCAACGAGGCGTTCGCTGCCCAGGTCATCCCGTCCTACAGCGACCTCGGCATCGACATCGACAAGCTGAACGTCAACGGTGGCGCCATCGCGGTGGGCCACCCCTTCGGCATGACCGGGGCCAGGATCACCTCGACACTGCTCAATAGTCTCCAGTTCCATGACAAGGCGATCGGCCTGGAGACCATGTGCGTGGGCGGCGGCCAGGGCATGGCGATGATCTTCGAGCGCCTGAACTAGGGCTCGACTGGGCACGCGCTGGACGTTTTCTCGGCCCGCGCATAAGGGTCGCGATGCGACACGAGAGAAAATGCCGGGTTCGTGGCTCGCGGTCAAAGACGGCATTACGGAAGCCTTACGGTCAGGTCTTGTCAGCAGCGTGCGGGTAGTGCAGTCTCGACTGCAAGGACTCACCCTCACCATGGAGGTGCCACTTGTCCCTGACCCACTCTCCGGAGATGCATAAGAACCTAATTGCCCGCATCCCGACCGTAACCGGACTTCAGCTCCGAGAGTGGTTCAGCCGACTTGAATCGGGTCCAGCGTTCCTGCGCTGCAACGAGCGTGCGCACTGGCTGTCCGATGAGCATGGCTTGTCGCACGGCTACGCCAGCGCGATCGTGCACGAGTATGAGCTTCAACGTCGCAGCAGGCTTAACGGCGCGTGGACCTAAGTCGCGCCACCGGCTTCATCGCTAGTCACCCGCGGGCAGTCCTTGCGACCACGCGCAGGGATGGTCGTCCGCAGCTGTCTCCTGTCGTCGCAGCGGTAGACGATGCGGGTCGAGTCCTGATCAGCACGCGAGAGACCGCGGTCAAGGCCAAGAACCTGGCCAGGGATCCGCGGGCGGCGCTGTGCGCCATGAACGACCAGTTCTTTGGCGAATGGGTCCAGGCCGAGGGAACAGCCGAGCTGGTGCACCTTCCGGAAGCGTTGCCGATCCTGGAGGACTACTACCGGCGGATCTCCGGCGAGCACCCGGACTGGGCGGACTATCGCGACGCCATGATCCGGGAGAAACGCCTGATTGTCAGGATCACCATCGAGCGTGCCGGGCCGGATGTGAGCGGCTAGCAGCCGCTGCGATGGTCTTCCGTTAGCGCCGCTTCGACCGAGTCCAGGAAACCGGACACGAGCAACCTTTTCGGCAACGGCGTCCGCCTTTAGTTCGTGCGTTCAAAAGAATGTTCTGGTAAGTCGCATTATAAAGGGCGTTTGGCATTGAACCTTCGTCTGAATATGCGCGCTCGAAACTATCGGAACCGGGCCGCATCACGGCTATCAGGTTAACCTTGACTGAACGATTCCGGCGGAGTCAACGGTTGAATGACTGGTCAGCCGAGACCGCGGTGCAGGGAGGCCGTTACAGCACGTCAACAGCGTCTCGGTACCCCCGGTCGGGGTCGAACCGACACTGGGGACCCTTTTAGGGGGCCGGCCTCTTCCTTTGGGCTACGGGGGCATTGCGATGATACCCCGCAGCCATCTGGTCACTCAATGTAAGCCAATTAAATGCTTGCTCTTTAAAGGCCAATCTGGTGCATCTAATCCAGGTCAGCGCTGATCTCTGACACTAGGAGTAACCATTGCCGCAATCCTTATTACGGTCGGTAGCTGCGGTAAACCTGCGGTGATCTCAGGCCCGGTCGCAGAGCTCGCGCGCCCGACCGAAAACCGCATCGAGCATGACATCGGTGACCCGCCCGGTGAAGGTGTTCTGCTGGCTCGGGTGGTAGCAGCCGATCACGCTCAGCACGTGATCAGGCGCGGCCGGCGCAGTTTCCCCCATGCGACGGACCACTGCTTCCGCCCCATGGCCGAACACAGGCCGCGGGCGCGGGATCCCAAAGCCGGCGTCCGAGAGCCGCGGCCAGAGGGCCTGCCAGGCGAAATGGCCGAGGCAGACAATCGCGCGCAGATCTGATCCGAGAATGGCCAGCTCCGCCGATAGCCAGTGTGCGCAGGTATCGCGCTCCGTCACCGTGGGCTTGTTGGCAGGGGGTGCGCAGTGCACGGCAGCGGTCATCCGGGTCGAGAACAGGTGCTGCCCGTCTCCGGCGGTCACCGAGGTGGGCTGCGCGGCGAGGCCGCACCGCCAGAGCGATGCGAACAGCACATCACCGCTGCGATCACCGGTGAAGATGCGGCCAGTTCGGTTTCCCCCGTGGGCGGCTGGCGCCAGCCCGAGGATCAGCAGCCGAGGTCGCTCCGCACCCCAGCTCGGCACCGGGCGGCCCCAGTAGACCTCGGCCTGGAAAGAGCGTCGCTTCTCCGCCGCGACTTTCTCCCGCCACTGGACGAGTCGCGGGCAGGCTCGGCATACCGACTGCAGGGCGGCCAGATCGTCGATCGACTGCGCTGTCAGCGCGAGGCTGCGAACATCGGCCTCGGTGCCCGCTACCGGCGTCTTCGATGTCGCCGGGTCCTCCGGCCAGCCGCTGCCGGGCGGCACCGGGCTAATTGCTGCCATGGCCCGCGATGGACCAGGCAATGCCGTCCAGGATGTCGTGCTCGCTGGTGACCACCTCGTCGAAGCCAAACCGCTCCATCAGCCGGTCGAGTATGAGCGCACCTGCTCCGATGACGTCCACCCGGCCCGGATGCAGCGCTCCGATCTGCGCCCGCTCATCGTGGCTCTGCTCGAGTAGCTGGTTCGTTACCCGGCGAACCTGCTCCGCGCCAAGCCGCGCGTGGTGCGTCAACTGCGGATCATAGACCTGCAGTCCGAGGCCGATGGCGGTCACCGTGGTGACCGAGCCCGCCAGCCCGACGAGCGTGCGAGCGCTGGCGGCGGGCACCGCAGCGGCCACGGCATCGAGTGCCCGGTCGATGTCAGCGCGCGCCGCCTTGAGCTCGGCATCCGTTGGCGGATCAGAGTGCAAGTGGCGCTCCGTCAGCCGGACGCACCCGATATCGACTGATATAGCTTCCAGTCCTGCGCCGACGTCCGTGCCAACCACAAACTCGGTGGATCCGCCGCCAATGTCCACGACGAGGTACGGCGGCTGAGGGTGACTCGCATCCGCGCCATTCGCGGCCAGCTCCGCCGTCGCCCCAGTGAAGGACAGGCGGGCCTCCTCGCTGCCGCTGATGACTTCGGGCCACACATGAAGGATCTCGTGCACCCCGCGGGCGAACTCGTCGGCGTTGCTCGCGTCCCTGGTGGCACTCGTAGCGACCATCCGCACCGCTGCGGCCTTCTCGGCGGCGATCTGCTCGCCGTACTCAGCCAGCACCCGGAACGTACGGCCGAGGGCGGCGGGCGCGAGCTGACCGGTGGCATCCACGCCCTGGCCAAGCCTGACTATCTCCATCCGGCGCTCGACATCGCGGAGGAGGTGCTGCACCGGATCGACGTCGGCGATCAGCAGCCGCAGCGAGTTCGTCCCGCAGTCGATCGCTGCAACGCGCTGGTTCATGTCACCCCTTTCCGCCGCTCAGCTTAGGTCTTCTGGCTGTACGCATGGACCAGCCTGCCACCACGGCCCGGCGGCCCGCGCCGCCTCGGCGCCGAGCGGATTCGACCCTGGTACGGCAAGCTCCTGCGCGACCAGCGCGTGCAGGCACTTCACCCGATCAGGCATGCCGCCAGCGCTCTGCGTGCCTGCTGGCAGCGGCTCCAGTCCAAGCCGGACGGCGGCCGCATCTCGGTGCGCGAGGTAGTCCTCGTGGGCGGCCCTATAGCGTTCGCTGAGAGTCGGGTCGGCCGCCAGCCTGGCGCTCATCTCGCGCATCATTCCGGTCGACTCGAGCCTGCTGACAGCAGCGACAGCTCGAGGGCAGGTGAGGTAGTAGAGCGTGGGGAACGGAGCCCCGTCGGGAAGGCGGGGTGCAGTCTGCACGACGTCTGGCAGCCCGCACGGGCACCGGTGCGCGATCGCGATGACGCCACGTGGTGGCCGTCCGAGCTGCTTGGCCACCACAGCCAGCTCGGCCGGTCGCGGGCCGGGCATGTCACTTTCCAGGGTACTTGTCCGCCTCCTTGACGGACTTCCACAGCACGTCGTACCAGGGCGTGGCCGTATGGCTCTGTCCGGAGCTGCGCTGCGGGCGGCTCGGGTAGATGACGACGTAGCACTTCTGCGCCGGGAAGCACATATGCAGCTGGTCTCGCGCCTGCTGCTCAATGAAGCCTCGCGAGGAATACGCGTGCTCCTGCGCCCTGAGACGATCCACACGGCCGGATAGCTGAGTGTTTAGCGCTTGCAACTGGGCGATCTGGCGGCGCTCGGCGATGTACTCGCGGACCGGGTAGGCCAGGCTCAGCGCGATCGCGCAGACCACGATCGCGAGCAACGCCGCCCGGCTGGTGAATCTCGGGCGCGGGGACGGCCCAGCCCGGCCTGGCGGCCCAGCGCCCTCCCCGGCCGCCATCACTGCCCGTCAGTCGCCGAGCGCGGGAATGCGGTGCGACCAGCGTAGGCGGCGCCATCGCCGAGCAGCTCCTCGATCCTGAGCAGCTGGTTGTACTTGGCGACCCGCTCCGATCGGCACGGTGCTCCGGTCTTGATCTGGCCGCAGTTCATCGCGACGACCAGGTCGGCGATGGTCGTGTCTTCGGTCTCGCC
>Ga0126371_10005086_pt1 | contig 11666 bp, 8 predicted proteins | sample PanSoiMetaPlot_4_FD_110145 | JGI IMG/M metagenome (GOLD analysis project Ga0126371, IMG submission 110145) | Tropical forest soil microbial communities from Panama - MetaG Plot_4 | ecosystem: Environmental > Terrestrial > Soil > Tropical forest > Bulk soil | place: Panama | collected 2016-02-17
AATCGCGAGATCGTTCAGTTCGTGACACGAGGCGGGTGCAACATATTTGTGCAGCCCGCCCGAAGAGAGGTCGTAGCGGATCAGCGCGGATTCGTTCGGCGAGTTGTTCAGCAGCCAAAGGCCCCGTGCGTCTATCTTAAGACCGAGCACCTCACCGAGTCCGTCGGCGAATGTCGCCTAGGCGCCTTGCGCGGTGCAGCAGGGGATCTTACCTTTTTTACGTGCTGCCCTAATAGAACTGCTTTGTTTTCGGGCCGTACGCCAGGCTTTCGGGGATGAGATCGCCCTCGGGGACTTGGAACGCCGGCGTGCCACGCAAGACCGGTGGAGTCGCATCGCGAACAGCCTCCATGATCGCAGCAGACTCGCGTGAACCGCGAAGCTCGATAAATATCGAGTCGCGCGACGGGTCTAGGCCGCTTTTGAGCGAGCCCACTTTGTCCAGCCATTCGATCGCTTCCGGCCACTGCTTTCCGGCCGGCCAAGTGCGGGCAATCTCGTTAGTAACCGGGTTCCGATGTGGGGCAGCGGGCAACAGTTTTTTGAGCTGGTCGAGCGTGGCACATATCTGCGCGCGATCGTCGTCAGATAGCGTCGCGGAGGGCGGAAGCTGAGCGGCAACGATCAGGACACCGAAACAGAGTGAACCAATCAGGGGAGGCGCGAGCATCAAGGCTACTATTTCGATGATCGCGCAAATCGATAATGCGACGAACGAGTGGGTGTAACTATTGCTGCCGCACTTCGACTTTGACAACCTGCCCGTTGTCGAGCCGGATGGTTCCGAGCTGTTTGCCGCCCGACCAATACTGGCAGCTCTCGCGTATGTGGCCGTCGTCATCGGGAACGGTGATGTGGGACGCGGGCTTACCGAGCGCGGCGAAGAGATCCTGTTCCGTCGTGCCGATTTTGACGCCCGCGACTTCTTCAAGCGACAGCTCTCTCACTGGCTCGGGAATCGGAGCAAGCGTTATCACCGGAGCGGCAGTTCCGGTCATGGGAGCCCAACGGCGGCGGGAGCGCGAGGAAGCGGAAGCGCCAGAGGCTTCGTCGGTTGTGAGGGAGGCCCCGGATCCCCCATCCCCTCCGAAGCCGGGGCTGAACGTTCCGGGCGCCCGGCCGCGATTGATTGTGGGCGCGGAATCGGTCTTCGGCACTACCGTCGCTTTCGGTTTGGCGCCGGTCTGCGCCGCCGCGGAAGTAGTGGCGTCCACGTTATTGAAGATGCCCGAGAGCGTGTTGGCGATCGGTTTCCCGGCAGCGGTTCCGATGGTGGCCCCGGCGGCGGCCGCCGCGTGTTCACTGAGGGCCTGGGCGTAGACAGTTCCCGATACGGCAAAGAGCCCGACTGCTGCAATCGATGCTAGCGCGCGCATGTTATTTCCTCTGGTCTCATGCTAAGGCGCGGGGCTGCCGCAAACCAGCGAGAATTTACCTTAGTTCTGTCTCGGAAAGAGTACTGTTTAGGCGTCGAAGATAGTGCTTAGTCCCCGGAGAAGCCGAGGAGCGCTGCGGATTCGAGCTGATCGCGAGCGCTGCGACTGGCGCCGTCGGGGAAATGGATGCGAATTTTCCGCGTTTCAGGATAAACTATCCATACCTCTTCTGCAACCGCGTGCGAAATACTGCTCGATTTTGCGATCGAGCTGCGCGGCGGTTTTGGAGTCGGAAGCTAATTCGATAGCGATGGTGGGAGCGCCTTCGCAATAGCCGTCAAGATCAGTGCGCTCGAGTTGCGCCGTGCGGATGAAGCTTACGTCCGGTTGAAGCCAAGTGCTCGGTGACAGTTTGAAACCAGCCTCGATGTAGACTTCGCCCAATTGATGTTTCTTGACGAAGGCTTCAGAACGTCTGAAAGGTTTTGTCGTACGCGAGTGTGACGTAGCTTGGGAGGGGGCAAGACGAGGAGCTCTCCTTCGAGGAGTTGGTGCTTCAGCCCATCGTCGTGGAGCTGCTCGAATTGCTCGAGGGTCAGCAGGGTTCGGAAGCTCATATCTCAACCATACTGCCAGATTCTCAGAGTTTCTGCGGTTCGGCGGCTTGACCAGCTAGTAAGAGAGTCGTCGAGAGAGAGCCGCGCTCACACAGCTTAAACGCCCCGAAGTCCTTGAACCAGTCCCCCTCGGGAACTTCCGGGGCGGAATCGATCCAATGCCGAAGCTGGTTCAGGTCGGCGACACCGATTTTCCGATCTCGCACTCGATCAATCAAATGCTGACGAACGCCTGCCGGGAATCGACCCCATTTCTCGATCTTCGGCATTAACCGCCGAAGACCATGCGACCCAATTCATCGCCCAGACGTTTAACCTCTTTGGGATCGGTGGCATTGCGAAAACGCTCAGCGAGTTCGAAGAATTCTTCTTGCTTTCGCTGCTCAGCTTCGATGCCGATTTCGATCAGCTCAACGATCGTCCGATTCGCGCTCAGACGTCCGGTTTTCGCCATGGAACGAACTTTCTCGACCATAGGGGGCAGGGAGACTTACGCTTTGCCGAACAGATTTAGCGGTACCCATAGCATATCCCTTATCGTTTCTTGAATGTTAGAAAGCATTCTCCGATACTTTGCAGCGCCGTAAGAGCGCATCAGAACCTTCTCAATCCCGACGGAGTGATCTTGAAAATGTCGATGTCGTCGCCGTGCCCGAACGAGCTTATGCGATGGCTTTGCTCCAACTCGCGATAAATGTATTGCCCTCATCCTGGACGTACCCTTGTCCAGGGGCTACGCTACGAGCGGCTCCGTCCGACCTACGAAGGTATAGTCAGATGGGTCTGCAAACTATCGTTCCGCTTCGAAAAAGAGCATCTGCTCTTTGTCGGAAACCATAGAAATCTTTATACCTTGGTGCTCTGCGCCGGCAAGGCTTTTCGGACTGTCGACGGTTCTAGCTACATCCGCTGGTGCCACCGCAGTTCTCACACTTGTAGCAGCTTCCATTGCGCGTCATGAACCCGCCGCATTCCGAACACAGCGGTGCATCGCTCACCACCGGCACGAACGCCAGCGTCTGCTGTGGCTCGGGCTCGGTCGGACGCAGCACCGGCGCATTGCCCGCCTCCGTCACCGCATACTCAGGCCCCAGGAACTTCGCGCCCATCCAGCGGAAGATGTAGTCCATGATCGACTTGGCGTACGGCACCGTCGGATTCCCGGTCCAGCCGCTCGGCTCGAACCGCACGTGGCTGAACTTGTCGACGAAAAACTTCAGCGGCACGCCATATTGCAGCGCATAGCTGATGCTGGTGGCGAAGCTGTCCATCAAGCCGCTGATGGTCGATCCTTCCTTCGCCATCGAGATGAACACCTCGCCCGGTGTTCCGTCTTCGTACAGCCCGACAGTAATGTAGCCTTCGTGGCCGCCGATCGAAAACTTATGCGTGATCGACTGCCGCTCGTCGGGCAGCTTGCGACGCACCGGCCGGTACACGATCTTCTCGGTAACAGCGGGAGCCGCTGCAGCGACAGCAACAGCTTTCTTTTCGCCCTTGCCTGTTCCAGAACTCAAGGGCTGCACGCGCTTCGACCCATCGCGATAGATCGCCACGGCTTTCAGACCCAGCCGCCAGCTCTCCATGTAGGCGTCCATGATCTCTTCGACGGTCGACTCTTCCGGCATGTTGATGGTCTTTGAAATCGCCCCGGAAATAAACGGCTGCACCGCCGCCATCATCCGAATGTGCCCGTAATGATGGATGAAGCGCTTGCCGTTCTGCGGACGGAAGCTGCAATCGAACACCGCCAGATGCTCGTCCTTCAGGCCCGGTGCACCCTCAATAGTGCCGGTCGCATCGATGTGCGAAACGATCAACTCCACCTGCTCGGGACTGTAGCCCAGCTTGATCAGCGCCTGCGGGACGGTGTTATTGACGATCTTGATGATCCCGCCACCGACGAGCTTCTTGTATTTCACGAGCGCGAGATCCGGCTCGATGCCCGTCGTGTCGCAGTCCATCATGAAGCCGATGGTTCCCGTGGGCGCGATCACCGTGGTCTGCGCGTTGCGATATCCGACGCGCTCGCCGAGTTGGTACGCATTGCGCCAGCATTCTTCAGCGGCTTTGTAGAGATCCGCCGGAACGCGCTTGCTGTCGATCCCCGACACCGCTTTGCCGTGCATCAGGATCACATCCAGGAACGATTCCTCATTCTCTGGATAACAGGGGAACGTACCCACGCCTTCCGAGATCCGAGCGCTGGTCAGATACGCCTGGCCGCACATCACAGCCGTGATCGCACCCGCCCAATCGCGGCCCTGAGGGCTATCGTAGGGGATGCCCATCGACATCAGCAAGGCGCCTAAGTTGGCAAACCCGAGGCCGAGCGGCCGGAAATCACGCGAATTGCGGGCGATCTTCTCGGTCGGATAGCTCGCGTTATCGACGATGATCTCCTGCGCCAGAATCACGGTATCGCAGGCGTGCCGGAACGCCTCCACATCGAACTCACCGCCCGGCCCGACAAACTTCATCAGATTCAGCGACGCCAGGTTGCAGGCCGAATCATCCAGGAACATATATTCCGAGCACGGATTCGACGCGTTGATGCGCGCGGTCGCCTTCGACGTGTGCCACTTATTGATGGTCGTGTCGAACTGCATGCCTGGATCGCCGCACTGATGCGTCGCTTCGGCGATCTCGCGGAGCAGGTTCTTCGCGCTATAGCGTTTCTTGGGCTGGCCGTCGGACACGGCGCGCGTCCACCAGTCGCCGTCGGCCGCAACGGCTTCCATGAACTGATCCGTCACGCGCACGGAATTGTTCGCGTTCTGGAAGAAGATCGAGCCGTACGCTTCTCCGTCAAGCGCCGAGTCGTACCCGGCATCGATCAGCGTGTGCGCCTTCTTCTCTTCCTTGGCTTTGCACCAGACGAACTGCTCGACGTCCGGATGGTCGATATTCAAAATGACCATCTTGGCCGCGCGCCGCGTCTTTCCACCCGACTTGATCACGCCGGCGAACGCGTCGAAGCCTTTCATGAAACTGAGGGGGCCGGAGGCACAACCGCCACCGGCCAACCCCGCATTCTCTTCGCGTAACGGCGAAAGATTGGTGCCCGTCCCCGATCCCCACTTGAACAGCATGCCTTCGGTTTTGGCGAGTTCGAGGATCGACTCGAGCGAATCTTTGACCGAGTTGATGAAGCACGCTGAGCACTGCGGGCGCGACTCGCCCTTCTTCATCTTGACGACCTGGTCAATCAGCTCGTCATAGTAGTAGCCATAGCCGCGGGCTTCGTTATTAACGCCCACATTGAACCAGACCGGCGAATTGAAGCAAGCCTTCTGCGTGAGCATCAGGTGCGCCAGCTCGCCGCGGAAATTCTCGGCGTCCTGATCGGTCTGGAAGTAGCGGCCCGCTTTGCCCCAGTCGGCTATAGTGTCGACAACGCGATGCACCAGTTGCCGTACGCTCGACTCGCGCTCGGGCGAGCCCATGCGGCCATGGAAATATTTGCTGACGACAATGTTGGTTGCCGTCTGAGACCAGTCGGCCGGCACCTCGATATCATTTTGCTCGAAGATGATGGCGCCCTTTTCGCTCGCGATCGCGGCGGTGCGCAGTTCCCAGACAATCTCATCGTAGGGGGTCTTCCCGGCCTCCAGCTTGTCAGTGAAGTACTTGGGAAAGCTGACCCCTTTGCGGTCGGCAATGGGAAGAGCCTTTTTGCTTGCGATCTGCACGTCTGGAATCCTCGCTACGGCGACACCAACCTGGCCCATTTCTGATTCTCCTCTGTTTGGGCCGCCTAAGGGGAAACGCCTAATCCCATTATCCCTCGTTTTGGCGGCTGTTTGTAATCATGCCGCAACATCTAGTGGTCGGTCAAGGATTATATCTATATGCGGTGCAGTAGATTACAGCCGAGGCGATTGGAACTCGATTTCGGCCGGAAGACGCCATTTTCCGATCAGGACTTCCAACTTGTGCGGGCCGGGTGCGAGGTCTTTCGGAACGCCGAAATTCAGCTCGTAGCGTGGCGCGCGCGGGTCGATGCACTTGGTTTCGCACCAGGCGGCTGCGAGGCCGCCGATTTTGATCTCGATCAGCTCGGGCGAACGGACTTCTTCAAGCTGCATTTTTAGAATGCCGCTGCTGGTCTTGTGATTTTCGACCAAGTTGATGCCGTCGGTCAATGACACGATACGCGGGATCAACGGCCCGGCCGGAATCACGCGAACTGTGCCGGGCGGGCAGATCGGGCGGCCGTTCATGCGCACCTCAACGGGAAGCAAGCCGGTTCGGATCCCTGCCGGGAGCCACGCGTTCACCTGGCGAACGCCTTCCGCGATGGGCGGCCCGGCGTAGGTGGCCTCGGCGACGGCGCCTTCGACCAACACCTCGAGATTGTTCAGATCGCATTCCTCTGGCAAATTCGCGACCCAGATGGAGATTGCCGCGTGGCGCTCGCGCTTGGGCGCGACGGGTTCGCCTGTGATCGCGTTCGTGATGCCTTTGATGTAAGAAGCGGCTAGAGGTGGGCCTGGAATCAGCTTCCGCCACGTGGTCCACATGTATTGTGTTTCGACGCCTTCCAGCGCAAGAAGTTGAAGACCGTTCGCACGGGTGAATTCGCGGATTTCGTGTGCCGAGAACACGACGCCCGCCCAGGTGTCGGGAACGGCCGAATGCGGAAGCCCATTCAACTGGCCGCGAAAAATGCCGCCCGGCTTGAGCACACGGCAGGTTTCGCGCATGTATTGAAAGACGACTTCGCGGCTGGGGATGTGCTGGAAGACGGCGTAGGAATAAACGAAATCGAACGATGCGTGGGCGAACTGCGCGAGGCTCGCGCCGTCGGTGGCGTGCGGATGGGCGTTGGGGACACCGCGCAGCCGCTCCCGCGCCAGACGAATCATTTCGTCCGAGACGTCCACGCCGTGAATTTCGGCGAAATGGCGGCTGAGCGGTCTCATCAACCGTCCCGGGCCGCATCCGATTTCAAGCGCTCGCCGGGAGGGTGCGCCGGGCTCTTTCGGAAATCTCTTCAGTTCATCCTCGATGCGAGGCAAGACGTTGGCCACCGTTTCGGCAAACGCCGCTTCATCCTGATCGCGCGCTCCGAATGCGACGTAGAAATGCGCGTCTTCGCGGGCGCGTTGGTTCCACTCTTCGCGCATGCGTTCGGATATGTTCGGATCACTCATCGGTGCAGATGTTTCCTTGGATAGTATTGCTGGCGAGCTTGACTCCCGGGGCGGCCTGAATGCAGCGCGTTTTCATTTTCCAACCGGAGATCGTATTTCCTTCGATCCGGTTGCTGGTCGCGGGCGCGGGATGCTCCGCGTGGCTGCCGAGGTAGATTCCTGTTTCGAGCACTTCCGGCTCGCCAAGCGCCGAGCAGCCGAATTGCGCGCGATTCTCGTTGCAACGCGCAGTGTTGATGCGCAGCAACCGATTGCGGAGGATGCGATGCCCTGTTCCGATCAGGTAGATGCCGCCGAACTTCATGCCGTTCAGCTCGTTGGCTTCGACCAGGATGTTCTGGGAATGCATGTCGATGTTTGCATTGTTGAAAACGATGCCGAAGTGGCCGAAGGGATAGTCCTCGGGCTTGCCGCGATTGATGCAGATGTTCGCGCGGACGGTCCCGTCGTGGAATCCATCGAGATCAATGCATTTTCCGTTGATCTCTTCGAAAGTGTTGTGCTCGTATGTGGAGTTTTCCACGTTGCCGGCGGTATCGATGCCGACCGGCGTGCCCTGGTTCTCGATGTCGGCAATTTCGTTGGGGAATCCGATGCGCCGGCCGTGGTTCCCGCTGACCTCGACGTCCACGGCATGGCCAACCTGGATCGCATCACGGCCGATCTCGGAAAATTGATTGTTCCTGATTTTGCCGCCTCGATTGCGCGGCGAGCCGTAGCGCGAGTGCGTCCAAACCGCATTGCCGGCGATATTTTCGAAGGTTGAGTCCGCGATTGTGAATGAGTCTGTGCCTTCTTCGAACAAAAGGCCGCCGGTTGTATTGTTGCGCTTCAGGGCATTGAGCGAGCCGCTGTCGTGGACACGCAGATGATCGAGCAGGACATCGCGCGAGTGATTCACGAGCACGGCAAAGCTCGAGATGTTTGCGAACTCCACGTGATCGAACTCGATTCCGACGCCGTCTTCGATAAGGACACCGTTATTCAGAAACGATTCGGCAAAGGTTTTGTCCGATTTCGCCATCGGTTGAGGCCTAGCGAGCGCTGGGCGATTGCCGTCGATCGCGAAGTTCGAAAACTTGATTTTCCGGCACCCGCGGCAGCTCAGATTCGCGCGGCCATGGAAGTTGGCAGATGCGCGCAGCACTGTATGATCGCCGCCCAGGATATTCAGATCATGCGCGCCGTCGGGAATCTTCAGCTCTGACGAGATCTCGGTCGTGCCCGCTGGCAAGTGAAAAATCCCCGTGGATGGGATCGTGAGAGCGGCGAGAAAGAGCAGGACCAAGCCATTATTTTATCGAGCTGAGCGCTACCGGCAGGCGGCGCAGGGCGGAGCCGGCCCTCCGCTTCTTCTGGCTTAACAACGGCGGTCCGCTCAGTTGTGCCGGGGTTAATGTAGAGACATGGCTATTGAATTTCGCGGGGTAGATTTCGCTCCGCTGCGCAACCTGAACGTTTCGGCTCCGGACCGCGCGGTGATCGGCATCATCGGCCAAATGGGTTCCGGGAAAACTGTTCTTCTCCGGCTCGCAGCGGGGCTTGAGAGGCCGTCGGCCGGATCGGTCGTTTTCGCGGGATCCGTGCGGCGCTACTCAGGCGCATGCGACGCGCTCGAATTATCGCCAGTGCAATTGCTGTCACTCGATCAGACGCTCTCGAAACTGGATGCTCTGGCACTCGCCCAGGCTCTAGTCGCGATCGATCGCCTTCGAAGCGATGGCGCGACTGTGTTGATCGCATCGCATGACTCGCACCTGCTGCGCCAGGTCTCCGACGAAGTCTGGTGGCTCGATGAAGGCAGGCTGGCAGGTCGCGGCGATCCGGGCGAAGTGCTCGACGCCTACCAGAATCACATCGTCGAAGAGTTCCGCGCCTGGGGAGGAACGCAGTCGAACCCCCTGCGGACCACACTGCGGCGCGGCGACGGACGCGCTGAGATCGTCTCGATCGAAACGCTGGGCGAGTCCGGCGCTCCGAGCTTGGTTTGGCGAAGCGGCGAGCCGGTCGCTGTACGGGTGGTCGTGCATTATCTGGACACTGTTGAGGAACCTGTGATCGGGATCATGATTCGCACCCGCATCGGCTTGAACGTCTACGGCACAAACACGGAACTCGAGCGGCGCGCGAACGGCAGACTCGCCGCAGGCGACCAATTGGAAGTGACTTTTCGATTTCGCTGCGATTTGTGCCCCGGTGAATATACCGTCACATCAGCTTCGCACGATGCCGACGGTACCGCGCACGATTGGATCGATGACGCTGTCGCGGTGGTTGTCGCGGATTCGCGCTACACCGCGGGCGTGGCGAATCTGCGCGCACAGTTGGAATCGAAGAGAATTACTTCGGCTCGAGGATGAAAGTCGGGGCGACGCCGGAAAGCGTCGAGAAGCCCGACGACCCAATCGCGCTCAGCCAACTAGAGCAGCCTTGCACTTTTCCAAGGTAGGAATGCGGGTGCACATCGATACGCATCTTCTGCATTTCGAGATGCCCATATTGCATCACCGGGAACACATCCACCACCGGCTCGACCACCTCCTGTACCACATAGGGGTTGCGCAAAGCCGTCCTCAACGCTTTGTCCCATGCCGCTTCGTCCAGTTCCGAGCCGCGGAACGAGTTTTGATCGACACCGTCGTCATTCGGGCGCAGCACCAGCTTTTGCCGATGCTGGCGGATGAACTCGGGCAGATTCACGGTCTTCTTTTTATAGCGCGTCTTGGTTTCGCGGACCACGCGCGTCCAAGGAATCAGCTCCTGGAGAGCTTTGCGCTCAGCGCTCGGAAAAGTCGAAGTGATTTCTTCATCGGTGAGCAGGTCGAACATGGCCTTCTTCTGCGCCATCTCCGAGCGGAAGCTGTTCACGACGCACACTACACGATCCTGATAAGCGCGTAACAGCGGATGCGTCAAATCGAAGCGCACCAGAAATTCCTGCACCTTGATGCGGCGGAAGATCAACTCGATCGGAAATTCGCCACGCTTTAGCACGCCGTTGCGGTATTCGAGTTGATCCGGCGAAACCACTTCCACCGCGTGGCCCTCACGCCGGAACAGTTGCGCGATGATAGCGCTCTCGCCCGATTCGGTAGCTTGAAACGGCTGCCGGAATTCAAGAATTGCAATGTTCGGCTTTTTGTTCTTGCCACCCCATTCCTTATAGGTCTTGAGAACAGCCTGCAACAGGTGCTTGGTGCCGGGAAGCTTTTCTAAGTGGTAGCGCTTGCGGAATTCCTTCACCGGCGGCGCATCGTAGAACAGATCAGATAGCGCCTCGCCATAGATCACGCCCACTGGCGTATCGGGAATATATCGCGCGAACCGCACCGTCCCGTTGTTGAGATGAGTGTCAATTAACGACGTCACCGACAAGAATGGATAACCGGGATCCACGGAAGCCAGCATCTTCTCTGCCGGCAGCAATTCCATCCGCGAAAGCAGCGTGGGACTCGCGACCGCCAACTTTTCGATTCGCTCGATTGCGCTCGAGAACGACTCCACTGCCTTGACCAACCCGGCGTACTGCCTGCGCGTGATAAAATGCGGACGCAGCACCGGAGAGACAGGTCTGCCGCTCACGGCGAGGTTATGCGCTTGCATGCGTTCGCGGAGTTGGTGTGCCCAGGCAAGATTCTGGTACTGGCTCGCCTCGAGCAATTTGTGATAGCGGCTGATCGCCTCACCCAACTGAGTCATTTGTTCGCGTGCAGCTTTCTACGCTCAGTATCGCACGCGGACACAAAAAAAATAAAGCGGCGACTCGCAAATAATGCGATTTAATGCCTTATTATCTGTAAGTTAGGAGAAACATAACGTCGAGGCCCAGGCACTCCTCCAGCCCCCTCAAACCGGCTTTTACTGGGCGACCGACTCGTGTTCGGCGGGATGTTCGCTGGCGACCCCGGGGCCGTCATAGGCCAGAAATTCCACGCGATTGCGCCCCATTTTCTTGGCAAGATACAGCGCTTCGTCGGCTCTACGGATGAGATTTTCTGGCGTATGAACGTAGCCGCAAGGAGCCGTAGTGACGCCGAAACTGGCAGTGACTGTAAGCGCAAAGTCGTTAATGCGCATTTCGGTGTGCGAGAGCGCCTTCCGTAGACGCTCGGCCTGGTTCAAGCTGTTGATCTCGTCGCATCCAGGAAGCAGAATGACAAACTCCTCGCCACCATAGCGGCCAATGGCGTCGTACGGACGCATGCTGCTCTGAATGCGGCGCGCGGCTTCATGGAGAACGCCATCCCCCGCCAAGTGGCCGTGTTGGTCGTTGATACTTTTGAAGCGGTCCAGGTCAAAAATAGCGACGCCGAGCGGCGCGCTTTCGCGCCCTCCCCTGGCCAACTCCCGCGTAAGCAGTTCAAGGATCGCGGTTCGATTCCAGATGTGAGTCAACGAATCATGCGTGGCCTGGTCGCGCAGCGCTTCTCTGGCCGCGAGCAGTTCGGCCTGCATGTCCACCAGCCGCTTTCCAGCGCGCAGGCGAACCTGGAGCTCATGACGATCGAAGGGCTTTG
>Ga0126371_10005087_pt1 | contig 11664 bp, 10 predicted proteins | sample PanSoiMetaPlot_4_FD_110145 | JGI IMG/M metagenome (GOLD analysis project Ga0126371, IMG submission 110145) | Tropical forest soil microbial communities from Panama - MetaG Plot_4 | ecosystem: Environmental > Terrestrial > Soil > Tropical forest > Bulk soil | place: Panama | collected 2016-02-17
CCACCGCCGCCAGGTCCGCCGCGTCCAGCGCCGCCTGGGCCACCGGAACCTCCCTGGCCGAAGCCGCGACCGCCAACCGGCCGCGGCGGCATGCTGCTCGGGCTTGGGCGCGGGCCGCCCGGACGCGATCCGCCCGGACGTGCACCGTCGCCACCTCCGGCGGGACCTGGGCGTGCGCCGCCCGGACGCGGGCTGGCTGGCCGCGGACCGCCAGGGGTCGCCGCGCCCGGCGCTGCAGTACCAGGGGTCGCGGGGGCAGAGGACTGCGGCTGCCTCGGCGTTGAGCCCATGCCTGTCGCAGTCGAGCTGAACGGGTTGTTGCCAGGCCGTGGTCCTGGCCGCGGCGCGTGCCGCTGGCCGGTCGAGGCCGGCGCGGACGGACGCGGGCCAGGCTTGGCCGCGGGCCTGGACTGGGTGGGTTGCGGTGCCGCGCCGTTGTCCTGCGGGAATGGCACCTGCACCGGCGGAGCTGGCGTGCCCGGTTCTGCGGGCGCAGGAGGCTGGGCCGCAGCGGGGCTCTCGGCCGGAGCCTGAGCTGGCGCCGTGGCCTCCGCCGGGGAAGCTGGGGCGGCCGACTGGGCTGGCGCGCCCGCCGTAGCGGCCGGGGATGCAGCCTCTGGCGAGGGCGCTGCTGCTGCTGGCGCCTCGGCCCGGCCGTTTGCGCTGCGCCGGGACGGTGCGGCCGCCTTCGCCGCGCCGTCTGCTGCCTGGGGTGTTGCTGCCTGCTGGGAAGCGAACGCTTCTTTGAGCCTGCGAACGACTGGCGCCTCAATAGTCGAGGACGCCGACCGAACGAACTCGCCCATTTCCTGGAGCTTGGCCATCACGGCCTTGCTCTCTACTCCGAACTCCTTAGCGAGCTCGTATACCCGAACCTTCGCCACTGCGCTCCCTCTACTTGGCCCGGACTCCCGGACCCTCGCACCAACCGGGGCAGCGCGTGCTCCGGCCGGAGTCAGCTTGTGCTGTTCATCGCCGCATGCTCATCGCGCACTCATTGCAATCTCAGCCTTCTCTCTTCCCGGCGCTTCCTGTCGTCCGCGCCGTGCTAGCCCGACAGAGCCGCCAGGTATTCCGCGAGCTTGCCGTCCGGCAGGGCTGCCGGCAGGCGAAGTGCTCTCGGGAACGCCCGTCGACGCTGGGCTCGCTCCAAGCATGCCAGGCTTGGATGCAGATATGCACCCCGGCCAGGCAGCCGCATGGCAACATCAGGAACTATCTCGTCCCCTGCTGCGACCACGCGGATGAGCTCGGATTTAGCCGCGCGAACTGCGCACCCTACACACGTCCGGGTCGGTGACACCGGCCGGGAAGCCAACGCAGTCCGCCCTGCCTTCGCGCCACCCAGCTTACAGGGCCTGCGCGCTTGCGGCACCTGGGCCAGTGATCGTTCCCTCTCCAGCTGAGGCAGTGTTCGCAGCCGGAGCTGCACCGTGGGCATCGTCATCGTCTGGTCCTGCCGACGCCGCAACTGGTCCGGCATCGGCCGTATCAGCTCTGATATCGATACGCCATCCGGTCAGACGTGCTGCAAGGCGGACATTCTGCCCCTCTTTGCCGATCGCCAGCGACAGCTGATAGTCAGGCACGATCACCTGAGCTACCCGGCCAGGCAAGTCCAGCACGTTCACCCGGGACACTCGCGCGGGCGAGAGAGCATGCGCCACGAACTCAGCCGGGTCGGGTGAGAAGTCCACTATGTCGATCTTCTCACCGTGCAGCTCGGTCATCACGTTGCGCACCCTGGCGCCCATGGGACCGATGCAGGCGCCCTTGGCGTTCACGCCCTGCTGATGGGAGATGACCGCGATCTTGCTGCGGTGGCCAGCCTCGCGCGCGATCGCCGCTATCTCGACAGCTCCCGAGGCGATCTCAGGTACCTCCATCGCGAACAGCTTCTTCACCAGGTTCGGGTGCGTCCGCGAGAGGGTCACCGACGGCCCGCGGTACCCCTTCCGCACGTGCAGCACATAGCAGCGCAGCCGTTCGCCGTGCACGTATCGCTCTCCCGGCACTTGCTCGGTGGGTGGCAGGATCGCCTCGAGCTTGCCCAGGTCCACGAGCACGGCCCGCGGGTCCCTGCCCTGCTGGATTACGCCGGCCACCACGTCGCCCTCGCGGCCCGCGTACTCGCCAAAAGTCAGCTCGTCTTCGGCGTCGCGCAATCGCTGCAGAATCACCTGACGTGCGGTTGTCGCGGCGATCCGTCCGAATCCGGCCGGGGTGTCGTCGTACTCGCGACCGGCCTCGCCGTCATCGGCGGGCTGGGTAGCCCACACAGTTACATGTCCGCTGCGGCGGTTCACCTCGACCCGAGCCGTCGCCGCAGCGCCGTCGGTCTTGTGGTACGCGACAAGCAGTGCATCCTCGATGGCCTTGATCGCCAGGTCGAGTGAGATGTCTTTCTCAGCCTCCAGGCTTTTCAGGACGCTCAGGTCAATGTCCACCTAGTCCCTCCTCGCCCTGGTTCCCGTCCTCAGCCTCGTCGCCAGGCTCGAGGCGACCGAACTCGACCTGCACTCGCCCGGGGCCAAGCTGGGCGTAGCCGTACTCGCGCAAAGTCCCGTCGCAGTCCAGCATCACGCCGACGTCACTCGACGCGACGATGCGACCTTGCACGGCTGCTGCCCCGTTCCCCTTCAGATGGTTCGCCTGGCCTGTCAGCGGCGCGACCACGAGACGCCCGATCGCGCGGCGCCAGTGGCGCGGCTGCGTGAGCGGCCGGTCCACGCCAGGTGAGGAAACCTCGAGGGTGTAGGGCAGTTCTCCCATCTCGGACCCGCGGTCAAGCCGGGCCGAAAGCTCCCTGCTGGCCAGCGCGATCGTGTCGAGGCTGACACCGCCGTCTGCGTCCACGATCACCCGCAGCAGCCTGCGGCGTCCGGCAGCCGTTACCCGGACGCTCTCGAGGTCCATCCCCATGGCGTGGACCACCGGCTCAAGCAGCCGGGTCAGCCGGTCAGCGTCGGGCAGTCCGGCGGCGGCTGATCCCGCTCCGCTACGACCCCTGGCCGTGGTGCCAGCACTCGTCTTATCGGGCGCCCTGCGCGCGCCAGTCCTGCCCGGCGCCACGCGCTCGCCGGTGCCCCTGGCGCCAGAGTGAGCTGGACCGCGCGAACCTTGACGGGAGCCACCGTCCATGACGACCTCCTCGCCCACGAGCTGTGCTGTTGTACGGAGCTGTGATCTAGCCTAGCCGGGATGTCACGCTGCGGACTGCCGCCCGTCACCTGTGGCGCGGCCCGCGCTACTGTTGCCTACTCACATGATGCGCAGCAGCCGCCCATAACGAACCAGGAGGTGGCAGTGGCTGCAGGCCCCACCCGGCGCGCGATGCTCGCCGCCTCAGCAGCGGCCGTGCCGCTGCTGGTGAGTGCCTGCCGCGGGATCCAGGTGCTAGGCACACCGCCGCCGCCGGGGCGAGACGTACGGGCGCTGCAATCGGCCATCAGCGGCGAGCGCGCACTGATCTCCTCCTACCACTCGGCCATCGCGCAAGCCACCGCAGCGGGCTCGGGTGACCGGGCCACTGTCGCCAGCCTGAGCCGGCTCCTCGCTGAGCATCACCAGCACCTGGCGCAGCTCACCGCGCGGCTTGTCGAACCGTCCAGGTCCGCTGCGCCACCGGTTAAGCCAACTCCCAGTGCCTCCGCTCCGGCCGGGCTGGGCGCGGTCATCGCTTCGCTAGCGGCCGCCGAGCAGGCGGCGTCCGCCCGCTTGGCGAGCCAGCTGCTAGCTGTCCCGCCATCGCTGGCTCAGCTGATGGCCAGCATTTCGGCATCAGAGGCGACGCACCTCCCCGTGCTGCACTCCCTCGGGAAGAGCCGATGACCCGCCAGCAGCCCGCTGCGACGGTCTCCGCCACCGCGATCACGGCACTGCAGACCGCGCTGGCCGCCGAGCAGGCAGCGTGCTATGGATACGGGGTCGTCGGCGCCTATCTGTCTGGGCCCGACGCCAGCCGCGCCCATGTGGACTGGGTCGCGCACCAGGTCGCCAGGGACCGCCTGACCGCGACTATCAGCGGGGCTGGCGCCGATCCGGTACCCGCCGCAGTCGCCTACAAGCTCCCGATCCCGGTCCGCTCTGCTGCTGCGGCCAGGTCGCTGGCGGTCATACTCGAGGACAGGGTCGCGCAGGCGTATATGAGCCTGGTCGGGGTGACAGACCTCGAGGTTCGCGCGCTCGGGGCCGTGAAGCTCAGGGAAACAGCCCTACGCGCAGCCGCGTGGAGCCACACGACTGTGGCGTTCCCCGGCCTGACGTCTAGCAGCCTCGACGGCGCGGGGTCCAAGCCGGCCATCAGCGAACCAGGCTGAGAGCTGATGGCCTGAACTAACGCGAGCTGACCGGAGTCAGCGGGCGCTAAAACTGTCAGCTACCTGCCGCCAGGACGTGCTCGATCATGGTCGCGGCACCTTCGAGGTCCTCGCCGGAAGCAATCTGCTCCGCCCATGACCACCAGAACCACCACAGACCATCCTGGCCCCGCCCGGCGTAGACATCCTCATTGAGCGCCGATGCGGACGGGTTTACTACGTGCAAGCTCGGAACGCGGCCCGGTGGCGTCATTAGCCTCGTTCGCATGCCATGGTTCGCCAGGACCTGAGCAAGTCCTTCCAGCCTGGCAAGATTGGCACGCCACGAGTCGGCACTACGGGCCTGAGCCTCCATTGTCATGTTGTCACCCCTGGTAGCTGATACACAGCATAGAGTAATGACGCCCTCCAAGAATGCCTATTGTTCGGCAGAAGTGCAACATGCACGCTGGAATTGGCAGGCTGCTTTTTACCGTGAACCCACCGCACCACTGGACGCAGAACCCGCCGCCCCGCCAGACTGAACGAACCGCCAGGAGAGGGGCGGGAGGTGAGACGTTGGCAACCACGCAAAGCCCAACAGTCCGGCGGCGTCGTCTTGCGCTGGAACTGCGGCGACTTCGCGAGTCCGCGAAGCTGACATGCGAAGAGGTCGCGGAGCGCCTCGAGTGCTCCGCGTCGAAGATCAGCCGGGTCGAGACCGGCAGGGTCTCGGTGTCACCTCGCGACGTCAGGGACATGCTCGAGATCTATGGCGCGCCGCCCGAGCAGCGGGACAGCCTGGTGCAGCTAGCCAGGGACTCGCGGCAGAAGGGCTGGTGGCACGCCTACGGCGACACCGTGCAGCCGCACTTTGCCACCTACCTGGGGCTGGAAAGCGCTGCCTCGGAGATCAGGATCTATGAAGTAAGCCTTATCCCTGGCTTGCTGCAGACCGAGGATTACGCGCGAGCCGTCATCACCGCGGGAATGGTCAACAGCCCCCGTGCCGACATTGAACGCCGGGTGGCGCTGCGGATGGAGCGGCAGCGGATCACCAGGGCCAGCCCGCCAACAGTCTGGGCCGTGCTGGACGAGGCCGCGCTGCGCCGCCAGGTCGGCGGGCCAGAGGTTATGCGCATGCAACTGGAGTACCTCCGCGAGCTGGCGGACCTTCGCAACGTCTCGTTGCAGGTGATCCCGTTCGGCGGCGGAGCCCATCCGGCGATGGGCCGGCCATTCGTGATCCTGGTCTTCGGCGAGAGCGTCGACCCCGACGTGGTCTACCTCGAGGACCTGACCAGCGCCCTGTGGGTCGAGAACGTCGACGAGGTGGACCGCTACAACGTCTTCTTCAATCACCTGCGCGCGAGCGCACTGTCGTTCGATGAGTCAACCGCGCTCATTACCTCCGCGCTGAAGGAGATGCAGCGCAGCCGCTGCCCAAAAGCCTTATAACGGCCTAAACCAGTCGTGCCTGGCGTCAGCGCAATGCCAGCGGCAGCGGCTCGGCGTGCAGGACAGTCAGCCGGGAAACCGCGCGGGTTAGCGCGACGTAGAGCCGGTGCAGGCCACGGCTCTCGGCGGCAGCGATGTGCTCGGGCTCGATGACGATGACGTGATCAAATTCCAGTCCCTTGGCGAGCGTCACCGGCACGATCGTGATCTGCTCGCTAGCCGCAGCGCCTTCGAGGACTGCATGCGGCACATTCGCCGCGGTGAGCGCCTTGGCAATGGCGGGCACCTGGTGATCAGCAGCGATGACCGCGGCCGAGCCAGGACGGCTAAGGGCATCGGTGCACTCTGCCGCGAGCGCGGTCGGCAGCTCGGCGGAGGCCAGCTGCCTGACATGAAGAGCGCCAGGGTCCTGACGGACTGAGCTGGCGGGCGTGAGATCCGGGGCAATGTAGGCAAGCAGCCTGCTCGCGAAGTCCAGAATCTGCCGCGGCACCCGGTAGCCAGTGTCGAGCACGCGTAGGTCAGCCTCGGGCTTGCCCAGGTGCAGGAGCATCTGGTGCCAGCTCGTGGTGGCCCAGGCTGTGGTGCCCTGCGCGACGTCACCGAGCACCGTGGCCGAGCCAGTCGCGCAGCGGCGGCCGATTGCCCGGCATTGCATCGGCGACAGATCTTGCGCCTCGTCGATGACGATGTGGGCCAGGCTCGGCGTCCGCTCGATCAGATCGGCCGCTTCGTCGATGAGTACGGCATCTGCCTGGCTCCAGCGTGCAGACCTCGGCCCGCGCGGCGCGACCTGCCAGCGCACCGCGTCCTGCTCATCGCGGTCGAGCAGGCCCTCGGCAGCTCGCGTCAGCAGGTCCGGGTCGGACAGCAGCCGGAACACCAGCCGCACCGGATCGGCCTTCGGCCAGACCTGGTCGACAGCTGCCTGGACCGGTCCGGTCCGGCGCACCGCCTCATGGGTTCGATCGTCGCATACCTCGCCTGCTGACTCCATCTTGGTGAGGATTACATGCGCGATCCGGTGCGCCAGCATCTGCCTGCCCGTGCCATAGCGCACTCCCCTGTCGACAAGCTCCGCGATGAGTTCTGCTATCTCGTAGGCCGGCACCCGCCAGCGCCGCGACCCGCGGACCAGCATGATCGCTTCGGCTGGCTCGGAGATTTGCTCCCACAGCGCCCGGCGCAGTACCTCAGCCATCCGCGCGTCACCTTTGATGCTGGCCGCCTGATCGGAGTCTGCTCCGCGAACCGGCACAGTGCTCAGCAACTCGGCCACCGACAGCTGGGTAACGTCCAGCTCACCAAGGGCGGGCAGCACATTCTGGATGTAGGCGAGGAACGCCTCGTTCGGCCCGACGACCAGGACACCGCCACGACTGAGCCGCTGCGCGTACGCATACAGCAGGTATGCGACCCGGTGCAGGCCAACTGCTGTCTTCCCGGTTCCTGGCGCACCCTGCACGCAGACGGTCTGCTCGACGGCGGTGCGCACGATGTCGTCCTGGTCGGGCTGGATCGTCGCGACGATGTCGCGCATCGGCCCTGACCGGGGCCGCTCGATCTCTTCGATCAGGATCCGGCTCGTGGTCGCCAGGCCGGCGTCCCCGCCCGCGAGTCCGAATTGCTCATCTTCGAAGGCGGTCAGCTCACCACCGGCGAAGCCGAACCGGCGACGCCGGTCCAGCCCCATCGGCTCAGCCTGGCTCGCGCGGTAGAACGGCCGCGACACCGGCGCGCGCCAGTCAATGACGACCGGGGTGCCGTGCGGGTCATGCACGTGCCGCCTGCCGACGTGGAAGTGCTCGCCAGAGTCCTGGTCGGCGTCGGCCGGACCGCTCTCCGTCACCCCGGCGCCGGCCGCGGCCAGTCCACCGGGACGGTAATCAAGCCGGCCGAAGAACAGCGGCGTGTCAGGGAGGTCTCGCAGCGCTTCCGCACGCCGGTATAGGTCGGCCTTGAGGTACTCCTCTGATACCGGGTCCCCGCCCATCGCCCGCAGCGACAGGACGTCTGAACGCATGAGTCCGAGAAACTCCCGCGAGCTGCGCAGGTGTTCGCGCTCGGAAGCCAGCACTGCCGCGGCATCATGTCCCTGACCGGGGTCTTCGGGCTCCTTGGTTGCGGCGGCAGCGGGCTCCGAGCTATCCGATGGCATGGCTCATCTCCTTAGCGACGTGGCTGGCAGGCACAAGCGCGGGCAGGCGGCTCCGGACCGGGCGCAGGGCTGGGCCTCGTCCGGATCGCAGGCACATCGCAGAATGGCTAGCGCAAGCTCTAGATGGCTGGCACAAGGGCACAGGAGCTTAGCAGCTGGCTCCGATTACGGCATCTCGATTATTGGCGCGCTGCCTACCAGTCCCAGTAGAAGCCGACCACCGCACGTTGCAATGACCGCATGAACCGCTGGGCCGAATGCTGCACGTCGAGTGTCGCAGCCTCCTGAGTCTGGACCGGGCCATCGACGCCGTCCCAGGTCGCCCACCACAGCCTGGTCGGCAGCCGGTCCGGGTGGAACTCGACCCGCATGTCGAAGTTCTCGAGTTGCCTCATGACCGCACGCCGGAACTCGCGCTCGTGCGGATCGTCAGGATCGCCTGGATAGCGGAATGTCGTCGCGTACTCCATCGTGGTCGTCTCGCCGAGCGCCAGCGTGCTCGCCAGCAGTATCTCGGTGGCGAAAACGCCGGGCCCGACCTGCCGGAGCTCACCCGACAGGCCGGCGCAGCCCTGGCCGACTTCTACGGTGAGTGCGCTGGTGTCGTACAGGAACGGAATCCTGTCCGTCCCGCCTTCGATTGCCTCGATGACCTGGATCGTCCTGCCGCTGGCGATCCTGCCGTCGGCCCCGACCGTGACGTGGTCATGCAGGGTGAGGGTCTGGTGCCGCCGGGGCCCTATGACGTCCCTGAGGGTTTGCTCTGCCTGCAGCGGCACCGCCCGGCTGCCTGACAGCACGCTAATGGAGGCGGTTCCGTTCCACAGCCGCCAGAGTCGTTCGGTCTCGTCACCGGTGAACCCGAAACCGTCGATGAATAGCTCGAGGGCCGACCGGCTGAGAAGGCGGCCCGAGAGTGCGCGCGAGACAGTGTCCTTGAGCTGATGGGGCTTGATGATGCCCTCATCAGTGCCGGACACCGCGGACATGTGCCTAGCCAGGACTTCCGACACGGCGAGCTGATTGATCGAGTCCTGCCTGGCGCGGACCACGTGCTTCTGCCACGTCTCCCGGTAGCTGCCAGGCTTGAGCAGTAACTGCCGCAAGTAGTCGGCAGCCGCGCGTCGTCCGGCAGCATGCGCCATCGCTAGAACAGCACCGACATGAAAGTGCCGACCTCGATGAAGCCCACCCGCTTGTACGCGGCGCGAGCGGGGATGTTGAAGTCGTTGACGTACAGGCTGACAACGGGCGCTAGCCGCAGGGCGTGCACGACCACCGCTGCCATCCCCCTGATGGCGTGACCGCGGCCGCGGTCCTCTGGCGGTACCCAGACTCCCTGCACCTGGCATGCGAAGGGGCTGACTGCGCCGATCTCGGCCTTGAAGATCACCCGCCCGTTCTCGATCCGGGCGAAAGACCGGCCAGCTCTGATCAGCTCTGCGACTCTGCCGCGGTAAGCCGCGCCGCCGTCCACGCCGACCGGCGAGACACCAACTTCCTCGGTGAACATGGCGATGCAGGCGGGCAGCATGATGTCGAGCTCGTCGGGCCGCACTCGCCGCACCAGCGGGTCCGGTTCGGCCCGCGGCGGCGCGGAAATAGCCATCAGCGGCTGAACCGCGCGAACCTCACGGGGCCTTCCCCAGTGCGGCGCGAGGATGGTCCACAGCTCACCGACCGCCTCGGCCGGCCCGACGATGGACGAGCACCTGCGGCCTTGCATGCGCGCCCTGGACCCGAATGCCGCGACCGCGGACTCATTTGCTTCGACTGGGACGAGGTTGGCGCCCGAGTAGCACACCGAGGCGAGCTGGCCGCCGCCTTCGGTGTATCCCCAGACCTGGCCGCCGAGCCGGGCAGGCTCCATTCCCACGGAGCGGATACGCGAGCTGACGAAAACGTTCGTGACCGGATCACGATCGCAGAGCGCCAGCACCTCGTCGCGATCGTGGTCCGTCAGCAGGCGCAGCGACGCCGAGCGCCATGCCCTTGTGCGTAGCACCCTTCCAGCGTAGCGGCAATGTGGCTGGTGGCTACGGCGCAGGTGCGGGCAGGGATGGGCATGTCGCGCTGATGAGACCGGAGTTCGGCGGCACCCGCCCGTTCCCTAGATAGTCGCTGAGGTATCGCAGGACGCAGGAATTCGGTGGCGTACTCAGCGATTGACCATGATTGCCGCCGCCCTCGACAACGACCATGCGTGCGGTGGGGAGCTGCTTCCTGGCGACCAGCGCACCCTGGTACGGCGTCGCGGCATCGAGAGTTCCCTGCAGTATCAGGATTGGAGGTAGCCCTGCGCCGTGCATGCGCAGTGGCGCCGCGGGCCCTTTGACCGGCCAGAACGCGCATGAGGCGTTGAACCAGGCGTTCCCCCAAGCCTCGAACGGCGCCGTTGCGTACACCCGCCTGGTATCGGCGTTCCACTTAGCCCAGTTTCTTGGCCAGTTGACATCCGCGCAGTCCACCGCGTTGTACACGGCAAACCCGTTCTCGTCCTGCTTGCCGACGCTCTGGTACAGGCTGACCAGGACAGCGGTCGACCGGTGGTTGAGGTAATCAGCCAGGCCGACCGCGAGGTCGGGCCAGATCGTGTCGTCATACCCGCCCATCAGGAACGTGTCGCTCAGCTCGTCCGGGCCGATCAGCGGCCCGGACGGGCCCCCGATGGGATGCGACTGCACCTGGGCCATGGCCCGTGCCCAGGCACGCTCGACCTGCGGCTGCGAGGCGCCGAGGTGGAAGGTGGCATCGTGTGCCGCTACCCAGCGGAAGAAGGCGTTCATTCGCGCCTGAAATGCGTAGTCCTGCATGATGTTGTCCGCGTACCAGACTCCGGCCGGGTCAACGACGCTGTCCAGCGCCATCCGCCTGATCCGGTCAGGGAACAGGCTGGCGTACACCTGTCCGAGGTAGGTCCCGAAGGAGTAGCCGAGGTAGTTGATCTGCCGCTCGCCGAGGGCGGCACGGATGGAGTCCAGGTCCCTGGCCATATCCGCAGTCGTCATGTAGGGCAGGAGCCAGCCAAAGCGCCGCTGACAGTCTGCTGCATATGCCCTCGCCCGGCTGATCAGCACCTGCTCGGCCGCAGGGCTGGACGGCACGTAATTCGGTCTCGGCTTGCTGAAGAAGGATGGGTCGCAGGTCAGAGCCGGCACCGACGAGCCAGTCCCGCGAGTGTCGAAACCGACGATGTCGTAGTCAGCCGCGACCGCGGGCCGCAAGATGTGGGCGACGGCCACAGGCAGGCTCAGGCCGCTGGCTCCCGGCCCGCCGGGGTTGACCAGCAGGACTCCCTGACGCTGACGCGCGGGCGCGGTGGCCGGCACCTCGGACAGCGCGATGCTTATCTGCCGGCCAGCTGGGTGCCGGTAATCAAGCGGGACCTTGAGCTGCGAGCAGAGCAGCGGGCCGGTATAGGACTGGCCGTCCACCGGGCGCGGGCATTGGTGCCAGCGCAGCACTGCAGCTGGACCCGAGCTCGGTCCGCGTGACCCGCTCGTTGCGCTGGGGGCAGGCGTGGAGCCGGCTGAGCAGCCGGCGATCGCAGCCGTAGTCAGCACCGCGGCAGCCAGCGCGGCGGCGACCGGCGTTCTACTCATCCAGTCATCCTGGCCGGCCAGCGCAGCAGGCGGGCGAGCAGGCTAACCCTCGGCAGGCTCGGTTACAGCCGCGAGCTTCATCGCCTCTTCGATGAGGGTCTCGACGATCTGCGACTCGGGCACGGTCTTGATGACCTCGCCTCGGACG
>Ga0126371_10005088_pt1 | contig 11663 bp, 13 predicted proteins | sample PanSoiMetaPlot_4_FD_110145 | JGI IMG/M metagenome (GOLD analysis project Ga0126371, IMG submission 110145) | Tropical forest soil microbial communities from Panama - MetaG Plot_4 | ecosystem: Environmental > Terrestrial > Soil > Tropical forest > Bulk soil | place: Panama | collected 2016-02-17
CAGCAGCAGCGCGCCGCCAAGACAGATCCGGGCGGCACCAATGGAGACTGAACTCGCAGATGCCGGCGCGAAGTGGGCTGCAGTGCCGGTACTTCCCCACGCCGCGGCACCCAGCAGGACGGCGCCGGCTCCGCCGACTGCACGCGGCCTGGACCGAGTTCCTGAAGTCAGCATGACCTCGGTATCACTGGGACATCCGCTCACGGTCCAGCAGGATCTCGCGAGCTTGCCGACTCCGGGGCAGGAACCTGGCTGTCGCGCTCAGCAGCAGCCGCCGTACCAGCGGCAAATCGAGCAAAAGAGCCACTAGCAGTACGACGCCCGTTCCAACAGCGGCACCTCCGAGCGCTTCAGCGAAGCTATGCATGCCGAGGCCGATAACTGCGACGGCGACGGCTGCTGCTGCGAGCCACCCGGCGAGCGCAATCAAGAATCGCCACCGGGCTGACAGCCAATTCCCCGGGGTCAACATCATCACGACAACCACCGTTGCGATCCCAAACGATGTCGTCGTATGTCCGCTCGGAAACCCCGTGTAATCACTGGTAGCCCCAAACAGCGGCTTGAGGGCGTACTCGGTCAGGCCGATAGCCAAGGGAACCGAGACGAGCGCAAGAACCGCCCAGCTGAGCCCGCGTGTAGCGAGGCAGAGAAGCACTATGGCCGAGGCGAGCCCGACTGCCTCGAGCCCGGCAGCGAGGTCTGCTACGAGGTTAAGCGCGTGCTGGTGACTTCCGAGGCCAATCTCGATTGCATTGGCCACATCGTCGTTCAGGTTCTGCGTCATATGTATTCGCGGGGCGAAGACTCCACCGACGATGATGATCGTCAGACATATTCCGACCGCTAGCACAGCCACCCGGCGAGTCTTCTTGGGCAACATGACAATTGACCGAGACTCGCTGTCCAAGTTGTTCCCCCGCCCACGATTGATCCGGCAATTTTATGCGGTGCTGCCGAGGGCTACCTGACGACATCGTGGCCTAGCGGCCAGTCCCGGCCTGACTAAACAATCTTGCGGTGCCAATGATCTTGACGTTGTAGATCGTGGCCTGAAATGTTCCGGATGAATCTGGGGGGAGCGAAGTAAACCATATGAGCAGATAGCGCGCCCGCTCGGGCCTCGACAGCCGCAATCGAACAGCTCCGCCGACATCACTCACCCTGGACTCGGTGCGAAGTGTCGTCCGGTTTGGCGAGTTGCCGACAAGCACCTGCAGAGCAGCGCCACGCTGGCTGCCTAGAAGCAGCCCGACTCGTCTGACTTTGACGGGCCTGCCCATGTCAATGAGCAAGCCCGTGCCGCTCTGGAGGCCACCGAACTGCGCGGTCTGGTACCACGATGTCGTCCATCCTGTGGTCAGGCTTGGGTCAATCGCCATTAAGGCGCTACCCGCGTCGTCGCCGGAGCTCGCGGTGCCAGACGGTCCATACGCAGAGGCACTGGCGGGTTGCAGCGGGCGCATCCCACGCTCGCTACCGACCGAACGCCGGCCGCTTGGAGTGCTGGCTCGGACTGTTGGCGATGGGCTCGGTTCACTAGGACGAGGACGTGCTGTCAGGGCCGGTGAAGGCGACGTCTGCGTGGCCAGCTGCCGAGACGACCCAGGGACCACGTGGAGGATGTCGATAGCCGCGAGGGTGGCCCACACGCCAATCAGCAAGATGGGCCAACGGCTCTTGCGACGGTCACGACGACTCTCGCTCCTGGTTGGCGTCTGCGGCTCGCCTTGGGGGATGAGTCTCGCCCACAGGGCATTGATCTCGGCGCGCTCATCAGGTTCAGCCAAAGGAGCGTCGGCTTCGTCCATGTGGCGCTACAGCTGCACGATGATGATCGTCATGGGCGCAGCGTCGCCTGAATCGATCCGTCCGGGGCGGCAAGGATCACCACGGCGTCCTTGCCGATCTCACGTACAGCTGACAGGTCGCCGGCGTCAGGCTCGTCTTGGTCGCTCACCAATACGGCCGCCTCCAGGTAGGAGGCTCCGCTGGAAACGGCCATGGCTACTGCAAGCTGGAGCGCCGAGAGCCGAAGCGATGGGAGCGCGACCGCGGCGGCTGCATACGTGCGCCCGGTCTCGTCACGGACAGCAGCACCCTCCGCAGCAGCAACCCTGGCCCTGGCGGCTCGAGCAAGCGTAATGATCTTGACATCCTCCGGGCCGGGAGCTTGCTGCCCCTCGTCACTCACGGTGCCGATACTAAACCGGCGACCTGGCAGGTGGGAGCAACGCCTACTAGATTGTTCATCCCGACTCGTCGTAGCCGGCTCACATCTTGCGCAGCCCTGCGAAACAGCGAGTTCCGAATGGCGTGGCAAATATGGCGTCATTTTTCGGCGCCCAATTGAGACTGGTTTGGTCAAGTTCTCTGTGTGTCCAGCAACGGTTGTTTAGTCCCTTGAATCCTTCATACCAAGAATTAACCTCCCGCATTAACTAGCGTTGGGTCCTCTTGACTTCCTCTCGCTACAGTGCGTAGCCGCAGGGAGACACCCCGTGACCAAATTTCACAGACGTTGGCTGTGAACCAGGTCACCTATATGGGCGTCTCCTTTATGCAGTGCATGGGAGAGGGGATCGGGTGCTCGGCCGGGGAGGGCGGCGCACCCGATTGGTGTGTGCTGGAGGGCACTAATGTCGGAGGACGTTGCAGTCCCTGAACCGGTGACGGTCAGCCAGGTCGTTCGGCTGGCACACCGCGGCGTCAGCACATGGACCAGCCGATACTTGCGTCAGGTTGGCGCAGTCGACGCATGCTGTGCTCTTGCAGCTGGACTGCTGGCAACCGAAGTGCGGTTCGGCAGCGAGCATTCGGCGGCGTTGCCCTACCTCTGGCTGGGCTTCACGCTGCCCGTTCTCTGGCTGGGTGCGCTGGCCTTGGCAGGTGCCTACGACACCCGGTTCATTGGTGTTGGCTCCGACGAGTTCCGTCGGGTGATGAACGCAGGCGTCTGCCTGACCGCGGCGGTAGCTGTGGTGGCGTATGCCACCAAGACCGACATCGCCCGCGGTTACGTTGTGGTTGCTCTACCCACCCTGACCGCCTTCGACTTGTTCATTAGATATGCGATGCGAAAGAAGCTGCACCGGCTCCGGGCCGAGGGCAGCTGCATGCGCAAGGTCGTTGTCGTCGGACACGCGGGCATCATTGCCGACCTGACGGGAGTGCTTCGGCGCGACACGCATCACGGGCTGACCGTGGTGGCGGCCTGCGTCGTCGGACCAGATCGTCCGGCGGCTATCGACGGGATCCCGGTGATCGGCGGATTGGCGAATGTTGTGGACGTCGTGGAGCGTTGCGGTGCTGACACCGTTGCCGTGCTCTCCTGCCCTGAGATGATCGGCTCCCGGCTTCGCGACCTCGCCTGGGCACTAGAGAAGACCGGCACTGATCTATGCGTCGCGCCCGCGTTGCTGGACGTCGCCGGGCCTCGCACAACGATCAGGCCAACGGCCGGCCTTCCGCTGCTGCACGTGGACCACCCCGAATTTGCAGGCATGCGATGGCTCATCAAGTCGGCTTTCGATCGAACCGCGGCCCTCGCAGCGCTGTTGCTGTTGTCTCCCGTCCTCATTTTGATCGCCCTCGCCGTCCGGCTTAGCGATCGCGGACCTGCCCTGTTCCGGCAGACGAGGGTGGGAAAGGACGGCCGTCCGTTCACCCTCTACAAATTCCGCACCATGGTCGTCGACGCCGAGCAGCGCAAATCCCAGCTGATCGGCTTGAACGAAAGCGATGGCCTGCTGTTCAAGATGCGCAGGGATCCTCGCGTGACACGGGTGGGCGGATGGCTACGCCGCTATTCACTTGACGAATTGCCGCAACTAATCAATGTGCTCATTGGCGACATGTCACTGGTCGGCCCACGTCCGGCACTTCCCGCCGAGACCAACGCTTACGCCGAGCACGTGCGGCGCCGACTCGCGGTTAAGCCGGGGATCACTGGCCTCTGGCAGGTGAACGGACGATCTGATCTGCCCTGGGATGAGGCAGTGCGCTTGGACGTGCGTTACGTCGAGAACTGGTCCTTCGCACTTGACCTGCAAATTTTGTGGAAGACGTGGTCGGCAGTCACGCACGGGAGTGGCGCATACTGATTTGGCAGTGGCTGGTCAGCATCGAGCCTCTGGTCGCCCGGATGGACATCGGCGACCTTCGAGTAGGTCGAGCGCGTGATGAATGCGAGCCCGGCAGTTGGACATTGACGGGACCGCATCGCAGGAGGTGCAATGTCCGCCTTGGCCGGGGGTGAGCCAGAGGGGAAGGCTGTCGCGACTCCGCTTACCCCAAGCGGCAGCGTCGGCACGCTCGCTGAAATGTACGACGCTCACGCTGATCATGTTTTCGACTACTGCATGAGCCTGCTGGACGATCCGCAGGAAGCCGCCAGCGCAACCGAAGCCACGCTCATCGCCGGTCATTTCCTGATCGAGCGCCTCGCGAATCGGAGCCGGACACGTGCTTGGCTCCTTGCCCTCGCACGCCGGGAATGCCTTGGGGATGACCCGGGGCGCGCCATCGCCGAGAGGGCCGTGAAGGCACGCGCTCGAGGCACTGCGGCCGCCCGCAAGATCTCCTCAACGGGTAAGCCGACGAGTGCCGACGTGGATGCCGACACGCAAACGCTGAGCCACTCGGCTATCCAGTCTGCGGCAAGACCGCCGGCTAGCGCCCCGCTCAGAGCGTTTCCGGATCAAGAACGTGAGGTACTGGATCTCCTGTTCCGGCACGACATTGCGCAGGCCGATATCGCGGCTGTGCTCGGAGTACCCGCGAAGACAGCGCAGAGTCTGGCGGCCTCGGCAGCACAGGCGCTCGAACAGGAGCCGGGCTTGGCTCCACTCACTGAGCTGCCTGCCTCAGTGTGGCGGCGCACTGCGAAGGGGGCCAGGGAGGCGCAGTACGGGCCTTATCGCGAGGCGATCATGAGGCACATGGGACCGCTCCGCTCGGACGGGTTTCCCGACCAGCCCGATGCCGTCCCAGCGCTGTCGCGCAAGCACCTCGTGCTGGCTTCGATAGCCATGGCCGGCCTCCTGTTGGCGCCCGCGGCGGCTGGAGCGGCCGGTTACATATTGCTCGGCAAATCAGCAGAGGTAGCTGTTCACGAGCGCGGCCAGACGGTTCCTCCAAATCCGCGCGCACTGATCGGCACGCTGGTCCAGAATCACTCCAGCGCGCCAGCGACTAAGCCGCACGGACAGAAGGGTCGCGTCAGCTCCGGATCCGCCGGCACGCAACCGAGTTCCTCTGGGTGGACCTCGCAATCGCCGCCCGCCCTGACCGGCACCGGGCATCTAACCTCTCCGCCTCCATCTCCACCGCACTCTTCGCCACCACCGACCCCAACTCCAACCCCGACCCCGACCCCCACTCCGTCTCCGACTGCCACACCGACGCCGAGCACATCACCGACGCCCTGAACTGACAGGAATGCTGGGCTCCGCATGAGCGGTAATGCGGCGCAGCTGCGTGCCCAACGCAATCCGTCTTTACCGCGGCTCGGGCTTGTGAAGGGTGGAGCTTTTATCGGCGCAGAAATCTGGCTTGGAATCCTGGCGATGCCGGTCCGGCGTGTCAACCTAGGCGTCCACCTGCGCGTCTCTTCAATGTAGTCGGCACGGGAGTGGGAAGTGCGCGGTGCGAATTGCATCGCGCATTTAGATGCAGCGTGCCGCTCGAAAAAGACGGCAAAGGCTGGAAGCTCGCATACAAAAGTGCGTCTGCGAGTTATGACCTGGGGGGAGTGCAAGTTGGCTGGACAGATGGTTGCAAGCGGCCATCGTAACTACGGCGCGGCTGTCCAGTCGGGCTTGACCAGAGCTGTTCCAAAGCTGCCGGGGCGGGGTACCGGCACGCGCGACATCGCGCAGCTTGTGCGCAGCGCTGCGAACGGGGACCGCCTAGCCTGGGAGTGTCTGGTCGACCAATACTCGAGACTTATCTGGGCCATGACCAGGGACTTCCGACTCGCGGAAAGTGATGCGGCGGACGTCGTGCAGGCCACCTGGCTGCGTCTGCTAGAGCACATCGACCGGATCGAGTATCCAGACCGCCTCGGTAGTTGGCTGGCGACCACGGCCAGACACGAGTGCCTCAGGCATCTGGCGGCGGGCAAGAAGGTCATGCTCGTGCAGGATGACGACGATCTGAAGGATGTGGCCGCGCACCAGCCCGAAGTCGACGAGCGCCTGCTCGCGGACGAACGCGCGCGCGCAGTACGTGAGGCAATGACTAGCCTGCCATCGCGCTGGCAACAACTGATCGAGCTACTGATGGCTGATCCCCCAGCGTCCTACGCCGAGATTTCGGACCAGCTGGGGCTGCCGGTGGGAAGCATTGGTCCAACACGTGGACGCTGCCTGGAGCGGCTGCGTGTACTACTGCAGGCCACTTAAGGGGTGGCATGCCACTAGCCAAGCGACTCCGCATCAACCCAGCGACCGCCATTCGCCTCGATCTCTGGGAACGCGGTCCTGACCTCGGCACGCAGGTCTGCCAAGAACAACACGACAGTGTCTGGGCGCCGAGCGCTGAGCTCATCCGGGCCGACCACCGGTATGTCCGTGCCTGGCATCCGTCGGCCCTGCTTCGCCGGGGAAGCGTCCACCACAGCGGGCAGGAGCGACCTGTCAATGCCCGCCCGGCGAAGCAACGCGACGGCGCGCGACGCAGCGCTGTAGCCCAGCACAGTCCGGCCGGCCGCTTGCTCGGCCCGGAGGTAGCTGTGCAGAGCACTCGCCTTCGCTTGCGCATCCAAGCCAAGTCTGGCGACAAATGCAGCGCTTCGAACGCCGATCCTGTCGTCTTCCGCGAGCAAGGAACGGACGGCGTTGTCTGGCCCAGCTCTGTTGTCCGTGTCCGGCTGAGCCGCGAGCAGAACGGTGCCGCCGTAGAGATCGAAGTGCCACGCCGTGCGCGCCGTGAATCCGGCCATGCCGAGCATCGATATGAGTGCAGAGGTGGAGTAATACGCGTAGTGGCCATGGCGGAGTGCATTCCACTGCCCGTAGCGGACGATGGTGTCCAGCGCGTGGTACTGGAGCAGCAGCAGTCCGCCGTCGGCCACTCGGCGCGCTCGCTCAGCCATCGCTGCAGCCTGGTCAGCGGCATGCATCATGCCGAAGCAATCCACAACCACGTCCGCCAAGTCGGGCTCATCGACTGGCTTCAGTCCACGCTCTGCCAGCAACCCGAGCCAGGACCCTCCGTGCGGACTACCGTATTCGGCCACGCCAGCGCCATCAGGCAGCAGTCCTGCCGCCGCAACACGGCCCACGGCATCCATGGCCTGCTCAACGAGTGCAGCGGGCTCGGCTCCGCGGGGCTCTTCCGGCACGGTGGGGTCGTCCGCAAGCTGGGCCAGACCGCAGGTCGAGCACAGCCACATCTGCAGCGGGTACTCAGGGTCCGGCCCGCCGTGGTCCAGGCCAGGGAAGTAATCAGATGCAGGTTGCAGGCCCAGATCCAGGACTATCTGTCCGTTGGTGCACCGGCACGCCCTGCAGGCAAAGTCGCTCATCGGCCTCCTTCATTCAGAGTCCAGGTTAAGGGTCGGCCGATGCTAGAAGCGGATCGCTCGCGAATTCTCCAGCTAAGCAGCGAACTTATTTACACAGATATTTATCAGCGACACACGCGTATGACGTGCGAATAGCTTGGAGAAAGCATGCATCCAGGGCCCGAATGCCGCCTATGCGGCGCCGAAGTTACACGGACTTTTGTTGACCTGGGGATGTCTCCGCTCTGCGAAAGCTACCTCTCGGCCAACAAGCTGGACCAGGCTGAGCAGTTCTACCCGCTAAACGTGCGCATATGTGAGTCATGCCTCCTCGTGCAATTGCCAGCATATGTAGCAGGCGAAGAAATCTTTTCTGACTACGCATACTTCTCCTCGTACTCTGACTCTTGGGTTGCACACGCGAGACGCTATGCAGACGCGATGACCGAGCGGCTCGGACTATCCGAGCGCAGCCTGGTGACCGAAGTGGCCAGCAACGACGGCTACCTCTTGCAGCACTTCCTTACGTCGGGCATACCAGTACTCGGCATCGAACCCGCAGCGAACGTGGCTGAGGCAGCTAGAGCTAAGGGCATAAGAACAGAGGTTGACTTCCTCGGTGCCGAGACAGGGCACATGATCTCTGGCCGCTACGGCAAGGCCGATCTCGTGGCAGCCAATAACGTCTTCGCGCATGTACCGGACATACGCGGTTTCGCTGCCGGCTTGAGCGCGCTGGTCAAGGACACGGGCACCGTGACGCTCGAGTTCCCGCATCTGCTTCGGCTGATCGAACGACGGCAGTACGACACGATCTACCACGAGCATTACTCCTACCTCTCGCTCCTGACGTCATCGCGCGCTCTTCAAACGGCGGGGCTGAAGGTCGTCGATGTCGAGGAGCTCGACACCCATGGCGGCTCACTGCGCGTATTTGCCCAGCCGGAGGAGTTCGCCGATGAGCCGACGCCGAACGTCAAGGCTGTGCTCGACGCTGAAGAGTTCGCTGGCCTGCATACGGTCGCTGGCCATGAGGGTTTCGCTCGGCAGGTGCTGAAAATCAAAAGCGATCTGCTCGGGTTCCTGCTCGAAGCCGCCAGGCAGGGCAAGTCGGTCGCCGGCTATGGCGCTCCTGGGAAGGGAAACACGCTTCTCAACCACTGCGGGATCCGGGCGGATCTTCTCAGTTACACCGTGGACCGGAGCCCGCACAAGCAAGGGATGTTCCTGCCAGGGACCCACATACCGATCTACGCCCCAATTCGACTCGCCGAGACTCAGCCGGACTACATCGTTGTGCTGCCGTGGAATCTCAGAGACGAGATAAGCAGCCAGCTCGATTACGTGCGGTCGTGGGGCGGCCGCCTTGTTTTTCCGATTCCTGCGTTGGAAGTCATCTGAGGGGTGGATCGCTGATGAAGGTCGTCCTGTTCTGTGGTGGCCTTGGAATGCGGATGCGCGACGGGGTCACCAACGCGCCTAAGCCGATGGCGATGGTTGGCGAGCGACCATTGCTATGGCACGTCATGCGCTACTACGCGCATTTCGGGCACACCGACTTCGTGCTGTGTCTGGGCTACGGCGCCTCCTATGTCAAGGACTTCTTCCTTAGCTATGACGAAACGAGATCCAACGATTTCGTATTGGAAAACGGTGCCCGGGAGGTGCAGCTTTTTAGCACTGACATCTCCGAGTGGCGCATCACCTTCGTCGACACCGGACTCAACTCCGCGATCGGCGAACGCCTGCGCCGAGTGCGACGCTTCGTCGAGGGCGAGCCAATGTTCATGGCTAACTATGCGGACGTTCTGACGAACGCTTCCCTGCACGACATCGTCACGCAGTTCGAACAGAGCGATGCGGTGGCCAGCTTGCTCGCCGTACCACCACAGTCATCACATCACGTAGTCGAGATCGGCGACGATGGGGTGATCTCGCAAGTTACTCCAATGCGCGACCTGCGGCAGTGGGAGAACGGTGGCTACTTCGTCCTGAGGCCAGAAATCTTCGACTACCTGAACGAGGGCGAGGACCTCGTCGAGGACGCCATCATGCGACGCCTTGTCCCGCAGCGTCGCGTCATCGCTTACCCCTACAAGGGCTACTGGTCGCCTGCCGACACCGTCAAGGAACGAGCCCAGCTCGAAGAAATGTATTTCAGGGGTCACTGCCCATGGATGATCTGGGATCCGGATCGGTCGGGCGCGGTTCTGCCCCTCGGGGGCGCACTTAATGACGCCAGCAGTCAGGACATGGCCGTTCCGCGCCAAGCCCCACGGCCATCGGCAGAGTGAGCAAGCCATGCTGCCCTTGCAACTGATTGCGCCGAATGACCGGCCGCTATCGGTACTCGCCCTCGGCGCTCATCCCGACGATATAGAGATCGGCGCGGGCGGCACGCTGCTCACGCTCAGCGAGGCTGTGCCGGATATGCGGGCGTACTACCTTGTGCTCACAGGTTCACTGGATCGGCAAGCTGAAGCGAGAAACGCGGCCGCGGCATTCCTGCCTGCTGCGGACGTGACCGTTCGCCTCCACGATCTGCCAGAGGGCAGGTTGCCAGCTATATGGGACCAGGTCAAGGATCTGCTAGAGGAAGTAGCCAGGTCTTTTGTGCCTGACCTCATCCTCGCACCACGGGTCGACGATGCCCACCAAGATCATCGGACTGTCGCTGAGATCGTGCCGACCGTCTTTCGTGATCAGCTCTACCTCGGCTACGAGATCCCTAAGTGGGATGGTGACTTCGGGCGTCCGACAATGTACTTCCCGCTATCGGCCGTACTAGCTCAGCGCAAGGTCGAGCTGCTGTTCAAGTGCTTTCCGTCGCAGCACCAGCGTGACTGGTGGGACGAAGACGTATTCCAGGGACTTGCCAGGCTGAGGGGCGTGGAGTGCCGGGCACCGTATGCCGAGGCCTTCACCTGCTCCAAATCGCTCATCTGGTGCCCCTGAAACGAAATCACCTCCCCCAATCCTCCAACATCCTGAAAGTGGGGCCAACCGCAATGACCGTCTATGTCGATCCCGATTTCAACCCGGATGAGCTTCGGCAGGCTCTGTACAGCGGCAACCTGATCGTTCTTACTCGTTTGCGCGCTGTCAGCGACTTCGTTGATTACACCCGCGACCAGCTCACGGAGCTGTTCGCGCCGCACGACCCCGAGCACGTGCACGACTACATCGAGCCGGCCGAGATGGCCAAGATCCTCGGTTCGTGGAAACCGCAGTTCATTCACGATGAGCGGTCCAAGAAGCACATCTGCAACATCATTACTGAGACCGGGCTGCCGGCCGAGCACACCCACTTCGACGTCCCGAAGCCACGGACCTCGTTTCCGAAAGGTCACCTCAATACAGGCGTCGCGTTTGCCTTTCCCTGGCACCGCGATGCCTGGTACAGCGCGCCTCGCCAGCAGCTCAATTGGTGGCTGCCGATCTTCCCGGTCCGGCCCGATAACTCGATGAGCTTCGACCTACAGAGCTTCGACCAGGCAGTTCCGAATACCTCCGGCACCTTCGACTACTACCGGAACAATGTGCAGCGCCTCACTACCGCCAAGTCGGTCGGGCATGAGCAGCAGGCGCGTCCCGGTGCCATCGATCATCATCCAGCTGCCGACCTGGTGGTAGTACCTCCTGTCGGCGGCGTGCTGCTGTTCTCCGGTGCCCAGCTCCACACGTCAATTCCCAACACGTCCGGGCTGACGCGCTACAGCGTCGACTTTCGTAGTGTCGACGCGAGGGACCTGCTCGCTGGGCTAGGAGCGCCGCTGGTGGATGTCTACTGCAGCGGCACCGCCATCCGGGACTTCCACAACATATCCGATGGCAGCACGTTCGATGAGGAGACCGTCACCAGGCTATTCGGTGCTCCACCGGCGGACGCAATGTTGGTGTTCGGCGGCGTCGAGGACGGCGAAGGACACTGAAGCTAAGCTGGTCAGCTCGCATCGGGCGGCACCCGGGAAGTGCCGACCGCAACATCTTTGTCGCTGGCGGCGCTGTCACTGGCGGCGCTGTCACTGGCGGCCTTGTCACTGGCGGCCTTGTCACTGGCGGCGCTGTCAGCGGCAGCGCCGCCAGGATTGACGCCGCTGTGGTCAACGCCGTGATGGTCAAGCCGGTCACCATCGATGCCCGAAGGCTGTAACTG
>Ga0126371_10005089_pt1 | contig 11661 bp, 10 predicted proteins | sample PanSoiMetaPlot_4_FD_110145 | JGI IMG/M metagenome (GOLD analysis project Ga0126371, IMG submission 110145) | Tropical forest soil microbial communities from Panama - MetaG Plot_4 | ecosystem: Environmental > Terrestrial > Soil > Tropical forest > Bulk soil | place: Panama | collected 2016-02-17
CGCCTGCTGGATACTGCCCGCCTGCCTCCGCACGATCTCCAGTACCGAAGTCGGCAACGCACCAGTCAGCGCCTTTTTATATGTGTCCTTGGCGTTGTCCTCGCCGGCTTCGACGGACTCGAGAATCGTTTTGTCTCCGCCGCCCAAGGCTACTTTCGTATCAATCCATGCCCGGTGCATCGCGCCGCTAGCCGATCCGGATACTCTCTTGTCTGGCTTTCCCAGTTTGACCAGTTCGGCCTGCAGCTCCTGCCCGAATCGGCCGCGTTGTGCACTCTGCTCGTTAAAGTAGTTCTTTAGGTCGGGCCGCTTCACATGTTCGGCTGCATCCTGATAGCCCTTCTGTCCATCTTTGCTGGTTTCAATAAGGCTTTCCACCACACTAACGGCATTATTTTGATCCATCGAAATTACCCTCCGCCGCTTACGATGCCTCTCAGCCGTGTGGGTTTGGCGGTATTCTTCAGCGGCAACCCGGCGGGAACTAGCAAGAAAATTGGGCAACGCTCTAAAATCACGACAGGAAATCCGATGACCAAGCGCAAATCCAAAGGCGCCTACATGATTTCATCTGTCGCAGAAATGTACGGCATCCATCCGCAAACCCTGCGTCTCTACGAGCGCGAAGGCCTGCTCAAGCCTTCGCGCACGGAAGGCAACACGCGTCTTTACACGGACGAAGACTTACAGCGTCTGGAATTCATCCTGTCGCTCGCCCGGGATCTCGGCGTCAACATCGCGGGCATGGCCATCATCCTGCAGATGCGGGAACGCATGGAAGAAATGCAGCGCCAGATCCAGGAGTTCGTGCAATACATCCAGAAAGAGGTTCTGACGCGCGCGAGCGCTGCCGCGGATCCGTCGAAGGGCGCCATCGTACCAGTCCGCAGGCCGATGGTTGTTCCGTCCGTTCAGCCCGTCAAAAAACGCTGACCTCGATGCACCCCCAACCCATGTCATCATCCCGCACAGGTCATCCTAAGGAGGGCGGAACGCCCTCCGAAGGACCGTGCGGCGGGCGAGCAGTATCGATGCAGTAGATAGGGCTGGCACTCTTTATACATCACGAGTATTTCCGTCCGGGTCGCCGAGACACCTTAGAGTATGATGAGTGGCTTCGAATGCTCCCCTTCAAGCTCATCTACAGCGATGCGTACTATCTCCCGATAGGTAACCACGTTTTTCCTGCTGAAAAATATCGTCGCATCCATGATCGCTTGATCTCGACGGGCGTCGCTGGCCCGGAAGACTTCCTCGAGCCAAAACCCGCCACCGACCAGGACATCTTGCTGGTCCATAAACCCGAATATGTGCAGAAGTTGAAAACGGGTACGCTAACCCCGCGAGAAGAAATGGAAATGGAGATTCCCTATTCAAAGGACCTGGTCGACGCTTTCTGGCTAGCCGCCGGCGGATCGATTCTCGCGGCTCGCCAATCCCTGCAAGACTCGATAAGCGTCAGCATTGGCGGAGGCTTCCATCACGCCTTCCCGGATCACGGCGAAGGCTTCTGCATGATCCATGATGTCGCCGTCGCCATCCGCCGCCTGCAACGGGATGACAAAATCCGCACCGCCATGACGGTCGACTGCGACGTCCACCAGGGCAACGGCACGGCGGCGATTTTTGCCGGCACGCGCACGGCCAGCGCTCTGCTCCCTTCGTCGTCGGTCTCGACGGTGGAGGCACCCAAAAACGCTCCCGGCGGCAAAATGCGCGGAGCGCATGCCGGCGACGTATTCACCATCTCACTCCACCAGCACAACAACTATCCGCTGTGGAAACCGCCATCGTCGATCGACGTCGATCTCCCCGACGGCACCGGAGACGACGACTACTTGGCCTGGCTCGATAACGCGTTAAGCTCCGGCCTGCGCCAGTTCGAACCCGACCTTATCTGCTACGTAGCCGGCGCCGACCCTTACTGCAAAGACCAGCTGGGAGGCCTAAGCCTGACGATCGCAGGCCTAAAGAAGCGAGACGAACTGGTCTTCACCGTGGCGAAAGCACGCAATATCCCTGTGATGGTCACCTACGCCGGCGGATATGCTCAAAACGTGGATGATACCGTGACAATCCATTCGAACACGGTGGCGGCAGCGAAAAACGTCTATACAACGCGGTAACCAAATCGCGCCTGCGACGTTATATTCATCAGATGTACCTGAACCTGTTACAGCTCTCGCACCGTGAGCTCTACAACATTCTGCTGTGCTCCGTAGCTCCGCGTCCCATTGCATGGGTTTCTACCGTGAGTGCTAAAGGACAGCCGAATCTTGCTCCTTTTTCTTTCTTCAACTGCATCTCGGTCCATCCCCCGCTGCTTGCGTTTGCTCCTGGACTGCGAGCGCCGAAGAACATCGATTCGAATCATGGAGAGCCCAAGGACACGCTGCGCAACATCCGCGAGACCAAAGAATTTGTCGTCAATCTCGTGACTCATGGTCTGCGGGAACCGATGAATCTCACCAGCGGCGAATACGACCATTCGGTCAATGAATTCGAACTCGCACGAGTCACTCCCCTGCCATCACAGATTGTCGGGCCACCGAGGGTAGGAGAATCTCCCGTCAGCTTCGAATGCAAGCTCTACCAAATCCTGGATTTCTCAACTGCCCCAACGAGCAGCAGCCTTGTGATCGGGGAAATCGTAGCGATTCACATCGACGACGCGCGCCTCAAAGGCGGACGCCTTGACCGCGACTCTCTCGACCTGATCGGGCGCCTGGGCGGCGCGCAGTATATCCGCACGACTGACCGCTTCGAGATGGTTCGACCAAACTTCGACAAAGTTCACAACCAAACAGAATGATAGCGAACCGCTCATTGCTCACAGCTCCCACTGCTAAAATAGAGAATTACCCTTATGTTCGAGAATCTCCAGGAAAAACTCCAACGCGCCTTCAAGACTCTCCGCGGCCAAGCTACGCTGACCGAGGAAAACATTGACGAGGCCCTCCGTGAAATCCGCATGGCCTTGCTCGAGGCCGATGTCAATTTCAAGGTAGTCAAGCAGCTCATCGACCAGATCAAGGCCAAAGCCATCGGCCAGGAAGTGATGACGGCCCTCTCCCCCGGAGAGCAAGTCATCAAGATTCTGCGCGACGAACTGATCGAGGTCCTGGGCAAAGACACAGCGCGAGTGAGGTTCGCCTCCCAGCCGCCCACAGTCATCCTCATGGCCGGCCTGCAAGGTTCCGGCAAAACCACGACATCAGGAAAGCTGGCTCACTGGCTAAAGCAAGGGGGACATCGCCCCCTGCTGGTTTCTGTAGACGTCTACCGCCCCGCCGCCCGCGAGCAGTTAAAGATCGTAGCCCAGTCCGTAAAAGCCAACATCTACGAAGGTCATGTAGCCCCGGGCGCGTTCGTCCGGGGAGACGAAGATGAAAGCAAGGGTTCTTATGTACAGTCCCCCGACGTGGAACGCCTGGCGAAAGAAGCCCGCCGCGAAGCGGTGGTCACGGGATGCGACGTCCTGATAGTCGATACCGCCGGGCGCCTGCATATCGACGATCAGCTAATGGACGAAATGCAGTCGCTGAAGAAACTGCTGAATCCATCCGAAATCCTCTTCGTCGCCGATGCCATGACCGGACAAGATGCCGTCCGCTCCGCGGAAGAGTTTCACAAGAAGCTGTCGCTCACCGGCGTAGTCCTAACAAAAATGGACGGTGATGCGCGTGGCGGTGCCGCCCTCTCGATCCGCCAAGTGACAGGTCAGCCGATTAAGTTCATCGGCATAGGCGAGAAATATGATGCGCTAGAGCCGTTCCACCCCGATCGCATAGTCTCCCGCATCCTCGGCATGGGCGACATCCTGAGCCTGATCGAGCGTGCGGAAAAGCAGATCGACAAGAAGAAGGCCCAAGAACTCGCGACGAAGGCTCTCACGGGCGACGGCTTCTCGCTGGAAGACTTCCGCGACCAACTCCGCCAGGTCAAGAAAATGGGGTCGATGAAGAGCCTGATCGGCATGCTCCCCTCAATCGGCCCGTTCTCCGGCCTGCAGAAGGCCGCCGACCAGGTAGACGAAAAGCAAGTGAATCGCGTCGAAGCCATCATCAACTCGATGACGATGCACGAGCGCAATCACCACGAAGTAATCAACGGCAGCCGCCGCAAACGCATAGCCCGAGGCTCGGGCACCACGGTTCAGGAAGTAAACAATCTGCTACGCCAATACGCCCAGATGAAAAAAATGTTCAAGGACATGGGCAAAAAGAGCTTCGCGCGCAGACTGGCTGGAATGAAGATGCCAGGAATGTAGAAGCAGTGGTCAGTGCCTAGTGATTAGTCGCAAGTTGCAAGGTCGGTCATCCTGAGCGGAGTTGCCGCGAGCGAAGCGAACGGCAACGGAGTCGAAGGATCCCTACCTGCTTATCTGAACCCAACCATGAAGTGGCGCTCGCTCGAAGAATCGGGCTCGTCGACGGACCTCCGTCCGCTGCGCGAAATCTTCGCCGAGCGCAAAGAATTGATCGCGAAGTACGTCCCACCCGAGACTGAGGTGATCCACGCACAATCCGTCGCCGGACTGAAGCAGCAAAATCTCGCAGCGAACATTCTGCCGGTCGGCGCAAAAGCTCCCGATTTTGAACTGCAAGATCACGACGGCAAGCTCATCCGCTCCTCCGATCTGCTCGTCAAAGGCCGGGTGATCCTATGCTTCATCCGCGGCCGCTGGTGCCCATTCTGCGTCGGCCAGATGGAAGCGATGAACCTGATCGTTCCGCATATCGACGAAGCCAGAGCGGCCTTTGTCGCGATCTCGCCCCAAACCGTGAAGCAGTCCTACTTCATGCACGACCAGCACAAGCTACGCTTCCCGCTGCTGTCCGATGCAGGTAACCATCTCGCCCGCCAGTTCCGCCTGACCTATCGCGTGCCAGCCCCGCAGGAAGCCATCTACCGGCGCGCATTTATCAACCTGCCATGGGCGAACGGCGATGAGAGCTGGGAACTCCCGATCCCTGCGACGTATATCCTCGATGAAGGGGGCACGGTAATCTATGCCTCCGCAAACGAAGACTACACGGACCGCCCAGAGCCCCTAGAGATTCTCGACTCTCTATCCAAGTCATCCTGAGCGGCGGCAAGCCGGCGCGAAGGACCGTACGTCGGTGGAGATCATTTGCTGCTGCAGGCCGGAACGCCTATTGCGCCGAGCGCGTGGCGATCGCAACATGCGGTATTGCCACTGCATGGCCTCGTACGGTCCCTCACGGCGACTGCGCCGTCGCTCACGATGACAATGCATCGGGAGAGTCCTCATGCGCGATACACTAGTCCTTCAAATGCACTACATCTACGGCATCAACTCGGTAAGCGAGGCTCTGAAATCCCGCGGACGCGCCTTCGAATGGGTCGGCATGGCCAAAGAGAGACACGACCTCCGCCTGCAGCGCCTGATCGAAGACTGCCGCAAAATCGGCATCCCGGTCCGATTCCTGCAGCGCACCGAACTCGATCGCATGGCGGGAAACGCCGCTCATCAGGGAGTTGTCGCAGTCACCTCCGCAAAGCAGTACAACGAACTGGAAGACGTAGTCGCAGCGAAAAGAGGAAAGTACTCGCTGATCATCGTGCTCGATGGCGTCGAAGATCCTCACAATTTGGGCGCAATCCTCCGCACCGCCGACGCAGCTGGTGCAAATGGCATCGTGATTCCCGAACGCCGCGCAGCCCCGGTTACCGGAACGGTCACCAAAGCCTCCGCCGGAGCCAGCGAGCATCTCCCGATCGCGAAAGTTACAAACATCTCGCGCACGGTAGAAGAGCTGAAAGAAAGCAATATCTGGACGGTAGGTCTGGACGAGCGCGCCATCCAAACCTACGACGCCCTCGACTACAACATGGATTGCGCCCTGGTCTTGGGCGGAGAAGGCAAGGGCCTCCACGACCTGGTCAAACGCAAATGCGATTTCCTGGTCTCAATCCCGATGCTGGGCAAAGTCCCGTCGCTGAATGTCTCAGTCGCAGCCGCAGTCGTCCTGTATGAGATCGTAAGGCAACGCCGCGCCCAGCAGAGCCCATCGGAACCAGAATGAAGTTCGGCTGGAGACATCTGTGCGTCCTCTGTGTCGTCTGTGGCGCAAGCTCTTGCCTTTCACTAGATCGGGAAGCCTTCTCCATCACAAATTACGACCTGAACCTGCAAATCGAACCGGAGCAGCACCGCCTCGGCGTCCGCGGAAAAATTACCCTGCGCAACGACACAACGACGCCGCAAAAGATCGCGGTTCTGCAGATCTCGTCTTCCCTCGACTGGCGCGCCGTCCGAGCCGGCGACAAAATGCTCCAATTCGTGACCCAGCCCTACACCTCGGATGTCGACCACACCGGCGGTTTGTCGGAAGCGATTGTCACGTTACCGCACGAGGTCGCGCCGAAGGGCACAGTCGATCTGAACATCGCCTATGAAGGCGTAATCCTTCTGGATGCCACAAGGCTCACGCGCATCGGCACGCCCGAAGATATGGCCAAGAACTCCGACTGGGATCGAATTGATGAGAACTTCACAGCTCTTCGTGGTGCGGGTTATGTGGCCTGGTATCCGATCGCGACCGAGTCGGCAAATCTCTCGGAAGGAGACAGTTTGTTCGAAGTACTGGGACGCTGGAAGGTGCGCGAAGCCCGACCGACAATCAGGATGCAAATTGCCCTGCCGATGGAATATCCGTCGGTGCCTCAGATATTGCTCGGCGGAATGACTTGTCGCGAAACCGCCCTGGAGGCGACGAATCAAGCAAACCAGCGCGCGACCGCCGATTGTTTGTCCCAAAGACCCGATGCACCCACTCTGCTGATTGCGGACTATCAGGTGCTGGAAGAACCGGGTATCGAGGTGCACTATCTCCAGGGCCACGGTGCCGCCGCTACCAACTTTGCTGAATCCGCGAAAACGGCGCTTTCCCTCGTACGTGACTGGTTTAAAAATGCAGGGGAGCGCGCAAAGATTGCGGACGTGCCCTTTGCCAATGTGGCACCGTTTGAGAGCGGAGTTCTTTTGCTGACGCCCCTCAGGAGCGAAAACTCCAGTTCTGCCGGCCTTACCGCGGCCCACCAACTCACCCACGCGTCATTCCGGTCTTTCCGTCCCTGGATCGAAGAAGGCCTCGCCCATTTTGCGCAGGCTCTCTACCTCGAGCAGCAGAAGGGGCGCCAGGCCGCGCTCGACTATATGCGAGCCCATCGAACGGCGCTGACGCAAGTCGAGAGTTCGGCGGTGGGGAACGAGGATGACAACAGGAGATCCCTCGTGAATACGCTGCATGAGGAACTCTACCGCAGCAAAGCCATGTGCGTCTGGTGGATGCTGCGTGACATGATCGGCGATGCCGCGCTCAAGAGAGCCATCGCCTCTTACAAACCTGAGCAGGATAACGACCCAACCTACATGCCCCACCTGATCGCTACGCAAACCCAACGCGATCTCTCATGGTTCTTGGACGACTGGCTCTACCACGACCGCGGCCTTCCCGACTTCAAGGTGGAATCTGCTTATGCGGCCAGCACGCCCACCAAATCCTTCATGTTGACTCTGACACTAGATAATCTAGGAACAGCCGCCGCCGAAGTCCCGGTCATCATTAAATTCACTGGTGGAGAAATGACGAAGCGAGTCGAACTGCACGCCAGGAGCAAACTAACATTCCGCATCGAGACTCCTGGCTCTCCCCAAGAAATCCAGGTGAACGATGGCAGCGTCCCGGAGGGCGACCTCACGAATAACACTTTCAAACTGCCAGAGCCCGCAAAATAGATCCGACTTGCGATTATCGATTCCCGCTTGCCGAACCGCTGTCATCCCGAGCACGGAAGTCGAGGGACCTTGTGTGCTCCCGACGGGTACCTAACGCACGATTTTCATCCTCGCATGAGCGCCGCTCACAATGAACTCCGTGGTAATTTAGTCGCGCGGAGGGCACTTGGCTTACATCCAGTTCCTAGGCGCAGCCGGCACAGTCACGGGCTCAAAGCACCTGATCAATACCGGTGACCTAAGCGGTAAAAACGGTTTTCAACTTCTGATTGATTGCGGTCTCTTCCAAGGACCCAAAGAATGGCGAGAACGTAACTGGCGCAATCCGCCAATTCCCGTCAAAGAAATCGATGCCGTAATCCTCACCCACGCTCACCTCGACCACTGCGGCTGGATCCCTCGCTTGGTGAAAGAGGGCTTCCGCGGCCCCATTTACGCCACCCCCCCAACGATCGATCTGTGCGGGATAATCCTGCCCGACTCCGGCCACCTGCAGGAAGAAGACGCGAAGTTCTATAACAAGGTGAAGAAATCGAAACACGACCCCGCGCTGCCGCTGTACACCTTCGAAGAGGCGGAAGTGTCGCTGCAGTACTTTAAACCCGTCCATGTGGGCGACACGATTCAACTAAACCCTGAGATTTTCTTCCGCTTCGTTCCCGCTGCGCACATTCTCGGCTCCTGCATGGCAGAAGTTTCACTCACCATCAACGGGCAAGGGCGCCGTCTCATCTTCACCGGAGACATCGGCCGAGTTCATGATTACAAAGTCGCGCCCGGAAAGGTCATCCACTATGGCCCGCAGGAGGGCGAATCCGCCGATCTGGTCGTGATGGAGTCGACCTACGGCAACCGCGTGCACCCCAAGGAAGACCCGCTTCCAGAACTTGCGGAGTTGATCACGAACACGGCTGAACGTGGAGGCAATGTCATCGTGCCCGCTTTCGCTGTCGAACGCACCCAGAAATTTGTTTTCATCCTCAAGCACCTGATGGAATCCGGTCAGATTCCTCGCATTCCCGTTTTCTGCGACAGTCCCATGGCCATCAAGGCGGTCGAAATCTTCCTCAAACACGATGAAGAGTACAGCCAAGAAACCCGCGAGATGATTCGCAAATACGGCTCACCACTCCAATGGCCGCAGTTTACCTTTGCCTCGACGCCGGAAGAATCGAAGAAGATCAATGAAACGCGAATGCCCGCAGTCATCATTTCTTCCAGCGGCATGGTCACGGGCGGACGCATCCTGCACCACCTCGCCCAGCGCCTTCCCGATCCGCGCAATCTCGTATTGTTCATCGGCTTTCAGGCCCCCGGCACGCGCGGATTCACGATCAAAAACAAATCCGACGAGGTGAAGATCTTTGGTGACTACGTTCCCATCCGCGCCCAAGTCGTAGCCCTCGAACAGTTCAGTGACCACGCCGACCCGCCCGAGTTGCTGCAATGGCTGCGAACGTTCAAGAACCAGCCGGCGAATACGTATCTGGTCCATGGAGAACCCAACGCCTCAAGCCAGCTGCGCGATCTGATGATCAGAGAGTTGGGATGGAACGTCGAAATTGCCGAGTATCAGCAACAGGTGGAACTGAAGTAAACATCTGCAACTGAAGTCAACGCTTGAGCCGACGCAAACAGCCGGAACTGAATATACGGCCGTGTCATCCTGAGACCCGCGTTCTTTGCGGGCCGAAGGACCTATCCACCAGCCGGCATGGCCACGGTCGTCAGGAATAGTTCAGGCGACGGAACTGAAACTTATCAACGCCTGCAGTTTTCCCGCTGCCAGACCCGAATCGATCGCTTTGGTCGCCAGCGAGATGCCCTCTGCAATGTGGTTCGCCCTCCCCGCGGCGACCAGCGCCGCCGCTGAATTCAACAAAACAACATCCCTCCGCGCAGATTTTTCTCCGCCGAGAACAGCCCGAATAATATCCGCATTCTCATGAGCGTCTCCGCCGGCGAGCTCTTGCAGAGTACCGCGTTTCATCCCGAACTCTTCCGGTTCCACCTCATACGATCGCACCGTCCCCTCGCGGGCCTCGGCAATCCGCGTCACACCTGTGACCGTAATCTCGTCCAGTCCGTCCAGTCCATGGACAACCAACGCACGCCGCACTCCCAACATGCTCAGGGCTTCCGCTAGCTTCTCTACCAACTCAAGCGAGTAGACACCGACAACCTGCCCGTTCGCCCGTGCCGGATTCGTCAACGGCCCGAGCAGGTTGAACATCGTGCGCATGCGCAATTCCCGCCGCACGCCCTGCACCTGTTTCATCGCAGGATGCAGATTCGGGGCGTAGAGAAAGCAGATTCCAACTTCGCGTAAGCACTGCGCCGCGCGCTCTGGGGATAGTTGAATGTTAATCCCAAGCGCTTCGACCACATCCGCCGATCCGCATTTCGAACTGATACTACGATTCCCGTGCTTGGCAACACGCACGCCTGCACCGGCGGTCACGAGTGCCGTGGCGGTCGAAATGTTGAATGTCCCGCTGGCATCCCCGCCAGTGCCGCTAGTGTCAATTAACGAATCGTTCTCGCACTCCTCCGCCAGCGCCTCCCGCCCAGTTCCGGTAACCGCAATCGCGTCGGCCCTGCGCTCGATGGGAAGAGGTGCAGCAGCCGCCCGAATCGCCTCTGCGAATCCGACGATCTCTTCCACCGTCTCTCCCTTCATCCGGAGCGCAATCAGCAAGGCGGCAATTTGTGCATCGGTACACTTGCCGCTCAACACCTCCCCCATGACGTCACGCGCCGCGACGCGACTGAGAGACTCGCTGTGATTCGCCAATTGATGGAGCGCGTCAAGAATCATTCAGGCAGGCATTGTACGGCATAAGCGCAAAGGAACCGGACGGGGTGTCTGTACTCTTAAAGAAATTCAGAAAAGAGCCGGTTCTATCCCGCAACCGTCGCCGGCCCCGCCTGTCTCTTCCGAAAATACTCCCGCCAATCTTCCGGCAGCGCAGGACTCGTCATCGCTTTGTTCAGTAGGTCCTGGTTGTACTTGTCATCCACAAACAAACGGTTCATCTCCGCGATCGTAAGGTCCCGTGGCGCGCGGCTCAAGAATTCAAACGAATCCCCCGCTTGCACGGTCCCTTCCTGCTCCACCGAGAAATAGAATCCGCTCCGTCGGCTGACCAGAAATCGTTGCAGGATGTCGTTGCGCTGAAACTTTACAGCCAGCTTGTAGCAAGGAATTCGTGGTTGGCGCACGACGACAATTGCTGACGCGATGCGCAGGCGGTCCCCAATGTGCAACTCGCTCTCAAGCAGTCCCTCGGTCGTGAAGTTTTCCCCAAACATGCCCCAGGGAAGGTTCGCCCCAAGCAACTCCGCATTCCAGAACGCATAGTGCTCCGACGGATATGCATACACTGCCTTAAACGGCCCGCCATGCGCGACCAAATCGGCCTGCCGGTCCCCATCCAGATTGAGCATCCGCAGCGCAACCGGTCCAGACACCGGCTTTTTGAAGATTCCGGTATTAAACGTGTTGCCCTTGTACATGGCGAGCCGCGGCCGCGCCACATTCAACGAAATAAGCTTCATGCTCCCCTCACATGCGAGGAATCATCGTACGCATTAGGATGATGGCCCGGCTTCAAGGGTGCAAGATCTTCAAGATTCCCCTGCATTCCTCTGTGTCTCCTGTGGGAAGGAAGTTGCGGTATCTGATCGGGGCGTATCTCTCCGCGGCTGCTCCCTAAGTTCGATGACTTCCGGATATGGGAATGGCCATCGTTTGCCCAACGCTCGTCCTCTTCTATAAAATCAAAAGTTTGCTGCCCGCATCGCGACGCTGCAAGCAGGGTCCCTCCGATTCTTAACTGAAGAGTCATCATTATGAAAATTCATGAGTATCAGGCCAAGGCAATCCTAAAGAAATA
>Ga0126371_10005090_pt1 | contig 11661 bp, 8 predicted proteins | sample PanSoiMetaPlot_4_FD_110145 | JGI IMG/M metagenome (GOLD analysis project Ga0126371, IMG submission 110145) | Tropical forest soil microbial communities from Panama - MetaG Plot_4 | ecosystem: Environmental > Terrestrial > Soil > Tropical forest > Bulk soil | place: Panama | collected 2016-02-17
AATGCCGGCGCAACGGCTGCACGGCTTTTGGCGGAGAAAAAGGCCAAAATTATCGCGTTGAGCGATACGCGCGGTGGAGTGACCAACTCGCGCGGCATCGACCCCATGAAGGCCATCCGTTACAAGGAACGCTCCGGCACCGTGGTGGGCATGCCCGGGGCTTCGCGCATTTCGAACGACGATTTGCTGACGATGAAGTGCGACATCCTGGTCCCGGCTGCGCTCGAAAACATGATTACTTTGCAGAACGCCGAAGCGGTAAAGGCGCGCATCGTGGCCGAAGCCGCCAACGGACCCACGACGCCGCATGCGGATGAGATTCTTGCGCGCCGCGGCATCACCGTGCTGCCGGACATTTTGGCGAACGCGGGCGGCGTGACGGTGAGCTATTTCGAATGGGTGCAGAACCAGGAAGGCCTGCTCTGGGCCTCCGACGAAGTGAATGTGCGCCTGCAGAAAATCATGGTGCGCGGCTTCCATGACATGCTGGAAGCCATGCGCAAGCATCACGTGCCGCCGCGCGCCGCGGCTATGACCGTAGCCGTGGGCCGGGTTGCGGAAGCCACGCTCGTGCGGGGACTTTTCCCATAGGAACGGCTGGTGCGGAGCCAAAAATGGGGCGACGGCCGCTTGATGGGGAAGTTTTTTGAGTTTGGTGGCGTTTCTGTTTTCCCGTTCTTCTTGCAATCTAAGCGATCAGGCCATCACGGAAGGTTCGTGGCGAAGATCTGACCTCGGTAAGGAGCGAGCTTTTGATTCTGGCTGGGGACTCTTTGACTGCCGGGCTTGACCTGTGCGACCTTCGCGGGTGGGAGAACTTGTTTCGTGGCCGCTGCCCTCGGACAAATTCGAGCCCGAGACACCATGCCATGGGGGGGGCGAAACGATTTACTTGGTGAGTACAATTATTATTTTCGGCTCCCTATCCAAGTGCAAGCTCGAGGTAACTAGATTTAACCCTTAAATCCGCGGTTAGTAAGGTAAACCCATGAACAAGAAGCGTACGCCGAGCGCGATGGTTGTTGTGTTTTTGCTGGCGGGCACGATGGCGCGCTTTGCTGGCGCACAGGGAGCCCCAGCAAAGAAATCCACAAAAAAAGCCGAAACAAAAGAGGCTCTCGCGGAAAAGAACCTCGCGGCGGCGCGGCAGAATCCCTTGCAACTGCGTCATTTCCTGCTCGGCTTTCCCAAAGGCGCGGACCTGCACTATCACCTGAGCGGCGGGATTTACGCGGAAACGTTTATTAAGGACGCCGCCGAAGACGGGCTATGCCTCAATGTGAAGGAAGCCGCATTCACGGCATGTCCCGAAGGCATGGTGAATGAAGAAGGTTGCCCGGAAAAATGGAGGACCGACGAAATCGTGCCCGCAAAGGCGGCGCTCTGCCGGCAGGGGCTCTATGACGCGCTGGTGGATTCGTTTTCCATGCGCGGATTCGTTCCTTATGGAAGCTTCACAGCGCATGATCATTTTTTCGATAGCTTCGCTAAGTTTTCCGGGATCGATTCCAAACACCACGCGGAGTGGGTCGACGAAGCCGCGAGGCGCGCTGGGGCACAAAACGAACAGTACATGGAGTTAATGCAGACTCCGGACTATCAACCGGCGGCCAATATCGCGAAGATTGTTCCTTGGAACGACGACTTCGCCTTGATGCGGGAAGGTTTCCTGGCCCACGGCCTGGCAAAGAACGTGGCCAGCGTGGTAGAAGGATTTCGGGATACGGAAAAGAAACGCCGGGAAATGGAGCATTGCAAGCGACCCGAAGCCGCAGCTGAGGCGTGTAACGTGGACGTGCGTTTCATCTGGCAGGTATTGCGCGGAAAAGCGAAGGAGATCGTGTTCGCCCAGGCGCTGCTGGCGTTCGAATCGGCACAAGCGGCTCCCAAAACCATCGTCGGCATCAATTTCGTCATGCCGGAAGACGGATACATCTCCCGGCGGGATTATGCCCTACACATGAAGATGGTGAAGTATTTACACGAGGTTTATCCCCAAGTGCATATCGCCCTGCATGCCGGAGAGATTACCTACGGGCAAGTGCCACCGGCGGATCTCTGTTGCCACATCCGGCTGGCGGTGGAAGCCGGGGCGGAGCGGATTGGTCACGGGGTTGACGTGTTGTACGAGAACCATCCGTACGAATTGCTGCGGGAGATGGCGGGAAAACACGTGATGGTGGAAATCAACCTCTCGAGCAACCATTTGATCCTGGGCGTAAGCGGAAAGGATCATCCTCTGCCGTTTTATCGGCAGTTTGGCGTACCCGTGGCTCTCTCGACGGACGATGAAGGAGTCTCGCGGATTGATTTGACGAATGAGTATGTGCGGGCCGTCGAGACCTACGGGCTTTCCTACGCGGACTTGAAGAAAATGGTGCGGACGGGAATGGAACATGCCTTTTTGCCGGGAGAAAGCTTGTGGGCGCAGAGCGACAGTTTTTTAAAAACGGCGAACTCCTGCGCCAAGGACACTTTGGGCGCGGAGAAAATGTCGAAAGGCTGCGAAGTGTTTTTGCAAGCAAACGAAAAAGCCAGCGCGCAATGGAAGCTGGAGCAGAGGTTTTTGAAGTTTGAGGCGGGTTTATAAAGGAAAACAGGGAGAAGAGTTAACGAAGATCCCCGGTAGCGCTACGGAAGATGGCTGAAAATTTCCTTGCGCGGAAAATTCAGTGCGCGTACATTCGCAGATGCCGGCCGTTTTTCCGGGCGAAGTAGGGAGACTTCGTACTAGGAACTCGTAGCCGGCTATTTTCTTCGCTGAGCGAGGCGAAAACAGACGAATATGAGCCATCTCCACGGTCAGGGAATTGCTGCGCCACCGGTTCTGCTGACAATCGCTGGATTTGACCCGAGTTGCGGAGCGGGTGTCGGGGCGGATTTGAAGACTTTCGCGGCCCACGGATGTTACGGGGTGGCGGCGATTACTTCGCTGACGGTGCAGAGCACGCAAAGTGTGGAAGCGGTGCATAACACCCCCAGCGCGGAGGTACGCGAGCAACTCGACGTGCTGGCGAAGGATTGCGACATTGCCGCCGTGAAGATCGGCATGCTGGGCAACCGCGGTAATGCCGTGGCGGTGGGCGAGTTTCTGGATGCGCACAAGTTCGCGCACGTGGTGCACGACCCGGTAATGAAATCTTCGGGCGGTACGGAACTGCTGGACGCGAGTGGCATCAAGTATTTATCGACGGAATTCCTGAAGCGCTCTAGCGTGATCACGCCCAATGTTCCGGAGGCCGAAGTGCTGACTGGCCTGACGATCAAGGATGTCGCGGGCATGGAAGAGGCGGCGCGCAGGATTGTTGAGATGGGCGCGCGCGCGGTGATCGTGAAGGGCGGGCACATGGAGAAGGCCGTGGACATTCTGTTCGACGGCAAAGACATGCACCACCTGGGCGGCGACCGCGTGAAGGTGGAGCACACGCACGGCACGGGATGCACGTTCGCGTCGGCCATAGCCGCGCAGCTGGCGGCCGGGCGACCGCTACTCGAGGCTACCACTTTGGCTAAGGCCTACGTGATGAAGGCCATGGAAAAGGCTTATCCGGTGGGCAAGGGCCGGGTGCCACTGGATCATTTCTACCGCATGAAGATCGAGCCGTTGGCACGCGGAACGCACGAAGTCCCGCAACACGGCTTGCATCCGGCCGCGGAGCCCGCCGCCCACTGAGATTGATTAACTAAAACCGTGACCCTCCCAGCCGATCAAGGTAAGGGGGTAACGATGCAGAAGATCTTTCGATGCAAGGAGTGCCAACGGGGCATGCGCATCGTGGGTTCGACTGGATTGGCCAAGGAAGTCTCGCGCAGGGTGATTTGCCCTTATTGCAAGAGGAAAAACAAGGTCACCTGGCCGCGAGGCGACAAGTTCAACGTACAGCGCGTCGGGACACGATAGAAACCCAGCCTTGCGCAAATAGCGGTACTACCATCCGCCACCTCCGCCTCCTCCTCCACCGCCCCCGGAACCGCCGCTCCCGCCTCCACCTCCCGAACCCGGCGCGGTCGATGCGGACGAAATCGCGCTGGTCAGTGAACTTCCGAACGATGAGGCGAATCCGGCCCCATCGAACCTGTTCCACGAAGAGCCAGAATAGAAAGAAGGAGTGTAGCCGGAGTTGCCGCTGTTTGGAGCGGTGGCTGCCGCAGCGAGAATCGAGGAAAATTTTTGCGACCAGTCCTGCTCTACGTCCAGCGCCAGCGCGTACGGCAGGAATTTTTCGAATGTTTGCGGCGTTTGCTCCGGGGGCATGCAGCGGTTCAGGCGGTCGCCGTCCACGGCACCTAGAAACATCTTGAATCCTTCCACTTGATCCATCAGGCGGCGCCCGGCAAAGGTCGGTGCTTTCATCAGATGCACGAACACACCGTGCAGAATGCCGGTGGCGAGCAGGAATAGCCCAAACGACAGCGAAGTGAATTTGGCGAGGATGAACAATCCCAGTACCTCGCCGGCAAGGATCGGAACCGCGATTGCCGTCAGCGATACGGCTTTGGCAAAGCCGATAAGCGAAGCGCTTCCGTGACGCAGCACGTCGCGCCACGCGGCTACCACACGCAGGACGTGGGACGAAAGGGCAATCGTCCAGAACGTCACCCAGAAGCACAGCATCAAGGCAGGAGAATTTTTGGGAGCATTCAGGGAGGCGAAATAGGCAAATCCGACGATTAGCGAAATGAGGATGGCCGGAATGAGGTAGCGCGAATTGGTTACGAAATAGACGCGCTCCTCCGCGGACTTCAGCCATCTTTTTGCCAAAACGATAGCCGCGTGAATTACGGAGTGATTGGTTTGTTTCAACACAATTTCCGTCTGGAATCCGAAAAGTGCCGTGGCGATCTGTTTTTCGTCAGCGGTGAGCACCTGCTCGCTTTTGCCGGTGCGGGTCAAAGTGTAGGTTCCGAGATTTTCGGAGATTTTCAGATAACCGCGCACGGCCATGTCGAGAATCGCCGCGGCAAAGGTCTTGTTGTCGAAGCCCATGCGCATCAGATAGCGGATCGCGGATGGGGAAAGATTGGCTGGCGGGGAGTACAGCGCCATGATAACGCCGCGCGCCGGGTCGCGGCCGACAGCCGACCAGGCGATGAGGTAGTAGAGAAGGGTGACCAGGAAGCCCGAGAAGAGCAGCAGCGCGTCGCGATTGTCGCGAAAGAAAAACTCCATTTTCTGCGCAAAGGTTGCTTCGACGATAAGGCCTTTGGGCCACTCCAGCAGAACGGTGAGTCCTTGATGCGCGGGAAGCGCATGCTGAGTTTCGAACTGGAAGCCGGAGTCTTGTACGGAGGACGTAAGATCGGATTGACGTGAACCTTGCGGACCGGTGAAGCCGGAAAGCGTCACTTCACCGGCGGGAATATTTACGGGCAGATGGACGGTGGCCGTCGCGTGGTCGATGGAAAAATCCCAGCCGTTGCCGGTAACGTTCCAGAAGAGCTCGTCATGGTCCTTGTAAAAGCCGATTTGACGGGTGGTGATGTAGGTGATGATGTAAACGTGGCGGCCGCGGGGAACCAAAGCGCTGGGATTTCCCAGATAGATGCGCTTGCCGTTGAACTGGTCCTGCACGCGAAAGGTTTCGGGGCGCGAATCGCGAGTGGCGGAAAGCACGGTAAAGCCGACAACGGTGCGGTTGTTGAATCGATCGGTGTAGCTTGTCGGGAAATCGCGATAGATACCATGGCGTATGCGCCCGTTGGCGGCAAAAACCGTGATGGTTTCGGTGACCCGGAGAGTGGAGTCCTCTTCGAGAGTGACATCGCTGTGAAAATCGAAGATGTGCTCGGATTGCGCCGCCCCGGATGTGGGAAACAACAGAAGGATGCTCGATAGCAAGCAAAGCAACGCTGCGGGGGGGAGCAAGGGTTGGCGAATCATTTGTTTCTCTGTTTTCAGTCTAAGGGATAGGTGCGGCTGCCGGCTGCGGATGGCGCAAGATGGTTACCACCATTCGGAAAACGGCCGCCGCCCTCCTAAAATCGAAGCGTCGTCCGTCCTCAAGTCATCATCGCGCCTCGTAGGTGCGAGACACGTACATCGGCTGCGAATCGGAGTCTGTGGGATGAGTTCATTGTCGGTGCGGGACCGCATCCGGCTTTGGGGAAAACGCCTGATGTTTCCGGGCCTGGATTTGCACACTCGCTGCCGTTACCGCAGGCTGCCGAAGTTTTTCGCGAAGGGGCAATTGTCACGCTGGATGCCGGCTGCGGCAACGCAGCACTCTGCTACACCGCCTACCAGCGGGGCAATCCCAAAGGGTCGATTTCTCTCTCTCGGCAGCTGCTAACGACCCGGCGAATCAAGCACGATAAGCGAACTTGCCAGCGACGATGGTGGCCACCGGGCCTCCTTTGAAGGCGTGGCCATCGAAGGGCGAGTTGCGGGACTTGCTGGCGGATTTCTTTACGTTGTAGGTCCAGGGTCGCTCCAACGAAAAAATCGTGAAGTCGGCAGCTTCGCCGGTGGCGAGTTTGCGTTCTTTGCCCAGCACGCGCGCCGGCCCAGTGGTAAACAATTCGACCATCCGCATCAACGGGATGCGATTGGTGTGCACCAGTTGTTCGAGAGTGAGGCCAATGGCGGTCTCAAAGCCCAAGATGCCGAACGGCGCCTTGTCGAATTCCACATCCTTGATGGCCGGCTCGTGGGGAGCGTGGTCCGTGGCGATGGCATCCACCGTGCCATCGACCAGACCGGCGAGCAGGGCCTCGCGGTCTTCACACGCGGCCAGCGGCGGATTCATCTTGAAGCGTGAATCGTAAGTGACATCTTCATCGATCAAGGTGAAATGGTGCGGTGTGACTTCACAGGTGACGCGCAGGCCATTCTTTTTGGCGAAACGCACCTGTTCTAGAGAAGCCTTTGCCGAGAGGTGCGCAATGTGCAGGCGCGCACCGGTGAGTTCTGCGATTTGCACATCGCGTGCGACGCAGACGGATTCGGCCGCTGCGGGCATTCCAGGTAGACCGAGACGCGTGGAAGCGACGCCTTCGCGCATGACCGCGCCGGCGGCCAGAGAAACGTCCTCTGCGTGTTCGATGACCGGCAGATCCAGGCTGCGGCAGTAGTCCATGATTTGCCGCGCGAGTTTTGCGGTGGCGATAGGTTTGCCGTCGTCGGAAACGGCCACGATACCCGCCTCGCGCATGGCCGCGATTTCAGAAATGGCCTCGCCTTTGCTGCTGACGCTGGCAGCACCGATGGGCCACACGCGCACATGGCCGTGAGCTTTGGCGCGATCGACGATGAAACGCGTGATGGAGGCGTTATCGTTCACCGGCTTGGTATTGGGCATGCAACACACGGCGGTGAATCCTCCGTGGGCCGCCGCTTTGGTACCGGTTTCGATAGTTTCGGAATTTTCCTGGCCCGGCTCGCGCAGGTGGACGTGCATGTCAATAAAGCCGGGCGCGACAATTAGTCCCGTGGCGTCGAAAACTTCCGTGCCGTTGGTGGCGGCGATCTTTCCGGGCGCGGCGATTTCACGAATGATTTCAGCGTCGAGGAGCACGTCGCGGACCGCGTCGGTTTTGGATGTGGGATCGAGGACGCGTCCGTTCTTAATCAGAAGCATGCGCAGATTCCTTGGACTTGGCTTCGGGTCTTGATTCGATCGCGGGATGCATGCCCTCGGTGGCGCCGACCATCAGGAGATAGAGAATCGCCATGCGCGTGGCCACGCCATTGGTGACCTGCTCGAGAACCGCGGATTGCGGGCCGTCGGCGACTTCGGGCGTGATTTCGATGCCGCGGTTGATGGGTCCCGGATGCAAGATCAACGCTTCCGGCTTGGCAAGTTTCATGCGCTCGGAATTGAGCTGATAGAGAAGAATGTAGTCGTTCTGCGAAAGCGACGGCTCGTAGAGGCGTTCGGTTTGCACGCGCAGGACGATGATGACATCGGCGTCTTCGAGCGCCTCTTCGACGCGATAGACGCAGCGAATCGGCGTGCCCGGCGCGCCAATGTTCTCGAGTTCGCGAGGCACCCACATGGAGGGACCGCACAGCGTAAAGCGGCAGCCGAATTTACCCAGCAGGTGAATGTTGGAGCGCGCCACGCGGGAATGCGCAATGTCGCCCAGGATGGTGACGTTGAGATCGTTGAGGTGGCCGATACGGTCACGGATGGTGAGCGCGTCCAGCAAGCCTTGCGAAGGATGTTCGTGGGTGCCGTCGCCGGCATTCACTACGGGGATTTCCAGATGGCGGGCGACGAAATCGGCGGCGCCCGAGGAAGAGTGGCGCATCACGAAGCAGTCCGGCTTCATAGCGTTGAGATTGTTGGCCGTGTCGAGCAGTGTTTCGCCCTTTTTTAGGCTGGAGGCTTCCGCCTGCAGGTTCATGGTGTCTGCACCGAGTCGGGAAGCGGCAGTCGCGAAACTCAGGCGGGTGCGTGTGGAGTTTTCGAAAAACGCTAGCACTACGGTTTTTCCACGCAGCGTGGCCAGCTTTTTGAGGGGGTGCCGCTGGATCTCCTGAAAAGGCTTGGCCTGATCGAGAATGAAGGTGAGTTCGTCCGCCGAGAGCGGTTCGAGAGCCAGGAGGTCGCGAAAACGATAGGTCAAATTTGCACTCGATTGCACGCGAGGAGGAGCGTGCCTCGTCTGGAATGATAGTTTACGCGATGCGGAGAGAACAGGAAATAGTGAACGAACTAATCGACGCGGTCGACAAGGACGACACGCTCTTCCTTATCGATTTCGATAAGTCGGACCTCGATGATTTCCGTGTCGCTGGTCTGTACCGTGCGGCCGACATATTGCGCCTCGATAGGCATTTCGCGGTGGCCGCGGTCAATTAGCACGCACAGCGAAACGCGCTTGGGGCGCCCGAGGTCGAACAGGCCGTTCATGGCGGCGCGAATGGTGCGGCCCGTATAGAGAACGTCGTCGACCAGGACGAGGTCCATGTTGTCCACGCCAAAATTAATATCCGAGGATTGCAGGACTGCTTGCGGGGCGATCTTGGAAAGGTCGTCGCGATAGAGCGTGATATCGAGCGTCCCGACAGGGACATCCACGCCGTCAATACCGCGCATGGCACGGGCGACCCGCTGCGCTAGGGGCACGCCGCGCCGGCGGATACCGATGAGGGCGAGGCTCTTTGTGCCGCCGCTTTTTTCCACGATTTGGTGGGCCAGGCGTTGCAGGGTGCGGTCGATTTCCGCCGCGGACATCAACTGTGATTTTTCGACGATTCGCATGCTGGCGTAATGCTAGCACAACTCCCGATGGCAAGCGTTCAGGCGAACCTCTGAGGCGCTTCACCCCGGCGAAATGGCGGCGTGCTAGACTGCGGCGGGGTTTGGAAAAGGAGAAGGCGATGGACAGGGGGAATTTCATGATCCGCCGAATACGGAAAAGACTGACGCTGCTAGCGGCGGCAGCCATGTTTCTCGTGGCTGGCGGGTACGCCCAGACGGCGAAACCCACGGCGCCGGCGAAACCGGCGGCGACCGAAAAGACGGTTGTGGCTCCTCGTCCGAAGCTGATCGTGCTGCTGGTGGTGGATCAGATGCGCGCGGATTACGTGGACAAGTTCCGGGGGCAGTGGAGCGGCGGCCTTAAACGCCTGTTGACGGAAGGGGCGTGGTTCCGGGCCGCGGCGTATCCGTACGCTGCAACGGAAACCTGCGTGGGACATGCGACCATTTCGACTGGTTCGTTCCCCGCAACCCACGGAATGGTGGCCAACGCCTGGTGGGATCGCGAGCAGCAGAAGATGACCACCTGCACGGCCGATCCCAATGTGGCGAATACGGCTTATGCGGGAGGCAGCACCAAAGGGGGCGACTCGGCTTGGCGGATGCAGGTTCCCTCGTTTGCAGAAGAGTTGAAATTCCAGAGCGGCGGGGGGACACGCGTGGTGACGCTTTCGATTAAGGCGCGTTCCGCACTCACTATGGCCGGCCACAAAGCCGACTCGGCGACATGGATGGACCCTTCCGGAGCGCTGGTGACTTCACCGGGCTATGGTCCTGCACCATTTATCGAGGAGTTTGCGAAGAGGAATCCCGTCGCGCAGGATTATGGAAAGACGTGGTCGGAGTTCTTGCCGCGCAGTGCCTATTTTTATGAGGAAACTGCTGCTGGAGCGCGAGCGCCTGAGGGCTGGACGACGACCTTCCCGCATCCCCTGCGAGGTAAGGAAGGAGCTTCACAGCGCGACGCGGCCTTTGCCGAGCAATGGGCGACTAGTCCATTCGCGGATACCTACCTTACGAAGCTGAGCGAAGCGGCGGTCGATTCACTCGGCATCGGTAAAGGGCCGGGCACGGATTTCCTGGCAGTGGGCTACTCGTCGGTGGACTATGTTGGGCACGCTTTTGGTCCGCGGAGCTGGGAGATTCAGGACATCTTGGCGCGGCTGGATAAAGATTTGGGCGAATTGTTCGCCTGTCTCGACAAGAAAGTAGGAGCGGGCAATTACGTGGTGGCGTTGACCGCCGATCACGGGGTGGCACCGATTCCTGCGGACATGCAGAGCACCGGCGTGGATGCAGGGGTTCTTAGTCTGCCCGATTTGCAGGAACGCATCGAAAAGGCCTTAGAACCTTTCCACTACGGGCGGCCAGCCGTGGCACGGATATCCGGCAACGAGGTCTATTTTTCGGAGGGCGTCTATTCCCGGTTAAAGGCGGATGCCCCGGCCATGAAAGCGCTTCTGGATACGATTGTATCGACCCCGGGAGTCGCCGCGGTGTATCGCGCGGAGGACCTGAGCAATGGCACCACGCCCATAGCCCCGCCTCGGAGGGCCGCGGTACTGAGCTACTTCGCAGGACGGAGTGGGGACCTGTTCGTGCTGCAAAAGCCGTATTGGCTGACCGACGGTTCGGCAGATGCCAAGAAAGCGCGTACGGGGACCGGGCACGGAACACCCTACTATTACGACCAACGCGTGCCGGTGTTCCTGATGGGCTTCGGGATTCAGCCGGGAGAATATTCTGAGCCCATTACTCCGGCCGACATCGCTCCAACCTTCGCAACCTTGACCGGAGTGACCCTGGCGACTCGGGATGGCCGGGTGCTCTCGGAAGCACTCAAGAAAGACGCGAAGAAGCCCTGACCTAGGCGCGTCAACAGGAAATCCACACTTCCACAGGCCTTGGGCCGGGATCACAGAATCGTCCACCCAGCCCCGTGGTACCCTTCCCAGGCGTGAATCCTACCGAACGCGTTGACCTTAGCGTGCAGGTTGGCACCCTCCGCCTTGCCAATCCCGTCATCGCTGCCAGCGGAACCTTCGGTTACGGATTGGAGTTCGCCCATGTGGTGGATTTGGACCGGCTCGGGGGCATCGTCACGAAGGGGCTCTCTCTCCAGCCTATCGAGGGTGCACCTCCTCCCCGCCTCTGCGAAACCTCGTCCGGAATGCTCAACGCGGTTGGATTACAGAATGTGGGCGTTAACTCTTTCGTCAAAGATAAACTCCCACTGTTGCGAAAATACAACACGCACGTCATCACCAACGTTTTCGGCTACTGCCCAGACGAGTATGTTGAGGTCATTGAAAGGCTCGAAAGCGCGGACGGAATCTCGGCCTATGAGCTTAATATCTCCTGCCCGAATGTCAAAAAGGGGGGAATGCAGTTCGGCAGCGAGCCTGCTCTAGTAGAAGAGGTAGTCCTGGCAGCTCGGAAGGCAGCAAAGAAAAGG
>Ga0126371_10005092_pt1 | contig 11657 bp, 7 predicted proteins | sample PanSoiMetaPlot_4_FD_110145 | JGI IMG/M metagenome (GOLD analysis project Ga0126371, IMG submission 110145) | Tropical forest soil microbial communities from Panama - MetaG Plot_4 | ecosystem: Environmental > Terrestrial > Soil > Tropical forest > Bulk soil | place: Panama | collected 2016-02-17
CTTCTGCGCATTCTCGGCACCGGGGACTTCCACATCCTTAATGCGTGCCGTGGTCAGGATCTTCTCCAGTTGCTCAAAAACTTTGCCACGGTCAACCTGGGCCAGGTCCTCGTCTGAGGTGCGCGCGGTTTCGACCTCGAGAGCGAATTCATAGCAGGCGCCGTTTTTGAACAGGTGAAAGTACTTAACGTCAGACTGTCCATCGGGCTCGGATCCTGTCTCTTCCATCTCGGCGAACGAGTTTGGTCCGAGTTTCACCTTGGCTGGTTGGGCTGGTTTGCTATCGGGGGTCGAAAGGAATTGCTCGCATTGTTCTTCGGTGGTCCCGGAGCTGACACTCACATTTAGCAACGCCCGAGAGAAGTCGGTATCAGGATAGGCAAGGCTCGGCATGTCCACGGATGCGACATCGACAGCACTGGCCCCCAGAAACTTGGAATTCAAGGGCGCAGACTTATCGTCTTCTAAGGTGTATTTGACCGGATAGCTAAACGAGACGCCATAGGTGCTATTCACGTAGGTAGCGTTCGGCGGGCGATGATGCTTCTTCGCTTTTTTCGGCGCGGGAGCGGTGGTTGGTGTGGGGCTTGGCGCGGGGGGATTCATTTCCGGCGCGGCCGGCGGCGTCATTTTGGCGACGGGTTGGTTGTCTTTCTTCGAGCAGCTCACCGCCAGGAACAGCATGACGGCCAAAATTGTGGCGGCACAGATGGCCGGCAGATACAGGCTCCTCCAATTGTCTTTTTCGAGTTCCTTCTGATTTCCATTGATCGTGGTCATATTTCCCTCCATGGGACTGCGCGGCATGGAAGGGCAGGCATCTGGCCAATGCCAGGAGCGTTGATTCGGCGGAAGTTACAGGCATTCCGTGCTGCCGTTTCCGTGGGCGAAAAGACCCGCTGTGGATCGGCTTACACACGCGCCGTGGGCAAAGCCATGGGAGGGGTCTCAAGACCGGTACCTACAAATTCGATTGACAAATCAAAGACAACAAAAATCCCAGAAAAGTGCTCTAATATTAGGGTTGTTTCTCCTGGAGGTGCCTATGTTCGGCAAGGCCTTCTCCCGCCTTCTGGTTCCTGCTCTGTTTTTCTTACTGGCTTCCCTGCCCGCATGGGGCGATTCGCAGGTGCGCATTGTCCGCCTCAGCTACCTCGCTGGCACTGTCACAATTGATCGCGGGACCGGGCATTTCGAACCCGCAATCGTAAATCTGCCCATCACTCAGGGCATGAAGCTGCAAACGAAAGATGACGGACGTGCGGAAGTGGAGTTCGAGGATGGCAGCGCATTGCGCCTCGCTCCTGACACTTCCGTCCGGTTCTCGCGGCTCTCCTTGCGCGATTCTGGAGACAAGGTTTCGGTCGTGCAGATCGCAGATGGTACGGCGTATGCCGATGCGACGGGGGCAAAAGCTAGTCAGCTCACCCTGGAGTTCGCACACGAGAGCCTGACCCTTGACAATGCGGCTCGGGTGCGGGTTGGTGTGGACGATACGGGCGCATCGGTCGCGGTCCTCAAAGGTGAGATTCAAATCCAGTCGTCCTCGGGAACCGTAGAGGCAAAAAAAGGACAAACGGCGAATTTCGACTTTACAAAATCCGAGAAGTTCACCTTGGCGAAGAATATCCAGGAATATCCGTACGATTCCTGGGACAAGCAGCAGGACCAGTTCCGGCAAACCTATGCCAAGAACTCCTCGAGCAGCTATTCTCCCTATGCTTATGGCACGGCCGATCTCGCGTACTACGGCAACTTCTTTAATGCGCCGGGATACGGCACGCTTTGGCAGCCCTATTTTGTCGGGGCGGGATGGGATCCGTTCATGGATGGATCCTGGGCCTTCTCTCCGGGATGGGGCTTTGGTTGGGTTTCGGCCTATCCATGGGGATGGCTGCCTTATCACTACGGAAGCTGGAATTTCGTGCCCGGATATGGATGGGCATGGCAGCCCGGCGGCGCATGGACGCCCTGGTACTCGCGGCCGGTAATCATGAATCCGCCGGCGGGCTTCGTTGTTCCGCGAGCGCCAACCAGTGGCACCAGCACGGTTGCGGTCAATCGTGGTCCGGCTTCCACCACGAAGGGTGGTTTCTTCGGAAGCAAGTTGGTAATCCGCAATAACTCGGCCGGCCTCGGCGTACCGCGAGGTGGGGTGGACAATCTGTCCAAGCTTTCGCAGCGAGTGGAGCAGCACGGCAGCGTGAGCGAGCGGGTTGCGGTCGAATCCAGGCCGCAGCAGATGGCAATGCCACCGAGCGAGCCGACCCACGGCATGTCGCGTTCCCAGGGACCCCAGGGAGTCAGTAACGCTGGTTCGCACGCGGCGAGAACGGAATCTCCGCGCATGAGCGCTCCTCAACCGCGCATGGACACGCCGCATTCCTCCCCACCACCGGCGGCATCGCCGTCGCCTCACCGATAGGTTTTCCCCGATAGGTTTCCCCAGGTCTCGCATGACTCGCGAGATCTGGGGCTCTTTTTTGCTCGGGTTTCGCCCAACCACGCACATCGAGCGACGGCAGACCGATTGACCCGGCGGAGTGTTATTCCACGGTTCTGGGGTCGTTGTGGCCGAATAGCCCGGGGGCCTTCAGCGTTGGCTCAGCGGAACCCAGTGCTGGGGGTAGGGCGGGCCGATGTAGTCAGCGCGCGGTCGGATCAGCCGATTGTCGTCGAGCTGTTCAATGATATGCGCGGTCCAGCCGCCAATGCGGGAAACCGCGAAGATGGGCGTGAACAGGTCCACGTCGATTCCCAGAACGTGATAGGTGGAGGCGGAATAGAAGTCGACATTGGCATTGAGTTTCTTTTCCGCTTTGACGAACTGCTCGATCTGGCGCGACATCTCGAACCACTTGGACTGGCCATGCGAGCGACAGAGATCTTCCGACATTCGCCGTAAGTGGGTAGCTCGCGGGTCTTCGGTGTGGTAAACGCGGTGCCCGAAACCGGAAATTTTCTTCTTTTGCGCCAGCATTTCCCGAACATAGGCGACCGGATCGGCGCCGGTGGAATCAATCTTTTCGAGAATATGAAAAACCGCCTCGTTCGCGCCGCCGTGCAGCGGCCCCTTGAGCGCGCCGATGGCGGAGGTAATCGCGGAATGCATATCCGAGAGAGTTGCAGCCGTAACCCGCCCGGCAAACGTGGAAGCGTTTAGTTCGTGGTCGGCGTGAAGAATAAGCGCTATATCGAGCGCCCGTTCGGCGGTCGGCGAAGGCTTTGCGCCGTTCAGAAGCAGCAGAAAATTCGCCGCATGCGAAAGCGCGGGATCGGGCTCGACAACATCCTTTCCTTTGCGAATGCGATCAAACCCGGCAACGATCATCGCGACCTGGGATGTCAGCCGGATAGCCTTGTGAACATTGGCATCGTGATCGTTGCTGGTTCGCTCGCTATCGTAGAGGCCGAGTGCCGACACGGCCGTGCGCAGGACGTCCATCGGAGCGGCATTTTTGGGCACGCTGCGCAGGAAATCAAGAATCGAGCGATCGAGCTTGCGCTCTGCGGCAAGCCGGTCGCGGAGGTCTTTTAATGCGCTAGCGGTTGGCAGTTCGCCGTACCAAAGCAGATAGCAGGTTTCTTCAAAATTGGACTTCTCCGCTAATTCGTGAATGTCGATGCCGCGGTAGGCGAGCACTCCGTTCTCGCCGTCGATGTAGCAAATTTTCGAGGTGGTGGCGACCACGCCCTCGAGGCCCTTTGGGGCTTGTGTGATCGTCATGCTCGACATTCATCCTCGCTCAAAATTATTTTGATGCCGCAGAACGTGGCGACGCGCAAGCTGCAACTAACTTTTATACGCCAAAAAGCGCGAAGTTTCCAAACCGGACGGGCACTCACCTCTGGCAGAATCGGGCTGCGCGAGGCAGTCTCCGTGGCCGTTAAGATCGTTGCTCGTCGAAAGCCGGCGACTTCCCGAACCCCAACCATGGCTTAGAGTTTCCGAGTGCTCGCCATGGCTCAGATCCCCGACCTCGACGGCTTCGCCGGGAAGCTGGCTGGTCCCCTCGATGAATGCCTGGTCTCCGCCGTTCGAGCCAGGGGCAGGTTAGTAGAATCATGAAAATCCAGCGCAGGTTCCGAGTCCTCGAACGTTCCTCGAAAGTACAGGTACCTCCTGAAAGCTGGCTGCAGTGTGAGAAATCCCGTTTACAATCAGGACATGCGTTGGGCGCTGTGTCTTGTACTAACCCTCGCGCTCTCGGCAGGGGCAGCCGCTAAGGTCGAGAAACCCGAGCCCTTGCTTCCCTGCCCGCCCGGCTCGAGCAAAGCGGTGTGCAATCCTTCCCAGCCGGACCAGAAGGAAGCCAAAGCCGCATTCGAGCGTGGGCTAAAGCTGGAACAGAAGGCTCCTGAAGAGGCCTATGCCGAGTTTGAACGCGCCGCCGAACTCGTCCCCCGGGACGTGAATTACGTCACGGCTAGGGAGTTGACCAAGCAGCATCTTGTCTCCAGTCACATTGAGCGAGGGAACAAAGAGCTCGAAGCCGGCCAGCAAGTGGAAGCCCTCGCCGATTTCCGCACCGCGCTCAAACTCGACCCCGCGAACCAATTCGCACAGGAGCGATTGCGGGATGCGCTGGGCGATTCCGCACCCAAAGTCAACGCGCCGGTAGAGATTGTCGAGCAATCTCCGGAAATTCGTGTTGATGCGACCCAGATTCGGGCCAGCTTCCACTTCCGGGGGGACAGCCGCGAACTGCTCAATATGGTGGTGCGCGCGTATGGAGTTTCGGCGCTAGTGGAAGATTCAGTCCAGTCGCGGCATGTATCGTTTGACATTGATGATGTCGGCTTTTATCAGGCGATGACCGCCGCAGGCGCGGTCACCAAATCTTTCTGGGCGCCGATTGACAGGAAACAGATCATCATCGCCGCGGATACGCTGCAAAACCGTCGTCTGTATGAGCGGATGGCGATGCGCAAGTTCCATATTCCCAGCGCTTCGAATTCGCCGACCGCGCTGAACGATATTGCCAATCTGCTGCGAAACCTTTTTGAAATACGCTTTCTCACGCCCGATGTGCGGGCTTCCACGATCGTGGTCCGCGCCCCGCAAAACACGCTGGGCGCCGCCAGCGAACTTCTCGAGCACCTCGACAGCACCCGCCCGCAGGTCATGATCGATGTTCACGTCTATCAGATCAACTACACCCTGATGCGCGATATCGGCGTCCATATCCCCTACACCTTCAACGTATTTAATATTCCCGCCGGCGCGCTGGCCGCACTGGGCGGGCAGAATATTCAGGAGCTCATCAACCAACTCATCGCGAGCGGCGGCATCAACCAGGCCAACAATCAGGCACTTTCCGCGTTACTGGCGCAACTCCAGGGACAGCAGAGTCAGAACTCGATTTTCAGTCAGCCTCTGGCAACATTCGGCGGGGGCAAGACGCTGACGGGAATCACCCTCGACCAGTTCAGCGCTGTGTTATCTCTCAACGAATCCTGGATCAAGACGCTCGACCATGCTACCCTGCGCGCCGCGCAGGGCACGGACGCGACCTTCCGCATGGGCAGCCGCTTCCCCATCCTGAACGCGACCTTTGCGCCCCTCTTCAATACCTCGGCGATTTCCCAGGTAATTCAGAACGGCAGCTTCGAGCCTGCGTTCCCTTCTTTCAACTACGAGGATCTGGGGCTGACCATCAAAGCCAAGCCTTCCATCACTTTGTCCAACAATGTCGGGTTGCAGCTGGAGATCGAATTGCGGGCACTTGCGGGGCAGTCACTCAACGGTGTGCCGGTGATCGGCAATCGCGAGTACAAAGGCAGCATTAACTTGGTTGACGGAGAGCCGGCGGTGGTTGCGGGCCAGGTAAGCCATTCGGAAACGCTCGCTCTGACCGGAATTCCAGGCCTCGGCGAGGTGCCGGGCCTGAATAAGATCACCGCGACGAACAGCAAAGAGATTCAGGACGATGAGCTGCTGATCGTGCTTACGCCGCACATCACCAACCGCAGCACGGGACAAAGCTCGGAAGTCTATTTGCCCAGGTAAGGAAGCTACCGCCCGCCCCTCACCAGATCCTATTTCTCTTTTGCCGCGAAATCCACAATCTGCTTGAGGGCATCGTAGTTGTTCCCGCTCACGCCTACGGGCCGCCCGTTGATGAACAGCGTCGGAGTCGCGTTCACATCGACCGCTTTGCCCAATTCGACCGACGCCTGTACCCGCGACTCGGTTTCGGGCTGAGCCGCACAGGTGGCCATCTCGGAGCCTTTCACACCCGCCTTGTCGGCGAGGTCCGTCAGCTTCTGGTCGGCGTTATCCGCAGTGATTTCGTTCTGCGCCGCGAAGACGCCGTCGACAAATTTCCAGTACGCGTCGTTTGAGGCGCGAGCCACGCAGTCGGCATACTGTGCCGCTTTCATTGCCCAATTATGACTGGGCAAGGGAAAATTCTGCGAGACAAAACGTATGTCGGGGTTTTCCTTGAGCAGACGTTCGATGGTCGGACTCGCCTCTTTGCAATGCGGGCATTGCAGGTCGCTGAACTCCACGATGAGCACACTGGCATTGGCCGGGCCGCGTGCGGGGCCGGTAGCTTTCTTTTCCAAAATGCGTCGAGTTTGCTCAAACGGATGCGCGCCGAAGGGAATAATCTCTCCGACGACCGCATGCTTGCCATCTTGGCTTACGAAGAACTTCTGCCCGCCCTGGCCCTGAGGCCCGCTGATTTCGACCGTGACTTCGGCAAGGCCCTCGGCTACGCTCGGCTTGATGCTCACGATCTTCCAGGTGAGTTGCGCATCGTAACCGAAAGTGGCTTTCATGAAGGCGTCGACCTCGGCCTCGGTGGGAAGGCGGCCGGAATCGGCGGCTGGTTTTGCGGCAGGCGCTGATTTTGTCTGGGCGGCGGGTTTTTGTTGTGCCATGGCGAAAAATGCAGCCAGGACAAGAAAAGCGATCAGCAGTGAATTGCGCATTCGTTTCCTTCGAAAAGAAGCTTAGGTTGAAGAACAAGATCAGGGAAACGCCCACCCGCTTCTCGCGACATTCCGAATACCCCGCAACTGCGAAATGCCAGGCAGGGAATGCGGCTTAGAAGTCCGCCTTCGCGGCGATGGGAAAACGTCTGCCGAATCCAAACGCTTTCGACGAAATCTTGATCCCCGGCGCCGCCTGTTGGCGTTTGTACTCGTTGCGCTCCACCATCCGGATCACGTTCTTTACCAAGGCCAAGTCAAAGTTTCGTTCACTCGAGATCTGTTCCGCCGAGTGCGACTCCTCTATATAGTCTTCCAGAATAACATCCAGAATCTCGTATGGCGGCAGCGAGTCCAGATCGGTCTGCCCCGGCCGCAGTTCCGCCGACGGCGGCTTATCCAAACTCGCCTGCGGGATGCGTGGCTTGCGGGCGTTTACAAAGCGGCTCAAGCGGTAAACCATGGTTTTGGGAACGTCGCTGATCACCGCCAAACCGCCGGCCATATCGCCGTACAGCGTGCAATATCCAACTCCCAGTTCACTCTTATTCCCGGTACTTAGAACCAAAGCACCGAATTTATTCGACAGCGCCATCAGCAGCGAACCCCGGATCCGCGATTGAATATTCTCTTCGGTAACGTCCTCTGGGCGTCCCCGGAAGGGCGCTGCCAATGTCGTCTTGAACGCCTCGAAAATCGCCGTGATCGGGAGCACTTCGAAACGAATACCCAAGTTCGAGGCCAGCGCGCGGGCATCGGTGATCGAGCCTTCCGACGAATAGGGCGACGGCATTCCCACGCCAACCACATTTTCCGCGCCGACCGCATCCACAGCGATCGAGGCGGTCAGGGCGGAGTCGATGCCTCCGCTAAGGGCGACGATCGCCTTTCGGAAGCCGCATTTGTCGATGTAATCGCGCGTGCCGAGCACCAGCGCGGCATAGATGCTGGCTTCCTCGCCTTCGATCTGCTCATGCATCTCGCCGGTCAGCGCGTCCGAGTCGAAAAGAATCAAGTCTTCTTCAAACGACTTGCCCTGAGCGATCACCTTCCCGGCACGGTCGAATACCAGGCTGGAGCCGTCAAAAACCAGGCTATCCATTCCCCCAACCTGGTTTACGAAGACGACCGGAACGTGGTGATTTCTCGCAATGGTGGCCAACATCTCGCGGCGTAACTCCCTTTTTCCGGTCCAAAACGGCGAGGCGGAGATGTTCAGGACGAAATTCCCGCCGGCTTGAATCAAGGCTTCGACAGGATCGACGCTGTACAGCCGGCGGGGCCAGAAATGCTTGTCGTTCCATGCGTCTTCGCAAATGGTCAGCGCCATTTGCTTGCCGCAGAAGGGAAACAGCACCTGGCTGCGCGCGGGAGCAAAGTTGCGGGAGTCGTCGAACACGTCGTAGGTAGGCAGCAGCATCTTTGACTGCACGAACCTGATTTGCCCGTCCATGACGAGAGCCGCGGAGTTCATGACCGACTTGCCGGTTTCCGCCTGCGCTGGAGTAACCAGGCCTAGGACGACTGCGATGCCGCGAGTTTCAGCCGCAATATGCTCGGCAGCCTCGCGGTTGTGGACCACAAACGAGGCCCGCTCGACCAAATCTCGGGGAGGATAGCCACACACCGAAAGTTCGGGAAAAAGAATGAGACCGGCACCGGCAGACCTGGCACGTTGCGCGAATTCGATCATCTTCGCCGAATTCCCGCCAAAATCGCCTACGGTGGGGTTAATTTGGCCCAGCGCAACCTTCACCGCTCCAGTTTAAATTAAAACCCCACTGCGGCTTGTTCTGTCTGCCTACAACCAAACAACCATATCAAGAAGGAATGTTGAACTTTTGGACATTTCTGTGTAGCGGTTTATGGAACCACCGGACATTTTGCCGGACATTTTGGGGGAGGATGAACTCAGAGGGCGGGGAGCCATTTTTAGTGTAATCGTCCTCCCGACTGCATCAATCCTCGTTCAATTGACCGCAATCCAGCCGCGTGATCGCGATGAGAGGCATTGGGCGCTAACCTGGGCTCACAGAACTCTATGCGAATGCATGAATGCTAGCGCAGCAGCGTCAACGAGCCCAAAAAAACGGCCTTCTCTTTTTCATCTCGCGTCCGCGCCGTCACCGAGATCAGCTTGTTTCCGTCAATGATGTAAATCGTGGAGATGACTCCTGCCGATGGAGCCAGCTGTGTCGTCTCCACCGCAACAACCTGGCGCCCGGTCTCCGCTGAACGCAGCGAGAACCGCCGGCCTTGCATCATCTCGATGCCCGCAGCCTCTCCGACTTCTTTTCCTGGAAGCCAGTTCTCGGTCGGGAGTGTTTCTTTGTAGCTCGTTGCCTGTGCGCTGTAAAAATCCTGATAGCTCTCTCGATAGAGCGTCCACAGGTATTTCGGCAATCCCTGGCGGTTCTTGTCTCTTAGCTGGACCGGTTTCTCTGGGAAGGTCACGGAAAAGCCGTATTCTTGCGACACCAGAGTGTAGCCGGAACGGCACCCAACGAAGGCAGAAATCACGGCGAACGCCAGAATCAGTGCGCCCGCCGCCCGAGACGTCGTACTATTCCCCGGCACGTAGCTAGGTCTTCTCGCGGGTGAACTCGTACGACATCTGGCCCGATCCTTTGCCGGCATCGAAGTTCTTCGGATACTGCCGCCCCGTCATGTCGTAACAAACCTTCAGCTTGTCACCCGACAGCTTGTAGATCCCCGTGAACGACCCGCCCGCATAACCCTTGTCGGCTAGCGGATTGTTGAATAATTTGATCAGGATCGTGTTCGGGTTGTCCCCCGTGCCCAGTTCGTACTCTGCCCGGACGCCTCCCTGGGTATTCCCGTGCATCACGATCGTCAAATGATCGCTGTCGATGATCCAGCGCACGTCGTTCATCATCTGCTGGCCGTTGAACACTGCGCCATCCATCTTCCAAGTTCCCTGCAGAGTCTCGTGCTCGTCAGCGGTGCTCGAGGCCGCCTGGTCGGCCGACACCTCTTGCGAATGCGCCGTTCCTGTCGTTTTGCTGTGCGAGCAGCCAGTCAAAACCAGCGAGCCGGCCAGCAAAAACAAAGTCAGAGTACGCATCATAATTTTTCTCCCAGCTATTTCGGATCGACAACCCACCGGCCCATACTGCCTTCTTCGCGTCAGCCTGCATCATCTCGAGCTTCGTTTTGCGCCGTTAACGAGCATGTCAGGTCGACCTCGATTCGGGAAGAGCGCAATCCCGATCACCATATCCCGGGTTGCCCGCAGGCCGTTAGTTACCCCCGTGCTTGGCCCTGCGGAGGGAGCGAGGCCCGTTTTGCAGACAGCACCAAGCGCAGCAGGGGACCGCAGCCTGATCCTGGCCGCGGAAAAGACGCTGCGCTTGGCGAGCACAAAATGCTTTCCTCTTTCGCACCGCCACCACGGCGATGTCGAATGACGCTCTATCAAGGTCTGCGGAGGAGAGAAGGAGACGAAATAACAGTCCAGCGGCATGCCGGAATACCTGGACACTCAAACGCGGTTGTCGTTCAACAGTGATTCGCGCGTGTCGGTCCTTCTTAAATCCCACGGTCACTAGGGACGAGTTTTGCAAAGAAAAACCGTGGACGCCCCAGCCGTCCACGGTCACAACCTTACGGTCACACTCGGACCCTAGTTCAGCTTCAGACTGCTCTTGAGGTCTGACGCCTGTCCGTCCAACGAATTCAGCGGCACCAGCCCAAACCGCTCTTCAATCGTTTTCAGGATCGAGAGCGTGTCGTGTTGAGCATGGTCCACGAATCCCCGCTTGGCAAAAGGTCCAATGACGATCGCCGGAACACGCGACCCGTCGCCCCAAATGCCGTTGCTGCTCGGTGGCGTGACGTGATCCCATCGCCCTCCGTGCTCATCGTACGTGACGATGATGAGCGAGTTCTGCCAATAATCGCTCTGCTTTACGGCATTGACCAAGTCCGCAACGTGCTGTTGGCCTTGCTGCAGGCCCGCGTATCCCGGATGCTCATTATCGGGTCCCAGCGCCTTGATGAACACCACCGCAGGCAGGCGGTCATGCTTCACGTCCGCGAAGAAGTTATTCTCGTCCTGCAGGTGTGCTGCTGAAGTGGGGTTGCGCACGCCTCCTACCCACGGAGCATAGTTGTCAAAGTAGGCGAACGGCTGGTGGTGCCATTGAAACAACGGGTCCACCGGTGGATTCGGCGGAACCGTCCCATTGTTCGCGGGGTTGCTGGCCGTACTGGCAAGCGCGTTGTCCCAACCGCCCGAGTACCACTTCCAGCTCACGTTGCTGGCGCTCAAGCGGTCTCCGATGTTGGGAGTATACGGCCGTACCGGATCAGACGGATTGCTGTCGTTCACCGAGGGCAGCAGGCTCGCGCTTCCGACGGCGGAGGTCGTCGGAACTAGGTTTGCCGAAAAGATCGTATTGACGGCGTAATTCTGGTCGAACGCCGCTCCGGAAACGCTGAAGGACGGACCGCCGATCGGCGTGACGTTGCCGTCGTGAACGATTTTGCCCGTGATGGAGTCCACCAGGAGCTGTCCGTCGGTATCCAAGGTCGGTTGCATGCTCGCCGGCGCGTTGGGATAGACCGGAGCCGCGGCAGCGATCAGGAACTGATGATTCAGAAACGATCCCCCAAATGCGGCGTGGAAAAAGTTGTCGCACATGGTGTATTTCTGAGCCAGCAAGCCTTCCGGCATGTTGGTCGCGTCGAAGTAGCTC
>Ga0126371_10005093_pt1 | contig 11656 bp, 13 predicted proteins | sample PanSoiMetaPlot_4_FD_110145 | JGI IMG/M metagenome (GOLD analysis project Ga0126371, IMG submission 110145) | Tropical forest soil microbial communities from Panama - MetaG Plot_4 | ecosystem: Environmental > Terrestrial > Soil > Tropical forest > Bulk soil | place: Panama | collected 2016-02-17
TGTCGTACGTGTACGTCGCGCTCGGCGTCGAGGTCAGTTCGTTCGAGGAGTTGTAGCTGTAGGGTGACACACCCAGTGAAGACAGCCTATTCCCGACCGCATCGAATGTGTAGCTCTCGGTGGTACTCGTGCCCTGGATTACCCCGGTCAGTTGATAGATGTCGTCGTATGTATAGTTCGAGGTAATGCTTGCCTGCATGTCGGTCCACCATGGGCACGTTCCTGAGCGAAGACCCAATTCAGTTTAGAGGTGGGGGCAACTTCTATCGCTATGTACAAAACAATCCGACAGATTTCACTGATCCTAGCGGGCTGAAGACGAAAGTCTGTTGCAGATTCCTGCGGGGATTGGCAAGTCTGACGTTGCAGAACCACTGTTACATTTCGATTACAAACGATGACGGAACACATACCTATGGTCTGCACAAAGACAAGCACGGCGGCCCTGGACCAGAGAGAGACGAACCCACAGACAGAGGCGGGACCTGCTATGACGTCTCCGATGCGACTCCCTGCAAAGAAAGGGCCTTAGCCAATGGCTTCAATGGCCCACCATGCATGGCGTGCGGCGCGGGATATGACAATTTACTCTTAATAAACAGTAATACCTGGGTTTGGGAACAGTTGGTTCATTTCGGTATGACCCCGCCGCTCATCCCTGATGCCCCTGGGTACCCGGCATACCCGACTGGCGGAGGTCATAAATGACTGGATCCATCTTGGAAAAAGGCGACCGACCTCGAGCAATAAACCAACGGGCAATCTTGGTGCTAAGCTTTGCTCTCGGAGCTGGGCTGGCCCTAGCGTCTGCTAGCAGAGGGGCAAACTGCCAAGCTGGTTTCCACTTTTTAACTATATTCATCTGGCCACGTGTGTTCGGACAGGGCTTGACTCCAATCGCGATGCGTTCTCTCGATGCTGTCTTGAACGGCGCCATACTAGCGGCACTCGCGTGGGTCCTGCTGTGCGCCACGCAACGCCTAAGGAAAGAGGTTAAGTGGTCCGGGCTTGTGGCATTGTATATCGCCTACACTCTCCTAATGTTCGTAGCTTTCCCAATGAAAGATTGTTTGTGACGGGTGCCCGTAAGATGTTGGAAGAGGTCGACAAACAGTGGAAAATTTACTCGCCAGGTATACGCATGGGCGCGGGTGGCCCACACAATGCCCATTCAATCGCTTTCTTAGTGAGGTCAAGATGCCGCCGACGCTTCACCAAACGTCTCTCGTTTCCGCAACTTGATCTTCAATTCCCACTCCTGAGAGTACGCCCCGCACTGGCCCGTTCTCTCCATGCGTTTACCCCCCGCGCTACCCCTGTGCGCTCGCACGCCCGCGCCCCAGCCGAGCTCAGACCTCCCAAACCCCAGTTCCCAGCGCGCCGCGACGAGGGGAGGGAGCATTTTGCCGTCTATATACACCATCCCGTCAATTAGCGCGTGGGATAGGAGATAACGCGATCTAAAACTGCCCTCGTTACCGATAAGTAAACACGGTGCGGGCAGGGCCTGCGGGGAAACGGGGCGGGCGACGGGGCTGGGCGAGCTGAGCGAGGAGTGGGTGGCGTAAAGAGTGTGCGGGATAGGGCGAGCGCGTGAGGGGCGGCGAGGGGGTGATGGTGCAGCGTAAAGGGCGTGCGTCGCTCGCTTCGCTCGCGGTGGGGAGGAGAAGCTGGAGGAGAAGAGATCGAAGGAATATTCGCGAAATTTTAGATGGTTTTCTCCAATGTCCCAACGTGCGAAACTACGTTTGCCAACTACGATCCTGCTAATCACCTCACGATCTCGAATTGCACACAGCAAACCGGCCTAACGTCTTTTTTAGACCAAAACAATTTCGCATCTCCCAGCACATGAACAGGGCGTGGTGATGGAGCGAGGCAGGCATTGCAAGTTAATACCGCCATCTTCCAAAGCGCACTGACTGTCATTTCTGCCAGTTCGTAGTTGCAGCTAACACTACTAGTTTCTCCGTTGCATCGCCACAGGGAGCGTCGTAAGCCATTCGCCGCGCCCTTCCTAACACTGCCACCTGTAAGGCCACGTTTCGAAAAAGCGAAGATTCATCGTAGATAACAAAATGACACAACATTTGTGACTCACAGGAGGACAACATGAAAAAGTATAAGACGTTGTTGACTCTCTTGGGTTCTTTCTGCCTTTTGACACTAGGCGGCCCGACGGCACGCCCTCAAGAAAAATCCTCTTCCGGTACTGTTCCTGTTCATTTGGTTATTACTGACGCTGCTCTGAGGGAGGATGCTGAACTCCCGCGCCTTCAGAAAGAAGATGTGAAGGTCAAACAAGGAAAGAGCTTTCTACAAGTGACCCAACTGATTCCGGCCCAGGGTGACAACGCCGCCCTCCAGTTGATGATTCTGATTGACGACACGCTAAACACGTCGGTCGGGAACAACCTTAGTGACTTGAAAAGCTTCATCAGTGCCCAGCCCCCGTCAACGGTCATTGGCATCGGCTACACGTCGAACGCAGGTGTCAACGTTGCGCAGAACTTTACTGCAGACCACGATTTGGCGGTGAAGGCGGTTCGTTTGCCTCGCGGGTCGTTTTCGACCATGGACAGCCCGTACTTGTCGCTGATCAGTCTGGTGAAGGGATGGCCTCAACAGAATGTGCGACGTGAGGTCCTAATGGTTACTGATGGGATCGATCGGTTACGGGGCGAACAGCCCCAGCCCTCGCGTATGGGGCCAAACTTCGGAACTGTCTATCACAGCATGCCGACGATTAGTACCGATGCGACTTCAGCCAGCGAAATCAGCCAACGCTACAACGTCCTTGTTTACACGATGTATGCACCAGGAGTTGGCCGAGTTGGCCGAAGTTCCTGGGATTTGCAGTTAGGCCTTTCTGGACTGAGCAAGGTTTCAGAGGAAACGGGAGGGGAATGCTTCTCGCTCGGCACCACGCAACTGGTCAGCTTTCAGCCATACCTGGATCGTCTACAGAAGATGTTTTCAAATCAGTACTACGTAGTGTTCCAGGCCGTCCCTGGAAAAAAGGCGGGCTTACAGCGCGTTAATGTCCAGACGGAGCTTTCAAATTCCGAGATCATGGCTCCTGACAACGTGTGGGTTGCGGCGGCAAAGTGATCCACGAAACGATGCGCGGACGAAGCCGCCCAAAACCCACGACTTGAAACGGAGGAAACAATGAAGCGGGCGTCTAACGTCACGAACAATTCGGCTCTGGATCGGCGCAGTTTTCTCGGTGCAGCCCTCCGCACTTATGCCATTCGTCCGCAACTCTTGGAAGAGCTGGAGAAAAGAGGAAGCATCAAGATCGTGGGTGCGATGTACAACCTGACAACTGGCGTTGTGGAGTTTGTCGGTTAGGCAGTCTTTTGTATCGACGCAAAAGAGAAGCAAGACCTAATGCGCGAGCACTCGAAGTTCCGGCGGCACGGAAGTCGCTGCGTGCTGTTGATGTGTACGCTGCTCTGCTGTAATGGCCTAGCTGAACTGGCGAGAGCACAGCAAGCGCAGGCGCCAGAGAATCCAGAAGACGAGAAGCAGTTGGGGCTCTGGCTCGACCAGGGAATTTCTGCTGAGCTTTCAACAAGTAAGTCTTTGGAAGTCGAATTCCATGAACGCTTCGACGAGGGTGCCTCGAACCTCTTCGAGTACTTTTTCCAGGGTGGAGTCGCTTTTCGTCTGCGCCCGTGGCTCACTGTAATACCGATTTATCGTTATCAGCGGTTTCCGGCCAACCCCACAATCGCTTACGAAAATCGGTTACAGGTCAATCTTACTCTTAGCACCTCACGAGGCCCGTGGCGGCCCAACCTCCGCACGCTCATCGAAGGGCGATTTCCCGAGAATCGCTCAGCTTCAGCACGCGTTCGATTTCGTCCCGGCGTCGAGTACACGTTACCAGTGAAAATGAAGCGGCGGCCAGTGCTGGTTTTGAGCAATGAATTCTTCGTCGTTCCCGGAGACAACAGCTTTGCCGCAGGTGGTAGCTATACGCAAAACCGATTCCAAATAGGAGTTCGGCTGCCGATCGCGGATTCATTTTCCGTTCGACCTTACTACTTATTACAGTCCGTAAACTTACCTTCCGGTTGGGAAACCAACGAAATTATCGGTATATCGCTCGCCATCAAGCTATCAACGAAAAGACAAGCGAAAGCCGGGCCGTTGAAGATGGCCCTGAAGAACCCGAGTTTACCTTGAGCTGAACATGACCGAGAGGGGGATCCGGAGCAGTTTGCGTTTGGCCTCTGTCTTCCGATATGAAGACGTCGACTAGGGACATGACGATGAAACGAGAACGTAGCTCTCATTCTGGGAAGCAGCCCTTATCAGTTCGGTTTTCGGCAGCTACTCCACGAAGCCCGATAGCCAGCCGCATCGGCGATCGTAGACCGGGAAGATTGCACGTGTTGCACGGTTCTGCTATGTGGTTGGCCGCGGGAATCCTTGCGATTGCCGCTTTTGGTGCGGTCTTGGTTTACCACAGAGGTTCTGCCAAAGCTGCAGCGACGATTAGTGCAACCGGCAAGTTTCTTCCCACTGTTCCGAATCTTGTTCCTGCACCTTCCCAGACTCCGGCAGGAATGGTGTGGATTCCAGGCGGTGAATTCTCAATGGGAGCACAGGACCAACCAGACATGAACCAAGTAGGGATGGAGGCAACCAGGGATTCCCGCCCGATTCATCGCGTCTATGTCGATGGCTTTTGGATGGACCAAACCGATGTTACTAACTCGGATTTTGAGCAATTTGTACGTGCGACTGGCTACGTCACAGTTGCAGAACGAAAACCGCGCGCTGAAGACTTCCCAGCGGCTCCGCCGGAGAATCTCGTAGCTGGCGCGGTTGTGTTTTCACCTCCCGATCATCCGGTTCCCCTGAGTAACCACTATCAATGGTGGAGTTATGTTCCCGGCGCTGACTGGCGGCATCCCTTGGGCCCAGCAAGCGATATCAAGGGCAAAGAGAAATATCCGGTCGTACACATCGCGTACGAGGATGCGTTGGCGTATGCGAATTGGGCAGGCAAACGACTGCCTAGCGAGGCGGAATGGGAATTCGCTGCGCGCGGAGGGCTGACAGGAAAGCAATTTGTTTGGGGCGACCAATTTCGGCCCGACGGTAAATGGATGGCCAATACTCACCAAGGGTATTTTCCCAATACGGACACAGGCGATGACGGCTATGTGGGAATCGCACCTGTGGCTCAATTCCCTCCCAACAAATATGGCCTCTACGACATGGCGGGGAACGTGTGGCAATGGGTGAGTGACTGGTATCGCCCGGACTATTACCAACAACTCGCAGCAGGGGGCGGTGTTGCTAGGAACCCGCAGGGACCTAATGCATCATTCGATCCGAATGAGCCTAGGGAGCCAAAAAGGGTGATGCGCGGTGGCTCGTTTCTCTGCACTGACCAATATTGCTCTCGGTACATGGTGGGCACACGAGGAAAAGGAGAAGTGAGTACCGGGACCAACCATCTCGGCTTTCGTTGCGTGAAGCCAGCGAGCACAACGGGCTTTTCCTCGGCTAGCAAGACTACGGAGACAAAAAAATGAAACGTCTAACAACAATTCTGGGAGTCATTACGCTTGTGATCGTGGTAGCGGCGATTCCAGCTGTAGCACAAGCCAAGAAACCGAACATCGTTGTCATTTGGGGCGACGACATTGGCCAGTCCGATATCAGTGCCTATTCGATGGGGTTGATGGGCTTTCACACGCCCAACATCGACCGCATTGCGAAGGAAGGCATGATTTTCACCGACTACTATGCCGAGCAGAGCTGCACGGCGGGTCGGGCATCATTCATCACCGGCCAATCAGGATTACGCACTGGCATGACCAAGGTCGGTTTGCCGGGCGCCACTCTGGGGTTGCAAAAGGAAGACCCAACAATCGCCGAGCTTTTGAAGGCGCAAGGCTATGCGACGGGCCAATTCGGCAAAAATCATCTCGGTGATCGTAACGAGTACCTTCCCACCGTCCACGGGTTCGACGAGTTTTACGGCAATCTCTACCATCTCAATGCCGAGGAAGAGCCGGAGCTTCCCGACTACCCGAAAGATCCGGCGTTCCGCGCCAAATTCGGACCGCGCGGCGTGATGGACTGCAAAGCCTCCGACAGAGACGACCCGACAGTAGATCCGCGCTTCGGCAAAGTGGGCAAGCAGGTCTGCAAGGACACGGGCCCTCTGACTAAGAGCCGGATGGTAACTATCGACGATGACATCGCCGACCGGGCTGTGGAATTCATCCAGCGGCAAAACAAAGCGGGCAAGCCAGTTTTTGTGTGGGTGAACTTCACACACATGCACTTCCGAACCCACACGAAACCTGAGAGTCTGGGCCAGTCGGGACGGTGGCAGAGCCCATACCATGACACCATGATCGACCATGACAAGAATGTCGGCACCGTTCTCAAAGTGCTGGATGACCTCGGGATGGCGGACAACACGTTCGTCATGTACTCGACGGATAATGGTCCCCACATGAACAGTTGGCCGGATGCTGCGATGACACCGTACCGGAACGAGAAGAACTCGAACTGGGAGGGCGCCTATCGGGTGCCCGCCATGGTCCGGTGGCCAGGTCATATCAAACCCGGTAGCGTGTCCAACGATATTGTCGCTCACCTTGACTGGCTGCCAACGTTCTTAGCCATGGCAGGTGATATGCAAATAACTGAAGAGTTGCTCAAGGGGTACAAGGCCGGCGACATGACGTATAAGGTCCACCTGGACGGTTATAACCTCGTACCCTATCTGACTGGCCAAGCTCCGAAGAGCCCCCGGGAATCGTTTTTCTATATCAACGACGACCAGCAACTGACTGGTCTGCGCTACGACAACTGGAAACTCGTCTTCTTGGAGCAACGCACCCCCGGAACCTTGCTCGTTTGGGCAAACCCATTCACCAACTTACGCGTGCCGAAGATGTTCAACCTTCGTACAGACCCGTACGAGCGCGCGGACATCACCTCCAACACCTACTACGACTGGTTGCTAGATCATGCCTTCCTGTTGGTTCCCGCACAGGCGTATGTAGGCCAGTTCCTCATGACCTTCAAGGATTATCCCCAGCGGCAGAAGGCAGCCAGTTTCAACATGGACGAAGTCATGGCTAAGCTGAAGGAGAGCGGGGGGTCGAAATAGCAAGGAAAGACGGTGGGGCTCTTCGCCGCGAAGTATCCCAGTCATCAACAGAGAAACGCTGAGATGTAAGTGCCTATCAATTCGCGAAAAATCGCGATTGAAATTATTAACCGGAAAAAAGGCGAACAAAACGGCGCAAGCTCGTGTAATCGCCTTATTTCGCTGCTACGCCGCTTTTGTTGAATAGTTTTGCACTGGGCGTGGGTGAAATAGGATTTGTTTCAATTTTCCCTCGCCAAGAGTTCTCTCCAATTCGCCGAATCCGACGAATGGAATGAGTACCACGAACAGGAGCAGCGTCAGAACCAGGAGTGCCTGCAGAGTGCCGCCAGCCAGGTCGGCGATGCTCTCCGCGAAGGACTTTCCGTGATAGAGGCCAATGGCGGCATCTTCCAAAATCTTGAAACAAGCCAGCACAACGGCGAAAAGCGCGGACTTAAACAGTGTGGGGTAGATGAGCGGTGCATTGTCGAATCGCTCGCCCAAATGGAGATCCTTGGCAACGAGCATGACTTTCCCCAGTGCTAGGGCATTGATGATCGCAAAGCCATGGTACGCAACGGGGATGTGATACTCGGCGAGAATCACCGACCTGTACACAATCAAAAGACTAAAGACCAACCAGAGGTAGAGCGCGATCAAGAGAAATTCTTTCATCTGTTCGACGACTTTCTGCTTGAGAGATCGAGTTGTGGTGTTCATGTCATTTTCTCCCTGCGATCAGTTTTCAGTGTAACGATCATCCCGACCCAAGGGTGGGTTGTTGAAACATCAATCGTGCGAAATGATCAACCGTCAAAACGTTTTAACGCCCCATTTTCACACGCAGTTTCCAACTGTTGTTTGAGGGGTTGTCGCTCCCGTCCAAGTGTGATCTAAATGCGGTGCAGCGCCGCAGATAAGGAGATTTATATGGGAATGCAAGTCTGCTCGACGCTTGTGGTTGCGCTGATCCTTTCGTGGTCACCCCTTCAAGCTGCTGCCTTTCAGTCCAATACCTCTCAAGGACACAATACCTCTCAACCGGAAAAAGCGAAGAAGTGCGAAGAGAACGCCAAGAAGATGGGGCTCAAGGGGGACGACCGCGCAGCTTTCTTGTCAAGCTGCATGGCCGCCAAAGACACTGCCGCCGCTACCATGTCGCCGGAAGAGAAGGCGAAGGTGAACAACGCAGACTCATGCGAACAACAGGCTACTCAGAAGGGTCTTAAGGGGAAAGACCGCAAGACCTTTATGAAAACCTGTTCGGCTGGAGAGACTGCCCCCAAGTAGTTTATTAACGCAACAAAAAAACGGGCCGAGGTTCATCACGCCTCGGCTCGTTGATCATATTTGCGGTCTTGGTCTCAGGTTTGGGGCGGAAAAATGCCTGCGAGGCGTCCAAGCATCAGCCAGTGTCGTTGATGAGGGCGACGTCGGCCAGCACGAATATCGGCAGCATACGACTCACAGACGCCCAACGCGGATGACAAAGCTGAGATCGTAACGGACGACAGACGCGGCTTAATCTTGTTCATGTACGTTTTCTCGTCGGGCCAAGCCGGTTTCGGTACAGAGCACCATGCCCGTTTCGCAGCTTCGTGTTTTGTTTGGCTGACAGAGCGCTTTGCTTGCGATGCTTGAGTTTGGGCCACGACTCTCCCGCGCTTAGCCAGCCCAATCAACTTCTCCCCAGAGACTTTTGCGCCCACATGTTTGGCAGAGCCGCCCTTCACGTGTGGTAGCCCCGCAACCTGGGCAAATCTTTGGAGGAGGTGGCGCTGGCGCGGTTCTTAGACTGAACTCCTTCCCCCTGCCCTCAGCTCTTCGGCGCTGCGTTAAACGTGTCGGTAGTGTCTGTTCGCTGGATGACTTCTTTTGTTGACTCCAGATCGCTTGCGCGACCCACTCCGCAATCGGAGCGACGGCTCGCGCCCAGATCGGTGCTGTCTCCGATAGCTTCTCGGCAAGTGGAGCCATCCACCGCGCATTGCCGTTTCGTTGCTCGAAGAACCATTCCCGCTTAAAAGGTTGCTTGACTATCCAATCTGCTAAGAACGAGTCCACGAGTGGGCGCACAGGCTCCATTAGATCGCAAGCGAGGCTGTCTCGATTAGGCTGATCAACGTGAAATAGCCCCATTGCCGGATCCATCCCCAAAGCACGTGCGGCAAGACTGGCCTCCGACTCAAGCAGCGCATACAGGTAATTCATCATCGCGCAGGCTGGGGTAACCGCCAGTCTTGGCGACCCGGTCAGAGGTGAAATACGTGTGCCGAATTTCTGCCAATGCGCGGGGACTCTGGGCAACTCTTTCCTTGGGAAATTGACTGGGAGCGTGCGAAACGCTGACCAGTAAGCGTAGGCCGCTCTCGATTCGATGGTGCGAACCGCTGGGATGGTGTCTGCACGTGGCAGCTCGGAATTGAACTTTTCGATTGCATCGGTGACTGCAGTGTTCTGGAGCCTGTATCGAGCAACATTTGCCTGGCCAGCGATTTTTCGGCGAACCAATTCTCGCGCAATTCGTAGTGCGATCCCAGACGCATGCGAAAGGGCTTGGGCGCGTCGCAATCGAGCATCTGAGGGGTGAACGGGACCGGTTGTGGCAAGAACACGCCCATCGCGTTCCAGAAGTACAAAACTCGCTTTCTGATCGGCCAGCCAACGGAGTGCGGCGAGAGATACGAACCCGTCTGAACCGATCACGACCAAACGTCGAAGGCCATGCCCAACCCGAGGGAGACGGAAGTGCCTGCGATCAGCGCCAAGGCCGTCATCGAGAACAAGGTGACCGCGATCCACACGAACCCGGATGCCGTATCCAAAGAGGGTTACGACTCCGTGACGTGGTACGACCGAATTGTGAGATTGTGAGAGTTGGGGTACGGTTTTCGAAGCTGGCATGGAGCTTATCCCTCCGTGCTGGTTAGGGCTTGTCGGCTGCTGGTAACAGTCAACTCTTGGCTGAGCCTGGAAGCGTTGGATTCGAGAGAAATGGGTACCTAGTCCGGCCTGCGCCGGGCTTCCCCCAGAGCGTTCACCGTGCGTCCTATTGGGAGCCCACAGGCTCCAATACGCTGGAAGTCGTATTTACGACTGGGACCAGTGGCCTATCCATGCAACTGAAGGTGGAGGGTGAAACACTTCAAGGCAAAGCGAAAACCCACTGGGATTTCCCCCGAAGAGGACAAACGGCCCAGATCATCGCTCACAAAACTGATTGCGGGAACAATCGATGAACCCGAGTGCTCGAGAGCCACTGGGGAGCCGTGATCCCGGTCCGTTTAGCCGCCCGATGCGGTTCTGATTCCGGGGTGGAATCCGGGTCCGTGTCCATCTTCCGGCACGCAAACATGAGAATGGACTCAATTACAAAGGTCCGCTGTCACACGAAGATGTCGAGTTTGGTAAGGGAGGCCAGCGCCCCAACCGCAGAGGAAGAAATCTCGGACCCAGTCGCAGCGGATCGAGTGTACACAGCGTGGTCAACCTACATTCGGGTAAGAACTCGCGACACTCGGAAATATGCTTTACTTTTTCAGGAAAACATAAACTATGGATACCGCCGAAACGTCTGGGGTCTGAGGCCGACGGGGATCGTGGTTACTTCTGTTTCTTTCGTTGGATGATTTGGTGTTATTTCGGATATAGATCTACTGGTCAGATTTCACTAAAATTGTCAATCGCGGCAGTCGTTACGTTGATTTTATTACTCCTATGGTTATTTCGCTTTACTTCGGATTGGGTGCGTGTCCCGGCAGACGCATACGCCGAAAGACTCGCTGAGGCAATCGATTCTCTACCTGGCAGAGCAGTAGCGAAGTAAACGTCACTTGAATTTGTCCTCTTCGAGGCTCGCAACCGCGCCGACGGAGCACCGCCAGATCAGCGTTTAATCATTTTCGGCTTAAAGAGGGAGCATTTTGCCGTCTATATATACACTATCCCGTCAATTAGCGCGTGGGGTTTTATACGGTGGGACGCTAAAAGCCCCCCACCCAACCAGCGCGCGCCATTCCCATCTCAATTGATGTGGCATTTCCCCGTTCAGCGTGTGCGGCGTGGAGAGCGGACGAGTGGCGTGCTTCCGCTCTGAACCATCCGAACATTTGCACAATTCACGACATCGGAAAACAAGATGGGCAGTCGTTCATCGTCATGGAGTTTCTTGACGGTATGACGCTGAAACATCGAATCGGCGGAAAGCCCCTTGAGGTGTGCGATGCTGCAAAAAATGGGCGGGATAGGTTTTGGCTATCCCGCCCGAATATTAACCCGGCGGCGACTAAACTACGGGCAGTTGCCCGGCGGCTGGCTAAAGCCGGAGAACCGGTTCAGGGTGCCCATGAAGGTGTAACGGCCGATGTTCGTCGTCGCAGTTTGCGTCGGCTCGGAAATAGCATTCGGCGCCGTGCGCATGAACCACGGCAGGAAGACCTCGTCCTCAGGATGGTAGTGCCCGTCCGCGCTCTGCGTGCCGTTCGGGTTCGGCCCCTGCAGGTAGGTATTCGTTCCTATCGCGAA
>Ga0126371_10005094_pt1 | contig 11655 bp, 8 predicted proteins | sample PanSoiMetaPlot_4_FD_110145 | JGI IMG/M metagenome (GOLD analysis project Ga0126371, IMG submission 110145) | Tropical forest soil microbial communities from Panama - MetaG Plot_4 | ecosystem: Environmental > Terrestrial > Soil > Tropical forest > Bulk soil | place: Panama | collected 2016-02-17
ACCCGTACGCCGCTTTACTCATGGATTGCTCCACTTTCTCGCTCGACTTGCATGTGTTAGGCGCGCCGCCAGCGTTGATTCTGAGCCGGGATCAAACTCTCATTGAAAAATGTAGAGTTATTGAATCGCCCCAGCCTTACTCAGAAATACTGACGAGTTCTTCTTTACTGCATCCAACCAGATTGTCAAAGATCTGCGCCGCCCATCCACGCCATTATCGAAATGACGCAGCCGACGGCAGGCCTCGAAACTTGTGCGCCGCATGCCCTCATTACAACCGAGCCCGCGGCTCAAAACTTAGGTCTTAAAAAAGAACCAAACAGGAAGGCCGTATTCCGCTCCGAACGGTGGCCCGCCCGGAGTTTTGTTACCATTCCTTACAAGAGGGTCTTAACCTTTATACCACCTGCGCACGCCGAAGCGCAACTGGCGCACACAAAAACCCTCAGATTCCGGTGACTCGATCAGAATATCAAACCGATTGCCCACTTGCAAGTGGTTTTGAAAAAGTCTTTAGCACGCCTTGCCCGCCTCTATTCAACTGAAAGTCAAAGACTTATTTTCCAAGTGTTCGTAATGATCCCTCACACCAGCCCCAAAAATTTTGGCGCGAACCCCGGAAAAACGGTTTCGGTCCTCCGGTTCCCCAGGTGCCGTGCCACCAGTTCGGCCAAAACATCCCGAAAGTCAGTGGCTAGCGCCAGATCGCGGTTCTCGTACAGTTGCTCGCGCTGGAGGCCGGGCCACCTGCCATATACCTTACCCCCTCGCACCGCCCCGCCCATCACGAACATACAATTTGCATGGCCGTGATCGGTCCCGCGATTGCCATTTTCATGAGCGGTCCGCCCAAATTCGGACATCGTGACTAGTATTATGTCCTCCATCCGGTCGCCCAAGTCGGTCCAGAACGCCGCCAACCCCTGCCCGTAGTCGCGCAACAGATTAGCCAACCGCGCGGACTCGTTGACATGATGGTCCCACCCGGCCACATCCGCGAATGCCAGTTCCATTCCGACATCGGCCTTGATCAATTGCGCGATCTGCCGCAGGCTGTCTCCGAAACGCCCACGCGGATAGTCGGCGCCGGCCGCCGGCTGGTACGCCTGCTTCTGTAGGGCCTGTAGCATCGCCAACGCCTGGAATGTTTCGCGCCCCGTCGATTGCAGCGCCGGATCGCTCGCCGACAAATACAGCTGCTCCAGTTCCGGCGCGGCTTGCGCATTGCTAATCCGAAAGTCTTCCAGGCTCTGCACCGCCACCGCTGGTTGTGCGCCGCGCAACGTCCTCGGCAACACCGTCCCAAGCGAAATTGCGCGAAGCGGCGACTCCTTCTCCGCCTTCGATAACGCCCGGTTCATCCAGCCATCCGTCGTGGCCTTCAGCCCCGGCGTGCCCGACTCCATATAGTCCTGCGCATCGAAATGCGACCGCGTAGGGTCCGGCGACCCCACCGCATCGACAATCGCCAGGTGCCGCTGTGAGAACAACGGTTCGAGCCGCGCCAGCGCCGGATGCAGCCCGAAGAATCCATCCAAATCGAGCGCCGCCTGCTCACCGCCTCCCGGCCGCGGAATCGCAATCGTGGGGCGCAAATCGTAGTAAGCCTTCTCTCCATGCGGAACCACGATGTTCAACCCGTCCGCCGCGCCCCGCTGAAAAATCGCTACCAGAATCTTCTTGCGCGTGCCGGGAGCACCATACAAGGCCCGCTGCAGCCACAGCGGCGCGCTGCCCACGCCCACCATTGCCAGCGCCGAGTTCCGCAGAAAAACCCTCCGTGTCGTCATACTCAATGCCTCTGAAACTCCGGGGCACCCAGCGTGATTCCGGCCCCCGCGTCCGTCGCCACTTTCACTCCGGGCACGTGGTTGTTCGCCAGGCTCAATGCAAAATTCATGCGCGCCACCAGCCCCGCGCTGTTCATCCACTCCGTGCCCGAGTTGGAATATCCCGTCGGCTCCTGTTTGCGAAAGAGCGGCTCGCCCATCTGCGCCACCTGGTTGTTGAGGGCTAACGCCTCATCCACGTCCCCGTTCATCGAGCGCACCGCGCTCGCCACAAACTCCAGCGGCGATTTCATCTTGGTGCGATACGCCCCCACCGACCAGAATTCCTTCGAATCGATCATCGTCTTCAGAACCGCGCGCAGATCACCGTCGGATTTCAGAAACGTCTGCGCCATCCGACCCACCAGGACCGCCGGCGGATCATCCGCCACGAAGCGCATGGCGAGCTTTCGCGAGATGAAATGCGCGGTCGCCGGTTGCCGCGCAACCAGATCCAGCACCTTTTCGCCATCCTCGATCCCGCCTCCCGCCAGAATCTTCACGCCCAGTACCCTCTTCTCGCCGCGATCGTGAGCTCTGCCGTTGAACACGAACTCGCCGCCCAACCGCGGTTGCCGGATCGTCCAGCCCGTAAAGCACCGCGCCACTTCCGTGACGTCTTTCTGCGTATAGCCACCATCGACGCCCAGTGTGTGCAGCTCCAGGAGTTCGCGCCCGTAATTCTCATTGAGCCCGCGCCGGGCCGGCCTGCCCCGCTCCATCGCGTCTCCCACGGATTGCCAGTTGTCGAGGTAGAACAACATCGCCGGGCTCTTGGCGGTCGCTTCCAGCAGATCGCGAAACTTGCCCAGCACGTGCGGCCGGATGGCATCGCGTTCATACGCCGTTACTAGATACCGGTCCGCTCCCTTCTCTAGGTATACGTTGAAGTGGTTGAACCAGAAATCTGTCAGCACTTCCTCCAATTGCCGGTTGCTGTAGATCGCTCGCAGCAGTTTCGCGGCCGCCAGTTCTCGCGCTGCCATCCGCCCTGCGGGATAATTCTGCGCGATTTCCCGGCTGCTCATTGAAAGCGAACCCAGACCGTTCAGTTTCGCTTCCAGCACCGGGTTTTCCGCGATGCGGCTCGGATGCAACTGCCAGTCAATCCACTTCTTCAGCCCCATCGACTGCACATGTTCCGCATCCCCCGGCCGCGGCCCGAACGTGAATCGGTTCAATGCTTGCTTGATCCGTTCGTCTTTGGGGATTTCTTTCTGAAAGGGAACACCGTTTCCGGCAAATGCACTAACACAAACCAGTACCGCCAGGGCCCGATAACACATTTCCTTGCCTCTGTGTAATATGAACCCACTCGGCCCCACAAAGTTGCGTAACGCAGGCGATGTGGTCGCCGCGGGTTTGGCCGGTGGAAAGACCACCGGCGCTACTCCGCGTCGTTGCCCGTGATCAGCCGCGCCCCCCGGCTGAAGGTCAGATACAAAAACCCCCACTGGATAAAGACTAGAATGCGGCTTTGAAACTGCACCAGGTACATGATGTGGACAAACAACCAGACCAGCCACGCCGGCAGCCCGTGCAGATGCAGCCCAAAAATTCGCGCCACCGCCGCCGCCCGCCCGATCACCGCCAGGTCGCCTTTGTCGAAATAGCGGAACGGAGGCAAGCCGCCCTGTCCTTTCACTCGCGCCACAATCGTCCGCGCCGCGTAGGCTCCGCCTTGCATAGCCACCTGCGCGACACCAGGCAACGGCTTTCCATCCGGCCCGCTGCTCGCCGCCAGATCCCCCACCACGAAGATTTCCGGAAAAGCCGGCAGCGTCAAATCCGGATTCACAGGCAGGCGTCCGCCACGGTCGCGCGCCATGCCGGTGCGTTCCGCCAGCATCTTGCCAAACCCGTTGACATGCACGCCGCCCGCCCACAAAACCGTTTTCGTCGCCAGCCGTTCGACCGTGCCATCCGCTTTCCGGTACGACACTCCGTCCCCGTCGACCTCCGTCACCATCAAACCGGCCTTCACGCGCACGCCCAGCCGCAACAGCGATTTCTCTGCCTCCGTCGCCAGGTCCTCAGGAAACGCCATCAGCAACCGCGGCGCGCCGTCCACAATTAGGATCTGCGCTTGCCGCGGATCAATCGACCGGAAATCGTGTTTTAGCGTTTCGCGCGCGATCTCCGCCAACGCCCCCGCCAGCTCCACACCAGTAGCCCCGCCGCCCACGATCACAAATGTCAACCAGGCGCGCCGCCGCTGTTCGTCGGTCTCGCGTTCCGCCGCCTCGAAGGCATAGAGAATCTTGTGGCGGATCGCCGTCGCCTCCTCCACGCTCTTCAAACTCGGCGCCCAGCGCCTCCACTGATCGTTTCCAAAATAAAAGCTCTGTGACCCTGTCGCCGCAATTAGCGAGTCGTACTCAAACGAAGCGCCGTCGCTCAGCATCACCCTCCGCGCCCGCGGATCGATGTCCGACACGTCACCCAGCAGCACGCGCGTGTTCTGTTGCCGGCTGAGAATCGAGCGCAGCGGCGCGCAGATCTCACCCGGTGAAAGCGACCCCGTGGCTACCTGGTAGAGCAGCGGCTGAAAGAGGTGAAAATTACGCCGGTCAATCAGCGTGACCGCCACGGGCGCCTTGCGCAGAGCTCGCGCCGCGTACAGCCCGCCGAATCCGCCGCCGAGAATAATGACGCGATGACCGGCCATCGCGCGTTATTTCGCGGGCGTCAGCCCGAGCCCGGGCCGGTTCGGAAGAATCAGTTTTCCCTTCTCGACCCGCACGCCGTGGAACGGGTCGTTCGCGATCAGCAGATTGCCGTCCAGGTCGGCGAAATCCACCAGCGGCGAAAGCTGCGCCGCCGCCGTCACAGAAACCGAACTCGAAATCATGCATCCCAGCATGGTTTTCATGCGCAGAGATTTGGCGATCTCGATCATGCGGTACGCCTCCAGCATGCCGCCGCTCTTGTCGAGCTTCACGTTCACGCCGTCATACGCATCCCGCAGCTTCGGAATGTCCGACGCATGCTGGCACGCTTCGTCCGCGATGATCGGAATGTGCACGCGGCTCCGGATCCACTTCGTGTCTTCGATCCGCTCCGCCGCCAGCGGCTGCTCGATGAACTCCACGCCTTGCTTTTCGAGCCAGTTGATCTTGCGCACCGCCTCTTCGCGGTCCTTCCAGCCTTCGTTGGCGTCCACGCGGATGGGCTTCCTGGTCACGCTGCGCACCGCTTCGATGGTCGGCTCGTCGGTTGCCAACCCTACCTTCACTTTCAGGATCGGGTAAGCCTCCGCCTCGCGTGTCTTCTGCTTCGTAATCTCCGGCGTGTCGATTCCGATCGAAAACGTCGTCAGCGGCGTATCTTTCGGATCCAGCCCGAAGTACGAATACAACGGAATCCCCAGCTTCTGTCCGACCCAGTCCATGAGCGCGATATCGGCGGCCGCTTTACCGGCCCATTCGCCCTGCACGCGCCGGAACACCAGGCTCATCGTCTTGGCGAACTGCATCGGATCGGCCCGCAGCAGCAGGTCGCGCACCGATTCGACCGCTTTCTGCGCCGATTGCGCATCTTCTTTATAGCGGACGATCGGCGCGCCCTCGCCATGGCCCGTGATCCCGTCCCGCGAGTACGCCACGTGCAGCGTATCGCGGTACTCGCTGGACGACATGGTCGTCGTCCAGGTGTGCTGCAAATTGAGCCGGACGATGCGTGTGTCCACCGAGGGTGCGGCCGCCGCCTTCAGCGATCCCGCCACCGGAAGCGCCGCCGCGGACTGAAAGAAAGTTCTGCGGTTCATCCTGCTAACCAGCCTAGCAGGTCCCATTGGGGCCGCCAGTCTTGGGGTGGCGCGAGTCCGGCGAACACCCATGCTGAGCTGACACTAGCCCGCCAAACTGGCAAATGGCCTCGTCTATCGACCTGGGGCAGGCGACCGCATGCCAAGGTTAAGATGCAAAATCCGTCTGAAAAAAACACAAACTTCGCCTCTCCGCTGTGCATCGCCGGTTCTAGAGAGTAGCGAGGCACAATCCGTGGCAGCACGGCTTTTCTCGGGAAGACCGCCTATGTGTGTGGTTACGTGGTGCACGCCACTGGGAGCGCCCTCCACGGCAACACTACGGAAGCATCACCTTCCGAAAGAACGACAGTATCACAAGAAAGCCACCCATCAGGATGAACGCGACCATGGATCGGTCAATAAAGCGGTTTTGTTTGAGGGTCATTTCGGACTATTCCCTCCTACTTCGATTGTAGCGCCCGCGTCCACGAAACGAGCGGCGATACAATGAGGCCGAAAGTGAAGCATGAGGAGAACGCCATGCCGCACACGCATCAATTTACTATCGCGGACGATGAGGCCGTCGAAATTCTCGTCGATAAACTGGTAACCAGAGGCTTGCACCAACAGCGCAGGGAGAAACTCCTAAAAGCGCTCGACGACGCGACGCAGCATTACAATATGTCCGCGGACAAAGAACGCAAGGCATTTTTCCACGGGTTGCTGACGGGCTACGCCGTCGCCCTTAAACTCTGGTAACCGCGCTACAACAAAACCGAACAAGCGGAACACATTCCAATACCCTGATGGCTCCGCGCCCTTCGTCCTTCTTAGTGGACAATCGCCGTTTCACCCTTTGTGGGCTTCTGGCTCACCGCTCAGGAGTGGCAAGCTCGGAGCGGTCCCAACCTCCGCCCAGGGCCATGATCAATTGAACCGCGGACACCATTTCCGTAGACCTTGGGGTAACCAGTGTTTGCTGATTGCTAAGCAGGGTATTCTGGGCGATTACTACATCGGTATAGGATCAATCCCAGTCTCATAGCGGCTCAGTTCGAGTTAATCCCGCGCTGGCGGATTCGACGGCCAACCGTTGCTGCAAGACTTGCCGGGAAAGAATTCTTACAGTCGCCAGCGCGTCCTCCACCTGCTGGCACGCGGTTAGTACCGTCTGCCGGTAGAATGCGACTGCTCCGTTGTAAGTAGCAATGAACTGATTGACCGTTGCACGGCGAAGGCCTGCGTCGAAGAGCGTCTCGGAAAGGGTCCCGCCGATCGCCCAGAAGCGGCTGGACCACGCAAAAAGGTTGCCTAGCGTCGAAGCTTCCAGCCCTCCCGGATGCACTGAGCGTCAGCGTGGGATAGTACGCCGCTTTGGCGATGCCGATTTGGGCATTGGCTTCGGCCATGCTGCGTTCGGCGGCGGCGATATCCGGCCGCCGCTCGAGCAACTGCGAAGGTAATCCTATTGGTATGGGAGGCGGAGACGTAGTCATCGGCTTGACAGGGATGGAGAACCCGGAAGCCGGCCTGCCCACCAGTGTGGCAATCGCGTGCTCGAACTCGGCGCGCGCAATTCCGACGTTGATCCTCTGCGCCTGCACCGTCTCAAGGGTTGTTTGGGCTTGCACCACCGAGAGCATGCTATCGACGCCGGTCTGATATCGCGACTGGGTCAGTTCGAGTGATTTCTTGTCCGCTTCGGTGGTCCCGTCCAGGATTCGCTGCAGCTCGTCCTGGCCTGTTTGATGTTCTGGTTGGAGCCGTTGAGTTGTTCTTCGAGACCATTCAACTCGGGCTCCTTGAAGATTTCCCACCATTTACCCCGAAGCATCGAATCACTCGGCTGCGCGACCTTCCCGTCCGCTTCCTTGAAGTGGTTAGGTGACTCCTTGTATGTGCGAGCAGGCTGCGGCGCCGAAGGCGGCTGATACTTCGGTCCAACCCTGCATTCAGACAACGCCAGCGCCAACGAAACCACCGCCCAAACCCGGACCGAAATGCCAGCCTTCGCCATTACCGATCTTCCCGGTTGCGGCCACGCTGCACAAAACGGCGCGCGTTATCGAGAAGCAGATAGACCACCGGTGTCGTGTAGAGCGTCAACATCTGGCTGACGATTAGGCCGCCCACGATGGTGATGCCGAGCGGACGCCTCAACTCAGATCCTGTACCGGTTCCGAACGCCAGCGGGAGCGCGCCGAACAACGCGCAGGTGGTCGTCATCAGGATCGGGCGGAAGCGCAGGATGCACGCCTCGAAAATCGCATCGCGGGGGCTCAGGTCGCGCCTCCTCTCCGCGACCAGGGCAAAATCGATCATCATGATGGCGTTCTTCTTCACAATTCCGATCAACAGCACGATCCCGATGATCGAAATGATGCTGAGGTCGACCTTGAGAAGCATCAATGCAAGCATGGCTCCGGCGCTGGCCGACGGAAGGGTGGAGATGATCGTCAAGGGATGAATCAGGCTTTCATACAGAATGCCCAATACTATGTAGACGGCAAGGAGCGCCGTCAGCACCAGGTAAGGTTCGGCGCCTAGCGACTGTTGAAACGCGAGTAGATTGCCGGAAAAAAATCCCCGGACACTCGAAGCCATACCCAATTTGTCGTGCAGGCCGACGATTGCACGGGAGGCGTCGCTCAATGAGACGCCTCCCGCCAGGTTGAAGGAGACGGTCACGGATGGAAACAGCCCGGTATGATTTACAGCCAGGGGAGTGGTGCCCGGCCGCGACTGGGATACGGCTCCCAGGGGAATCACGCCCCGGTTCGATGTACGAAGATACATATATTTCAGGCCTTCCGGGCTCTGCCAGAATTGGGGCGCGACTTCCAAGACAACGTAGTATTGGTTCATCTGGCCATAAATGATCGAGACCTCGGACTGTCCGAACGCGCTGTAGAGTGACGTGTCCAGAGCCTGAGGTGTGATACCGAGCCTCGCGGCGGTAGTTCGATCGTAGGTCAAGTATTCATCCAGGCCGTTGTTCTGCTGGTCTGAGTTCACGTCTCGAAGTCCGGACGAGTCTTTCATCTGAGCCAGCAATACCGGCCCCCATTGCGACAGGTCCTTGACGCTATTGGATTGGATTGTGTACTGATAGAGCGCGTTGCTTGCCCTTCCTCCGATCCGAAGGTCCTGCACCGGCTGAAGAAAAGCTGATGCGACGGGAAGGCCCATCATCTTGGGCCGCAAGCGGTCGATGACTTCGGCAGCGCTCACCTTGCGAATCCCGAGGGGCTTCAAGGCTACATAGATGAATCCGCTGTTAGAAGGCCCGGACCCACCGGTAAACGCCACGACGTTCTCCACGGCGGGATCGTCCTTTATCACGCCGGAGAGCTGCTGGGCCGATTGATCCATTACCGCAAACGATGCATCCTGTGGGCCCTGGAGTCCGCCGGCGATCGCGCCGGTGTCCTGCAGAGGAAAGAATCCCTTTGGAATTCGCACGATCAAAGCGACGTTCAATGCAATGGTCAGCAGCAAGATGAGAACGATCCAGCCCGGATTCCGCAGCACCCAGGTGAGCGATCGTTGGTAGATCCAGAGCATGCACTCAAATAGCTCTTCAGCGGTCCGATAGAGGTATCCATGCGCTCGGCCGCGTTCGTCTTGCAGCAAATGGGCACACATTGTGGGCGTAGTCGTAAGGGAGACGATCATGGAAATGAGGATGGCAGTGGAGAGAACGATCGCGAACTCACGGAACAGGCGGCCCACAATACCTGCCATCAGCAGAATGGGGATGAAGACCACGATCAATGAAATGCTGATCGAGAAGACGGTGGAGCCGATTTCCTTCACGCCGGCGAGGGCCGCGCTAAAGGGCGGCATTCCGCTCTCGATGTGACGCGAGATGTCTTCCATCACGACGATGGCGTCGTCCACCACAAACCCGGTAGCAATGGTCATCGCCATTAGCGACAGATTGTCGACGCTGTATCCGCACAAGTACATGACAGCGAAGCTTCCGATCAACGAAACAGGGACCGCAACGACCGGGATCATCGTGGCCCGCGCGCTCCGCAGAAAAAGAAACACAACGATGACAACCAAGAGGATCGAGAGGCAGAGCGTCAGCTGGACGTCTCGGACCGAGGCGCGGATTGTGGTGGTGCGGTCGAGAACGACGCCTAAGTCGATACCCTGGGCAATGGAGGCGCGCAGGGACGGAAGCTCTTGCCGGACACGATCAACGGTCTGGATGATGTTCGCCGCGGGCTCGCGATAAACCACCACTACAATCGCGGGCTTGCTGTTCAAATAGCCGGCCGCCCGGATATTCTGTGTCGAGTCCGCCACTCTCGCCACGTCCGACAGACGGACCGCCGCACCGCGGTTATAGCCGACAATCAGGGGTTTGTACTCATCGGCATGAGTGAGTTGGTCATTGGTGACGATATCCGCCGTCACAAGGCCGTCCGAAATCTGGCCGGTGGGCTGATGCGTGTTCTGCAGGCTGAGCACCGATTGCACGTTCTGCAGCGTCAGGCCCATACTGTTGAGCTTCGTCGGATCGACGTTTACGCGCACCGAGGGAAGCGTTCCGCCGCCAACGAACACCTGGCCGACTCCCTGGATTTGCGAAAGTTTCTGCTGGATTACCGTGGAAGCGGCATCGTAGAGCATCGCGCGGTCATACCGGTCCGAAGTGAGGCCAAGAATGATGATCGGGGCGTCCGATGGATTCACTTTGCGGTACGTCGGGTTGGATGGGAGATTGGCTGGGAGATACGTGCGCGCCGCATTTATCCCGGCCTCGACATCACGCGCCGCGCTGTCGATATTGCGATCCAGATCGAATTGCAGGGTTATCGACGTGTTCCCAAGCGAACTCACCGAAGTCATCTCGGTTAGGCCGGCGATCTGGCCGAACTGGCGCTCCAGCGGTGTTGCGACCGACGAAGCCATAATCTCGGCGCTGCCGCCCGGCAAGGCTGCGGCCACGGAGATCGTTGGAAAGTCCACTTGCGGCAGAGGCGAGACCGGCAGCACCCCATATGCCACGGCTCCCGCGAGCGCAATTGCCGCTGCAATCAAAGATGTGGCAACAGGGCGGCGGACAAAGACCGCTGACGGAATCATGGCTCTTCCGGCTGAGGCCGATTTGGTGGTTGCGATTCCCCCCGCAACTGGTTAGGCCGTTTTGCAAACCGGCTGAAGAAAATGTAGATGACCGGAGTCGTATAAAGCGTGAGCACTTGACTGAGCAACAGCCCGCCGATCATGGCAATTCCCAGCGGCCGGCGCAGTTCCGATCCAAAGCCCGTTCCGAATGCCAGCGGGATACCGGCCAGTAGAGCAGCCATGGTGGTCATCATGATTGGCCGGAAACGCAGCAGGCATGCATCGTAAATGGCATCGGTTGGGTTCTTGCCTTGTTCGCGCTCTCCTTCGAGAGCGAAATCAACCATCATGATGCCGTTCTTCTTCACAATTCCGATGAGCAGGATGATACCGATAATCGCCACCACGCTCAGTTCCTGCCGGAAGAACATAAGTGCCAGCAGTGCGCCGACTCCGGCCGAAGGCAGTGTGGAGAGGATCGTAACCGGATGTATGAAACTTTCGTAAAGGACACCGAGCACGATATAGACGGTCACCAGCGCGGCAATGATCAGGAGCCCTTGGTTGGAGAGAGAATTCTGGAACGCAGCCGCCGTGCCTTGGAACATGGCGCTCACGCTTTCCGGCATCTTCAGCTCGCGCAGTACTCGATTGATGGCGCTGATCGCGTCACCCAGGGAGGCCTGCGGCGCCAGGTTGAACGATACGGTCACGACCGGGAATTGACCCTGGCGGTTGATCGAAAGCGGTGACTGAATCCGCTCGAAATGGCTCAGCGCATTCAAAGGCACGGCGTTCGCGCCGTTTGAACTGCTGAGGAGATTGGTGGTGCCCGCAGGTGTGGCGCCGACGCCGGCGATTATGGCATTCAACGGCTGGGTAAGAACCTCCGGCGAGGGCGTGTACTTCACCGGGGTGGTCAGCACGTTCGACCCCGCCGAAGACGACCCCTGAGAGGCGAAAGTCGACGTGGCGGCGGGACCGCTTGTCCCGGACGAA
>Ga0126371_10005095_pt1 | contig 11653 bp, 8 predicted proteins | sample PanSoiMetaPlot_4_FD_110145 | JGI IMG/M metagenome (GOLD analysis project Ga0126371, IMG submission 110145) | Tropical forest soil microbial communities from Panama - MetaG Plot_4 | ecosystem: Environmental > Terrestrial > Soil > Tropical forest > Bulk soil | place: Panama | collected 2016-02-17
AACAGACCGGGCCGACGACGACATCGGGCCTGTGGCATGACGCAGCAGCGGGTCAGCAAATTCGTTAGCATCCGGCATGCAGAAGGCCGTTCCTCTGTTCGAAGAACGGCCTCTGACCTTGGTAGCGGGGGCAGGATTTGAACCTGCGACCTCTGGGTTATGAGCCCAGCGAGCTACCGAGCTGCTCCACCCCGCGTCGGTCTGTCCACTCTACGACCAGATCAGGCTCCAGGCAAATTCCGCGGCTGGCATGGCCCTCGATCAGGTCCCCACCGCGGAGGACTGATCGACTGCCATCCAGATGACGTACCCGGCTGGCAGCGGGCCGCCAGGCGCCTGCGTCAGATCATGCGGGTCCTGGGTGGTTGCCAGCTTCATCACCAGCGTGGGCGAACCGCCGAACCCTGTAATCTCGGCCGCCTTGGCGCCGAGAAGCACCGGGCGCCGCCCCGCCTTGAGTATCCCCGCGAGCACCGCCTCGACAGCAGCCGGCGGGCTGCCCTGCGGCATCCACGCGACTGGCACGCCGCACATCCCCCTGACCACCTGGGTAAAGTCCCCGGCCAGCTCCCTATCGAGTATCACGACCGACGATGACCGGCCGATGGAGGCGCACAGACCGCGTACCGCGGTGGTCTCGCCCGTGTGAACCGCGTGCTGCGCGATCCCCTTCGTGCTCAGCCGCAGGCCCCCGCCGATGCCAGAGTGCGTCAGCCCGAGACCCAGCGAGGTGGTGAATGCCGGCAGCACCATGGCGCCCACACAGAACGCGCTGACAAAGCCCGAGGTCACCGGGCCCGCTCCGCGGTCCCTGGCGCGCCGGGCCAGCCAGGCGGCTGCCCACGTCGCCAGCAAGATCATGCCGGGGATCACGACAGGAACGAGCCGCCTGCTTGCCCACGGCTGGTCAGGCACGGTGAACGGCTGCCACAAGATAGCCGCCGACCCAGCCACCACGATCGCGACCGGCAATGCCCAGTTCGTGTGGGTGCCGGACGGATCGTTCCAGGTCAGCAGCGCCCGCAGTGACCTGCGGACGAGTACCGCCCCGCCGAACGCGGCCAGCAGCACGGTCGCGATGCCCGCGTACCAGATCACCCAGTACAGGGTGTCCTCTGAGTACAGCCTGGTCGGGTCGATCTTAAGTCCTGCGAGCCGTTGCAGCCCGGCAACGAAGTCCGCCTCGGCGTGGCCGAGCACGGCGCGCACCGTCTGGACGTAAGGCCTGGCCGCGAGCCCCCCGAGCGCGACGATGACCGCGAAGCTGGCCAGGCCGGGCAGCCACCGCAGCGGTGGCTTACTGAGCACCTTGCGCACGACACGCCGCACCCGCGCCTGCCGCATCCCCGCGATCAGCAGCGCGGCGACCACGGCGATCCCGGCGGCATCAGCGCCGATCACCCTCAGCGGCGATGCGAGCGTGTCGGCGAACGGGCGCGCGAGCACGTATCCAGCCGCGATGCCGTAGCCGCAACCAAGGCAAAGCCCTAGGGAGAAAGCAACGCCGACCGCCCGTCGAGCGACCAGAAGCACTCCGGCCATGGCGATCACCGGAAGGAGATATACCAGCGACCCGAGATTGAGCAGGGAAGTCAATCCGAGCGCGATTCCGGCTAGCGCGGCGAGCATGCGCTCGGCGGTGAGCCCGGCCATCACGCGCGGCCAGAGGGTGCGCCAGGTCATCGTTCGCGACCAGGCAATTGCGCCCTTCTCGCGGGCAAGCAGCCAGCCTTGGGCCCCGCGCGACCAGCGATCGGCAAGGCCGAGCAGCCCGGCTCTGACCGGCTGGCTGGCGGGCACGGCTGGTATCGGAACGGTCGCATCCGACCCAGCGTCCGGCGCGGAGCGAGAAGCCTCGGCCGTGCCAGCCGACCCGCCGCCGATCACGGCGTCGGCTAGCCGAAGGGTCTTGGCGACCGGGTCCTCCTTTGCCGCCTGCGAGGGTTCGACGCGGGCTACCCGGCTCCACGTCAGCGCATCGACAAGCAGGCATAGCCCGCCGAACAGCAGCACCTGTACGGCGGGTTCGCTGAACGCGTCCCTGCTGGTGTAAAGCTCGGGCATGGTGACCGCGAGCACGAGCGCGCCCGCCGGAGCCCACTGCCTGCCAGCGAGTCTGCCGACCAGTCCCCCGAACGCGAAGACGGCCAAGCCGCCGAGCACCGGCATGACGATCGTGCCGCCGCCGACGCCGCTGGTCCAGAAGCCGCCGGCGAGCAGCATCGGCAGCCCGGCGACGACCGCGGGTACGACTGAGTGCCCGTGCGCGAAGAAACCGATGCTCGACAGGTGCAGTCCTGGATGCGGTCCGCCGTACGCCGCCAGCGACCCGGGGATCGGCAGAGATCCGTGCTGCGCGAGCCAGTACCCGGTCTGGAAGTAGGCGCCAGGCGTCCGCGTGGCGATGACCGATGCCGAGTTCTTCGCCAGTTGCCAGCCGACGAATCCGCCAGCGACGAATGCCGTGCCGAGCAGGCCGAACCACGGCATCCAGCTCCGGTCCGCTGCCTTGCCAGGAAACTCCGACGGCCAGCGGGAGGGAACCCAGTGCAGCACGTTGACAATGAGCGCGGTCGCCAGGGGGGCCGAGATGAGCAGCATGGGAACCGGCAGGAAATCACCGAGCAGCAGCAGCGGCAAGCCGGTGAGCAGCCAGGTGGCGACGAGCACCGCCGGCAGCACAGTAAGCCTGGCGAACGCTCGCCCCGCGATGTCATGAGCCCGCCCCGGCCCGGCGGTCCGATCTGCCTGAGGCTTGCGGCGGCGTTTGGGCAGCCAACCCGGTCGAGCGAGCCAGATTGGCTTCTTGACCGCCGCGGCAGGAAATTTTCGCAACCGGTTGGACCGAACCTTGGTCTGCACGGCGGTCTGAGGCGACGCGGAAGGAACCTGAGGTGTGCCGCCGGCTTCCGCCGTGGCCTTGTCGCTCGCCGTTGTCTCCGACGCCACCACCGCTCCCTGCCCTGAACGGTCCTTCGCATTCGCGGACGCGGCATTGGGCCTGTCAGGTTTCTTCGCGGTGTTTCGCTGAGCGTTGCCGTTGGCCGATTCTGCTCGCGCACCAGGAGAATCAGCGGCTCGTTGCGGGGAACGGGTACGCCACCGCGCCGCCAGGTGCACGCCGGCTCTGCTGCGGCCTGCGCTCCCGGCCTCTGACCGGCCTGCCACCTTCTCCTGGTCAGGGGGCGGAGGCAATGGGGGCAACGTCACGCGCTCCACTGTAGGTGGATAGGGGCATCAGGCAAATGTCGCCTAGGCATTGTTAATCCGGCGTACAGCCACACCCAGTCGCGGACCGGCGCCGCGTGGCGGCGACACGACCCGGAGCTTACGGGCGATATTTCCTCAGCAGAGCGCGTACCATGGGGCGCGACACCGGCCACCTAGCGATTTCGGCAGCCCCTGACCCCCGGCGGCCGCAAACAATGCCCGGAGGATTCGATGACGCGCTCGCGCCGTGCCGGCGCCAGGAATATGCGTCAGGGTCGGGCCCAGCGCCGCGGATCTGGTCTTGGACGATTGTTCGGCGCCGGTCAGTACCCGACACGGACGCTGGTCACTGGCTGGTCAGCAATGGGAGTGACGTTCCTGCTCGTGGCGGGAGCGCTGTTCGGGTACGTCAAGTATCGCGACGTTCTCGATGGCATCAACCACATCAACGTCACTGACCTCGGCAAGCGGCCGCCTAAGTTCAACAACGCGATGAACCTCCTGCTGATCGGCTCGGACAGCAGGTCAGGCCGCAATGGCAAGATCGGCGGGCACAGGGGCATCACCGGCCAGCGGTCGGACACGGTCATGATCGTGCACATCTCCCCCGGCCACAGCCACATCTACGTGATGAGCTTCCCGCGCGACACGGTAGTGCCGATCTTCGGGTGCGCCCCCGAGCCGGGGTTCGCTGGCCAGACCGCGGCCCCAGGAAGCATCGAACAGCTCAACTCCTCGTTCGCTTTCGGTGGTCCTGGCTGTCTGTGGAAGACCCTTGAGCACACCACCCAGATCAGGATCGACGACTTCGTCGAGCTCAACTTCACCGGGTTTATCAGCGTGATCAACGCGCTCGGCGGGGTCGAAGTATGCCTGCCCACCCCGGTGGTTCCGAGTTCCTATGACCACCTGAGCCTGACGGCCGGCAGGCACTTCCTCAAGGGCTACCGGGCGCTTGAGTTCTGGCGGCTGCGCGAGGACTTCGGTCTCGGCTCTGACCTGCAGCGGATCCAGCGTGACCAGTTGCTGATGGTCGGGGTCGTGCACCGGATACTCAAGACAGGTGTACTGCACAGCATCACCAAGAGCTACTCGATCGTGTCGGCGATCGTGAAGGCCCACGCGCTGACCACGGACGCGGGGCTGACCCCGACCAAGATCCTCGAGATCGGCCGGAGCATGGCCGGTATCCACGGCGGCGCGATCCAGTTCGTTGAGGTCCCGACAATCCAGTACCCGGGGAATCACAACTGGGTTGAGCTCGATGGTACGCAGGACCCCAAGCTCTTCGGTGCCGTCGCGCACGACGTGAAGTTGCCGAAGGTGCACAAGGGCAAGCGAGGCAAGTCCAAGGGCAAAGGCAGTTCCAAGGGCAAGCACAACACCGCGCCCAAGCTGCTCAGCACTTCTAAGGTCAGCGTCGAGGTACTCAACGGATCGAGCGTGCAGGGCATAGCGGGCGCCACCGAGACCGCGCTGACTGCCCGCGGCTTCCACGTGCTAGGCGCGTCGAACGCCGCATCGTCCACCTACACCGGGTCGGTGGTGGAGTACAGTTCGAGCGCCGACCTGGCCGCGGCCAACACGGTTGCGGCGCAACTCGGCAAGAACGTCACGCTCCAGCTCAACTCGTCCGTGACCGCTGGCACGGTGACCCTCATACTCGGCTCCGATTTCAAGGCGCTCGCGCCGCAGCACTTCCGGGCGAAGAGTCCGGGCAACCTAGCCAAGCAATACAACGGCTACACCGGCGGCACGAACGTCTGCAAGGGCTACGGAACCGCGTTCGCAGGCGCCTGAGAGCGGGGTTAGGCCAAAGCTTGGCCTCGAGCCTCCGCCTGCCTGGGATTAGAACGGGCCAGGACGGCTAATAACCCCTCCCGAAGTCATGCGGTACGGGGGAGAGAGTCGACGATCTGTGGGGCGCTGGCCGCTAGGGCGGCAGGCGCCCCACTCAGCCGCCTGGGCTGCCACGGCGGTTTCGTGCCTGCTCGTCGCGGCCGTGCTGACCGGGTACGCCGCCTACCGCGCGGTGTTCGGCAGGATCCACCAGGTGCCGGTGATCGACCTGGGCAAGCGGCCGCCGAAGCTCAACGACTCGCTGAACATCCTCGTGATCGGCTCCGACACCAGGAAGGGCAAGAACGCCAGGTTCGGCAGGGGTATCACCGGGCAGCGCTCGGACACAGTGCTTGTGCTGCACCTGGCGCCTAACCTCCGGCGGGCTACCGTCCTCAGCATCCCGCGCGACTCGGTCGTCCCTGTGCTCCCGTGCGCCGCGGCGGACGGGTCCCCCGGCCAGGTGAGCCAGCCTGGCCAGATCGAGCAGATCAACGCGACGTTCGCGTTCGGCGGGCCTGGCTGCCTGTGGAAGACCATCGAGCAGACCACCCGCATCAGGATTGACCACTTCGTTGAGCTGAACTTCACCGGCTTCGAACACGTCGTCAACGATCTCGGCGGGGTCGACATCTGCCTGCCATTCCCGATCCGCGACTCGCGGGCCAAGCTGCACCTGTCGAGCGGCCTACACCATGTGTGGGGAGCGACGGCACTGGCCTACTGGCGGGTCAGGTATATCGGCGTCGGCTCCGACCTGGAACGCATACAGCGCGACCAGTTCCTAATGGCGTCGATCGCCCAGGAGGTGAAACGGGCCGACCTGTTCGGCAACCCGGTGAAGGTCTTCAGGATCGTCACCGACATGGCGTCGTCGCTGACGACCGACAGCGGGCTGAGCGAGGCGAACCTGATCTGGCTGGCCCATGCCGTGCAGAGCATGAAGCTCTCGGCCCTGCACTTCATCCAGGTCCCGGTGGTCCCCTACCCGCAGAACCCGAACTGGGTCGAGTGGTCACCGCAGGCGAGCACGCTGTTCAGCGCGATCGCGCACGACCGCAAGCTGCCGAAACAGCGCCGGTCTGGCCCGCGCGAAGCAGCGGACCGCCATGCGGCCGGCAGCCACGCCGCTCCGGCGACGCGAGGATCAGCCGACGGCTCACAGTTGTCGCGAGTATCGCGACACTACGGCGGCATCACCGCGCACGCGAACGTGTGCCGCGATTCCACGGCCTTCGCCGGTCCCCTAGGCGGGCACTGAGTTATCCCCGCTAGATAATGGGCGGGCGACCGGTTTTCGTCAGGCGCCAGGTGGTGCGTAGCGACATCGGCTGCCGCCCTCCGGCGTCCAGGCGCCAGCCATCGGCGAAGCCAGCGAACCAGGCGCGCAGCGCGGTCGCCGAGCGCTCCCTGATGACGGTCAGCAGGACCCAGTCGGCCAGGTACCACAACGCCAGCGGCCACGGCAGGTTGCGGCGGGCAAGCCAGACCCTGTTCCGCGCTTCCGTCCTGTACCAGGTGGCATGCCTTGCGTTGGCCGCCGGCGGGTGGCATATGCGCGCGGCCGGGTCGTATTCGATCCGGTAGCCAAGCCCGATCAGCCGCCAGGACTGATCGGTCTCCTCATGGCCGTAGAAGAACCCGCCGGGCTGACCGCCGACCTCGTTGTAGGCGGACCGCCTGATCGCGCAGGCACCGCCGGCGAACGAGGTGACCTCGGAGGCGCGCTCAGGGTCGCCGACTCGAAGGCGCGGCACGTGCCAGCGGGCGCCGGCCCCGCCGTCTGGGTCGGCGACCCTGAATGACAGCACCGCCAGCGAAGGATCGGCAGCGAACCGCTCGGACACATGCTCGCCGAGCGCCGCCGGCTCGGGATACCAGCCATCATCGTCAAGGAACAAAACGACGTCGCCGCTGCAAGCGGCCACGCCAGCGTTGCGACCGCCTGGCACCCCGGCGTTCTCGGCGAGCCGGAGCGTGGTCACCCCGGCGGGCACGGCCGGCGGGTCGGCGCCGTTCCCCACGATGATCACCTCGGCGCCTGCCGCCCGGAGCGGCCCGGTGCTCTCGATCGCTCGAGCAACCTCCTCTGGCCGGTTGCCCATGGTCAGGATCACGATCGACAGCTTCAACGCAATCGCCTCGACGCCATGACGGCCACCAAGTGCGCGACGACCATCAGCGCCGCTACAACCAGGCAGGCTAGAAGCAGGAAGCGGGTAGCGGTCAGGCCGCCCCGCGCGGCGTCGATGATCGCCGCGAGCAGCACGAGCACCGACAATTCGACCGCCTGCGTGATCCGGTGGATGCGCAGGACGCTCGCCAGCTTCCTCGCCAGCGCCAGGCCGGAGCTAGTCGGGGCGAGCGCCTCGTCACCGTGCGCGGCGGGCAGCCCTTGCTTGGCCCTGGCCACGATCACGTTGTCGGTCTCCGCTTTGACGATCATCGCGAGCAGCGCGGCGCCGATGCCGGCGGTGACATAACCGCCAGACACGGTCAGGTGACCTTGCGCGCGGAAAGCTAGACCGACAAGCAGCGCGCTCTCGCCGAGGTAATGGCCGACGAGGTCCAGGTAGATGCCGCGCGCCGAGGTGCGGCCCGACCACCTCGCCAGCTCGCCGTCCGAGCAGTCGAAGAGCAGGTACCCCTGGATCAGCACCGCGCCGATGACGGCGGTAAGCAGCCCGCCGAACGCGATCACCACGCCGGCCGCGATGCCGCACGCGATGTAGGCAAGCGTGACCGCGTTGGGTGACCAGCCGAGCCTGGCGAACACCCAGGTGGCGTACGGCGAGAGCTTGCGCATGTAGAGGCGGCCGAACCAGTGCTCGTCGTTCAGCCGATCGAGCACCGCCTGCGGCTGGCCTTTTGACCGCAGCTCAGCCAGCGATGGCGCTGACATAGTCCTCCACTCGCTCAGCGGCCTGCGCTGGCGTCATCGCGAGCCGCTCAAGGATTGTGTACCTGCCTGGCCGGGTCGCCGGAGCGTGCACGACCGCCTCGGTGAATCGCTCCGCTGACAGGCCCACCTGCTCAGGATGCACCGGCAGGCCGTGCCGCCGCAGGCAGGACGCTATCGCGTCGAAGTGCGCGGCGTCGCCGCGCAGGTAGCCGCAGAACGAGGCGCCGAGCCCGGCCAGCTCGCCGTGGCTCGCCGTGCCGGGGAACAACTGGTTGATCGCGTGCATGATCTCGTGGTCGCCGCCGCTGCCCGGTCGGCTCGAACCGGCGACGACCATCGCCATGCCCGACATGATCAGCGCCTCGGCGAGGACGGTGAGGAAGTGATCAGAGGTGGCCTCCCCCGGCTGGTTCAGCACGGAGTGCGCGGCCGACCTCGCCATCGCAACGGCGAGCCCGTCGACAGGTTCGCCTGTATCGGCGGCGGAGAGCTCCCAGTCGGCGATCGCCGACAGGTTGCTTATGACGTCTCCGATGCCGGCCGTGACCAGCGGCCCCGGGGCGCGTCTTACCCGGTTGAGGTCGACGACGACGGCGACCGGCGCAACGACGCCGTAGGAGCCGTAGCCAGACTCGTGTGCCAGCGTGCTCACCGGCGAGGCGATGCCGTCATGGGCAAGGCTGGTCGCCACCGACACCATCGGGATGCCCGCCATGTGCGCGGCGAACTTGGTGACGTCGATGGTCTTGCCGCCGCCGATCCCGGCCACCGCCTCGTAGGTGCCTGCCCGCAGGTCTTTGCCGAGTGCGACCGCCGTCTCGTGGCTGCCGTCAGGAACCTTGAAAAGCTCGGCCGCGCCGATGTCAAGCTCGGCGGCTACCGACTCGCCCTGCCCAGGGCCGACGGCGACCGCCACCCGCCCCTCGACAGCGATCCGGCGGTCGGCGAGCAGCATGCCGAGACCGCCGATGGCGCCTGGGCGAACATCGATGACGAGCGGCGCGGCGAGCATCCGGGCGAGCAGGGGCAACGATCCTCCTTAGCGAGCCGACGCGGGAGGCCGCTCCTGGCGAGCGGAGCGCGGGGCCTGTCGTGAGGTTAGCAGCGAGCGGCGATCTGCCTGGCCCGCCGCAGATCCTCGTGGTTGTCGACCTCTACCCAGTCCACGACGCCTATCGGGGCCGCGAGCACCGCTCCGCCGCCTCTGCCGAACTCAGCGAAACCGTCTTCGTAGTACAGGCCGGGATCACGCCGCCAGGTCGTCTCAAGCGCATCGGCGAGCCCGGCCGCTGCCGACGGCTCGATCAAGGTGACGCCCATGTACTCGCCGTGCGCCTGCGCCGGGTCCATCAGCTTGGTGATCGCCAGCATCAGCCCGGCGTCGTCGAGTGTTACCTTCATCTCCTCGTCGGCAAGCGGCTTGACGTCGTCGATGGCGATTACCAGGCGCCCCGGGGGGTGCGTCGGCTCCTGGGAAGCGGCCGCGGTGGCCCTGGCCAGCACCGACTCTTCGACACTCCTGGGGTGCACGGTGTCGCCGTTCACCAGCAGCACGCCGCGCTCGAAGTAGCTTCTCGCGAGCCAGAGCGAGTAAGCGTTGTTCCACTCCTGCGCTCGGTCGTTGTGCACCAGCGTGATCGTGAGGCCGTAGGCCCGCTCAAGCTCTGGAACTCGCTCGACGATCGCGCTGGCCGCGTACCCGACCACGATCACTACCTCGCTGATGCCGACGGCCGCGAGGTTGCGCAGCCCGATCTCCAAGATCGTCGTCTCGCCGTCGACCGGCAGCAGGGCCTTGGGCAGCGTCTCGGTGTGCGGGCGGAGCCGCCGACCCGCGCCGGCGGCCAGCACCATTCCGATCACTGGCGCTGGTCCTCCCCTTGCCGCAGGTAGTCGGTGAACACTTTTCTGGCTATCAGCGCGCCGAGGCACGCCGTCAGCCCAAGGTACCCGAACGTGGCGATACCGAACATCCCGGCCAAGCCAACAACGCTGATCCGGCCCTCCCAGCCGATGCCTTCGGTTCTCCTGGCCATGATCTGGATGACTCGGTTCTTCCTGCGGGACGGCGCGGTCGTGTCCGGCGCCGGTAGTGCTCGGCTGGCCACCAGGCTTGCGTACCAGATCGCGGTCATCGAGCAGGTGGCGAAGACCAGCGGCCATGACACAGACTCCGCCGCGCCGAGCGCCGCGAGGTAGATGTACTGCGCCAGGCAAAGCAGCATCGGCACGAGCCAGTCGAAGCGCCCGTCGTGCGGGTGACTCGATCCTGGCGCGGCGAGCAGCATCACGACGACCGGGGTCAGCGCGACGATGCCGGGCAGATTCTTGATGCCGAGCACGGCAAGCAACGCGATCGCGACGAGGCCGGCGACGGCCGGCGGTACCGGCATCAGATTCCCGCGCACCAGCCAGCCGGCGCGCCGGGCGAGCGGGCCGTCGTCCCGGCAGGTCAGCAGCATGTCCTGAGTCGCTACAGCCGCGCTGCGGCCGGCCGGCGATGCTGCCGCGCCAAGCCGACCTGCTGCGATCCGGCGGCCGGTCCTGCCGAGGTTGACAGCCAGGGACACCGCCCCGGCTGCCAGCATCGCGACCAGGGCGATGCGAGGCGTGTAGCCGACCGTGATCAGAGCCGCCAGCAGCACCCGGACGCCGATGGCGGGGAAGGTGAGCGAGCCAAGTGCGCCGGGGACCCGCGTGGTCTGCCTCTCGCTGGGCCCTGGTACGGCGCGCCGCGCCGAGGCACCGCAGGCTCGGAGGATCGCGGCGATCGATCCGACAATCACGATCGCGACGGCGAGCGGCCAGCTAGCTTTCCACCCGGCTGATTCGGCACCGGCCGCGATGCCGCCATAGATCGCGCATTCCGCGGCGGTCGAGCACACCGCGTAGAACCAGCCGAAGTTGTGCTCGAGAGCCCGTGCGATGCCGTCCCGTCCAACAGCCGACCGCTCTGGCAGGTCGTCGGCGGCCCAGTCGAAGCCAGGCATGACCAGCCAGTCGCTGTGATCCGGCTTACGTTGCCGTCGTCGGCCGGCCGGTCCCGCATGGCCGCCAGGCTGGCTGGCACGGTACGCGGTCACCGCGGCGAGGAGTCTCGCCCCGGCCCGGACAACGACCCACACCCCGGTCGTGATCAGCCCGCTGAGGTCGTCCTGGCGGGTACCGCCGCTGAACCAGATGGCGGCGCACAAGCCGAGCAGGAGTGAGATGCCGGTCACCGAGTTCGGGGCGACCGCCCGGTTCGCTGCCAGCCGGATCGTCCAGTCCGCGCCCGCACGGCTCTGTCGCGCTAGGCCGCTCGCGATGTCACCGAGGCGCTGCCCGACCTGATCGGGCACGGCGGTCTGCCCGGCGGCCTGCTGGTAGGCGCTGAGCCGCTGCTCCGCGGCTTCGCCGGACAGCGCGTCAGCGGCCTGACCCGCGCTGGCCTCCGGCTTGGCCGGGTAGGTCAGCGGCAGCGTTGGCTCGGCCACTGGCCGCGCGCTCGGGCTGGCCAGCGACAGCCTGGACGTCAGCGGCTGCGTCGCGGCCGGCTGCCTGTCGGCCTGATCGACGCCAGCGCGGCCGGCCTGCTGGTCGGCTGCCGGCTTGGCCCGCCCCGGCGCGCTAAAAGCGCGCCGCAATCCGGCGAAGATCGGTCCTCCAAGAGGCGATGGGAGTAACCAATTGCAATCGATTAATTACGTAGAGTACTAGTGC
>Ga0126371_10005097_pt1 | contig 11648 bp, 14 predicted proteins | sample PanSoiMetaPlot_4_FD_110145 | JGI IMG/M metagenome (GOLD analysis project Ga0126371, IMG submission 110145) | Tropical forest soil microbial communities from Panama - MetaG Plot_4 | ecosystem: Environmental > Terrestrial > Soil > Tropical forest > Bulk soil | place: Panama | collected 2016-02-17
CGAGCTTCTCGTGCTGCGCGAGCGCATGCGGTCGTGGCGGTTCTACGATTACTTCCGCACCGACCGCGAGTCACCGGCGCGGATCTCCCGCGTGGGCACCCGCACGTTCGCCCTCGCGGGCGACGGCGTCGATCTAGCCGCTGCGCTGCAAACGATCATTGAAAACGACGATCAGGGTTTGAACGCCGCGATCGATGACGCCTTTGCGGGCTCCTCCATCACAGTCGAAGAAACCCGCGGCATCTTCGAGCTGTACATGCATCAACACGGACTGTTGCGGCCGCTCTCCGTCTCCGAGCTTTCCGATGGCACGCTGCGTTATCGGCTGCTCGCCGCCGCGCTGATGACACCACGTCCGCCACCGCTTGTCGTGCTGTTCAGTACGGCGACCGTCTCGTCGAGGGATAGTGATTTCACAGGTGATGACGTCGAAGGCTCTGGCACCGGGCCGGATCGGCCGTGCGCGCATCGAGTGATGAGAGCTTTTTCGCCCACGCGACCACATCATCGGGCGTCCGCAGAGGGCGGGGACGTGCCAAAGTGCTATCGCTGGACTGACGGCGAGCACTGCCTCTTGATTTTCAAAGCTCGCAGGAACGGCCCGATATCCTGTTGGAGGAGAAATTCCTTCTCTTCGCCATTAATCAAAATCCGCCTTGTCTCTACAGATCGGCCATAAAGTCTTGATCGAGCTCCCATTTTCTCCCCCACTCCTCAATGAAGATTATGGCGAACGATGTCTCTCTTTGGCAACAGCTTGGAAGTTTCCGACTAAGTCGATCTTGTCACTCTAGGATGAAAGTGGTCAATAGCCGGGTCATCGGCGGGGCGTATTCGAAATAGGGGAGCCAAATGAGAAAACTGCTTCTAAGCACTGCGGCGACAATATTCATTGCTGGCCCAGCGTTCGCAGCCGACTTAGGCGTGAGACCAGCACCAGCAGCCCCAGCATTTATCGCGACGCCATGGGATGGTTTCTATATCGGCGGCAATCTCGGGTACGGATCAACGGACTTCACGGTAAGCGTTCCCGGCGCCTCGGCCAGCCTTAATGGCAGCGGCGTGTTGGGTGGCTTTCAGACAGGCTACAATAGGCAGTTTGGCACGTTCGTGCTGGGCTTCGAAACAGATTTGGACCTTACCTCGATTAAAAACACGACGGACGGTGTAGACACCAAGCTTACGTGGTTTGGCACCACAAGGACGCGGGCCGGCTTCCTGATTAATCCCTCGATGCTACTCTACGGGACCGGCGGTGTCGCCTACGGGCGCGTCGAACAGTCGGTGCCGGGAGCGTCGCTCAAAACTTCGGGTGTTGGTTGGGCGGCCGGTGCGGGCGTTCAATATGCGTTGACTCCACAATGGAGCATTGGCGCAGAGTATCTTCACCTCGACCTCGACCTCGGAAACGCCAATGGCGGTGGGGTCAGCGTGGACGCCAAGGCCACCACGAACCTCGGCCGAGCAACGCTTAACTATAAATTCTGAACCGTCCTGAATAGGGATCACGAATAGGAAAGGGCGCCATCATCGGCGCCCTTTGTTGTTTGAATGGGGGTCGGACTTCGCTCGAGACTGGCGTCGCCCTATTGCCTTGCAGTGTATGTAGCTCTCAACGCCCGATCGGTGGCGCAGTCCCGGCCGGCTGGCCGATACTGCTGGCATGGCTAAACGACCTTCCCAAGAGCCCCTGCCCGCGCCGCCGTCGACATGGACCATCCACCGTGCGGCCCATCGGCTGATTTGGATGGGCGACATCGAGGCGACCGACGAAAGCGACGCCCTCAAGAAGGGTGCAGAACAGTTCCGCGTGCCGGCGACGAAGCTGATCGCGACGAGGCGCAGGTGATCTGCGTAGGGGTCGGCAAGGATGACGCGCCGCAAGGGCGAGATCACGCGCTCCGATCTTAAATCGCAAATGGCCCCACCATGTTGCGCTGCCGGCAGAAACGGTGCGCGGCCTCAAGAACAGCGATCTCGTGCATAGCGTTGCGGCGAGCTTATCGGCAGCGCAGTTGACGTACTCGTTGCGCCGAGGTGACGCCGATTACGTCGTGGTGTTCTGCTTTGCCAAGCCGGAGGACGCGGACGCGTTCTGTGAGCGCTTCGGCGGGGAGCGCCTGCCAGTGCCTGATCGGCGAGGGCGCTCCCATGCCTGAGTTTCTGCACGGCCGCCCTCTCAGCCCGGAGGAGCTCGAGATGCTCCGGCAGCAGATCGAGGAGGGCTACGACAACATCGCCGAGGTCGACGACGAGATCCACGGCATCGTCGCCCGCAACTGGCCTCACCTGGTGTCCAACCTGCCGCCAGCAGAGCTCGGTAAACGGTCCTTGCAGAGTGGCGACGCCGGATGGAAATGAAACCGGGCTGAAAGCTCCGCTATGGAATAGCCCGCCACGACCTAGCTTGCCGTCGCCTGTGCCAAGCAAGCCTCCATCTTGCCACCTTCAGCCGGATCAGTACCAACCAGATTTCTGGGAGCGATTTTCGGGTTGCGCGAAGGCGATTTTCTGTCGGCATTCTTGCCTCCTGCAGTTGCGGACGATCAGTGCATCGTATGGCGACACCGCACGATGATACGCCGCCGCTGTCGGTCACGTGTGGGGCATCCCGTCGCTGGGGCAATCGCTCATCGTTACGGCAACCAAGCGAACCCATCTATCCTGAAGACATGAAGTTGAAGCATCTTCCGGCCGGGTTCGTCATCCCCGCCCAACCGGTCATGGCTTCCGAACCGCCCTCCGGTCCCGATTGGGTTCACGAAATCAAGCATGACGGCTACCGGATGATCGTCCGCCGTGACGGCCCCACGGTGCGGCTCTACAGCCGCAACGGCTACGACTGGACCAGGAGACTGCCGGCGATCGCAGTTACCGCCGAGCGGATCAAGGCCAAGAGCTTCACTATCGACGGCGAGGCGGTTGTACTGGGGCCCGACGGCTTGTCGCGGTTCGAGGCGCTACGACGCCGGGAGGCTGCGCGAACCGCGATCCTCTACGCCTTCGACCTGATCGAGCACGATGGCGAGGATATGCGCGATCGTCCATTCCTCGACCGCAAAGCCGCGCTGGCGCGGTTGTTGCGCGATACCAAGGCGGGCATCTTGCTCAACGAACACGTCGCGGAGGATGGTCCTATCGTCTTCGCGCATGCCTGCCGGCTTGGCGCCGAGGGCATCGTGTCGAAGAGGATCGACAGCACCTATCGATCCGGCCCGTGCCGCGTCTGGATCAAGGTCCGCAATCCCGCCAGCCTCGCGGTGCAACGGGAGAGGAGCGAGCTCTGGAACCAATGATTACCGGATCGCCGGAGCGCCAGCCGGGCGGCAGCCGGCGTCCACCCGATCGAAAGTAGTGAGGGTGGCGGCAGTACTGTCGGCGAGGCCACTATTTGCCAGTCCAAACGTAGACAAGGAGCCTCAGAACGTAGTCGAGAATCACGATGGCAAAGCCCGCCACCAGTGCGTAGCCACCCAACACAAGGAATGGCAGCCCGTAGAGGACCAGAGGCCTTCCACCACCCCTGCATTTGGCGCTGGGCGCTGGTTCGCGATGATCAGGCCAATCAGAAACGCGAAACCGCCTACTACCGCCATTATTGCGCCGATCCACAACAACGTCCTGTTCATTTTTTGGCCCCCCGCCCACGGCCTGCTCGAGCGCCCGGAGCAGAATAGGACGGTCCGCGAAGGCCGTGGAGAGGTTTTGCGGAGGAGCGCGATGGAGAAAGGGCGCGGCGGAATTCAAGCTGCCAGCCAACAGGTTGATGGCGTTGAGGCGATCACGCGCCGCAAGGGCGAGATCACGCGCTCCGACCTCAGGCGCAAAGCGCTGCCGCTACTGGATCAATCGCCTAGTCGAGAGAAATGCAACTGACAGCAGCGGAGATGCGCGCCAGAAAACTGTACCCTAACGACCGGTAATACTATCAAACAGCCGCCGCTCACGCTCTCGGGCTTCTGCTAGGCGCTGCTCGACGTATTCCAACACAACCTCGCGGACCACATCCCGGTGCTTTGGTCCGCGGCCGGTGCGGTGCCACTCACGGCCGAACTCGACAAAGGCTCGCAGGACGGCGGGTGATTGTTCGTCGATCAGGTTGAAGATGCCCCGGAGGGCTTCAAAAATGGCGCAGGCGGATCGGACGTGGACCTCATTGAGTGCCTCGTTGATCTGGCGGTGACGGTCATGCTCGTTCATGTCGGCTAATGCAGAAAGGCGGAGCCAGGTTCCGTGCGTATTCAAGCGAGATGCGCTTATCGAGCGACTTCGTGGTGTTCTGCTTTGCCAAGCCCGAGGACGCGCAGGCGTTTTGCGAGCGATTTGGTGGGAGCGCCTACTAGGCAGACACCGGTGGCAATGATGCTCAGTGCCGACCAGCGCAGACGGCGCTTACCGTGACGGCGTGAGCTAGACGCTCGGATGATCCGTCACCTTGTGTTCAGAGGCGGGAAGCGAAATGGTGCAATGGACGCCATCCGCTTCGATGGCAAAGCTCGTTTGCGCGTCAAATTGATAGGGCAGCACCCGTTCGATCAATTCCCTTCCTTGCCCTCTGCCTTGGGGCTTGGCACCCAAAAGCGGCATCTCCACGCCGCTTTCCTTCCAATCGAGGTGAACCCACGGCTTGCCGCTTTCTGCCTTGGTCTCTTTCCTCCACCGTATGGTGAGGTGCCCGTTCGGCTGCTTGAGTGCGCCGTGTTTGACGGCATTGGTCATGAGTTCGTGCAAGGCCATCGCGAGGGATTGAACTGTGCGGGAGCGCAGAGGAATGCCTTTTGGTCCATCGAGCGTCACCCGACCATTTCCTTCTACGGGAATGCACTGTGCGGCCACCTCGGTATTGATCAATTCGTCGAAGGTGACTCGGCCGCCTTCTTGGCTGCGAAAGAGCAGCCCTTGCGCGCGCCCTAGAACTTCGAGGCGATCCTGAAAGGTGGCGCTGAAATCGTCGAATGTCTTGCTCATTCTCAATGTTCCCTTGGCCATCGTGCCCACGACGCTAATGAGGTTACGTGTGCGGTGTTGGAGTTCGGCAACAACCGATATGAGACGATCTTGGCTCTCATGCAGCGCCGCGCTGCGCTCATCGACACGCTGTTCCAAATTGCGGGTAAGCTCGCGGTATTGTTCGAGGCTTAGGCGAAGCCCGGCAACGAGGATCACGTAGAAAAATGCCTCAAAGATAAACACAAAAATTTCCACAACATCTACCGAGCTTTCAACGTAGAAAGACCCCCGCGGCGGTAACAGGAAGAACGTGGACGACGCGGTGCTGAGGACGACGCAAAAAACGCCTGCACTGAACCCGCTGGTCAGTGCAGTAATTATAACTGCGGGGGAGAACGTAACAAACGGAACGCCCACAACGTACGGGTCGATGACGACCGCCAGCGCCGTGGCAATCGCGACGCACAGGAAAGCGAAGGCGTAGGCCCCCGCGGTTCCCGGCCGCAGCGCAGGGATATCGATGTAAAAATGAGATAGCCTTTCCGTTCCTCTGAGTAGCGGCATGGTTCGTACCGTCTCCCCCACGACTTCTGTACTGGTGTTTATGGTTTACTGCTGAGGATACGCAAGGCTTCCGACAGCCGGCCGCGGCTTGGGGTCAGCGCAAATCGTGACATCAAAAGCCATGCAGATGGTGCGCAAATCTCGAGCGTCAGCGCGATACCGAACGGGATTGAACAGCGGGATAAGCCTGCCATGGGGACACGGCAATGCGTCGTGGCGCGTCAGAGCAGCGCCGGGCGCTAAAGCCGCTCGGCACCGGCGTCGCCCGCAACTGGCCTCACCTGCTGTCAAAGCTGCCGCCGGAGCAAGATTGACGCGGTGCCGGAGCGGATCGCCGGGGAAAAGGAAGCCCTGATTGGAGGTTGGCGGAGGGAGGCCGATCAGGGCTAAGTCACGTACAGGGCTTGATGATGATGTCGCGCTGAGCGTCGAGCAGCGAGGGCTCGAGTTGCTGGCACGGGACCAGCACGGCATCAACGACGATCTGCGCATGCTCGGCCATTGCTTCAGCCGCATGATGGCCGGACTCGTCCGCCGCGGGCTTGCCACAGCAGCGCGCAAGGTCATGAAGGCTGGCGGCAAGACGATCGAGATCACTCGGATCAGGATCACTGCTGCGAGACGGTGGACGATCGAGGGTTGAAAGCGACGAGGCAATAATCTCGGCATCAATCATCGGCAGTTCCTCAGCGCGCCCTTCCAGAACTAAAGTGCCGAAACAAAGGGGCGAGTCCAAGGCTTGGGAGGTGCGAGCCGGTGGCAAGATTGGTAGGGCGGGAATCTCTCGCTTACAATTCATTGCCTTCGAATCGCCTCGTTCAGGACGAACGCAAGCCGCACGCCGGCTTTGCTCAATCTGAAGGGCCACGTCGGCAGTGGCCGTTTTGACATACTCGTCCGACAGGCCGTAGCTGCGGCGAGCTCTACCATCTATATCGAAGATACGGACGCCCCTGGGTGAACGGTATGGAAACGCTGTCTAACTGGTCGCCCCCCCTTCGCTGGATTCTGTGGAAGCGGCCCTTTCTCGAGTCACCCGAGTGGAACGATCGACCGACGAGATCTTAGTCGTTCATGGCAGCAATGGGCGTGCATATGTCCATCTGGACCCTACACCTGCAATGGAAGGTCCAGCCGAATTCGGACTATTTATTGACTATTTTGGCGTCGAACTGGTGAAGCAGATTTTGTACGAAATCGCAGACGACCCGGAGGTAACGATCGACAATGATTTCGGAACAGTTCTACCGGGAGATCAGTTCATCGCCCGCTGCAGGTCAACGAAGAACTGGGATTGGAAACTCAGAAAATTATGGACAATCGGAAGTTGATACCCTCAACTGCAATTGGTCGTCTCCCGCGGCGGGGGGTCGGCGGCTCGCTCACAAGCCCGCCTCACGACGGGCTCACTCCCGCCGCGGTGGATGAGGACCGCCTCGCCGGCGGCAAAGGCCGATCTGAATCATTTTTCCTCGGAAGAGTCAGCGCCCGTGAGCCCAGCTTGTGCAGTGCTGCACGAGCCCGAAACCGGACTCGAGCACAGCGGTCGCGTTGAACTTCGCTGGTATCTGCTGTGCAGTCGCACCTTTGCGATAGCCACTCCAAATCGGAAACGTCGAGCCACAAAGCCACGCGACCTCTGGCTCGCTCAGCGTCTTCATCGGTCGGTCATGCTGGATTTACCATGGCTATTTCACCCCCTTGTATCGTCGAACCGCCGCATGATGGTGCAGAGTCGGGCGCCTTGAATCTTCCTTGATTTCGTATTTCCACCTCATTTCCGGATCCAACAATCTTCAGGGATCGGACATCTTCGCGCCATACGCTCGCTTATGATCGCGGGCCCGCGGAGAACTTTTTTTCGTGTAATAGGCTTGCGGCGTCGGCTCCCACTCGCTGCCGCCGAAGTGTCGTGAAGAGCCACCAACAGGGAGTATCGGCAATGCGATTTATCTTCGGACTCATCGTCGGTGTGGCGTTGACGATTGGGGGCGCCGCGATCCACGACAACATGGAGCCCAGTCCGGTCGTGAACTGGACGACCGCGGACGATCTCCAGAAAACGGCAGTCAATTATGTCAGGGATCAAATCGATCGCCTGGTGAAATGGGTGACCGCCAGCTAGCGAATCGATACCACGAACCGATCCCGGCCACCGCAAGACGGTGACACCGGGGACTGGGTCCGCGCGTCGAATCCAGGTTAGGTCGCGCACTAGACAAACAATCGAAAGTTGCTCGATCGCGCCCCGCTGCATCGCCATCTGGACGGTGCAGAAGGCCGCGGTCACCGCCGGGCCGAAGCCGCGGCAGTCAATGCGATGGCAAGAGGGTCGCAGCACAGGACCATCAGGGCAATCAGCCACCGGATCGCCTTCTCTGGGTCCGTGTTGATCCCGAGGAGCTCGGCCACGTACCGGATGGGCGTGGCCTCGGTCTCGATTTTCCGTCCCTGGGAGGTCGCAGAGGCGCGTTCCGCCTTCAGGGTTGCCAGAATACCGGCCTCGCGGTTTCGCTCATCCACGAGCGCGGCGCGGGCTTTCTTTTGTGCAGACGATGTTCTGCAGGTCGCGCAGCGAGCGGGCGAGCCGGTCAATTCGGGTGACCACCAACGTGCCACCCTCGCGCACGAACTGGAGCGGCGTCGCCAGTTCCTCGCGCCCCTCCGTGCTTGTGCTGGTCACCTTCTCAGACCGGATCACAGTGCAGCCGACCGCCGCGAGCGCGGCGTGTTGAAAGGATAGGTCCTGAAACCAGCTTGATGCACAACTGGTCAAGCGCTCGACAGCAGATACGGCGGGTCCGTCGACGGCGGCCAATCTGACCGCAGTGCCGCATGACTCGCTGGATCCAGCCGCTGGCGCCATTGTGACCACGTACACAGGCTCGAACGTCAATCCGAATCTTGAGACTGCGGTAGGTTCAACCCGCGCGCAACAGAGCAACGAGCATCGTCGCCCGCAACTGGCCTCACCTGGTGTCCAACCTGCCGCCAGAAGAGGTCGGTAAACGGTCCTTGCAGAGTGGCGACGCTGGATCGAAGTGAAACCGGGCTGAAAGCTCCGCTATGGAATATCTCGCCACGACCTAGCTCGCCGTCGCCTGTGCCAAGCGAGCCTCCATCTTCCCAGCTTCAACCGGATTAGCACCAACCAAATCTCCGGGAGCGATTTCCGGGTTGCGCGAAGGCGATTTTCTGTTGGCATTCTTGCCTCCTGCAGTTGCGGACGATCAGTGCATCGCATGGCGACACTTAACAATCATACGCCGCGGCAAGTGGATCCGTGTGGGGCATCCCGTCGCTGGGGCAATCGCTCATCGTTACGGGCAACCAAGCGAAGCTATCTATCCTGAAGACCTGAAGTTCAAGCGTCTTCTGGCCGGGTTCATCATCCCCGCCCAACCTGTCATGGCATCAAGATCGCCGACGTCAGATTGGGTCCACGAAATTAAGCATGACGGCTATCGGCTGATCGCCCGCTGGGACGGGTCCCACTGCGCGGCTCTACAGCCGCAATGCTATTGACTTGAGCGCTAGGTTCTCGGCGATCGCCGGTGCTGCTGAGCAGATCAAGGCTAAGAGCTTCACGATCGACCGCGAGGCAGTGGTGCTGGGGCCAGACGGCTTCCTGTTGGCTGTTGGCTACCAGAGACGCCACCAGGGCCTTGTTCGACTCGCGAGTAGGCCGCCCGCGATGACCTCCAAAATCTCGAAACTTTCCGGCTCGATACCTGGAATGGCCTTGTCGTGCCGAAAGCCGGCTGCGTCCTTGGCGATCTCAAGCGGAATCTCAAAGAACCAATCCACGCTATATCGCCCCCTTGGCTCGTCAGCCTGTTTGTCGGCGCAGATCTGGCGGATTTGTTGTAGCGCTTCCGGCGGACTGCCAGTCACAGTAAGATCACTAACGTCACGATCGCCTTGATGCTCAAGGCCCCAGTCTTTCTCGCCATGACGCCACAATGATGATGCGCAATACATCACATGCTCTTCTATCGAGCAGGCGATGATCGAGCATCCCCGAGAGATCATCGACAGGACCGGAGCAGACACAATCGGGTGATCACAACGATTCGCGATCATCACATACCACCCGCTCGGTAGAATGCGCCCCATCAGATCGGCATGCTCGCCGAATTTTCCAGTGGTCCTGCAGCCAAACTCTTCGCGCAACAATTCCGGTGCCTTGCCGTGGCAGGCGACCCATGAGATGGCAAAGCCCATGATGCTCTACCCAAATGTTGGAGCGATATCGGCGGTTCAGCCGATCATATCATGGATAGCGGGCGCGATGCGCTGCGGGCGCTGGGGCAGGGTCGTTGGCTGCTTGCCGCTAAAACAAGCGGGCGACCGAAGGCCGCCCTTGATTGCCGCTGAGTGGAGCGAGTTAACGACCCGTCTGTGCCACGGTGTCTTAATCTTCGGTTAACCAGTTCCGTGCGACTCGTTTGATGAGATGTTGCATGGGTCTAGTTGGCAGATGGAGGGGTGCCATGACAAAGAATCTCAATCCAACTTCCGGGCCGTCCGAGTTACGCCACGCCGAGCGATCGAACAAGCTCTCGCTCCGTGCCCAGGTACGGAATCTGATGCCGTTTCTTCGCGATCTGGTGCTGTTTCTTCGCGCCTTGGTATGGAATCTGATCTTGAGAGCGCGGTTGTGGCTCGGCAAGCTGGTTTCGTTCGACTTCGCGCGCGTCTTGATGAGTTTTGTCGTTGGTCTTGCTGTCGGTGTTGCTGGGCAGTCCTATGGCAGCGAGGTGAGAAAGACGATCGCCAACTTGTCCCCACACCTTGCTTGGCTGGCCCCAGCGGCCGCCCCGGCAAACTCTTCCGCCGAGCGGCTCAAGGCGACCTCGGTCGCTCTTGCCGCGGCGCGGCAAAGCTTAGACAAACTCACCACAGAGATTAGCAAGCTACAGGCTCAGGATATTCCTGACGCGCGGCCCGGGTCCCGGCGTGCCAGCCAACGCTGATTTCACAACATCCGACCTGCACAGCGGTATAACGGAGAAGGCGTCCCTGCGAACGGAGATGGGAAAAAGTAATTTCCTTGTCGCCGTTGCTCCTGATGCACTCCTCGGCAGGCCAAATCCGTTCTGGTGCCATCGTTCGGCCGCGTATGCGCTGTAGCCGGTGCGGTGAGCTTGGCGCGACGGTAAGGCCGAATTGGCCCGGCTATGCGCCTTAGCAAGGAGCCCCGCCTCTCCTGTAGCTTTCGCCAGCAGCTATAGGCGGCTTGCGGCGAACCTGCCGCTCAACGCTTGATCAGTAACGCAGTCCCGATCGCCTGGCCAATACTGCCAGTATGCTGACTGAGTTTCTGTACGGCCGCCCCCTTTGGCCCGGAAGAACTGGAAATGATCCGCCCCGAGCTTGAGAGCTTGCGCCGCGACACATCAGGATGATTGCCCTGTCGCGTAGTTCTTTGGCTGTCGTTGGGCGCGGCCATTGCCATGGTGCGGGCGTGCTCGGCAAGCACGTGCGATTTCTTTTTTGTGGTCGTGAGACAAGCCCCCGGCGGCGCTACCGAGCTCGTCTCGATGCGCTGGGGGTTCGTTCCATGGTGGTGGAAGAAGCCACTGAAGCAATTGCTGCAGAGCTGCAACGCGAGCGGAGACGGTCGCCGACAAGCCGATGTTCCGGGATGCGTTCGCGCGCCATCGGCGTGTCACTCCGGCCTCTCGCTATTACGAGTGGCTCAAGAGAGCGGATGGTCGGCAGCTTTGCGTGTCTGAAACGTCATCAGGGAGCGCAGGGATGACAGATCGTGGAGGTTATTGATGATCCACAAACCCGCGAGCGCGAAGCGCGCCAGCGACCGCACTGCTGCAGTCGCCGGCATCCTCATGGTCGGTCAGCAGAGCCATCCGGAGAAGCCCTACGGCGATCTCCTCGCCCGGGCGAGGGTCAACCCATCCTACTTCGGCGCGCCGTTGGCGTAGGGCTTGAGCGCCGCGTACATCACGTTGAACGTCGGCGTCGGCACGCCCAGTTCGCGCCCGAGCGCCACCACCTTGCCGGCGAGCCACGGCAGTTCCAGCCGGTTGCCGCGCAACAGATCGACCGCCATCGAGGGCATCATTTCCGCCGGGAACCCGCGGATGGTCTGCAGCGTCCGCGCCTCAAGATCC
>Ga0126371_10005098_pt1 | contig 11647 bp, 15 predicted proteins | sample PanSoiMetaPlot_4_FD_110145 | JGI IMG/M metagenome (GOLD analysis project Ga0126371, IMG submission 110145) | Tropical forest soil microbial communities from Panama - MetaG Plot_4 | ecosystem: Environmental > Terrestrial > Soil > Tropical forest > Bulk soil | place: Panama | collected 2016-02-17
AGCGGGCATACCGGAGTGGATTAGCCGGAGGTAGCTCGCGGTAACCTCCGCTACGGCCTTGTTCCATTCGACTCGCCACGGGTGATCGTCTGCGAGGCCGATAAGCTCCGGAGGCTCCGTAACCTCATACGCGGCATTTTCCTTTACCGCGAATCGCATCGACTCCTGAACGAATCCGGCCGTGCGCTGCCGTACCATCTGGTGGGTGATATCCCGGCCGATACCCTCCACGAATATGCTGATGTTTATGAACTCCAGCGGCAGTACGATCTTACTCGACTGCGCCTGCTTGAGCCATAGCATTGCCTGCTCGGTAGAGATAAGGCCGGGATCACGGTAGATACCGCCACGGTATAGCTCGCTCACGGCCGCCATCTTCCGGAGCGGGTTAGAGGTCATATCAATGATGGTGACCTCCGGCTCCGTCCGGCTCGCCTCTATCGGCACGGCCGTATACATTGCCACGTCCGCATAACGGGCTATCTCGCGGCTAGTTTCCTGGTCCATCATTTCCTCGCTCTGGGGCATTTTACTTTCCTCCGTTGATTTCCACGATGGCGCCGGTCATCTGGTCCGGGCCGAATAGGACCCAGGTTATCGTCTCGGCTACCTCCTCTAGTGTAGCGCGACGTTTAGTTGGCGTATTAGCTCGCTCGTACGCTAGGGCCTCCTCGTCCGTCCAGCCACGGAAGGCCGGGATGGTATCATCGATGTAGGCCGTCATCGCGGTACCTTCCACCATACCCGGAGCTACTGCGTTGATACGGTGGAGCGGAGCTAGCTCGCGAGCTAGGACCTTAACGGCCATATTGAGAGCCGCTTTGGAGGCGCAGTAGGCGACGGAGCCGCGCATCGGCCGGCTGCTCGCGTCGGAGGAGACGGCGACGGCTGAAATGTAGGCCGTAGGGAATAGCCGGATATGGGCTCCGATGACCTCCACGAATCCGGCGCAGTTAATGGCGAAGTGATCCTCCATATGGAAGCTGATTTTCTTTTTGCTGGCCCAGGCGAGCCGGTTTATACCGGCCGAATAGACGATATGGGTGAACGGGCCGTGCCGGCTAAGGTAGCTCTCTACCCGGAGCGGAGCGTCCACGTCAAGCTCTGGCTTAGACGGAGTATGAATCTCGGCACTCTCCAGCCATACCCCACGGATATGGCCGGCCGTCGCGAGGCCGATACCGCTATTGCCTCCGATGATAAGGACTTTGTATGTCACTATGATCTCTTCCAATCCTTGATGTCCTGGGCTATACACGCCGATAGCTCGCCTAGGGTATTTACCCGCTCGCCTTTAGCGTAGCTCTCGCGGTTATATGGCTGGTCGCGGAGATAGACGCGGTTAATGCCGAGGTCTAGGGCATCATCGGTCTGCTCCATTAGGTCATCAGCTACCGCGATGATCCGCCGGACTCCTACCTGCTCGACCAGGTTCTGGTATTTGGTCGTACCGTCTAGGCTCTCGAATATGACTGCGTCATACTCTATCATATTACGCCGGAGCCATTCCCGCGTGTCTGGGTCGATGTTGTCTAGCCGGAGGTACGGCCGGGTAGTACATATCCATAGCTCCGCTCCGGCCTTCCGGATAAGACAGGTTAGCTCGCTTGCGAACGGATAGACCGGCATAAAGCGCTTGAGACCTCCCTGCCGGTACGCAAGCTTGCATTCCTGGTACTCGTGGTGAGGTATCCCCATAAAGTCGGAGAGCCGCATACCGGGATTAACCTGCTCAGGCGGTGGGAATTCCCGGCCGAAGTACCTGGTGGCGAACCAGAGGAAGTGACGGTGGTAGTCGCCTAGCACTCCGTCTATGTCTAGGCCGACTACCGGCTTGCGAGGAAAGCCACCCCATCCGCTCATTCCCATTGTCCTTTCTTAGGCCCGGTGACGTGATGGATGGTTACCACCGGGCCTTGATGAGGCATCCATTTCTTACGGAGCCAGTGGCCCCACGGACGCTCGCATATCCGGTATCTCCGGCCTTCTACTCCGGGTGCGTCCTGAGTGAAGAAACGGAATCCGCACTTAGGCCATTGCAGTTTAGGGCTTCCGTAACGGCCGGATAGACCTCGTGAACGAGAGCCGATTTGCGCCACGCTCCGTACCGGCCGACGCGGAGCATTTCCGGCCAGCAGTCGCAGTCGGTAACGAGAGGCTTCATGACCGGAGCGGCGTTGTAGAAATGCGGAGGAGGCTTGGACCATTCCGTAGTCCGGTAGCCGAATACGTTTGATACCCGGTACCACGGACGGCTCGCCGTACCGTCGCATATGATCGAGTTATCGGCTAGCTCCTGAGAGGCAGTAGTACCGTTAGCCCAGATGCCGTGCCCGGTAAACGTATGGTTATTGACGCATAGCGACGGAGCCGGGATAGTCGAGATGATACGGTCAGGCCGGATATGCCTGATCCGGTTACGTAGCTCCGCGACACGGCTAGGGCTCGCGTCATTGTAGATGATAGGGATACGGAGCGAGCCGATCAAATCGACCCACATCCGCGCGTACGTTTCGCGGATATCCCAGGCGTCGTGCTCGCCTACAAAGTCCTCCGGCGATACCTTCCCCTGCCACGCCTCGCCGTATACCTTTTTGCGGTATTGTTCCGGAGTCCCGGTAAGCGAGTAGGAGACGCGGACGCTAGCCGCGTCCTCATAGCCGGGAATTGGTGCGTGCAGATACTGGCATCCGTATTGCTGACTAGGCGCGGATGTCTTGGATATAATAACGACCTCATAGCCGAGACTAACGGCTGCCGAAGCAGCCGCCAGCCCGGCCGGGCCGCATCCTAGGATGACGGCCTTCACTTCATACTCCTCTCCAGGACCTGTCCACCAGGTCACGCTGAAGCTCCTCCCGGAGCCGCTTGATCGTCTCGGCTAGCTCCGGATCAAAACGGAGGCTCATCCTGGCCAGTGGACGCCTTCCGGCCGCGAGTCCGGCCAGCGGGCTTAGTACCCGCTCCGGCCTTCGCCGTGGAGCGTGGGCTAGCGGCTCTCGTACGGGCCGTAGGAGCCTTTCCGGACGCGGTACGGGTAGAGCGAGCGGCCGGAGCCCTAGAGGCCGTCCTAGACGCGGCCGGAGCGGAGCGCGAGGCACGAGCCGGAGCCGTGCGACGGGTACGGGCCGGAGGCTCCTCAGGCTCCTCGTCCTCAGGCTCCTCGTCCTCCTCCTCCTCGCCTTCCTCGTACTCCTCGTCATACTCCTCGTCATCGGCCTCGTCCTCATCGGCCTCGTCCGTGACGTCCTCCGGCTCCTCCTCGTCCTCCCAGGGCAGCCATTTCTTGGCGCGAGCGCTCCACTCCTCGTTGTAGAAATGGCGCTCCGTAACGACTCGCGACCAGGCACCGTCCTGGTCCTCTCCCGGCCGGAAAGTACCGATGCGCTCAATGGGCGCGCCATTCCAGCGCTGGTCGAGGTCCTCAGAGATGAGGTAGATGGAGGTCTTGATCGCCTTCATCGTGATGCCGAAGGCCCGGAGGAATCCGGCCCAGCGGAATTTGGCGGACGGAATGAGAACTGCGTTCTCAATGACCGGAAGGCCGTTGTACTGCTCCAGGTCATCCTCGTTGTCTGCGGCGATCCAGAGAGCCTTGAGCATCGGGTCAAGCCCGGAGCCGTCATCCTTCTCAGCGGTGCGGCACCACCACATCGACTTGAGGTAGCCGGTCAGTTCCGTACCGGCCGGAGGAATCTCGCCGTCATAACTCTCGTACTCCTCATCGGAATACTCGGCATCGTCCAGTTCCTGGACGTTGATGTCGGCCGTCTCCTCTTTGCGGAGCTTAGGCATTTATGCCTTCCTTTCGGATTCGTGAACGTGATCTAGTAGGGATTGATGGAGTCTATGATCTGCGGCGTGCTCTCCTCTCGTCCAGTATCCTAGGAGCGGATGCCGCTTACCTAGGTGCTTGAATAGCCATTCAGCGCCTTGGCCGTCTGGGTCGGCTATTACTGCTACGCCTTCCGTCCGGGCTCGTTCGCCGTGGCCTCGCTTGGTTGCCAACTTCCTTTTTGGCCTTATCTATCCGGTCGATTATGTCTGCCATAACCGTGAAGTCGCGGTAGCCTACGTCCATTGACATACCGAGGCAGTCATATCGGTCTTTGGCTAGCCACGGAGGATAGGGCTGACATAGGACTCGCCTAACAATATCGCTACCCGTCGCCTCCGCTTCCCGCGATTCGCGGCTAACGGAGTAGTATAGTATGACACCGGCCTGGGCAGAGCAGTAATCGGATATCTCACCTTTCTTGCCTAGGAGGAGCGGAATGACGCGAGGCTCGCCTTCCGCGTCCTCCGCATTCATCGAGTTACAGATGAAGATCGTATTGGCCGGCATATCGATGATGCGGTTATACCATCGCTTGAAGCCATTCTGGTATTTCTGATGGTTCTGGATGGCCGGGATGTCGAGGTCGCGGAGCGGGTTAGAGGCATTTTCCCGCTCTAGAATCCACCGCATATACATATCCTGCATATTCGTACCGGAATCGACTATGAGCCAGTCATCCTCGCCTAGCTCGCGCTCCGCTTTCGCTACGCCGGATACGGCGTGCTCCCAGGTTGGGGCTCTCCAGAGCCGGGCTCGCGAGCCGGTTACCTTAGCGGAGACGGCTCCCTCAAGCTCCGTAGAGAGGAATACGGAGTTTGGTGCGCCTCCGGCTAGTACGGTCTTGCCTACTCCGGGAGGCCCGTAGATGAAGATGTTGGTCGGAGGCCGGTAGCTCGCTAGGGATATCTCCTGAATATCCACCACCGCCTCAACCATAGCTAGCGGCTCGCGGCTCGCTTGCTTAGCCGTCTGGCGAGGCTTCCGGACTCCGATGGTGGGACGCGGCCGGTTAGCGGCTCGTGCTGGAGGCATTACGACTCCTCTACTGGGTATTTGACCGGGAAGTTAGCGACTAGGGTTGAGAAGTCTTCATAGTAGTCGATACCGGGAAGCGTATGGAATACGTGCTGGCGGTCACCGACAATGACGATCAGCTTTCCGTTGGCCCAGGCATAGCCCGTTTCCCAGTGCCGTCCTCCGCGTCCGTTACCGTCCGTGAATAGCATAAGGGTATCGGCCGCATCGATATCGGCAATGTCCTGGAGAGCGTACGGACGGCCTAGCTCCGGCCGCTCGTTAAGGCTGTCCGCGCCTAGGCCCTGCTTACCGCTCGCGGGCTCCTCCGTCTCGTGCCAGGTAGAGGTGACGGTAAAGCCGCACGCGTTCAGGATACGCGCATATTGCTTTATCTGGAGTTTCGTCTCGTACGCGGAGGCGAGATAGATACGCTTCATGATATACCTGCCGCACTCTTTCTCGTGTCCTCATAGGGATCACGCTGGATGAAATCGGCCTTTAGTACCGTCTGGTAGGAATCCTTACCGCGCTCGTGAAGCTGACAGGGCACCCATAGCGGACAGCGCGGGCAGTCCTTAGTCGGAGTCTTAATTGCCTTTAGCTCTCCGCGACGGATAGCGTTCATCCATTCTATCTCGTCCGCGATTCGCTGAAGCTGAGTGACCTGCTCGGCTCGCGAGCGTTCTACCCGCTCGCGGTGGAATAGCGGAGGAGGCTGCCGCTTTGATACGGTCTGGTCTTTGTTTAGGTAGAGGCCCTGATCGTCTTGTGGCCTCTCGTCCGGCTTAGCCTTCCGGAGGAAGTTGTATATGATACCGGCTATCTCCTCGCGAGGCTTCAGGATACCTTCGGCCCGGAGGACGTGACTAGCTACGGCCCAGTAGGAGCCTCCCTGATCGTCCATCTCTAGGTAGGCGAGGACAATCTGAGAGGTAGTCTTATGCTCGCCTAGGTATATCCGGCCGTCGCTCTCGTCCCGGAGTACGCCATCCCAGCGAGAGGCAAAGTAGGCGACGGGTACGCCGCCATCCTTTATGAGGATTTTGAACGGACGCTCTACGGCGAGGATATTCCAGCGCGAGTCCTTACCGTAAAACTTGACGTATTCATCGAGCATCGCGATGCCTAGGGCTCTCGCGTCCTCCCATACCGGAGCGTCATACGTATCGTCTAGGTAGGTCTTGGCCCAGGCCATTTCATCTCCGCACCAGTCAGCGAAGGTATCGGCCGGATGCGGGCCTCGTTTCTTACCGGGCCGGTACCATTGCGCTAGTGCTTCATGGACACCAATACCGAACCACGCCGCGTCCGCTTCCACAAATCTGGGCTTATAGCCAAAGCGGTACTCCTGAAGCCATCTCCAGGGGCACCGCTTAAAGGTCGCGCGCTCGCTCGTTCGGAGCGTAGGGAGGTCTAGCAATTTCTCGCCTTTCTCGCCTTGACGTACTTATCCGGTAAATAGGACCAGGCCCGGTACCGACGCTGGGGGTTACGTCATTTGGTACCGGGCCTGGAGTCTCCTCTCGTGATCAGGCCGATGTTCGGTTAGTAGGGAGTCGAGCCGGAGCCGGACGCGGCCGCAGCCGTGGCCTTGGTGCCGCGCGTACGCCGCGTAGGCCCGGCCTTCGCCGGAGCCGTACGGCCGGTAGCGGTCTTGGTAGCCGTCGCCTTCGCCGGAGGCCGTCCGCGTCCGCGAGCGGGCTTAGCGGGCTCCTCCGGCTCCTCCTGGGCCTGCTTCGCCGTCTCGCGCTCCGTCGCGCGCTTGTCGCGCTGGCTCGCGTTGAAGTCGGAGCGCTGGAACGGGCCGTAGAACTGGAGGGTCATGACCATCAGGCGGTCCAGGTCGCCGGAGAGATCGGACGGGTCCACGACATTCTCCGTGAACCAGTCCAGGTAGTCGTTCATCGTCGCGGAGTACGTCTCCTTGTCCAGGGCCTTCTGGACCTTGCTGGCGAGGTCATCGCCATTCTCGCCGTTCGCCGGCTGCTCAGCGGGCTCCGGAGCGGTACGGGCCTTGGTCGTGCTCTTGCGCGGAGGCATTTCACGCCTTCCTTTCCTTTGTCGAGTTTTCGCCTTCCCGGAGCTATACCGGCTAGGCATCGCTTCCTCCTGAGTATATACCTTCCTAGTGGCAGTCGGTAGTCCTCTCTTACGGTTAAATTCGGCTTGCTCCTCCTTATTCATGACGTCGGCCTCTAGCTCGTAGAGCCTATGGCCGCGACGGCCGGAGACGTTACCGCGATACCGGATATGGAGGATTCCTCCGGTGATAGGCTCCGCGTCATAGGTATGGGTACGGGCTATCTCTAGGATTCGCTTAGCCTGGGCCTCCGGGAATCCGTACCGCTCCTGAAGTACCTGAAGGGCATAATGCCCGGATATCCCGTAGTGCCCAGTATCGAATCCATCCGCTCGCTGCGCCATTAGCCTAGGTCCTTTCTCGGGCACTCATCTAGGTGGACTATCTCCCGGCCGGCTGCTGATGAGCAGCGCGCGCACGGTATCTCGCATTCCGGCCTAGGGCCTATCGCGTCCGCGAAGGCGTGAATGAAGGCGTCATCCTCGTCCGTGAAGTCGGAGTACCAGTGCTTACCCAGGATATGGATAGCGAGCCCTACCGAATCATACCAGTCATTATCCGCTCGCTCGCGCTTATTCACGCCGCCATCTCCTCTCGTGCTTCCTTTAGAATCTCAGAGAGCTTACGCGGAGACGCGGTAGCGATAACCGCGCGCTGCTCGTCCGTAAGGCCGGCCATCCATTCGTCAACCGTACCCGTAGAAACGAGACGGTAAACGGTAACCTGGTGGATACGGCTAACCCGGTGAATACGGGCCTCTAGCTGCTCATCCTTATCGGATATCCACGGCTGGTCGACAACGATCATTTCGTCAGCCGCGTCTAGGGTAATCGACTCGCCTCCGGCCTCGCGGTTAATAACGACTACCCGGAGGTCATCATTGATGTCCTGGAAGCGGGCAACGAGGTCGGAACGCTTACGGTCGGAGGTCGCGCCGGTTAGCGTCAGGACTTCTAGCCCTAGCTCCTCGCGGATAGCGTCCGCGATAAACTCCACGTGCTCGGTAAACGAGGAGGCGATGACGACCTTCTGGCCGGTACCTTCCCGCTCCGATAGGAAGTCAAGAATCCAGTTTAGCTTGTTAGACGGAGCGGCCGGGAGCATGGTCCGTCCGGCTCCTAGGCGTCCGCTCGCGTTAGCTAGCTGCCGCATCCGGGTTATCTCCGGTAGAGTCCCAGTAGCCGTTAGCTTCCGGCCGTCTAGGACTACCTCCGCGTCAGCGGCCATCTCCGCGTAGAGCTTAGCCTGAGCAGGCTCCATCTCAATCTGAACGTAGCACGGCGAGTCCGGCTCTCCAATCGGAGTACCGGCGTAGAGGATAGCCGGAAGGTCCGGAGCGGCTACGGCCTTGGTCCGCTTTAGGTAGTACGGCCGGAGCATTGCGTCCCAGGCCTTAGCGTCTAGCGGCTCTTTGACCTTCATAGGCTTATCGTCCGCGTCCACCGGGCCGACTACGCGAGCGTACCGCGTCTGAGTCGTACCAAAGAATTGTTCGGCCCAGCGCCAGAAGCTGCCGAAGGCATCCGGCCGGACCCAGGCGAGCGAGCCCCACGCCTGCTCTAGCTTAGACCGGAACGGAGTACCGCTTAGCGCGATAGCGAGCCCGCCATCCCGCAGCCGGCGACGGAGCATAACGGCTCCGTACCGCTGCTGAGTAATCCGCTTTGACTGATAGTTCGCCGTAGAGGCGAGGAGGTTATGCGATTCGTCTAGGACTATCGCATCCCACTCGTTGTCGAATAGGAAAGGCCAGAGCGGCTCCGGCTCCCACTTATGCTTCGGATGATCGGCCGGACGGTTCCACTCGTTACCCTCAAACGGGCACTCGCTTCCGGTAACCGGGCAAATCTCTAGCCGCTTAGCGCGGACCATCTCCTGATTGATAATCAGCATCCGTCGCGTACCGGGTAGGAAGGTAGGGAAGTCAGAATACTCTCCCATAACCGCTTCCCGCTCCGCTCGCGAGCCCTGGGCTACAAAGGTAGCGATTCCCGGAGCCCACCTTAGCGTCTCGCGCTCCCATACCGTACGGGTAGCGGTACGCCGGCAGACAACCAGGATGTCCTTTGCGTCGGATTCGATAATAGCCGCGAGCGTCTCCAGCGTCTTGCCCAGTCCGGGATCATCGCCAAGGATACAAGCCTTAGCGGTTAGGAGGAAAGCGGAGCCCGCCATTTGATACGGACGATGCCGCATAGCGGCTAGGAGGTCCGGAGCCTGAAGCTCTAGGAGCTTAAAGGTAACGGAGTCTATGACTTCCTCGCGTAGCTCCTCTAGCTCTCGCTCGCGCTCTACCTCCGTACGTGCCCAGGTCGCGAGAGCCGGGAGGATAACCAGCTCATCGCCAAATTCCTTACGGAGAGCCCGGCACGTATCCATCGTAAGCGGGTATTTCCAGCCTTTGAATACGTCCTTGGCTCCGGTCTTGTCCCAGTCGGCCTTCGCTCCGGGTACCCGCTTAGCAGCCTTCGGCCCGGAGCCGTTGGCGTAGGGTATCCTGGCCAGGATACTCCGGCCGTCCGTCGTAACTTCCGCTCTCATCGCTAGCCTCTCGTTGTCTCGCCTGCCCCAAGGATACCCGACGCGGCAACTGTTGCGCTAGTCCCTACGCGCGAGCCCGTACAGGCCTAGGAGCCGTCCGGGCTCCGGTTACCCTCCGGGCTCCGCTCGCGGGCTCCTACGTCCGGTACGGGCTCGTGTAGGACCTGTTCTAGCGGTACGGCCGGGCCTAGGACGCGAGCGTAACGGCCGTCAAAACCGGGCTCCGGCTCCGTACCCGGCATGAAGGTCAGCTCCTGGACGAGGAGAGGCCCTGAGACGCGGACTCCTCCGACCATGGCCAGGTAGGCTTCCCAGCAGTCCTCCAGGAGCGTGTAGCGTAGCTCCTCGTCATCCCATAGCTGCTCCGGTACCGGCTGAAGGATAACGAAACGGTCAACGGTCATAGCGAGCCTCCGTGGAGAGCGCTCCGCGAGCGCCAGTCGGGTATATAGTCATCGAGCATTTTAGCCCACGCCATACGGAATGGCCTATCCGGAGCGCTCGTGTATTCCGGCCAGCGCTCGTGGATAAGCGCGCGGCTCTCGCGCTCCGCTCTCGCTCGCGCTTTGTCGGATAGCCAGCGAGCCGTCATACCTCCTGGTGAGTTACGCTTACCGACCGCTGCGACGCGGACGCCGCAATGAACTCGCCAGGGGATACCGCGCGCTACGCCTTCCCGCCATAGCTCCGCGTCTTCTCCTACCGTGAGGAGTGGATCGTAGCTACCGACGCGGAGAGCGTTATTGATATTGAGGCCATAGACGGCGAATCCCCAGCCGCCTGGGCAAAGGATTGGCTCATCGAATTGCGAGACTCGTCCTCCGGTAAAGCGGTCATAGATAGGGATGGCCGCTCCGATACCCAGGACGTCATCGTCATCCGCTTCCTTGAGGAGGAGTGACGTATCCGTACCCGGAGCGGGCTTATGGTCGTCATCCGCGATAATGATAGCATCGAGCCCGCTATTGTCGGCGTGCTCGACTATGAAGTGACGCTTATAGCCGATACCCTGACCGCGTGCCGCTTTCGGCATCGAGACTACGCGGACGAGAGTAGTCCATCCCATCTCGTCCCGGAGCGCTACGTGATCGAGATACTGGTCTGGGTCGGTAACGAGGATTAGCCTCTGCTCCTGACCGAGCCAGGCTGGTATCGTCCGCTTGAGAATCTCGTACCGGCTTAGCGTCGGAATGTATACGGTCATAGCTGGCCGATCCAGTACGCTATGACGACGATTACCGCGAGGAGGGCTAGCAGCCGTACCGCGCCGGTAAGGATTATGCCGAGAGTCCTATTCATTGCATATTCTCCCGGACGGTAACGGTGAAGCTACGTACGCCGCTATCTGTGAATACGCGGAGGAGCGTAGTCCGGTAGTTGATGATAAGGCCGGCCACGCTCTCCACCTCCTCTGGCTTAGCCGGTAGCTCCGGCCGCGTCTCGCCGGTAACGAGGTGGTGCTGAACGGACTGGGTAATCATTCTCTGAACGGCGTCCTGCCCGCGACGGCCTAGCCTCCGGCGAACGTGCTGACGATTGGTACTCATTGCCCATCCCTTCTAATGCCAGTGCGGAGCCGTCCCGGACGAGACGGCTCCGCGCTCGCGCCTATACGGCCGGAGGCCCAAAGCCTTCCGTACCGGCCTGGACGATCCAGACATCGTACGAGGAGAGGTCCGGAGCCGTATAGCTGAAGCGGTAGATACCGCTCGCGCTATAGACGGTACGGACGAGAGAGGAGTCAGTGACTCCGGCGTCGGTCATCCACTTTTCCTTGACCTCGCTCTTGGAGGTCCCGTTAGCGACTACGCGCGTACGGTCAAGGGAGTAGCCGACCCACGCCTTGGCGCCGGAGGAGTGCTTGGGAAGCAACTCCACCAGAGCGTCCGCGATAAGCCCGGCATCGTACTCGTTGATGTAGATGGCCGGGCCTTTCGACTTAGCGGCTAGCCGGTACCCGGTCAGGTACTCCTTGATAATTTCGCCGTAGGTCCTGGAGCCGGGATTTGATGCTGAGGTACGAGACATTTTCTCGCCTTTCTCGTTGGGATAGCCCTATTGTATACTGCTCGCCGTTACCGGACTATCCGGGCAACGTAGCGCTCTTTGTCGTCGCGCGCTACCTCTCGCGCGTAGATGATATGGTGGAGGTCTAGATGCTGGGTACCTCC
>Ga0126371_10005099_pt1 | contig 11644 bp, 7 predicted proteins | sample PanSoiMetaPlot_4_FD_110145 | JGI IMG/M metagenome (GOLD analysis project Ga0126371, IMG submission 110145) | Tropical forest soil microbial communities from Panama - MetaG Plot_4 | ecosystem: Environmental > Terrestrial > Soil > Tropical forest > Bulk soil | place: Panama | collected 2016-02-17
CGCATCATCCCCGAAGTGGTCGCGGGCAAGTATGAGGCTGGACTGATCATCCACGAGGGCCAGCTCACCTATGAAAGTTCTGGGTTGAGCAAAGTGCTTGACCTGGGCAAGTGGTGGTATGAACAAACCCAACTACCGCTTCCCCTGGGTGGAAACGCCATCCGCCGCGCGCTAGGGCGGGACTTGATTGGCGCAGTAAGCGGCGCGTTGCGGGACAGCATTCAATACGGGCTCGACCATCGCGACGAGGCACTGGCCTATGCCATGCAGTTCGCCCGCGAGCTGGATACACAAAAGGCTGATAGGTTTGTGGGAATGTATGTGAACGAGCGCACCCTGGACTACGGCGCCGACGGCAAGGAGGCCGTTAAGCGTCTACTGGAAATGGGACACCGTGCGGGAATCATCCCTGATCCGCCGAACGTTGAATTTGTCTAGTCTGAAGACCGTCAGTACCGATTGCGGAAACCGCCGCCACCTCCGCGGCCCCCGCGGTTGCCGCCTCTGCCGCCGCCAAAGCTTCGTCCCCCGCCGCCACCCCCAAACCCTTTGCTTACCTTGGGGCGGGCTTCGTTCACATTGAGCACCCGAGAGCCAAGCTGTGTCCCGTTGATCCCGCTGATGGCTTTTTCAGCCTCCTCGTCGTACGCCATTTCAACAAAGCCAAAGCCACGTGGCTGGCCCGTATCACGGTCCTTTAGAATGGTAACGTTGTCGACCTGCCCGTAAGCTGCAAAAGCCTGCCGAAGCTCGTCCTCAGATACATTGAAATCCAAGTTGCCTACGTAGATATTCTTCATGCGATCCTTCTTGGTTGGAGTACAGGCGCCGTGATACTGGCGTACTGTGAAATTGACCGGGATAGAAGACATGCTTTCAGGGGGTTACCTATCCATTCGCTCGCGCGAACCTCTATAAGCGTACGCCTGCATCTTGGAAGATGCAAACCAGAAGTCGGGGCCATAACTAGAACCTCGTATAACACAAGGGAAACCTGTACTGGAGCAAGGCGCCCTAGAATCAGCGGATACCGATTGCGAGCAAATCAATTCCTTGGTCTTCCTGGTTATGCCTTGAGTGCGCAGACAGAGCTGCCGCGCTCCGAGAGCGAAAAAGACTCACTTACTGGTTCGGAGGAAGTAGCTTCGTCTTCACGAACCGATCGCGAGCGGAAATCGCTGAGGTAGTCTTCGAGCATGTTAAAACCTGATGAATCATGCCGGCGTTGCTTGCTGTGGGATGGATTTCATACTGCTTTAACATCCACCATGTACTCTCGTTCCTAAAACAATGGGTTGGATCTCGCGAGGACGGCTGGCCGGAGAAGAACAGAGGAATTCGCAATCTGCTGAACTCGAAATGAACGGTAACTACAAGATCTTTGTCGTCGAAGACGACTTGGATATTGCCCGGCTCGTGCGACATCACCTGGAAGCAGCCGGGTTCCGTGTACGCAGCTACTCCGGCACCGCCAGTGTACTGGCCGATGCGCAAAGAGAGCGGCCTTCGCTGTTGCTTCTGGATATCATGGTCCCTGGCGGTGACGGCCTGGATCTTTGCCGCCAGGTACGCCAATCGGGTCCCCCTCTGGCGGCTATGCCTATTGTCTTCCTCACGGCCAAGACGGCCGAGGCAGACCGCATCCTGGGGCTTGAGACCGGCGCTGACGACTACATCACCAAGCCTTTCAGCCCGCGCGAACTGCTGGCGCGCATCAAAGCCGTTTTACGCCGCTGCGAGAGGCCTTTAGCGCCGGTATCGATCACCGCCGGTGATCTTGAGATTGATGCCGCGGCCATGACCGTGAACGTGAGAGGGGGGACAGTAACCACGACCGCCACCGAATTCCGGTTGCTGCACTACCTCGCCCAGCATGCGGGACGCGTCTTTACCCGCGACCAGATTCTGGACGCCGTGTGGAAGGAGACCACGTTCGTCAGCCCCCGCTCGGTGGATGTTTACGTGCGCAAATTGCGCGAGAAAATTGAGCATGACCCCGAGCAGCCCAGGTACCTGAAGACGGTTCGCGGAACCGGGTATCGCTTCGAAATTCCCCGGTGAGCTCCCCTTCCGGCTGAGTGCCCAGAACCGGCAGATCGGGCCGGAAATGCTGCCCTTCACTGTATTTTTACCCCTCTTTAATACGCCATTCATCCGGGCAAGGTATAGAGTTGAAACATAGGAGTGCGGCAATTACCCTGGCTGCACGCGTTTCTTGCGCCACATGCTGTTGGCAGTAGAGAGTCACTATGAATTCTCACGGATTGGTCGTTGTCAAACAATCCTCCACTCAGTCGGATCTTGTTCATTTAACCCGGGAAGCGTGTCTGGTCGCTAAAGACGCCATCTCTCATGCCCTCGACGGCCTGATCAATGGCTCGGCGGCCGCGCTCGAAGCGGTCCGGAATTGCGAAGAGAAGCTGGACGACCTGGACCGCGATCTCGATGAACAGATGGCCAGCACCATCACCCAGGTGGCGCCGGAGAGGGCGCGCGAGCTGCTCGCCTGCATGAAGCTCATGGTGGACCTGGAACGGGTCGGCGACCTGATCTCGAGCTTCGCCGAGCGCTCGGCGATCGTTCGCAACCGCATCGAGATGGAAGACGTTGAGCAGCTGACTCGCATGGCCTGTCTGGTGGAGAACATGGTCTCCCAGATCAGCCTGGCTTTCAACAGCCGCGACCTGGACCAGGCGATCCGGGTGCTTCGCACTGACTCGGAGATCGACCGCTTGCGCAACCTGGTGGTCCTGCGCCACACGGAAAACGCGGCAGGATTCAAAGGGCAAGAAAGCCTGCACGTGCTCTCCATGGCCAATACGCTGGAACGCGCCGGCGATCACATCAAGAACATGGCGGAGGAGCTTTGCCATCTCGCCACCGGGCATACTCTGCGGCACTTGATCCGCGCGAAAGACAAGCCTCTCGAACAGTTGTTCATTGACTGGCTGGCAGAACAGAATGCGAGCGACTGAACGCTGACCTGCCTGGTCGAGGCTTACGTCCCAAACCCCTGTCGCCCGATTAAAGGCACGAAGCGGCAGCCTTCCAGTGGGTGGACAACCACGGTCCCGTCTCGGCGCTTGCGGGCAAGCTGCAACACCTGCTGGTGCGCATCTCCTACGGGAACTACAAGTCTTCCCTCGGGCGCGAGCTGCTCCAGGAGAGCCGGCGGGACGCGCGGCGCGGCGGCGGCCACGATAATCGCATCGTAGGGCGCGTGTTCGGGCAGACCCACGGAGCCATCGCCGCTAATCACCGTGGCGTTCTGGTATCCCAGGCAGGCCAGAGTCGCGCGGGCATGGTCGGCGAGGGCCGCGTGCCGCTCCACGGCAAACACCTCGGCCGCGAGCTCCGCCAGCAGCGCGGTCTGGTAACCGGAGCCCGCGCCGATTTCCAGGACACGGTCCCCGGGCGCGACTTCAGCCGCCTGTAGCATGGCGGCGATGATGTACGGTTGTGAAGTCGTCTGCTGCTCGCCGATAGGCACCGGATGGTCCGCGTAGGCGTCGGGCCAGCTCTCGTGTCCCACAAATTCGTGGCGTGGAACTTTCGTCATCGCCGCCAGGACCCGTGGGTCCCCGATACCGCGGCGGCGCAACTGGTCTTCTACCATCGCCAGCCGCTCTTTGAAGAACAGCGGGTGCGGATCCGCATTCATGACTATTTCCGGCGACGGCGAAGGGTCACGTCAAAGCTGAGCACGCCGTTCTGGTCTCTGACGGCGACGATGGAGAGGTTCTTATCAATGTTGTATTCCACCTGGATCACCGTCTCGGTGGATTGAGTAAGACTTGTGCCGTAGGTGAAGGTGACGTTGTTGCTGACCTGCTGCTCGACCGTAACCCGGGTGCTGGGGCTGTTGCCGGTCTGGCCTAAAAACTGGGGATCGAACCTGACGCGGCTGCCGCCGAAAAGCCGTTCCACACGGCTGCCCACCGCGGCATTGAGAGCCTCGCCGAGGACGGCATTGGAGGCCGCGTTCACTCCCGTCGCGGTCGTGTTCTGGCCAGGCTGGGCGGCCGCATTCAAGTCCTGGTTCTGCGTTCGCCCGAAAGCCAGAAGGGCAATGATGTCGTCGTTGGAGAGCGGCGGATCTGATCGATACGTCAGGGTCAGCCCGCGCCCGCCGGAGAGCGTACCGTGCAGGCCGACCGTCAAGTTGTAATTCTGTACGCGCGCCGACATTTCGATGTTGACGACCGGCTCGATCAGCAGCGGATTGTTAAAGGTGACGTCGCCGCGTTCCAGACGATACTTGGTGCCGTTGAAAACGACGTCGCCTTCGGCGATGTTGATCCGTCCCAGCACTGCCGGGCGGGCAGCCGTTCCGCGTACGTGCAAATCCACGCTTCCGGAAGCCCGCGCCACCGACGTTTCCACTTGTAGGTCGGGCGTAGACACAATATGCACGTCAAGGCGGAGGTTGTCGAGAAACGGATTAACGGTTGTGAGCGTGGTTGCCTGGGTGCTCTGCGCCAGAAAGACATCAAAATCGAATTGCTTTCTCATGCCGAGGCGCGTAATCGTGATGTCTCCGGTCAGCGCGGAATTGCCTGATGACCCTGTGTAGCGAAGATTGGCATCCGCCGACTCGGTAAACCCAGGGATGGCACGCAATCGCACGTCTTTACCGGTCGCCGTAAGGTCGAAGTACAGCCCATGGCGGTACGCCAGGAATCCGCCCACGTTCAGTTCGCCGCCTCCGCTCTGCGCCGTCAGCTTCTCAATCTGCACCCGATCCTGGGCAAAGACCATTGAGCCCTGAATGTGGCTCAAACCGTTGGGCAGGTCCGCGAGCGAGACGCTGGCATTGTCCAACTGCAGGCGCCCGTTCATCTGCGGTTGAGAGATGTTTCCCGCCACGTCCACGGTGAAGGTGACCGGCCCTTGCGCCACGATGTTTTTATTGAACTCCTGCGCCAGCTTCAGATTCAGGCGTCCCTTGGTGTGCAGGTCCAGCGCATGCGCGCCCGCAACTCCTACCCCGCCGCGAATGTAGAGATCCGTGTCCTGCCCCACCAGATGGAACTGGTCGGCACGGATTACCTCGCGGTCCATGTAGAAATGAATCGGCCCTTCATTCTCGAGCTTAATAGTTTCCAGGTTGGCAGATAGCTGGGTAACGTTGCCGTTGATGTTGAGGTCGCGGGGCCGCCTCATGGGCCCACGAATATCAACCGAGCCTTCGATCGAAGAGTGTCCCGTGATCTGTCCTTCGAGGTACGCTCGCAGGAGTGGATCGAAATCAACGTGGGCAAACTGAAGCTTCCATTGCCCTGGAAAATCACCTCGCAACTGGAGGGAGCCGTCCAGATTCACTGTGGCGTCTTCAAACGAGGACCGGCCGCGCACTACGAGTTGCTCACCGCGAGTCTCCAGCGTGACATTGATGTTGCCGAGCACTTCGCGATTCAGCGCAAGGCTGGCGACATCCAGGCGGCCGTTGATCACCGGAGTACCCGTGCCATCTCCCGCCATGGAGCCGGTTACGTGAAAGCCAGCCTTTCCCGCCATGGCCAGTTTGGGTGCTTGCAAGCTGCGGAGCGTAGCCAAGTCGATGTTGCTTCCCGTTAGATCGAAACGAAAGCCCTGGGTCGAGAAATTGTAGGCTGCGGACCCGGAGAGACGTGAGCTGTTGTGAACCAGAAGCAGATTGTTGAGCTCGGCGTCCTTTCCTTCCAGCCGGATCTGGCTGCTGAAGGACTGGAAGGGCTCGCCGTAAGCCGTCAGGCGGGCGATTTGCATCTTGCCGACGCCGTGCAGGTTGGACATGGAGCCGTTTACATGTAGTTCCGCCGTCAGAATCCCGGTAACGGGATAGTTGAGCCCTGCCAGCGTCTGGAAATCTTCCGCCGGCTCGTTATCCATTCGCAAATTAAGGATTATCTGGCTGTGATTCTCATCAAATTTGCCTCGGTTGAGGCCGGCAGTAACGGAAAAGCCGAATTGGCCCTTGCCGCGCCGCAATACGCCACGCTGGAAGGTCACGCTCGAAGGGGAATAGGCCAGGTCCCCAACCAACGAGTCCCAATGAACACGAGGTGTCTTGGCGGCCGGGCCCTCGTGCGACTCGGCCAGGGAGACATCGGCAACAAAATCCTCCAGTTCCACGTGGCCGCGTACGGATAGAGCATCCAGCTCTCCAAACAAAACGCCGTTGAAGGAGGCGCGGCCCCCGACCGAAACCGGGATGTGAGTGCCAGGGCTCAGAGCTTCCAGCACCGGTTGGACCTCACGCAGGTCAGTAGCGGATACCGACAAACGTGCCTGCGCCGTTCGCGAGCCCAGCTCGCCGCTCCCCTGCAAGCGGATGGCCCGCGTTGCCAGGTGCAGGCTGCCGACATCCAGGGTCTGGATGTCGCCGTGATAGGTTGCGTGCAATTGGGCGCTCACCGGGACTTGCTGCGGGTTCAGGCTCGATGGCGGCTCGATGTCGACATCGATGGCGGCAACAGCTCTTTCCGGAGAGCCGGTCCAGGACGCTTTGACCACTCCGGAAGCGCTTCCCTGGGCGCCAATCTTCTCAAGGGGCATGCCCGAAGTAGAAAGGGCCGTAGCCAGTTCGTTGACCTGTAGACTGGAAAGCCGTAGATTGATCGTCCCTTGTTGTGGCCGGGATTTTTGTCCCGCCGGCGTGCTCCAGTTTGTAACCTGGGCGTCGCCCTCCAGGTTGCCGTTGAAGGCCCGCGCCGTAAGGTGGGAAAGCACGATCTTTTCCGGCGTGAGCACAAACGGCGACTCCGCGTCCAGGCGGGAAACATGCAGTTCGCTGCCTCGTGCTTCGAGTCCATGGATCGCAAAATTGCCTTGCGAGGAGTAAACAGCGTCCTTCAAACCCAACTCACCCTTTACGTCGGCGCGTCCGCCGCGCAATTGAGGAACTTTGGCGAGCCGAGCGGCCTCCGCCAAGTCCAACGAGGCGGTGTATTTCAGCTGGATCTCAGGATGGTCGAAGTTGCGCAGTGTACCCGCTGCTTCGAAGTTGGAATGCCCGCTTCGGAGCTTAAGCGACTTGATCTCCGCTTCGGTGGCGCGCAACAGAAAACGCAGATCCACCTGGCCGCTGACCGAAGCCATATCTCCCCAGCGCGCCGAGACCACGGAGAAGGCAACGTTGCCTTCGTAACCGTGCTCACGGTGTGAGTACGTCATCCCAACCGACAACTGCTCGCCAGCCAGGTCAAGGGGTATCCGCTGCTGGTTGATGATGAGCGTACCGCCATGAACCTCCACGCGGCTCACAGCAAGATCTATGAGGCTTTCGGTTGAAAGGCCCTCGCCGCCCTGGCCGGGCTGATTGGTCACTCCATTGGGACCAACCATCAGATGGACCGTCAGGCCATCGGTCACCACCTCCCGAAGCGCAACCTTGCGCTCCAGGAAAGAAAGGATCTTCAGCCGCAGCAAGATGTGGTTGGCGTGGACAAAGGGCGGTTCTCCCTCGCCTTCCAGTCCGTGGATCGTCAGCCCGCGCGCCTCAATGCGCAACTCGGAAATGTTCCAGGATAGAGCTTCAAGCTCTACCGGGCGGCCGGTCATGCGCTCCAGTTCGGCCACTACGCGCAAGCGCACCCGCTCCTGAAAACGATCGCTGTTGATGTAGAAAGCAAGGCTAACAACCAGCGCAAACAGTACGCACCCTACAAGGGCTTGAGCCCATTTGATGCCTTGTTTCCTTTGAAGCCGCCCGGGCGCACTCATGACCTGCCTCCACTGAGGACGCCGGTAGCGCCGAAGGGTTCCAATTTTTCGATGTGGGACTGCGTGCGCAGAGTCTGCAGCCACTCGTTGAGCATCTCGTCCATTTGCTGCTCGACCAGGATGCCTTCAATTTTACCGGAGACCTCGGCCAAAGGCGGCACAGAACTCCCTTGTCGCGTCAGCTGGGGAAGCAGCGTCTCCAGGTAGTACGTGTTGATAGCGGCCCTGTCCACGCGAACCAGGCCGCGAAACCTCAGATCGATGAAGCGAAGCACCCGGAATTCACTGATCAAATGCTTTTCCAAGTCTCGTAGCTCCAGCCCGTAGGCTTTGAGCACCGCTTCCCAGCCATCCTCGGTGGCAGCGGCCGGAATACGGCCGCGGATCTCTTTGATCTTTTCCGCCACCTCCTCGGGCTTGGGATCGAGGATCTCGGGATTGCCTGGACTAGCGATCTGCTGCTCCAGTAATACCCGGTCAATCAACCGGTCGAGCAGGGCCCGCATCTCTTGCGGCTCTGGAGGCTCATTCGGCAACGGCTTGCCATCGACCAGGAACTCCAGCCGTCGCGCCTGATCCAGTTCGCTTTCCAGAATCACCTGCTTGTTGACCACGGCCACCATGCGGTCCACCACCTCCTGCGCCAGGCCTAAACACAGGGCGAAAAGGAGCGCGAGTGGGCGTACGCGGCGCATCAGAAGGTCTGTCCTATGTTGAAGAAGAAGTTGAAGTGGTGGAGCACGGAAGAATGGGGCTGAATGCAGGGGGGGAACTGCTGCAGATTCGGATTGCTAGGGCAGTCGCTCGGCTGAATCGGTTGGCTGACGGGGAACGCCGGCGGGTTGACGTTATAGCCGAGATCGATGCTAACCGGCCCGATGGGCGTGCGATAGCGGACACCGCCGCCGACGGCAAAGGACATGTAGTTGAAATTGCAGTTCGGCGCCGATGGGTTGAGACAGCTGTCGCGGTTCGGTTGTGAGAATTTGTAGAGACTGCTGAACATGGCCTCTGGCGTCGTGAAGACATTGCCGATATCGTTGAAAAACACGAGGCCCAGGTTGTTGCCGACGTAGGGCAGCACAAGTGGTGGCGACCTCAGCTCCAGGTTGTTGATGAAAAGTGCCTCACCGCCCAGGGGCAGCCCGGTTAACAGATCGCGCGGACCCGCCTGATTCACGCCAAAGCCGCGAAGCGAGGTCGCGCCGCCGGCGAAGAATCGTTCGGGAAGCGGAATAAAGCTGGAGGGAGGCGGCGCCCCCGGGCCGGGAGCGGGAGCCACTACAGCAGCGCTGGTGCCGGCAAACGGTTCCTCGATGCCCACGCGCGTGTTGCGGGCGAACACCCAGCGGCCCCGGTCGAACTTGTAGTACGTGGAGTTTTGGCCTATCCAGCGCACGAAATTCGTCTCCGACCCGAAGATGCTGGAAGCCACGCCCAGGTCCGACTCGTTCAGCGAGCCCTTTCGCGAATCGATCGGGTTGTCGCGCGTGTCCCGAATGTAGCTAAAAGCCGGCATGCCCACCCGGACCGGCTGTGAGAATAGGGGCACCAGAGAAGGGTTGATGACCAAGTTCGAGGTCTCAACGCGGCGATAAATCATGCGATAGAGGAGCGTAGTTGCGCGACTCTCAGTCTGCCGGACCTGCACCGCGCCTTCTGACCGGGTCGCCGTGAAAGTGCTTACATCGTTGGTCTGCTGGTAAAAGACAGTGAAGTCCAGCGCCAATTTCGGGGAGCCGAACCAGCGTGGTATGTTGTAGCCAATCAGGGCCAACTTCTCCAGATTACCGTAGCGGAGTTTGAGGGTCGCCGTCTGGTCGCGCCCCCGGAAATTCAGGCGAGTGACCCCAAAGGTGACGCGTGGGCTAACGCCGGTTGTACCCTGAGGGTTGGTGGGGCCAGCGGCTTGGCCGGTCTGAACCTCCAATCCAAATCCATAGTCGAAGGTATAGCGCTTGGCTTCCGTCAACTGGAAATTCACGTTCTTGTGTGTGGTCTCTCCGTCCGGGTTCTGGACCGCCATGTTCACCTCATTAAAGAGGCCGAGGTTATAGAGCCTACCTTGCGTATCCAGCATCGCACGCTGGCTCAGCGGTCCCCGGGAGCGGATTTTCATCTGCTGATCGACTACAAAAGGACGGGTGAAGTGCAAACCGGAGATCAGCACTCGGTTCACGAAAACCTGCTGGCCTTCCGTGATCTTGTAGGTGATATCGACCTTGGGAGGTTCGCCAGTCTCGGCCTGCTTGGCAAATTCAAACCGGGCTTCGGGAAATCCCCGGTTGAAGTACGCATTCATCACCTCGGTCTGGTCGTTCACCATGGTTGAATCCGAGAACGGCTGTCCCACGCGTGCCGTTATCAGCTTGCGAATCTCCTCATCGGAAATAACTTCATTGCCTTCGATGGTTAATTTTCCTACCGTGGTCTGCTGGCCTTCCTCCACGTTGAGCACTACCTGAATCCGTCCTTCCTTGCCCTGGTAGTTGCCGTTGATCTCCGAGGTCACTTTCACCTGCAGGAATCCGTTGGCACGGTAGACACCCTCGATGGACTGAATGTCCCGCGTCAGCAACGCCTGGCTGAAAAGCCCGCGCCGCCACAAGAAACCTTCGGGCTGCATCTGCATAAGATCACGGAGATCATCGGATAGGATGTAGCGATTGCCCCTAATGACTACGCTGGCGAGCCTGCGCCGGGCATTTCTCTCCACCTGGTAGACGACTTCCTGTTTCTCAGTCCCTACCTGCTGCTTGCTGACGGTGACGTTAACGTCAAAATAACCCTTCGTCTGGAAATAGTTTGCGATGTTGCGGGCGCCTTCGTTGAGCAGGTCTTCATCAACGGCGTTTTCCTCGAAAACTGGAACCAGTTTCTTCATCGTGCCCCGGCGCATGCTTACTCCCTTAACTTTAACTTCCACAGCAGGGCCGCGCACGATCTCAAAGGTGTAATCAAGCGTATTGTTCTCGGGATGATACGCGCGCTGGGTCAGGGAAACCTGGGTTTCGAGGAAGCCCTTCTTTTGCAGGTGTCTGCGCAGACGTTGCATGGCGCGCGTAGCCAGACCGTCGGTCACGCGCTGGCCGGTGCGCAGCTTGCCGATGTTGCTGATTTGCGCCATGGTCAGACCACCTGAATCGGTAGCGGCAATGCGCCCCACCCGCGCCGGCTGTCCCGCAATCACCACGAACACCACTTTGACCTGCTGGTCGCCTGGCGACCAATCATAGGTCGGCTGGATTTCCGACCGATAATATCCCCCCTCCTGGAGGACGCGCTGCATATCCGCCAAGGCAACCTTGATCTTGGCGTCGGAAAACTGTTCGCCCAGGCCCAGCCGGCTGGCAGTGACGAGTTGCGTGTCGGTCGGCCGCGACGGAGCACCCACTACGCGGATAGAACCAAAAAAATAATTCTCCCGGGTATTAAAGATCAGCGCCAGATCTCCGCTGGGGTCGCGCTCAACCTCTACCTGAATGTCGGCGAAACGTCCGGTGGCGAACAACGCCTGGACCGACTCGCGCACCTTGTACTTATCGAGCGGCTGGTTCGGCTTCTGCACGACCAGAGGCTCCAGCCATTCCGGATGCTCGATCGACGGCCCCGCTATGCGCACGGCGGCCACCCTCATTCCCTGCAAGTTGTTGAGGCCGCCCGAAATGCCCGGCCCCGGCCCTGCAGGCGGGTCTGAGGGGACGGTGGGTCCCTGCTGCGCCACGGATACACCTAACCCCAATATCCAGGCCAGACAGACTGGTCGAAAAACTAGCAAATCTTGGCCCCTTCTAGCTGAATCGCTCTTCTTCGTAATTTCGATGATGGCAGCTTGGGCCCTTGTTGCACTCCTGGCCCCTTCCGATCTGTGAGCCGCCCAATCGAAGCTAATCGGTGTCAGCCCCTATAATAAACAGAGCATGCCGTTTGAGGATCGATA
>Ga0126371_10005100_pt1 | contig 11643 bp, 12 predicted proteins | sample PanSoiMetaPlot_4_FD_110145 | JGI IMG/M metagenome (GOLD analysis project Ga0126371, IMG submission 110145) | Tropical forest soil microbial communities from Panama - MetaG Plot_4 | ecosystem: Environmental > Terrestrial > Soil > Tropical forest > Bulk soil | place: Panama | collected 2016-02-17
CGCGACGCTGCGAAACTTGCCGGCGCCAAGAGCGTCGACATCATCGAAGAGCCGATGGCCGCCGCGGTTGGCGCAGGCTTGCCGATCGATGGTCCGAGCGGCAACATGGTCGTCGACATCGGCGGCGGCACGACTGACGTCGCGGTCATTTCGCTGGGCGGCATCGTCGTCAGCCAGTCGATCCGCGTCGCGGGCAACAAGCTCGACGAAGCGATCGCGCGCCACATCCGCCGTGTCTACAACTTGATGATCGGCGAGCGCACCGCTGAGGACATTAAGGTGAGCATCGGGTCGGCCTACCGTCAGGATCCCGAAATGACGATGGAGATCCGCGGGCGCGATCTCATCAACGGGCTGCCCAAGACCGTCACCATCACGTCCGAGGAAGTGCGCGAGGCGATGGCCGAACCGTTGGGCTCGATCATCGACGCGGTCAAAGCTGTGCTCGAGAAGACTCCGCCCGAGTTGGCGGCGGATATCATCGATCGTGGCATCGTGCTGACCGGCGGCGGTGCGCTACTGCGCGGTCTTGATTCGTTGCTCTCAGAAGTGACGGGCATCCCGGTCATCGTCGCCGACGATCCGATGTCGTGCGTCGCCATCGGCACGGGGCAGCGCGTCCGGATCTAAGCCGCCTCCTCAATCCGAAAGCGGGAATTTGGTGCCTTTCGCTCGCAATGCGAGCGGGCAGGAGGGTTGCCATGTCGCTCCGCTCGTTAGCCGTCGTTTTCGCATGTGTTGGTCTCGTCGCGGGTTTGACAAGCGTACAATCCGCGCGCGCGGACGAGCTGAGCGCGATCAAAGCGCGCGGCACGCTCAACGTGGGCGTCAAGGCCGATGTCCTTGGTTTCGCTTATCTCAATCCCAAGACCGAGCAGTACGAGGGCTACGAGATCGACATCGCACACGAGCTGGCCAAGCGGCTGTTCGGCGATCCGAACAAGGTCAATTTTATGTCGGTCACTCCAAGCACGCGTGGAACGCTGCTCGAAGCGGGCGAGGTCGACATGGTGATCGCGACGTTCAGTGTGACGCCCGAGCGCAGCATCGTCTATAATTTCAGCCCGCCGTACTTTACCGACGGCACCGCATTGCTCGTGCCGAAGCTGTCTCACGTCAAAGGGCTCAGCGATCTTGCCGGTAAGCCGATCGGCATCGCCAAAGACACGACCACCGCGAGTGCCTTGATGGCGAAGGCGGGGTCGGATGTGCTTCTCACGTTTGCCGCATTCGATACGTACTCGCAGGTGCTCAATGCGCTGATCACCGGAAAGGTGCAAGCGTTCGCGACTGACAGCTCGATTCTGCGTTCGTACGCGGCGCAGGATCCGAGCGCAATCATCCTCCCGGAGCGCTACAGCAAAGAGCCCTACGCGGTCGCTACGAAAAAGGGCGAAGACGGACTAGCGCAGTGGGTCGCGACGCAGATCAACGACCTGCAGAAGTCGGGCCAACTGACAGCTTGGCAAAAGACGTGGAAGATCTACGATTTGGGAGGCAGTTAGACGGGGCTCAGACGCTCAGGTCGCAGAGCGAAGGCGGCGCACGAAACTGGCGCCGGCGCGCATCACCCGCCGACGAGCGCGTTCTACACGGCTGCCGGCTTTGCGCCGGAAGGCCCGGCCCATCCCGATCGTCATGAGCGCGGTGTAGAGTGCGATGAAGACAGCCGCCAAACCGGCATAGAAAAGCTGGTCTCGTAGGCGGGACATCATGGATACAGCTTTTCCAAACGAACCGATTCGCCCTTTGGCGCGATGCGCGCGACTGCGATGCGCGTAGTACGCGAACGCGGCACACCGGGTGACGCGGTGCTCGCAGAAGCCGCCGCGTGCGTGACCGCCGGCGGAACGCTCATCTTTCCTACCGAGACCGTGTACGGCATCGGGTGCGCACCCGATGATGTGCGTGCAGTCGAAGCTATCTTCCGCGCGAAGCAACGACCAGCCGACAAACCGCTCGCGATCCATCTCGCGTATCCCGAACAAGCGCCAATGTTCGCACACGCGCTGACGCCGTGCGCGCGCCGCATCATCGAGCGCTTGTGGCCCGGCCCGGTCGCAATCGTGGTCGAACGCGCACCAGGCGTCGCGGCCGCAGCGGCGCTGCACGGATCGACGATCTCGTTACGCTGCCCGGACGACGCTGCCTGCGCAGCCATCCTGGGTGCCACCGGCCCGCTTGCCGCGACGTCGGCCAACATCTCCGATCGTCCGGCGTTCACCGGTGAAGAGGATGAAGCGCTGTTGCCGGATGCGACGCTTGCGATCATCACAGGGCCGACTCGATTGCGGCAAGAAAGCACCGTCGTTGATTGCACCGGGGAGCGCGCGCGCATCTTGCGCCACGGCGCGGTGGACGACGCCACCATCGCATCCGTCTAGACGAATTTTCGTATGAGATCCAAACACCTGATCGCGGCAGCGGTGGGGCTCGCGTTCGTCGTGCTGTGCACGACCCGCGCGGCCCGCGCGGACCTGCAGATCGGCCGCTTCACCATCGAGTTCCGCAACTCGAACTACAATTTGAAGACCGGCGACATCGTGCTCACCGGCGGCGTGCGCGGGAAGGGCCCGGACGGCGATTTTCGCGCTGACCGGGCGTTCGGCAATCGCGAGCGCCGCGAGATCACGCTCGTCGGCAGCGTTGAGGCGCACCGCGTCGCTGCGGCCGAACCGATCACGCTGCGCAGCGACACCGCGACGATCGACGAGCGCAACCGGACGTACATCGCAACGGGCAACGTCAATGCCATCGTCGGCGCCCGCACGATGAGCGCGGATGAGATGCGCCTTGACGACGCGTCGCACGTCTTCACGCTGACGGGCAACGTCCACATCACCGAGCCTCCCAACCGCACGCTTTCGACCGCGTTGCTCATCTATCACGACGATTCGGGCGATATCGAGTTGCCCAGACCGTTAAACGGCACGACCGAGAACGGTGATTTTCGCGCCGACAGCGCGCATGGGAACGCCAAAGCCGGATCGGTGACGCTCGATGGCGGCGTTGTGCTACACTCAGGCGCCGCGGCCGGTACGCCGTCGCGCGAGCCGATCGCGCTCTACGCGGACACGCTGCACTACGACGGCCAGGCCAAGATGGTGACGTCGTCGGGCCACATCAAGATCGAACAAGGCACGCAGACCGTGACGGCGCAGCTCTTGACCCTGAACAACGCGAGCGGCGCCCTGCGTTTGAGCGGCGGCGTCCGCGGTACTCAACCGCCCGATCGTACCTTTTCCACCAGCGAGCTGACGTACAACATCGACTCCGGAGCGATCGACGTGCCGAAGCACGTGCGAGGTGCGTCGCGCGAAGGCGACTTCGCTGCCGATCGCGTGACCGGCAACGTGAAAGATCACGCATACGACCTCATCGGGCATGCCGTCGTGCATTCGTCCGGCAAACGCGCGAAAGGACCGCCGCAAACGCCGAGCGCGCTTGCCGCAGATCGCATTCACGTCGACGATACCGCCAAGCGTTACGTCGCCGAAGGTCACGCAGTCGCTTCGCAGACGACGCGCACGGTGAGCGCGCCGCTTATGACGTTCGACGGTCAAACGCATCTCGTCAGACTGACCGGCGGCGTACACGCCACCGAGCAGCCGGACCGGAGCGCGGACACGGCGGAAGTGATCTACCATTCCGACACGGGCGACATCCTCGCGCCCGCACAAGTGTCCGGCCGCTCCTCCACCGATGCGTTCCGCGCAGACCGCGCCTCCGGCAACACCAAGCAGAATCTTTTCGAACTCTCCGGCAACGTCGTCATGCGCCGTCAACGCCCGGGCGACAAGGACCCGACGGTCCTCACCGCAACAACGGTCCGCATCGACGGCAATGCTCGGATCTATACTGCCACCGGTAATCCGAAGGTCGTCCAGGGGACGCGCAGCATGACCGGCCAGGTCATGAGCCTTGACGATACCACGCATCTGCTGCACGTCAGCGGCGGGGTGCACGCCGAGCAGCCGCCTGGCCGCACGTTCGATACGCCTGAACTGACCTACGACACGCAGTCGGAGAACTTCAAGATGCTGGGCGGCATCATGGCGATCTTTCCGCTGTCGCGTGCATCGCCGTCGCCGACGCCGTTCCCGAGTCCGACCTCTGGTCTCACGCCGCAAGCGCCGTCGCCCTTTGCGAACAGCGCGACGCCCGCGCAATTTCGAACGCCCGCGCCGACGCCTTCGCCGACCGCGCCTCCGGCCTCAACGGAGTCCCCTGGCGCAACTGCGTCTCCAAGTCCGACGCCGCACTAGGATCGCAGCGCAAGGGAATCAATCGCGGGCGGTCGCTTGCTTACCGAGCGACGGAGCCGATTTCGAAATCGCCGAGAGCGTCACGAGATTTCGTCGAGAGTGAAACGCACACTGCGCACGTATCCGTTTCTTGTGTGGAGGCGTGGATGACCACGCACACACAAAACCTCGACAGGAGCACAAAACCATGAAACAGCGGAACGTCGCGATGCTCGCGGCGATCGTGGGGTTGTCCGTCAGTCTGCTTGGTTCCGCGGCGCTGCCGGCGCGCGCAGATCAAGACGATCACGGGAACGCCCAATATCAGCAACAGCAACATCCGCAGCAGAACAACAACGGCCGCTGGGGCAACGGCGCGAACCGCAACGGCTCAAACCGCTATTACGGTCCGGCGAATCAGCCTAACGGATGGACCAACCAGAACCAACGTCAATGGAATCAGCCGCGCTATGGAAGCAACGGCGATCGCGACGATCGCGACCGCGACGACCGCAATGTGAATCCGCAGCCGGCCTACAACGGTCCGTATTACAACGGCCCGTACTACTCGGGAACGCCGTACAACTACGGCAATCCCTACTACAACGGCAATCCGTATTATAACGGCAACCCGTACTACAACGGCAACCAGTACTACAACGGAAATCCGTATTATGGCAATGGATCGCTTGGCAACGCCAGACTGCAAGGCGTGATCACCGTCGTCAACGGCGACCAATTGATCGTTCGTCAGGACAACGGCCAGCCGATCCGAGTCAACGATCAACCGGCGCTCGACCGCCAGCAATCGGGCCGCGTCTACGTCGGCCGCTCGATCCATGCGATCGGCTGGTATCAGAACGGCGTCTTCTACGCGACTCAGATGAACTAGCAGATCAAGAAAGCGCTGCGAAAAGCCCGCGACCGCCCCGGCTCGCGGTCTTTTCTTTTTTGGGCGCGATCAGGGTTCGAAGAACCTGCGATCTTTCAACTCGTCCGGCAGATGCTGCTGCTCGATCTTCGCGTCCGGAAAATCGTGCGCGTACTGATAGCCTTTGCCGTATCCGAGCTGCTTCATCAGACCCGTCGCCGCGTTGCGTAAGTGCAGCGGCACCGGCAGCGTGCCGGTCTCTTCGATCGCTTCTTGCGCGGCGGCATATGCGCGCAACGCTGAATTGCTCTTCTTCGCAAGCGCCAGATAGAGCGTCGCTTCGACGAGCGGGAACATCGCTTCGGGCATGCCGATCGCATGCGAAGCATAATGAGCGGCGGTCGCGATCGGAAGCGCTTGCGGATCGCCCAACCCGACGTCTTCGCCGGCGAGGATCACCAAGCGGCGTGCGATGAACATCGGGTCCTCTCCCGCCTCGAGCATCCGCGCAAGCCAGTAAACGGCTGCATCAGCGTCGCTTCCACGAACCGATTTGATAAAGGCTGAGATCAGGTCGTAATGCTCGTCGCCGGCGCGGTCATATCGCAGCGCGCGGCGCTGCATCGCTTCTTCGATGTCGCGCGCGCCGATCGCCGGCGCAGCGGGTTCGCGCGCTGCGGCGATCTCCGAGGCGAGCTCCAACGCATTGAGCGCAGAGCGCGCATCGCCATCGGCAAGCGCGATGAGCTTGGCGCGAGCGTCGGCATCGAGCGTGACGGCGATGGGCAGCCCCCGCACCAGGTCGCCGAGCGCACGATCGACGATCGTGCCGATCTCGTCGGGGCCAAGCGATGCAAGCACGAACACGCGGCTGCGCGAGAGCAGCGCGCTGTTGACTTCAAAGGATGGATTCTCGGTCGTTGCGCCGATGAACGTGATGTCGCCACGCTCGACGTGCGGCAGGATCGCGTCTTGCTGCGCTTTGTTGAAGCGATGGATCTCGTCGATAAAAACGATGGTGCCGCCGCGCGCGCGCAGCCGTTTCGCGTCGGCGACGATGCGCCGCAGATCGGCGACGCCGGCCGTGACGGCGGACAGGCCGACGAAGCGCGCGTGCGCCGTGCTCGCGAGCAAGCGCGCGAGCGTCGTCTTGCCGCTGCCCGGTGGTCCCCACAACACCAGTGAGGGGATCTTGCCTTGTTCCGCGGCGGTGCGCAGCGCGCTGCCCGGTCCGATGATGCGCTCTTGCCCGACGAATTCGTCGAGCGTGCGCGGCCGCATGCGCGCGGCCAACGGCGCCCCCGCCGGCAATGCCTCATCGCCGGCCGGCGCGGCAGGGGCATCGAACAAACGCGGTTCGTCGGTCACGTCGCGGCTCGTGCTAGCGGCGCAACGCCGCGACGGTGCGCATCCAGCTGAGGATCTCGCCGAGCGTCACCTTCGACACGCCCTTCTCCCGATTGCGGAATGCGATCGGCACTTCAACGACGCGCGCGCCCGCACGCGTCGCTTCGTAGAGCAGTTCAGGAACCATTGAGTAGCCCGTCGATCGTAACGCCTCGAGCCGCATCCTGCGCAACAGAGGAGCGGTGTAGATGCGAAATCCAGAGGTGCAGTCGCGCACGCGCAAACCGAGCAATGCACGCGCCGCAGCATTGGCGACCGCGCTGTTGGCCTTGCGCGCAAGCGAAAAATTCTCAACGGTTCCGCCGGGTGCATAACGCGACCCGATAACGACGTCCGCGTCGCCGGCGTCGAGCCGCGCGAGCATCGCAGGAATCGTCGTTGGATCGTGCGAGCCGTCCGCATCCATCGTCGCGATCATCTCATACGCCGCGTCCAAACCGTACTCGATGCCCGCGATATACGCGGTGCCGAGACCGAGTTTGCCGGGCCGTGAGATGAGAAAGAGCCGCGGCTCGTGCACGCGCATCGCGGTGACGAGATCAGCCGTGCCGTCAGGCGAGGAATCGTCGACGACCAGCACGTCGACGCGCGGCGACGAATCCATCACGCTGTGAACCGTTGCCGCGATGTTCTCGCGCTCTTGAAAGGTGGGCAGTACCACAAGGCAGCGACCGGTCGCGTGCTGCACATCAGGGAGCGTCACAGCACCACGTCTTCGGCGCCGAGGTTCACCCGACCCCGTCGCGAAGGTAGCGCATATGGCTGTCTATCTCGATAATGCCGCCACGACGCCGCTGCGCACTGAAGCGCTTGATGCGATGCTGCCCTTCTTGCGCGCGGATTACGCCAATCCGTCAAGCGCGCATTCGGCCGGACAGCGCGCACGGCGCGCGCTCGATAACGCGCGCGAGCGAACCGCGGCAGTGCTCGGCGTGCGCGCAGACGAGATCATCTTCACGGGCGGCGGTTCCGAAGCCGACTGCACCGCAATCTTCGGACTGTGCGCGCCCGGTGCGGGATCGCGGCGCCGCTTCATCACCAGCGCGATCGAGCATCACGCAGTGTTGCACGCCGCTGAAGCGGTGCGCGAAGGCGGTCACTCAGTCACGATCCTTCCCGTCGATGTGGAAGGCTTCGTGCACGCTGACGCGCTTGAAGAAGCGCTCCGCGACGTCGAGGTAGCCGGCACGGAACGCGCGACGACGCTCGTGAGCGTTATGCATGCCAACAACGAGATCGGTACGATCGAGCCGATCGCACGGCTAGCGGCGATCGCGCACGAACACGGAGCGCTCTTCCACACCGACGCGGTGCAGACGGTTGGACATATTCCACTCGACGTCGGCGCTCTCGGCGTCGATGCGCTGTCTTTGTCAGCTCACAAGTTCGAGGGACCAAAGGGCGTCGGTGCGCTGTACGTGCGCAACGGGTTGACGACGAAGCCCCTGATCGTCGGCGGCACCCAAGAAGGCGGACGGCGCGCAGGTACTGAGAACGTCGCAGGCATCGTCGGCCTTGCAGTCGCGCTCGAACTCGCGGTCTCCGACGTCGAACTCAGTGCGCGGCGCACTGCTGCGCTGCGCGATCAACTCATCGACGGAGCACTCACGTTACCCGGCGTTTCACTCAACGGCCCTCGACACGAGCGCGTCCCCAATAATGCCAACCTGCGGTTCGAAGGCATAGAAGCACAAACGATGGTCCTCGCGTTGGATCTCGCCGGCTTCGAGGTTTCAACAGGCAGCGCGTGCACGTCGGGCTCGCTCGAGCCATCGCACGTCTTGAGCGCACTCGGCCAATCCTCGGCGCAAGCGCGCGGCGCTGTTCGATTCACGCTCGGACGCACGACCAGCGCAGACGACATCGCGTGTTTGCTTTCGCGCCTCGGGGGTACGATACAGAAGTTACGGGCGCTGGCAGGCGCGTTGGAACCTGGGGGAGGTCTCACACGGGTCAGAGAATGACTCCGGTCCTCGCATGACCACCCAAGATTTTATGTGGCTCGCCATCGGTATCGCCGCGCTCGCCATCGCGGGCGGGCTGCTGTACGTCTTCATCAGATTAGGAATGCTCCTGACGCAGACGCAGGCGACGCTGACGAAGGCGGATGCGAAGCTCGACCAATTCGACGTGCCGGTCATGAAGACGATGGACCACGTCGGCAACATCGCGGACAGCGTCGACAGCATGGTCGCACGGGTCGACCGCGTCACCGCGGTGGCCGAGCGAGCGGCGGGAGCGGTCGACAAAGCGACCGATGCCGCGAGCGCCACGATCGCTCCAACCGTCGTGAAGATCGCCAGCCTCATCGCAGGCGTGAGCGCGGGGGCGCGTTCATTTTTGAACAAGGCGCGCGGCAAAGACAATGGATCGAATGTGAAGGAGACGCAGACAGATGGACAATGATCGCAGCAACTCCGGAGTCGGGTTTCTCTCCGGGTTGGTGATCGGCGCCTTCGCAGGCGCCGTGCTCGCTCTCGTGCTCGCGCCGCAATCCGGTGAAGAGACGCGCGAATTGATTTCCGGCAAAGCGCAAGAAGCGCGAGGCAAAGCGCTCGACCTCGCTTCCGATCTTCGCGACCTTGCAAACCAACTCGCCGAGGATCTGCGCAAGCAGGCCGACGATCTGGCCAAGCGCACGCGCGCGGCCTACGACATGACTGCCAAACGTGCCGGCAATGCGGTGAACGCCGCCAAGCAGGCTGCGCAGTCGAAGATCGACGAGCTGCAGAACGGATAGGCGGAGCGTGGATATCACTGTAGACGTCAAGGAGCTTCCTGGCAAGAATGGCGTGCGCGTCGTCGACCTCAATGGCGAGATCGACGTATACACCTCGCCGCGTGTCAAGGAGACGATCGGCGAGCTCATCGATCAAGGCCACTACGACCTGATCATCAATCTCGAGAACGTCCGCTACATCGACTCGACCGGCTTGGGCGTGCTCATCGGCGGCCTCAAGCGCGTCCGCGAGCATTCGGGCACCGTCAGCTTGGTGTGTACGAATCCGCAGATCAAGAAGATCTTCGACATCACCGGCCTCGTCAAGATCTTCGGCATCTACGATTCCGAAGCGAGCGCAGGAGCAGCGCTATGATCTCTCCGCAACATCAGCCGCCGTCGAACGTCATCGAGCTGCGGCTGCCAAGCAAAGCCGAGTGGGTGGGCGTCGCTCGTCTCGCGATCGCCGGCATCGCCAGCCGCCTCGACTTTGGCATCGAAGATATCGAAGACCTCAAGCTGGCGGTGGCCGAGGCGTATACCAACTGCATCCAGCACGCGGCTGATGACGGCGAGGTGCGCATCCTGTGCGGCATCGACCCGGACAAACTGACCGTGACAGTGACCGATGACGGCAAAGGTTTCAGAGGGCAAGGAACGGATCCGCGGCTCGCTGACGAGCCGCAAGAGAGAGGACTAGGAGTGTTCTTGATCCGGACGCTGATGGACGATGTGAGCTATGACGTCGATCCGCGCCGCGGCACCAGGCTGACGATGACCAAGCATCTGCGGCCGCTGACGCAGGACCGATAGCAGCTTTCCCGAGCGTTCGGACGCAAGACGATATCGTGGGAGCACAACCACGCCCGTCCAATGATTCCCGTTCGGAGCGATTCGATCGGCAGCGCACGCGCGCGCTGTTCGCGACGTTCGCTGAGACACGTGACGTGGACTTGCGCGAGCAGCTGGTCATCGCGCACCTCAACCTCGTGCGCTATCTCGCGTCGCGTTTCGCCAACCGCGGCGAGCCGCTCGACGATCTGATCCAGGTCGGTACGCTGGGCCTCATCAAAGCGATCGACCGCTTTGAGCCGCAGCGCGGCTTAGAGTTCACGACGTATGCGACGCCGACGGTGATCGGCGAAATCAAACGTCACTTCCGCGATCGCGGGTGGGCGATCCGCGTGCCGCGCAGGCTGCAAGAGCTCAACGCCGCTGTCAACCGCGCGCTCGATACGATGTCGGTGCAACTGGGGCGCTCGCCGAGCGTCGCCGAGCTTGCCGCGGCGCTGAACGCGAGCGAAGAAGAGATCATCGAGGCGCACGAGCTCGGTCAAGCCTATTCGCCGCTGTCTCTCGACGTCGAGCTGGCCGGCGAGAGCGAAGGCAAGGCGGCGACGCTGCTCGACTACCTCGGCCGCGACGATCCCGACATGCGCGCGCTCGAAAACAAGGACCTGCTCGAACGCGCCTTCGAGCGCCTTGACCGGCGCGAACGCGTCATCGTCTACCTGCGTTACTACGAGAACGTGTCGCAATCGGCCATCGCGCGCCGGCTGCAACTCTCGCAGATGCACGTCTCGCGCCTGCAACAACGCGCCCTTGCGAAGATGAAGGGCCTGCTCCAAGAAGAGTCGCGACCCGAACACGCAAAATAACCACCCGGTATGACATCCGCGGACATCCGGCGGTCGTTCGTCGATTTCTTCGTGGCCAAAGGCCACCTGCATCTGCCCGGTGCGAGCCTCGTGCCCGACGCCTTGTCGACGACGTTATTCACGATCGCCGGCATGGAGCCGTTCGTGCCTCAGTTCCTGGGCGAAGCACCGCCACCGGCGCCGCGCGTCGTGACGGTGCAGCGCTGCCTGCGAGTCGCCGGCGGGAAGAACGACATCGATTCGGTCGGTCGGAGCGGGCGGCACGGTACGTTCTTGGAAATGCTGGGCAACTTCTCGTTCGGCGACTACTACAAGCGCGAAGCGATCGCGTTCGCGTGGGAATATCTGACGCGCACGCTCTCGCTGCCGGCAGATCGTTTGTACGCGACGGTCTATGTCGACGACGACGAAGCGGCGGAGATTTGGCAGCGCGATATCGGCCTGCCGCCGGAGCGCATCAGCCGCTTTCGCGAGGACAACTTCTGGGATATGGGGCCGACCGGTCCGTGCGGCCCATGCTCTGAGATCTTCTACGACTTGGGCGAGTCGGTCGGCTGCGGTAAGGAAACGTGCGGCGTCGGCTGCCCGCACTGCAACCGTTACATCGAAGTCTGGAATCTAGTCTTTCAACAATATGACCGCGACTCGGACGGCACGCTGCATCCGCTGCCCAAGCAGGGCATCGACACAGGCATGGGCTTCGAGCGCTTGTGCATGGTCCTCGCGGGCAAGACGTCGATCTTC
>Ga0126371_10005101_pt1 | contig 11642 bp, 10 predicted proteins | sample PanSoiMetaPlot_4_FD_110145 | JGI IMG/M metagenome (GOLD analysis project Ga0126371, IMG submission 110145) | Tropical forest soil microbial communities from Panama - MetaG Plot_4 | ecosystem: Environmental > Terrestrial > Soil > Tropical forest > Bulk soil | place: Panama | collected 2016-02-17
ACCGCTGTTGCTATTGTTGGGATAGCTCCCCCTGAGTTTGTGGGAAGTGGAAACCCTCGAGTGCCGCCGGATGTCTGGGTCCCCCTTTGGGCCGAGCCGGTAATCGAACCGCAGCGCGGCAAGCAGAGCGAAACGGACCAGTGGTTGCGCATTGTTGGGCGGCTCAACTCTGGCACAACTGTCAGCCAAGCCGAGAGTCAGCTCACCACATTGGAACAACAGAGTGAGAAAGAGCGGGGTGCCGAGCAGGTTACGGCATCAGTAGTCGCCGGGCCCGCGTTTTACTTCGTCGAGCCAGGGAACCCGCAATTCCGCGCCATGGCAGCGCTCTTGCTCGCCAGCTTCAGTATGGTGCTGCTGGTCGCGTGCGCAAACATGGCCAACGTCTTCATGGCACGGGCGACCACTCGGCGGCGAGAGATGGCTGTGCGTCGTGCTCTCGGTGCGAGTCGTGGCCGTTTGCTGCGCCAGCTCATAACTGAGGGCATCTTGTTGGGACTTGCCGGGGGCGCTGTTGCTGTGACCGTCTCGAAGTGGGTCTGCGATCTCGCCTGGATGGAAATCGAGCAACGCATCATCGCCCGCTTCACCGATCTTTACGTTTTCACATTTAAGTTCACGCTGAGCGCACGGGTGCTGTTGGCCACCTGTGTCGTTTCGGTATTGGCGGGCGCATTGTTCAGTTTGGTTGGGGCCATCCAGTCGTCACGAGTAGACATCAATCAGGTACTAAAAGGGGGCGAGCTAGTAGGGCCGGGGAGGCGTTTCCGTCTTGGCGTGCGGGATATTCTGATCGCCGTGCAGGTAACACTCAGCGTAATACTACTCGTCAGTGCGGTAGTACTCGCTCGCGGAATGATTCGCGGCCAATCCTCCGAGCCGGGATTCAACGTTCATGACGTTCTGGATCTGGAGTTTGCTGGACTCGACACCGCCGGGTACGATACTCCGCGCATGACAGCGCTACGCGATCAGTTGCGTGTACAGATGGCGCGTTTGCCAGGCGTCGCTGGAGTGGCATTCTCTAACCACGTTCCTTTGCTCGGCTTCGGCCAAGCTGATATTTCCAAGCCCGGCGGCGCCACACACCGGGCATTCGACAACAATGTCTCGCCAGGCTTCTTTGCGACTCTCGGCATTTCTCTCGTTCATGGCCGCGATTTCTCTGACACCGATATAGCGCAAGCATCGGCAGTGATTATCGTGTCGCAGGCGACTGCGCATAATCTCTGGCCGGAGGAAGATCCGATTGGCAGGTGGCTTCAGGTCGGCGGTGCAAACCGTGCCATGCAGGTAATCGGGGTCGCCCAAGACGTGCACAGCGTCAATGTCGCTTTAACAGAGCCGTATTTCCTGTATCTTCCACTAGCGGCGGATGCTCCGCTGGACGATGTCTTTCTGCGCATCCCCGGTGGGGACACGAAACGCAAAATTCCGGAGACACTAAAAATTGTGTCCGGCATTGACCCGAAACTGGCCTCGCTAGGGCTCGTCCATAGCCTCGATGATGCGTTGTGGGCACAGCGCCTTCCTTCGAGCATCGCCACTCTGTTTGCCACGATCGTGGGCAGCCTCGCTCTGATCCTCGCCAGTATCGGCGTCTACGGAACCATCGCCTACGCTGTGGCTCAGCGGACGCGTGAAATTGGAATTCGCATGGCGCTCGGCGCGCAGCGCCTTACAATTGTGCGCCTTGTGTTGGCGCGTACGATGGCATTGGCTGCCACGGGAGCACTCCTGGGACTGTTCGGCGCAGCCGCTGCGGCGCGGGTCATCACTGCGATCCCCTTTGGACTACAATCCGCCCTCTTGTTTGGCATGAGTCCGGGTGATCCCGTGTCCTTTGGTGGAGTTGGCGTACTTCTCGCCTTAGTCGCCTTGGTCGCCGCATACCGCCCCGCTGTGAAGGCAACGAAAGTCGACCCGATGATTGCTCTGCGGTACGAGTAACTCAGAACTGATCCTGGACGAGTTCGCCAGAAGCACTTGAGTCGTCGCGAACGTTGGACATCGGTTGGCGATCGTTCGGCGGGCAGGGAAAATTTCGTAACTGCTGCATTTCTACTGTACCGGGCCAGTCCCGAGTCTTCATCTGCACCCAGCACAATATCGGTGGTGCCGATACCCACGACATCGAATAAACCGAGACTGCCGCCGGAGCGGGTGCAGTAGTAGCCCAGCATCGGGGATCAAAAACATCCGGTTGCAAAAGATATGTCTTGACAATAATCGCCGCTGCTGTCACATTGCCACTGTGACGCTACTGGGAATTCGGCTCCGCCAAGGGGAGCCTATCTTTGACCAGCTTGTTTTTGCTGCGAAGAAGGCGTTCGTCAGCGGCGGATTTGCTCCTGGGCAGTCATTTCCATCCGTACGAACGTTAGCAGCCGAGCTAAAGATTCACCCCAACACCGCACACAAAGTTGTTCAGTATCTCATTCAGGAAGGTTGGCTTGAGTCTAGGCCTGGACTGGGGACCGTTGTTGCAGAACGGTCTGAGACCCCTTCCGGGGAACGATCAACAATCCTGGAACAACAGGCCGAACAAATAGTGGTAGAAGCAAAACGACTTGGGCTGAGCTTGGGTGATGTCACTCATGTCATTGAGTCGGAATGGATCAAGTTGGAAAAGCCTCTGGAGGTGAAGCGAAGATGATTCAAGCCCATAAGCTATGGAAAAAATTCGGCCGTCACGATGCAGTACGGGATTTAAGCTTCGCGGTCCCTGAGGGCAGTGCATTTGCTCTGATCGGAGCCAACGGCGCGGGAAAGACTACGACCATCAAGATCCTGATGAATATTCTCCATGCCACAGGTGGCACTGCTGAGGTGCTGGGTATTGATTCGCGTCGACTTTCGCCTCGGGAATTGGCCCGAATTGGCTATGTCTCGGAAAACCAGGATATGCCACCTCGCATGACGGTAGAGCAATTCGTGGCGTATCTGCGACCTTTTTATCCAACCTGGGATGCTGAATTGGAAAAAAGCTTGTTGCGGCAGCTGCGCTTGCCGGGCGAACGGCGAATTCGCGATCTGTCTCACGGCATGCGTCTAAAAATGGCCCTGGCCTGCGCTTTGTCATTTCGTCCCAAGCTGTTGGTGTTGGATGAGCCCTTCAGCGGCCTCGATCCGCTGGTGCGCGACGAATTTATGGAAGGCCTGTTACATCAAGCCGGAGAAATGACGATCCTGATCTCATCGCATGAGCTAGGAGAGATAGATGGGGTCGCCACGCACGTGGCTTTTCTGGACGAAGGCAAGTTGCTGTTCCAGGAATCGATGAATGATGTGATTGCTCGGTTCCGTGAGGTTCGAGTCACCCTGGAGCGCGAGCCGGCAGCGTCGACGCATACTCCCTCTGATTGGGTACAGCTGCGAACCATGGGGAACGTGGTCAGTTTTGTAGACACGCAATTCTCGAAAGATGCTTTGGGAGAGCGTGTAAAGGCGCTGCTTCCCGGCGTTCGTGATATCGATACCCAACCGATGGGTCTGCGTTCCATTTTCACTACACTGGCGCGAACCGCGCGCGAAAGCGCCGTCTAATCGAAAGGACTCACTTATGGTCTGGCACATTTTCAAGAAGGATTGGAAGTTACTGTGGCCGTTCTTTCTCGCGGTTACGGCTGTACAGTTCATACCAGCAGCCATTCGGGTGAAGTTGGGTTTGTTCGGGGAAGACTCCGTTCTGGGGAACGCACTAAGTTCTGCGACGGACATCGCGTGTTTAGGGGTTGCGTTGTTAGCTGTTGCAATCATTCACCAGGATTCCATCCCCGGCGTCCGCCAGGATTGGCTGGTTCGTCCTGTGCGTCGTGGAGATCTGTTGGTGGCGAAGCTCCTCTTCGTCCTCGGGCTGGTCGACGGAGCCGCCATTGCGGCTGCCACGTTTCAGGTGTTGGCAAGCGGTTTTTCCCTGCGCGAGTCTCTCACGGCGGCTTTCTTTCAAAACCTCTACTTGACTTGCGTGATCACCTTGCCTGCCATTGCGGTCGCGTCTACCACTAGAAACACTATGGAGTGGGTCATCGGCGCCATCGTGACCTACCTCGGAGTTGTCTACCTGGCGGTCGCTTTCGCGATGATCGCGCCTGGTGATTTTTCATTGAGAACGGGGACTGCGTGGATAACGCTATCCGCAGGCTTGATCGTGATCCTGCTCGGCACCTGTGTCGTCCTTGGCATGCAATACATCTATCGAACAACGGCGGTGGCACGTGGTTCGATCGCGGTTTCGTGTGTTCTATTCGTAACTGTTTTGGGATTCTTGCCTTGGAAAGCCTTGTTCGCATTTCAGCAGCATCTATCGCCAGAGCCTGGTGCCGCACACTCTATGACACTCTCCTTTGATGCAGGTCTGGGGAAATATCACCAGCCTTCTGGGTTAACCTTATCCGATCAGGAGTTGTCGGAACGTATTAACAAGCAGGGGTCGTCAGCAGAACTATTCCTACCATTGAGTATCTCCGGCCTGCCGGATGATTCGATTTTAAAAGCCGACAAATCGCAACTTCGCCTGATTAGTTCGAACGGCACTGTTGTCTACCGCGGAGTTGGGGAGAAGTTAGAAGTGCGCGAGGAAGGGACCTCCAATCGGCAATCAAGTGCGTACCAGGAATTTGACATTCCCGAGGCGATCTATTCACCCCTAAAGAGCCAAAGCCTTCGGGTCGAGATCGATTATTCGCTGACTCTCTTTCGCCTTGATACAGCATTCGGAATACCAGCCTTGGGGGGCGATCTACGATCTCCCAAGGTGGGGTGGTGCGAAACCCAGGTGAATGAGTCTCGAAGTGCTGTTGAGCTTCGCTGTATGCAAGCCGGGAATGGACCTGCCTGTGCCACTGCGTTTCTAGAGAACCCTTCGACAGGTGGGCGAAACCCTAGTCCTTCCAGATGCGAGCCCAACTACGCACCACGTTTTCTTCGAACCGATACAGACCCGATCTCTCATTACGGATTGGATCTGCGTTTTCGAGATCCCTTCGGGCTGGCTCGATATCCTGTTGATGGTCCACAGTTGCCCAAGTCGCAAGTTGTGTTGCGGCTTTACGGGCCTCAAGACCATTTCACGCGACAATTAATAATTCCAGCGATCAGTTTACACGATTGGGAATCGACGTAGTTCTGTGTATCCGGGGCCTTGGCCTCGGGCCGCTGCCGACGATGACAGAATTACGAATGTCGGACGTGGAAAGTATTTCGCTTTCTCATTCACCACATGCAGGGGGCACATGAACCACACTTTTCAGTTTTCTGAACTGAAAACACGCTCGGCGGACATCTAGCTGGCGTTGAATATTCTCACAGCCGGAGTCATTTTTGTTAGAAGCAACGGCGAGGTAGTCCTCGCGAATACTAAGGCAGAAGAACTCCTCCGGAAGAGAGATGGAGTCCTACTCGCAGGTGGGAAGCTGAGAGCTCTGCTAACTTCCGAATCGACATACTTGCAGGCCACGATCGCCGGAGTGATGGAAAGCAAAGACGGCAAAGAGTTAAGTGCAGGTGGAACGATTCTTCTGCCGCGGAGAAGGGGAAGGCCTCTAAGGGTAACGGTGGCTCCGCTTAGGAACGGCACGGGATTGGGGCATCATGCTGGTGCTGTGTTGTTCATCTCCGACCCTGACCAGAACGTTAAGCTTCCGGACGACCTCCTGTGTGGTTTCTATGGATTGACGCCTGCTGAGTCACGACTGACGATGATTTTGCTGAAAGGTTGTTCCTTGAAAGAAGCCGCTGACCGGTGCAGAGTGACTCATAACACCGCGAGATCGCAATTGAAAAGCATCTTCGTGAAGACGAACGTCCAGAGCCAAGCGCAACTGATTCGCCTTGTCTTGGCGTCAGTGCCACTCCCGGCCACCTTGCAGAGAGTCGCCATGTTTCTGCCACTTATTGGATCGGCGTAGAGGTTATCTGGGAGATTTCGAGGCGCGCTAGGGAGATTCAGCCTTCTGCGTACTATCAGGTATCTGCTGATGCCTCGACCACGCAACGTAGCTAGTTAGATCGTTCTCGCTGCCGACTCCAATAGCCCCATGGTGCGGTGCTCATTGCGGGTGCCTTTGCGCTTGGCTTTCATTTGCGCTCGCTTCAGAGGTCAGTGTTCTTGGTATCGCAAGTAACACTGACAGTGCTTAATCTCAACCTCCAACCTCGTCATCTCGCTCGAGAGTCATGCGACTGCTGTATTTTGACCCGCATTCTGAGCATTCGAATCTGAATCGATTGGTGAAACTCCCGCCGGTATCGAAACAGTTTTGGTTGCCGCACCACGGGCAAGGAGCCCATGCCTGACCACGGACTAGATGTAACCCCATTGCAGGATCGGTGCAATCCTGCCCTGGGCTCTCTAGTTGCCACTTCTTTTCAGCCACAAGCTGTCTCCCTCACACTGAGAAACCTTTCTGGTTTCATTCTCAAAACCACCTCCTGCTGATTGCAAAAACAGCTTGCAATAATGGTAGTAGTTGTAGCAATATCAAAATGTAAAAGGATTATGACTGTGGCCATTAGACGATGCCAAAAACTGACAATAAATCGCGTGCCCGCAGGTTCACAGGCCAAGAGGACGGAGACCCGTTGGCGATGTGGCTCAATGGCGAGTATTCAGCAGATGATCGAAAGCAATCGTCAGTGCGAAAGAGTGTGGCACGCCTGATCACGATGATGAATTCCAATGCGGATATGTTCGTTCAACATGCGAAAGCCGATCCAGTACTGACGAAACACATAGATCAAGAGCTATCGAAATACCGCTTCCAAGTAGAGACCGTGCATGTTCAGGACAGTGGCAGGTATAAGGCTTTCTCCGAACAGCGGTGGCTTTTCAGATGGACCTGTAAACAAGGCCAACGGGTTGCAGCGATGATGCTCGCCGTTGTGAGACTAGCTGAACTGGGCCTGCTGCGGAGACTTCGCCCGTGCATACGGTGCTCCCGCTGGTTTTTTGCGAAGTTCAACCACCAGCGATTCTGCGGGAAACGATGCCAGGAACTCCATTATCAGACGGGCGAGTACTGGAAACAGAGGCGTCGAAATCAGTACGCCCGCAGCTTACTTTAATTGCGGGGAGTTAGGGGTTATGGCACTCATCAAACGCGGTAAGACGTGGCACACGCATTTCTTCGTTCATGGCCAGCGCTTCCGCCAATCTAGGGGCAAGACCGATTGGCGTGAAGCACAGGCCAAAGAGAAGGAGCTAATCGCAGATGCGATCGCTGGTAAACTGTCGGTTGCTCGGCAGCGCTTTGCGCGGCTTCCCTTCCGCGAAGCAGCAAAGCAATTCTTACAGGACCGCATGCCACGTCTGGCGCCGCTTAGCGTGCAACGCGAGAAGGCTGGGCTCAAAGTGTTCAAGAAGATTGCCGATCTCCCGGTTGCTCAGATCACTCCCGACACCGTCCGGCCCACGTCAGAGAACGAACGGCTGCGGGAATCAAGCCCGCCACGATCAACCGCGATCTGGGAATTATCCGGGGCGTACTCAAGAAAGCGAAGCGCTGGCACTTGTTTGCCGACGAGGTCAAACCCCTTCCCGTTCGACAGAAGGTCGGTCGAGCACTCAGCCTAGAGGAAAAACTTCGACCGCTGAAGGTGTCGGTGTCCCGTCCAGAAGGCAGAATGCGGCTTACGCGGCAGTACTCGCCCTCAATACCACGATGCGCGGTTGCGAAATCAAGGACCTGCGTTGGCGCTACGTGAATTTCCTCGAAAAGACATTGATGATTTGCAAAAGCAAGACCAACGCGGGCGAGCGGGTGATTCCGCTTAACCACGACCGCATGGAATACGGTACTTCTGCTCTACGATCGTGCGAAGAAGGTCGGAGAGATTCAACCAGACCACTATGTATTCCCCACGTGCGAGACGGGCCATTTCAACGCCGCACTGCCACAAACGAGCTGGCGCACCGCATGGCGTGACCTAACCGGGTTGATTACCTGCCCGGCCTGCGGAACTGACCAAAATCCGGGCAAGGTTTGCTGCAATGAGAAATGTGGAGCAGAGATTGAGAAGGTCAAAAGCCCTTTGGCGGGACTTCGATTCCATGACCTGCGGCACCATGCCATCACTGAACTAGCGGAATCCCAGGCTAGCGACAGCACAATCATGGCGATTGCCGAGCACGTCTCCCCAAAGATGCTGGCGCACTATTCGCACGTGCGTCTACAGGCGAAACGGGCTGCTCTGGATGCGCTCTCGATGACGCGGCCTCAAGTCGCCAAGAGAGGGGGTGAAACGGGGGGTTACGACACAAACAGCGACACAAAACAAGAAGAACCGATTGAGCAATTCCGGCAAGTCACTGAAAACATGGTGAGCGCGGCAGGATTCGAACCTGCGACCCATGCCTTAAAAGGGCATTGCTCTACCAACTGAGCTACGCGCCCACAGCGGGTTTCACCCCATCACTCAAGAACGCGTGACCAAATTCGTGACCACCGTTCGCCTCGAACGCTTCGAGGACTCTCTCTTGTGATGGTGAATGTATGTCATGGCGACTGCCAGGGAACTCCATCCCATGATACGACACAATGACCACGCGTCGCACCGGGGCGCTATCTTTGTCGCGAAGCTATGCCGCAGGCTGTAGAGGTCGAACGGCTCGACGCCTGACTTCTTCAGCGCGGCGGCGTGCTGCTTGCGGAGCGTGGAATGTTCGACGTGCCCGCTCTTGGTTCCGGCTGGGAAAACGTAGGGGATGCCCTGCGGTTCAAGTTCCTTGTGGCTTCTGACCATGCGGACACCTCATCGCTGCCAGGTTGTCAAACAGATCGAACAGACGAAAGGCGAGGTTAAGGCTGATACTGCTTCGCGTTAGCGTGCGAGGTGCGCTTTGATGACATCGGAGTATGTGCGAGGTTGCCTTGCATCAACTCTGCTCAGCATAAGTTTCTTCTGCCCGGTTTGATGTGTCCGATTTTGGGTTTCTCAGTTAGTTGAATCTCTCCCAAAACGGCTGTTAACTCCGGAAGCTAGCGTGGAACTTTCCCTTAAGGAACGTAGAAAATTGGAGAGAGTTAAGCCACTAAAACGCGAAATACTACGTTTACCAATCCGATAATACAGGGATACCCGTACCGTAAAACTTCCAACCTTAAATGACAGAACTACACGGCTGCTGCGGCGAGCAGCAAGCAGCACAAGCATTTGCGCGATGGAATTGGGCGTGCGTTTAAAGTGATGCCGGATTCGCAACGGGGTCGTCGGAGATGAAATATGGCTGACGACATGAAACGGGACTGGCGCGAACTCTGTGCTGCGGTTACAAATGAAAGCGACTCGACCAAACTGAGTTCGCTCATTCAGGAATTGATCGACGCGCTCGATGAGGGCGAACGAAGCTGGCGTCACTCGGTTCGACAGCCGGAAGCCCGAAATAGCGAAGCAGCCCAACACGTTAGGAAGCCAGAAAAATGATCCAGTCGAAATCGAAGGACCGCCTGTTAGCGTCACCGAACGCCAAGACACGTCAGATGGCGTCGACAACATCAGTTCTCATCGTTGACGACGTTGCCCAGTGGCGCTCCCAAGTCTGCAAACTTCTTGAGAACCAACTGGGTTGGAAAGTCGTCGCAGAGGCGTGTGATGGCGTCCAGGCCATCCAGATGACTGCCGAACTGAGTCCCGACCTTGTACTCCTTGACATTGGAATGCCTGTCCTCAGCGGTCTCGAAGCTGCCAAGCAAATCCAGCAAATCTCACCCAAATCCAAGATTGTTTTCTTGACTCAGGAGAGAGATGCCGATGTTCGGAGCGCAGCTCTCGACACTGGTGCTCATGGATATGTGTTGAAAGCAAACGCCGGAAGCGAACTCCTACCCACACTGACAGCGGTTCTACGCAACGGACATCAAGCCGATCATGTGGGCGCACCCGTTCGCGGACTGAGTCGTCGCTGAATTGGTACTAGGCGGTGCTTGGTATGCGGTGTCGAAATTGTGGACGTCTTGTGGCGCAAACGTTGAGCGGCGAAATCGCCCTTCATTGTCTTGGCTGCCTCTCAGAATCTTAGAACACGTTGACGTGTCAGCGTCTGCCGCGCTAGTGGGGTTTTTCCAAATCTTCGATAGCCGCTCCTTCATCCTCCATGATATGAGCCTCGAGAATGACCCCACTCACGCTGGAAAATGGAGTATCGTGACGGACCTCGCAATTCGGTTCATGGACGCCGCTGACGGCTTCATTAATAAGACGCTGTTGAACGATGGATGGAAGTTGGAGTGGAGGTAAAACATCGTGACCAAATACGTGACCACCCGCTGCATTCTGGTGACTTCGCGTGATGTCACGTGCTTTTTTAAGTGCAAGGAAACAAAGGCAGGAACAGTCAGGCGATGTCAGCCACCACAGTTCTGAAAGCCTTAAAAGGGCATTGCTCTACCAACTGAGCTACGCGCCCGTATTGAGGTAAGACTATTGGATTCTAGCACTTCCCGCGCTATCAAGTTTTGGCGCTTGAGAGCTAGCAGTCGAATTGTGACTCAACTGTGAGTGATGGTATTTTTCAAGCGCTTCCGCCACCGCTGCGAAGTCGGACTCGTCAACGATGCCGTAACGCCTGAAAACGTGCGCCGTCTTGTGCGCGCTGATTTCCATGATCGTAGCCCAACCGCACTCGCACTTTCCTTCTGCTGCAACCTTACCACAGGAACGGCACAGCATCTTGCCCAGGCCGACGCTGGCGCAGAGCGTCCGCCACGCCTTGCGGAAATCGCCCACGGCGGAGCCATCTTGCGGGTGATGGCGTTATCCTACCTCGACAGTTGTTGTCGCTATGGCGCTGAGGACAGGGCGAATAAAGAGAACCCGCGCTTGGGCTATCGGATCCAAACACTAAGCAGCTACCTATGAACGATCACGTAGGCCAAGCCGATCAGTGAAATCCCGATCATGGCAAGAAAAAGCACATCGAGCCATGTCCAGTTCCCTTTCGGATATCCCGTTCTTTGGGTCACGCTGCTGAACTCAATTCGTGCGCGTATTCTTGTAGCGTGTCTCCAAGCGCCTGAATCGCCTGACGTGACATGCAGCTTCCTCGAAAGTCCCGCCATCCGCTCGATCGGACCATGTCCTGATCCAACTTACAGACGTTGCCTGGATTGAGGTTGAATTGAGGCGGCACGATCCCGTGGGAATGTCGAAGATCGGAGCCTACACGGTAGTGGTGATGATGTCTTTGCTCTAGCGCAACGATCTAGTGAGCAACCTTCGTCGGGACTCGGAAGGCCGGATGGTGTTCACTCAGCCGCTTGCCGCTGCACCCTTTTGCCAGGTATGAATCGCGCTTTGCACCGCGGGCATTCGAGGTGCCCAGTATCGAGGTGCGTTCTCTCTTCGGGCGTGATGCTATGACCCCAGTGTGGGCAGGGAGTGTTTAGAGATGCGCGAATCTTCGCGAGGTCACGTTTGACACGGCGGGGGGAACGTTTCAAAGGTTGCACTAGTCCACCCGTAGCTGCCAAGCGATGGCCGCTAAACTCCCGCTCAGCGGCCCTCGGAGACTAATTCTTGGCCACTGTAAGTGACGCCTGCTGGGCCTGGCATTGCCCATAGTCTTTCTTCACCGACAGTACGTCCAGCTGGTCAATGCCGGACGCATCTTTCGTCTTCTTGCCGACCACGGAGACACGGTTGCC
>Ga0126371_10005103_pt1 | contig 11640 bp, 10 predicted proteins | sample PanSoiMetaPlot_4_FD_110145 | JGI IMG/M metagenome (GOLD analysis project Ga0126371, IMG submission 110145) | Tropical forest soil microbial communities from Panama - MetaG Plot_4 | ecosystem: Environmental > Terrestrial > Soil > Tropical forest > Bulk soil | place: Panama | collected 2016-02-17
CGGCTGCTCAGCCTGGAGCAGGCGCTGGAGTTCTGCGCGGACGATGAGTGCGTGGAACTCACGCCGACGGCGGTGCGGATGCGCAAGGCCACGCTCGATGGGAAGGAACGGGCTCGGCAGCGGGCGCGGCGCCGGTAACGCCTGGCGGCCGCTCGGGGCCTAGCGCAGGTCGGGGGGCAGCACAGCGGTCGCCTCGGCGCGCCGGATCAGCCGGCAGACCGCGGCCAGCCGCAAGGCCTGCCACTCGATCTCGTTGCCCACGGCCGGGTTGGCTGGCCACCAGTCGGCCCGGATCGCAGCCTCGACGAAGCCGCAGGCGTAGTGCAGCAGCAGCCGGACTGACGGCCGGGCGTCGGGCTGCCACGGATTGTCGGCGAACGGGACGTCCGGGCAGGCGGCCACGGCGGCGCTGGCGCGGCCAGGCGCGGCGGCGCTGGTGCTCACGGCGGGCGGGATCCGGCGCGCGTGGTGCGGCCGAGGTCGCTGCGGCCAGCCGGCCAGGGCAGACCGCTGACCCACGAGGCGGGCCGCTGGTGGCTCGTCGGACGCGCCGGGGGCCAGTTCGGCGCACACGACCGCGACGTGCTGGTCGAGCTCGGCCGCGCCGGCCAGGTCACCGGCCGTGATGCGGTCCAGGACTGCCTGCCCCACCTCGTCCGTCAGCCGGAGGGCGACGGCCGACAACGGGACAGGAAGGTCTGGAGCGGACATACCTCCACAATACCGACCGCGGTGGAGCAGTCCAAAATGGGCGTGATGGGGCCAATGCTGCCCATAGATGGGCCGTGAAGTTACCTTTGCTGCCCCTCGGGCGCTGCTATCGAAGCTGCAGATACAGGATGCTGCCGAGGCCCACCACGAAGCAGTAGATCGCGAACGGAGTCAGTGTCCGGGTCCTGAAGTACTTCATCAGGAATCGCACAGACAGGTAGGCGCCGATGCCGGACAGGATGCTGCCCGCCACGATTGGCCCGTAGTCACCCTTGCCGTAGGTGAGCAGGTCCGGGGCCTTGAGGACGCCCGCGGCGAAGATGACCGGCGTCGCCAGCAGGAATGCGAACCGGGCCGCGTCCTCGCGGGACAGGCCGCCGAACATGCCGGCGACCATCGCCACGCCGTCCCGGCTGATGCCCGCCAGCAGCGCGAGGATCTGGGCGCAGCCGATCAGGAGAGCGTCGAGGAAGCTGCGCTGGGTGAGCCGATGGTCGGCTTCGATGCCGAGCTGGACCTCGTCCTGTCGGGCTGCGGCGGCACCTGATCGGGGTGCGGCGTGCTTGGCGCCGGAGCCCGCCGGGGGAGAGGCCTCGGCAGTGACCGGTGCCGTACCTCCGGACGCGGCACTGCCCACGCGCTCGCGTTCGGCCAAGGCATCGGCCGGGCGCGCCGCGGCCGCACGCTGCTGCGCGATCTCGGCGTCGGCCTGCCGGGATCGCTGAGTCCGGAACCGCTCGCCCGCATACAGGATCAGGCCGTTGATAACCAAAAAGATTGCCGCCCGGATCGGCTTGCCGAAGAAGACGCGGAACTCGTGCTCGAGCAGCACGCCAGTGAGACCGACCGGAATGGTCGCGAGGATGAGCATCCAGGCCAGCTTCTGGTCGGCGGTCTTGACGTCCCGGTCCCTGATCGAGGTCAAGAAGCCAGCGATGATCCGCAGCCAGTCGCGCCAGAAGTAGCAGAGCAGGCCGATGGCGGTGGCGACGTGCAGGCCGACGATGAATGCCAGGTAGGGCGACGTGGCCGCGGCGACGTTCAGATCGGCGGCCCAGCTCCCCCCGACCAGCGCGGGGATGAGCACGTTGTGGCCGAGGCTTGAAACCGGGAAAAGCTCGGTGACGCCTTGAACGAGCCCCACCACGATTGCTTCGAGGTAGGTCATATGCGACATTGGCAGCCTCTCGTCGCGGGCGCCGCGATCGGTGGTGGGTCTGGATGTAGCCCCGCCAGACTAGCCGCCCGCAGTTGCGCTCCGGCCGGGGGCCGGGTCGGCGCCGTCAGGCGCTCGTGCCGGGTACCGCGGGGGTGTCGGCTGACTGCGGCCGCCGGGAGATCTTGCTGCCCAGCCACACCAGCGGGTCGTACTTCCGCCCGGCCACGCGCTCCTTCATCGGGATGAGCGCGTTGTCGGTGATCTTGATGTGCTCCGGGCAGACGTCCGTGCAGCACTTGGTGATGTTGCAGTAGCCGAGACCGAAGTCGTCCTGGGCGATCTCGCGCCGGTCAGCCGTGTCGGCCGGGTGCATCTCCAGTTCCGTGATGCGCATGAGGAACCGGGGACCAGCAAACGGCCGCTCGTTCTCTGGGTGGTCCCTGATCACGTGACAGACGTTCTGGCACAGGTAGCACTCGATGCACTTGCGGAACTCCTGCGACCGCTGCACGTCGACCTGCTGCATCCGGAATTCGCCCAGCCCCACCGACGGGTCCGGTGTGAACGACGGGATCTCGCGCGCCTTGGCGTAGTTGAAGGAGACGTCCGTGACCAGGTCCCTGATCACCGGGAATGTGCGCAGCGGCGTGATCGTGAGCACCTCGTCCTCGGCGAATGTCGACATTCGGGTCATGCAGGCCAGGCGCGGCCGCCCGTTGATCTCCATGGAGCAGGATCCGCACTTGCCTGCCTTGCAGTTCCACCGGATGGCCAGGTCGTTCGCCTGGCTCGCCTGTAGCCGGTGCAGCACGTCCAGCACGACCTCGCCCTCATTCACCTCGACGGTGTACGGCGTGAGGTCGCCCTGGCCGTGGTCACCGCGCCAGACGCGCAGCGCTGCCTGGTATGCCATCAGTGCGTCTCCTCGATCGCCGCGGCGGGGGATGCCCCGGTGGTTGTGGCGGGAGCTGGCGCCGGGATGTCCGCCAGCTCGTCCTCACTCAGGTACTTCTTGAGCTCGCTGACCTCGAATAGGGCGAGCAGGTCGTCGCGCATCCGCGGAGTCGGCTGCCGGGCGATGGTGATCTTGCCACCCTCGAGCGCACAAGCCAGGATGATCTTGCGCCACTCCGGCCGCATGCCCGGGTAGTCATCCCTCGTGTGACCGCCGCGGCTTTCCTGCCGCTCCAGCGCCGCGAGCGCGACACAGCGCGCCATCAGCATGATGTTGCGCATGTCCAGAGCCATGTGCCAGCCAGGGTTGTAGGCGCTGCCCCCGGCCGCGGACACCGCAGCAGCCCGATCGCCGAGCTTGTCCAGCTCGGCCATGGCCTCCCTGATCTCGGCCTCGGTGCGGATGATGCCGACCAGACTGCTCATCGTGTCCTGGACCTCGGAGTGCACCGTGTACGGGTTCTCGCCGCCGGAGCGCTGCAGCGGCGCGAGCGCCTCTGCCTGAGCGGCCTCGACCTCGCCCTCGTCCGGCACCGGCATCTTGGGCCCCAGGCGCCCGATGTACTCCGCGGCGCCGAGCCCGGCCCGGCGGCCGAATACCAGCAGGTCGGACAGCGAGTTGCCGCCGAGCCGGTTCGACCCGTGCATGCCACCGGACACCTCACCTGCCGCGAACAGGCCGGGCACGGAGGACTCGCCGCTGTCCGGGTCGACCTCGACGCCGCCCATCACGTAGTGCTGAGCCGGTCCGACCTCCATCGGCTCCTTGGTGATGTCGACGTCGGCCAGCTCCTTGAACTGGTGGTGCATCGACGGCAGCCGGCGGAGGATCTCCTCGGCGGGCAGCCGGGACGCGATGTCGAGGAACACGCCGCCGTGCGGGGAGCCGCGGCCGGCCTTGACCTCGGCGTTGTTGGCCCTGGCGACCTCGTCACGCGGCAGCAGTTCGGGCGGCCGCCGGTTGTGGTCGGGGTCGGAATACCACCGATCGGCTTCTTCCTCAGTCTCCGCGTACTGGGCCCGGAACACGTCCGGCACGTAGTCGAACATGTAGCGGCGGCCCTCGGAGTTGCGCAGCACGCCCCCGTCGCCGCGGACCGACTCGGTGACCAGCAGGCCCCGCACGGATATCGGCCACACCATGTGTGTCGGGTGGAACTGGACGAACTCCATGTTGATCAGCTTGGCGCCAGCCAGCAGCGCGAGCGCGTGGCCGTCCCCTGTGTACTCCCAGGAGTTGGAGGTGACCTTGAAGGTCTTGCCGATGCCGCCGGTGGCGAGGATCACGGCTGGGGCCTGGAAAAGCACGAACTGGCCGGTCTCCCTGATGTAGCCGAACGCGCCCGCGATCCGGCCCTCTCCGTCCTTGATCAGCCTCGTGATCGTGGTCTCGGCGTAGACCTTGATCATGGCCTCGGGGTCGCCCAGGGCAACGGCGTCTTCCTGCTGCAGCGCGACGACCTTCTGCTGCAGGGTACGGATCATCTCCAGGCCGGTCCGGTCGCCGACATGAGCCAGCCGGGGGTACTCGTGCCCGCCGAAGTTGCGCTGGCTGATCTTGCCGTCCTTGGTGCGGTCGAACAGCGCACCCCAGGCCTCCAGCTCATAGACCCGGTCCGGGGCCTCCTTGGCGTGCAGCTCGGCCATCCGGGGATTGTTCAGGAACTTTCCGCCCCGCATGGTGTCGCGGAAGTGCACCATCCAGTTGTCGTTCGGGTTGACGTTCCCCATGGCCGCGGCGCAACCGCCCTCGGCCATGACCGTGTGGGCCTTGCCGAACAGTGACTTGGAGATGATCGCGGTCCGGTGGCCGGCAAGCCGGGCCTCGATGGCGGCCCGCAGTCCCGAGCCGCCCGCGCCGATGACCACGACGTCGTAGGGAAGGCGCTGCACGTCGCTGTGCAAGATGTCAGTCATGTCCGCTTCGCCTGCCTTACTGGTTCAGTTGAAGATCCGCGGGTCGTTGAACACGCCGGCCGCCAGCAGCCAGATGTACAGGTCGGTCAGCATCAGCGTGCCGAGCGTCGTCCAGGCCAGCTGCATATGCCTTGTGTTCAGCCACGAGACCTTCGTCCAGATCCAGTATCGGACCGGATGGGAAGAGAAGTTCTTGAGCCGTCCCGCGGTGATGTGCCGGCAGGAATGGCAACCCAGCGTGTATCCCCACAGCAGGATCACGTTGGCCAGCATGATCAAGGTGCCGAGACCGAGCCCGAAATTACCGTCGGGTCCGCGGAAGGCCTGGGCCACGTCATAGGTGTTGAGCACGGAGACGAGGACCACCACGGCCCAGAAATAGCGGTGCAGGTTCTGCCCGAGGAGCGGGAAGCGCGTCTCGCCCGTGTACTTCGCGTGCGGCTCCCGCACCCCACAGGCAGCCGGCGCCCGCCAGAACGCGCGGTAGTAAGCCCGCCGGTAGTAGTAGCAGCTGAGCCGGAACCCGAGCACGAAAGGTAGCGAGACGAACGCATAGGGGATGATCGGCGGCAGGCTGCCGATCCAGGTGCCGAGGCTGGCCGACCCTGGCGTGCACTCGCCACTCACACACGGGGAGTAGAACGGCGTCAGGTAGTGGTACCGCGGCACAAAGTAGTACCTGCCAATGAACACGTGCACGGTGGCGTAGGTCACCCAGATGGTCAGCAGCACCGCGGTGACCGTCGGAGACCGCCACCACGGGTCGGTGCGCAGGGTCTTCTGGCTGATCTGCGCCCTTGTCTTAGCTGGCGCGTCGGTTACTTGCGTCATTCGTCGACGTCTCCGCCCTGGAGTGTCTCTGGGATCGGCCGGGGCCCGGGCGCACTGCCGGCTCGCGTCGGGCTCGCGTCGCGTGGAAACCCTAGTCCACAGATACCACTCGGAGACCCCCGGCAGGGGCCTTCGGGCGTGTGAGACTGGCTACACGAATGTCAGGGAAGGACGAGCGTCGGGCTGGGCACCGCGATCGTGCGGCGGTGGGCCGGGATGCCGGTGGCGGGGTCGATCCGCATCCGGGTCACCTCGTGCGAGCGCTCGTTCGCTACGTAGAGCGTCTCGCCGTTCAGCGCGATGTGGCGCGGCCAGTCACCGGTGGGCACTTCGGTGACGTAACGGGGTGGCCCGGAGCTGATGTCGAAGACGGCCACTGTGTTGGGTCCGCGATTGGCGACGTAGAGGTAGCGGCCGTCGGTGACCAGCTCGGATGGCTGATTCGGTCCTGCGCTCGTGCTGGCCGGTACTGCGGCCGCGAGCTGCTGCCCCGCGTCGAAGACAAGTACCTGCGCGCTCAGCTCGGCCGTGACGTAGTACCTGTCGCCCACCGGGAGCACGTGCCGCGGTCCAGAGCCGGGCGGCGCGACCATTACCCCGCTGAGGGTGAGCTTGCCGTCAGCGCTGAGCCGGTAGCGGTAGATGGCATCGCCACCGAGGTCAGTCACGAGGAGCTCGTCCGGTGTCGCGCGCACCATGTGCGGGTGAGCGGCGTCCTGACGCGGGTGCTCGCCGTGCGCTTCGTGCCGGACCAGATCGGTGCGCGAGCCGATGCTGCCGTCGGTGCCCAGCCGGTGCACGCTGATGCTCCCGCCGCTGTAGTTGGCGGTGATGAGGAATCGGCCGGATGGATCGACCGTTAGGTGGGCGGGTTCGGCGCCGCCGGTCTCGCCACTGCCGAGCGGCTGCGCGGGCCTGCCGTCCTCGAGGCGCCAGGCCCGCACCTGCCCCTCGTCGGTCTCGGCGACCGCATAGAGCACGGCCAGCGAGGGGTGCCGGGCAAGCCAGGACGGCGAGTCAGCCGGGATAGTGGCCACGACGTGGTCGTCTTCGAGGACGGTGATACCGCGTCCGGCGCCCTTGTCTCCCGAGTAGCCGCCGATCAGAAGCCTCGTCATGGCGGCGTGATACCCAGCGCGGTGCGCAGGAAGTCCACCTGCAGGCGCAGCAGGTTCTCCGCCACGTCCTCCCGCGTGCCGGACATGTGCGTCACGCCAGACAGCGGCAGCACGCTGTGCCGACGGCCGGCAGCCAGCAAGGCTGCAGAGAGGCGCAGCGTGTGGGCGGCCACGACGTTGTCGTCCGCCAGACCATGCACGAGCAGCAGGGGCCTGGTGAGCCTCGGCGCGTCCCCGAGCAGCGAGCTGCGCTCATAGCTGTCCGGACTCGTGTCCGGGTGACCGAGGTAACGCTCGGTATAGCAGGTGTCATACAGCAGCCAGTCGGTAGGCGGTGCGCCGGCGATGGCCGCGTGGAAGACATCGGGTCGGCGCAGCACGGCGAGCGCGGCCAGATAGCCGCCGAATGACCAGCCCCGGATGGCCACGCGTGTCAGGTCCAGGTCGGCGCACTGCTCGGCGGCGGAGTGGAGCGCCTCGACCTGGTCGGCGAGCGCCGGGCCGGCCAGGTCGCCCGCGACGGCTCGGTCGGACGCCGGGCCGCGGCCAGCCATGCCCCGACCGTCGGCGATGACGACGGCAAACCCCTGCTCGGCGAGCCACTGCGGGGTGAGGTAGCTCGCCGCGGCGGTCGTGACGCGCTTGCCGTGCGGGCCGCCGTAGGGGTCGCAGAGCACCGGCAGCCGCCCGGATCCTGGTTCGTACCAGGACGGCAGCACGATCGCGGTGCGAACCCGGCCGGGCCCGTCCGACCAGGTCAGCCGTGGTCGAGGCGCGGGCAGGTCCGGCGTTTCCGCGAGCGAACCGATCCGGGCGACCTCCGCGCCGTCGCGCCGGATAGTGACGGTGACATCAGAGTTCACGAGGGTCCGGCTCGTGAGCACGAGGGTGCCGCCGCCCAGGGTGCCGCCGTGTGTCCCCTCGGCGGGGCTGACCTGCTGCACGCCTTCGGGGCCCGCGGTCCACACCGAGACCGACGCGGGATCGCCGGCCGTTGCGGTGAACAGGACAGTGTCGCCGTCCACAGCCAGGACCTCGCCCAGCGTGAGGGACACGGGCGTGATCAGCGCCGCGACGCGGGCCGCGTGTTCCGCCAGGGTGCCGACAACGAGCCGCTTCGCTCCATCGGCGTCGGCCGTCCAGGCCAGCCTGCCGTCGGCGGTGCACCTCGGCACCCCACGCACGATGTCGACCCAGTGCGGGTCGGTGTCGGCCCGGATCAGGCTGGTCGCCCCGGATGCCACATCGACTCCGAGCACGCGCATGTCCTTCTGATCGCGGCTGAGGACCACGACGAGCGGTTGCCCGGAACCAGCCCGTTCCCAGCTGGCGGTCACGAAGTAAGGGAGTGCCTCCCGGTCCCAGATCACCTCGGTGAGCGTGCCGTCCAGGGCAGCGACGTAGAGCGTCACGACGGCGTTGTCAGTTCCGGCCGCCGGATAGCGGACGGCACGCGGCGGGCTGGCCGGGCTCATAGGGTCCGCGATGTACCAGACGTGAACTGGGCTTTCGTCGGTTCGCTGGGTCAGGATGGCCGAGCCGTCCGGCGCCCACCAGTAGCCCCTGGTGCGCTCCATTTCCTCAGCGGCGATGAACTCGGCCAGGCCGAAGCTGATGCCGTCGGCGCCGCGCGGGTCCGCCAGGGCCCGGTCTTCGCCGCTCCGGAGGTCGTACACCCGCAGTGCCCCGGCACTGACGTAGGCAATCAGCCGCCCGGTCGGGTCTGGCCGCGGGTCGGCCGCGGGCGTGGCCGTCGCCAGTGCGCGTGCTTGCGCCGCGCCGTCCTCTCTGCGGAGGTCCGCCGCGTAGACCGACCCGCTCAGCGTGAAGGTGGCGATCGTGCAGTCGCGGTCGGCGGCGAACGAGACGATGCCGCTGGCCTGCTCCCTGACCCGCTCCCGGCGCGCCTGCTCGACCGCGTCGTCGGGCTGGGCCGCTCCGTCGAGGTGCTTTGGGTCGGCGACGAGCCGCTCCCGGCCGGTCGCGACATCCAGCGCCCATAGGCAGGTAACCGGGTCGGTGCCGCCCTGCGACCGCAGGAACAGCACGGTCTGGCCGTCGGATGTGATGTGGAACGACCGGGGCGCTCCGAGGGTGAAGTTCTTGGTGCGAGCGGCCTGCCGCGGGAACGAGTCGGTCACCCACCTGATCCTGCCGGTAGGCTCCCGTGGGTGACCAGCAGGGGCGCGCGAAGCGTGCTGTTCGTGCACGCACATCCGGATGACGAGTCGCTCGAGACCGGCGCCACGATGGCGAAATACGCCGCGCAGGGAACGCAGGTCACGCTCGTGACCTGCACGCTGGGGGAGATGGGCGAGGTCATCCCGGCCGACCTGGCGCACCTGGCCGCCGATGCTGACGGCGGGCTCGGCGAGCACCGGATCGGTGAGCTGGCCGCGGCGTGCGCGGCACTGGGCGTGACCGACCACCGCTTCCTGGGCGGGCCAGGCCGGTGGCGTGACTCGGGCATGATGGGGACACCGGCGAACGACGAGCCTGGTTGTTTCTGGCGGGCCGACGTCGACGAGGCGGCTCGTGAACTGCTCGCGATCATGACCGAGGTGCGGCCGCAGGTGCTGGTCACCTACGACGCCCGCGGCTTCTACGGGCATCCCGACCACATCCAGGCGCACCGGGTGTCGTGGCGGGCGTTCGAGCTGGCCAGCGGCCTGGTCAGCAAGTTCTATGCCACCGCGATCCCGAAGTCGGTGCTCGCCGAGGCGATGGCGCTGCTAGCGGGTGGCGGCGGTCAGGTCGGCGGCGTCGACTTCAGCCGGGTCCAGTCGCTGGACGAGGTGCCGTTCGGCACCGACGACGACGAGGTCACTACGCAGATCGACGCAACGGACTACCTCGATGCCAAGATCGCCGCTATGCGGGCGCACGCCACCCAGATCGCGGTGGACAGCCCGTTCTTCGCGCTTTCTGACATGGTCGGGCGGAAGGCGCTCGGGGTCGAGTACTTTACCCTTCTCGCCGGCCCGGATGGGACCGGTGACGGTGCGGATTTGCGGGCCGGCGGCCGGGAGACCGACCTGTTCGCCGGACTCGGCTAGCGTGGCCGGCAGCGGGCCGCCGAGCGGCGAGAACCATCTGGCCGTCACCGCTGGCGGGTACATCGCGTTGTTCGTGCTCGGCATGGTGCAGGCGCTGCTCGGCACCTTCTTTTACAGCAGCGGGCCGGGTGTGCTCGTGGCCGTCCTGTTCGCTGCCGCGATCCTCGCCACCTGCGCGCTCGGGGCCTGGGGCATGCGCACGGCCCTCGGGGGAGTGCTGCCCGCGGTCGGCTGGTTCTTGCTGGCCCTGCTGCTGTCCTCCACCAACTCGGCCGGCGGCAGCGTGATCGTGACGGATACGGCCGCCGGGAAGGTGTTCCTGTTCGGCGGATCGGTGTGCGCCGCCGCGGGCGCCGTCTACGGATTTGTGCGGTGGTCGCGAGCCAGCCGTGAGCACCGGGCGCGCGGCGGCTAAGGCGCCATTGCGCGCCTAAGGCGCGGCTAAGGCGCAGCGAGCAACAGCTAAGGCGGCCGGCAGCCGGAAATAGGGATTGCTGCCGATCCGGAAGCGGGGTCCTTACCGCGAATCTCGATAGTGCGGACACCAGAGCGGGTCCGCACGCGAGGAGGATCACATGAACCCCTACGTCACCCCGATGGTCGCCCAGACAGTAATCGCTGACAGGCTCGCGGCTGCGGAGGCGTACCGGCGGGCCAAGGCTGCTCGCGACGGTCGCGTCGGTCGCACGTCGCGGAAGCTGCGGCCGAGTCTGCCGCAGTCCGGTCGCTGGCACCGCCGGGTCGAGCTGACCTGGCCGGACGGCGTCCGCAGCGTCGTCGAAGTGCCACGGCAGCCGCAGCGGGACGGCGAAGCGGCCCGCGGACTGGCTGGCAACCGAAGGTAGCGGGCGGTGTCGCCCAACTCGATCGCGGGGGCGCCGACGGGGACGGGGCTGGCCGACTGTGCTGGCATGCTGGAAGGCGTGTCCGTCAGCTGGGTCAGCCCCGTCTTCGTCGGCCGCATCGAGCAGCTAGACCAGCTGGAGGATGCGCTCGCCGCTGTGAGCCGCGGCGAGCCGGCCGCCGTGTTGCTCGGCGGCGAGACGGGGGTCGGCAAGACCCGGCTCGTCACCGAGTTCGCGGGCCGCGTGGCAGCGGATCAGGGTCGCGCGCTGATCGGTGGCTGTCTGGAGCTTGGGGCGGCCGGGCTGCCGTTCGCCCCGTTTACGGCAGTGCTGAGGCAGCTCGTCCGTGACCTTGGTGCAGAGCGCGTGCGCGACATGCTCGCCGGGCCGGCGCCTATGGAGCTGGGCAGGCTGCTGCCCGAGCTGGGTACGGCGGCTGACCAGCAAGACGAGGCTTACCAGGGGGAAGCACGCACCAGGTTGTTCGAGCAACTGCTGGGCCTGCTCGGACAGCTCGCCCGGACCGCACCGCTCGCCCTCATCATCGAGGACGCACACTGGGCGGACGCATCCAGCCGCGAGCTGCTCACGTTCCTCATCGCCAACCTGCCCGTTGCCCCGCTGCTGATCGTCGTTACTTTCCGCTCGGACGAGCTCACGCGCACGCACCCGCTGCGCCCGCTGCTTGCTGAGCTGGGCCGGATCAGCTGGGTCGAGCGCACTGAGCTCCCCAGGCTGACGCGGGCGGAGGCTGCCGCTCAGATGGCGGCGATTCTGGCGCACGAGCCGACGCCCGAGCAGGCTGACGCCGTGTTCTCGCGCAGCGAGGGTAATCCGCTGTTCGTCGAGCACCTGCTCGGGTCTGAGTCGGCGTTGCCCGTGTCGCTGCGTGACCTCGTGCTCGCGGCTGCGCAGCGACTGCCCGAGGAGACCAGGGAACTGCTGCGGGTGGCATCCGCAGCAGGAACGCGGCTCGGGCACACGCTGCTGGCTGAGGTGAGCGGGCTGGCCGAGGAGGACCTATCGCGCGCGCTGCGACCGGCCGTCTC
>Ga0126371_10005104_pt1 | contig 11640 bp, 12 predicted proteins | sample PanSoiMetaPlot_4_FD_110145 | JGI IMG/M metagenome (GOLD analysis project Ga0126371, IMG submission 110145) | Tropical forest soil microbial communities from Panama - MetaG Plot_4 | ecosystem: Environmental > Terrestrial > Soil > Tropical forest > Bulk soil | place: Panama | collected 2016-02-17
CGCTGGCGGTGCACTGGGCGCATCAGGCCGCACCGTGCTTCCCCGACGGCCAGCTCTACGTCGACCTCAGGGGATTCGACCCGTCCGGGGCGCCGGTCGCCGCTGCCGACGCCATCAGGGGATTCCTTACGGCGCTCTCAGTGCCAGCCGAGATGATCCCGAGGGCCGCCGACGCTCAGGTCGGCCTTTACCGGAGTCTGCTGGCCGACAAGCGAATGCTCGTCGTGCTCGACAATGCACGCGATCCCGCACAGGTACGGCCGCTGCTGCCAGGATCAGCTGGCTGCATGGCAGTGGTGACCAGCCGTTCCTGGCTGGCGGGGCTGGTCGCTGCCGAAGGCGCCTGCCACCTCGGCCTCGGCGTGCTCGACGACGCTGAGGCTGCTGAACTGCTGACCGCACGTCTGGGCAACGGGCGGGCGACGGCTGAACCAGAGGCACTCGCCGACTTGGTAGCGCTGTGCGCCGGGCTTCCGGTCGCACTAGTGATCGTCGCGGCCCGGGCGATCGCCCAGCAGCACCTGCCTCTGCGCGCCCTCGCCGCCGAGCTGCGCGCCGCGAAGAACCGCCTGGACGCGCTGACTACCGGAGACTCTGCCACTGATGTTCGGTCTGTGTTCTCCTGGTCCTATCTCAGTCTGTCTGGTCCGGCCGCTCGGCTCTTCCGGCTGGCTGGCCTGCATCCAGGCCCCAGCCTTTCGTCGGAGGCCGCGGCCAGCCTGGCCGGGATGCCGCTCGCCGCGGCCCGCCGATGGCTGCGTGAGCTTGTCAGCGCCGGCTTGATCGAGGAGCGCGCCCCAGGCCGGTTCGCTTTCCATGATCTGCTCCGCGAGTACGCGGCGGAGCGCGCCAATTCCTCAGGCACCCAAGCCAGCAGGCGAGCGGCAATACAGCGGCTGCTCGACCATTATCTGCACACCGCTCTCGCTGCCGGGACGCTGATTAAGCTGCTGCCGTTCCGGATTGCCCCGGCCATCACGATCGCAGGGGTGACGCTCGAACGCTTCGCCGACCGTCCGGCAGCCGCCAACTGGTTCGAGACCGAGCACCAGGCGCTGAAGGGGGCGATCGCGCTGGCCGCTGAACTCGGCTTCGATCTTCATGCATGCCATCTCGCGGTCACGCTGACGGGCGTGCTTGACCAGTCCGCCCGCTGGGCAGACCTCGCCGCGTACGGCGGAATCGCGCTGGCGGCCGCGCAACGTGCCGACGATCGGGAAGCGCAGGCCCACGCCGAGCGCGGTCTGGCCGGAGCCTTCGCCAGGCTAGGACGATACGACGACTCCTACGTTCACTTGCAAAATTGCCTGGATCAGTTCACCGAGCTGAAGAATGTCGATGGCCAGGCTCACGCCCACCTGAACCTCGCTTGCCTGCTGCACGACATGGACGACGACCAAGGAGCACTCAGCCACGCTCACCGGGCGTGCGAACTGTTCGAGCTACTTGACGGCCAGCATGCGGGCCTCGCGGGCGCGCTCAATACGGCGGGCTGGCTCGAAGCCAGCCGAGGGAACACCAGTCGCGGCCTCGCCTACTGCCAGCGGGCCCTGACTCTGGCTCTGGCTGTCGACAACCGGCCGCTCGCCGCCCTGATCTGGGACAGCCTCGGCTACGTACGACGCGTACTCGGCGAGTACGAGGAGGCGATCAGCTGCTATCAGCAGGCGGCCGCGATGCTCGCGGAACTGGGCGCGGAATTTCATCGCGCTCAGGTACTGATCGGTCTCGGCGACACCCACGAGACCTCCGGTGACTCGCATGCAGCTCGCGAGCTGTGGCAGGAGGCGCTGGAGGTCTTCGAGCAGACGCACCACCCGGAGACCGAGCGCTTGCGTGCCAAGATCTACGGCGGCCGCCGTTAGCTACGTAATCGTCACGACGACGTTGCCCTGCTTATGGCCAGCATCGACGTGCCGGTGCGCGTCTGTGATCCGGTCTAGCGGGTAGGTCGCGTCGATGACGGGGATGACCGCGGAGGCTTCGATGAGTTCCGCGGTGTACAGCAAGTCGGCCCGCTTGACCGCGGCGTCCCGCAGGCCGGTGAACGCGACGGTCGCCTTCTTGCGACCGAACCTGGCTGTCCACGGCATCTGGAGGGCGATCGCTAGTGACGGCGCCGTCGTGAGGTAGATCCCGGCGTCGCTCAGCGCGGCCCGGCAGTGCGCGAACGAGGTCTTCCCGGCCACGTCGAAGATCACATCGTAGGTCTGCCCTGACCTGGCGAAGTCGGCGTCGGTGTAGTCGACCACAGCGTCGGCGCCGAGCTTGCGCACCAGGTCGGCGCCCCGGCTGCCGCAGACACCGGTGACCTTCGCGCCGAAATGCCTGGCGAGTTGCACGGCCGCCGTTCCGACCGCGCCGGACGCGCCGTTGATCGCGATCGTCTGGCCCTTGGTGAGCCGAGCCTTGTCACGCAGGAAGCACAGCGCGGTCGCGTCGACAAGCGCGGCGGCCTCGGCATAGGACACGTTGGCCGGCATGGCCGCTATCGCGGCCTGCTCGGACAGGCAGACGTACTCGGCGTGGGCACCGAAGCGCGGCGCGATAGTGCCGAAGACCGAGTCGCCGACGGCGAACCTCGTGACGGCGGGTCCGACGGCCGCAACCGTGCCAGCGAAATCACAGCCGAGCACCGCGAACCTGGGCTTGCGAAGTCCGAAGTGGATCCTGGCGTACGCAGGCCAGCCGCGGCGGGCGAGGCTGTCGACGACGCCGACTGTCGAGGCGCGGACCCGGACGAGCACCTCGTCGTCCTGCGGGACCGGGGTGGCCACCTCGGCTATCGCGATGACGTCGGGTGACCCGAACGTGGCTTGCACAGCGGCCTTCATGACGACTCCTCTTCGCCGTCCGGGTACTGGAACACCTCGTCGAGCGGCACCTTGAACACCCTTGCGATCTGGAACGCCATCTCAAGCGACGGCGAGTAGCGACCCTGCTCGATGGCGATCACGGTCTGCCTCGTCACCCCGATCTGGTCGGCGAGCTGGGCCTGCGTGAGCTCGCCGTGCGCGAAGCGCAGCGCCCGGATCGAGTTCGTGATCTTGGTTGGCTTGGTCATGGCTGGCTGCCGGCCCGCTAAAGACCGCGCCGGTAGGCGACCAGCTTCACGGCGGAGCCGACCACCGCCCACAGCACGAACCCCAGGTAGATGACGTTGGCGATCCAGAAGTAGTCGAGCTTGGCCATCGCCATGATCAGCGCGGCTCCGGCGCCGGCGACGATGAACCAGCGGCTGACGTACTCACCGAACCGGTAGATCTCCTTGTCCCTGACGTCGCGCTTGCGGCTGTCGCTCGGGCTAGCCGTTTCGAGCAGCGTCCTGACCACGGTCGAAGCGATCCCGGACGCGACGCTCGTCCACAACAGAACGGCGACGTATGAGACCTCAGCGACCGGCGCGTGCAGCGCCCTGTCCCCCACAATCACTAGGTAGACCAGGTACGCGCCCGCGCTGGCCACGAGGTAGGCCCATGTGCCCTTCTCGTCGTACGACATCGCCACTCCCATGTAAAGAATCTTTGACACCATCAATGTAAAGCAGACCGGACTTGATGTCAAAGATTCTTTACTCCGCGGACCCGCGTCGGACGCCTCAGGCGACCGAGACAGTCATCTTGCCGCCGGCCAGGCCCGACTCCATCACCTTGTGCGCTTCGACGATGTCCTCGAACTCGAAGACCCTCGCGGGCTTGGCCTGGTAGACGCCGGCTTCGGCCTTGCCGATCATCTCAGCGAGCGGGATTTCGGTAAGCGGGAACTCGCTGCTGCCGAGCACGAACGCGCTTCCGTAGAAGCTGAACTGCACCCCGCTCGGCATGTCGGCGATCGGGTTGAAGTCAGCGACCGGCTCGAGCCCACCGAGAAAACCGAGCTGGCACACCCGGCCGCGCGGCCGGACGACCCGCAGCGAGTCGCGCAACACGCTGTTCCCGACAAGGTCGAAGACGCAGTCGACCGGGCCGGGCTGCTGGTCAGCCAGCCGCCCGTCGTCGATGAGCACGCGCTTGGCGCCGATCTGCTCGAGCATGCTCACGCGGGACGGGTTGCGGGTGGTCGCGATGACCGTGGCTCCCCCGCCGGCAGCCACGTTCACCGCTGCCTGGCCAAGCGCCGACGTCGCGCCACGGATCAGAACGGCCTGACCCGGCCGCACTTCAAGGTTCTGGTACAGCCCGGCCCACGCCGTCGCGTACACCTCGGGCAGGGCGACGAGGTCAGTCCACGGCAGCGACGTTCTGACCTGGACCACGTTGGTGGCCGGCACGGTGACAAGCTCGGCGTAGCTGCCGTTGCGAGTCCTGCCCATGCCGCCGAGGATGGCTACGACCGTCGTTCCTTTAGCCAGCTTGCCGCTCGGGTCGGCTGCGACGGTTCCCGCGCACTCGATGCCGGTGACCTTGGCCACCTCGCCAAAGTTCCCGCTGCGCATGTACGCCTCGGCGTGGTTCAGCCCGAACGCCTTGACCGCGATCAGCACCTCGTCAGCCGCCGGAACTGGATCGGGCAGGTCGGTGACCGTGAGCACCTCGGGTCCGCCGAAGGTGCTGATGGTGATTGCTTTCATCGCCTGAATCTCTTTCTTGAGTGATCGTTCATCTATTTGGGCGCAGAAAAGACCGCCTGGCGGCGGCCGATGCTCGTTACTTCAATGCAGCGAACGCGTTGTCAACGATGATCCGCAGCACCTCCTCGTCAGGGTTGGCTTTGCCAATCACCATCAGGCCCGAGGCCGTGGCGATCAGGCCCTTGGCGAGGGCGGTCACGTTGGCCGATGCCTGCAGCTCACCAAGGTCGATGGCCGTGCGCAGCGCGTCGGTGAAGCAGCGCTCGAGTCGGGCCATGTGCCCGCGCACGACGGCGGCCACCTCGGGATCGACCGCCGCGTTTTCGATCGCGCTGTTGATGAGCAGACAGCCCTGGCGTCCCTCGGGACTCAGCAGGTCGCGAACAAGCCCGTCGAAGTAGGCCCTGATCTGGGCCACGGACGCGCCAGGTTCCTCCAGGTCACCAAGCTTTTGCGGCACGACAAGCCTGGAGTACCGGTCGAGCGAGCCCATCAGCAGCGCGTGCTTGCCTCCGGGGAAGGCCGAATAGATGCTGCCGGGTTTCACGCCGGTCGCGCGAACCAGGTCATCAACGGACGTGGCGCGGTAGCCGCGCTCCCAGAACTGACGCATGGCCGAGTCAAGTACGTCGTCGGGTTCGAACTCCCGCTGCCTGGCCATGACAGCCACAATACACGAACGGTCGTTCAAGAACAAACCTGATCCCGGAGCGCAGCTAGTCGCGCGCCACGACCAGCTTGATCGCCGGGTCGAGGAAGCGGTCGGGCGCGTCGTCCCAGCCGATGACCGCCGAGGTGACCAGGTCGGGCTTGAACTGCCCTGAGCCGATCAGCGCGACGACTTCGGGCAGCAATGCCGCCGAGTTCGCCCGCCCGATGTGGAACTTGATTCCCCAGGTGTAGAGCTTGCCCATGGCGAGCGGTATCTGCGGCGGCGAGCCGTAGTACGACACGCTCTGCAGCACGCCGTCAGGTTCGGTCGACGCGACCGCGTGCTGCAGAACGGCCGGGCGCTGCCCGCAGTCCACCACGATGGGCCAGCGGCCAAGGCGACGCTCGAATGTGCTGAGCACGCCGGCCGCGCCGACCGACTCGGCGGCTGCCAGCACGTCGGCCGAGTCACACTCGAAGGTGACCGAGCCAGCGCCGAGCGCGACGGCCGCCTGGGCGGCGTAAATGGCGATGCTCGGCGAGCCGTGGCAGATCACGAGCACCTCGGCGCCTGGCCGCTCGGCCAGGTGCGGCGCCACGGCGCGATAGCCGTCGCTCACGTTGTCGGCGACGCTGGCCAGCCTGACCGGGTCCGCCCCGTCAGGAACCGGCGTGAGCATCGCGTCCGCGTGCGGGACATGCACCAGGTCGGACAGCATTCCGCCGTACTCGACACCGGACAGAGGCTGCATGCCGTAGTCGGATAGGACCGGGTATTCAGCGCAGTTGGCCGTGCGCCCGCCGCGGCAAGGCAGGCACCGGCCGCAGCAGACCTGGAATGAGCAGAACACAAGCTGCCCAGCGGTCACCGCCGACACGTCGGCCCCGGTCCGCACGACCTCGGCGACCGCCTCGTGGCCGACGGCGAAGCCTTCGGGTGATGGCGGCCCGGCGCTTACCAGCAGCGGGTCGATCTCGCACCGCGCCACCGCTACCGGCCTGATCAAGGCGGCGCCAGCGCCGCCAAGCTCGGGGCCAGGGACGTCGCGCCATTCGAGCAGGCCGGGTGCGGTGCAGGTGAGCTGGCGCATCGGTCAGATCTGCCTTTCTCCGATCAGCTGGGCGGCCGTAGGCCGTCGAGCACGGCGGTGATCGCAAGGTCCCAGCGGCGGTCCATGGAGACCTGCGTGCTGCCGAGCCAGCCTGCCTTCTCCTGCCCGGCCAGCCCTTGGGCCATGGCCACGATCACGTGGGCGATGTCGGTCTCGTCGCCGCTGATGACCCCTGCGGTCACGCAGCGGCGCACGGTGCCCACGATGAACTGCCTGACCTCGTCCCCGGCCCGCCGCTCGGCCGGCCCGGGGTCGAAGTCGGCGAACGGCCGGGAGAACATCAGGTCGGCCAGCACCGGATTGTCCCTGACGAACAGCCGGAACGACTGGATCACGCTTATCAGGTCGGCCCGCGGGTCCTGCGTCGGTGTGAGCTCGTTCAACTGCCGCCCAAGCGCACGGAAGCCCTCGAAGAACATCTCCGCGACCAGCCCGGCCTTGTCGCCGAACAGCTCGTACACCGCTGGCGTTGACGTATTGGCCTGCTGGGCCACCCGTCGCGTCGTGAACTCCGCGACACCGTCGCTGGCGAGCATTCGTACGGCGGCGGCGAGCACTCGCTCGCGCATCTCCGGCGTTCTCTGCTTGGGTCTCGGCATCGCGGGAGCCTACCTGAGGCAGGCCAGGCCCGCTATCCGGCGAGGGTGGCGGCATAGTCGGCGGAGTCAAGCCCGATCGCCTCGTGCACCGCATGGAGCGTCGCCTTCCTGGCTCGCAGCTTGGTCGCGCTGTGGGCGGCCAAGTCGAGCTGCGCCAGTTGACTGGCCGCCGAGCGGACCGCCTGGTCAAGTTCGGCGGCGTCGACCACCTGGTCAAGAAAGCCGGCCTCGACGGCCTGGGCCGGCGCGTAGACCTCGGCGGTGATCGTCGCCCGGTTAAAGTGCGCGGGCGATAGCCGCTGGCGGCAGATCTCGACCGCCGCCCGCGGCAGCGTCAAGCCGATCGCGACCTCGTTGGCGGTGATCTTGTAGGGTCCGGCTGCCCCGACTCGGAAGTCGCCAGAGAGCACGAGGAACGCCCCCATCGCGATCGCGTGGCCCGAGCACGCGATCACGACAGGAGCAGGGAACGACAGCAGGCGCTCGGCTAGATCAAAGCCCGCCCGCAGCATCGACCCAGCCGCATCGCCGCCCTCACGCAGCACCGGCAGGTCGAACCCGGCTGAGAACACGCCCGGCCGCCCGCCGAGCACAATCACATCCGCGTCCGCCTGCGCCCGGTCGAGCGCGGCGTTGATGTCGCCGAGCATCGCCGACGACAGCGCGTTGACCTTGCCGTCGTCCATGGTGATCGTCGCAATCGCCCCGTCAACCGCGTACCGCACTCGCTGTCCCATAGCCAGAACATATCATGACAACGTTACGAAACAACGTCACGAAATGGTGAAGGCGAGTCGTCGACCGGGAAGGCCGGGCCGACGGCGCTAGGCGATCGCCGGTTTGCTCCAGCCCCGTCGTCGGCGGTGGCTCACGCGCGTCGCTGGGGGCGCCGCTCGCCTGTGGCGCGATGGGTGCGGGGATTCATCGCGTTTGCGCCGCCAGCAGCCGCGATGGATCCCGGATTTCACACCCGGTTTACCTGATGAAAGCCCGAATCCATCGGCTCGGCGGAGCAGCGGGGGCGCGATGAAAGCCCGAATCCATCGGCTGGGCGGAGCCGGGTGGTGCGATGAAAGCCCGAATCCATCGGCTGGGCGGAGCCGGGTGGTGCGATGAATGCCCGGATTCATCGCGCAGGCGGGCCGTGTCGCACGAGGGAGCGCTTGCGTCCAGCCTGCCCGTCAGTCCTGGCAGAGGCAGAACGGGTGCCCGGCTGGGTCGAGGAACACACGGAAGTCTGTACCTGGCTGATGCGCGGACTTGGCCGCGCCGAGTTTGAGCACCGCCGCCTCGGCGGCGTCAAGATCTTCGACGACGACGTCGAAGTGCATCTGCTGCGGCGCCCCCTGAGTCGGCCAGCTCGGCGGGGTATAGGCCTCCACCTGCTGGAAGGAGATGCACTGGCCGTCCTCCGCGCGCAGGTCGGCCCAGCCAGGAGAGACTTCGACCTTCCAATCCAGCATGGCGCCATAGAAAGCGGCGAGCGCCTCGGGATCGGGACAGTCGATGACAACGCCTGCGAAGCGTGCGATGGCCATGTCAGGCACAGTACGCGCTGGGCGCGCTCAGGTCCCGCTGGTGAACGTGTCGATGTTCTCGATCAGCCAGCGGCCGTCGCGGCGCACGGCGGTGACCGCGAACATCGCGCCGCCGTAGCTGGTCTGGCTGGTGCCCGCCCGGGAGTCTTGCGAGTTGGCGAACACAAGTAGCCGTGCACGCCCGCCGCTGAGCAACTCAACGCCGACGTTGGTCACCTTGGTCGTGACCACCAGTTTCTCCTTCGGCGCCTGCCGCTCGACCAGCGCGAACAACTGGTCGTACTGCCGAATCGCTGCACCGGTCAGCAGCCCTTGCGCGGCCGCCCTGGTCTTCGCCACGTCCGCATAGCTGTAGGAGAAGATCTGCTCGACGGCGCCGGTGACCGCCCGTTCAACCGCGGTCGTAGCCGGACGGTCGACAAGCGCACCGTTCGCGCTGGCGGCGGCCGTACGCAACGAGTGCGCCGCCACGGTTGCCCAGATGCCGAAGCCGCCGAGAAGAACGGTCGCTGCTCCAAGCACCACGAGCAGCAGCCGCGGCCTCCGCCGGGCGTCTCGCCCCCGGCCTGAGCAGCGACCTCTGTGCCGACCCTGGGGGACGACCCCCCGGAACCCCCCGCGGCGATCACGACCGCACCGCTTGGACTGGCACCTGGCTGAGCGCGCTGAGCTTCCAGCCGGAGGAGGTCTTGGTGAGCTGGCCCTCGAGCCGGCTCTGCTTGGTGTTGGGCGCGCCGCTGGCTGGCGTGACGGTGATCTGGATGGCCACGATGATCGTCGCTGCCCGCGAGCTCAAGCTGGTCAGCGCCGCCTCGAGCACCCGCGCGGTGGTGATGGTCCTGGCCTGCCGGATCTGCAGGGCGAAGCTGGCCTGGCCGGCCACGACCTGGGCGCGCAGCGGCCCGGTCGACGACTGCTCCCATAGCCGCAAGCCCGCATCGACAGCGCGATAGTCAAGCGTGTTGAAGTTCAGCACGGCCTGCTCACCCGCCCGCAGCGCCTGGTCCCGGCTCTGCGCGTCAGCGGAGGCGCGGGGCGCGCTGACCCACGACCAGCCAGCGACCCCGGCGAACACCAGGGCGGCAAGCACCAGCGCAGCCGCGGTGCCGAGTACCGGGTCGATCCGCCTCATGGCGACACCCCGAGCAGCGAGGCCAGCCCCGGCAGGGCGGCCGGCGGCACACCACCACCGGACGGCGCGTGTGCCGAGCCGCGCACGTCGACCCCGCTGCTCGCGGGCAGCGTGCAGCCCGCCGCCGTATTGAGCGGCGCGGGCGAGGTGTCGAGGCCGTTGCGGTACGTGGTGCCAGCGTAGGTGCATGGCAGCGGGTTGAAGAACGTCAGAGCCAGCCCGAACTGCGAGCCCTTGTCGTTGATCACTGTCGAGCCGATCGCGATATCCGCTGGCAGCGCGGACAGCAGCTCCTCGAGCGCCTTGCCCCTGGTGAGCGTCACCTCGGACGTCGTCAGCAAATTGGCGATCAGCGCGCCGAGGCTCGGGTTGGTCTCGGTGAGCAGGTCGGCCACCTGCGCGGCGGCCTGCGGCCCGGCGATCAGCAGCTCGCGCAGGCTGGCGTTGGAATCAGCGAGCTCCCTCGCGAGCGCTCGTGCGTTGTTGCCGAAAGATTGCAGGGCGCCGGTCTCGGCGATCTGGGTGGCGAGCACCTCGGTGGCATCCCTGACGAGCTTGTTGATGCGCGGCGCGGTCGCGAGCGCGTCGCGCGCCAGCGCATGCTGGCCGTCGATCAGCGCGCCGAGGTTGGTGCCCTGGCCGCCGAACCCGGTGGCGAGTTCGTCGGTGAGCTGACGGAGCTGCTTGAGCGGCAGCGATGTGGCGAGCGAGTTGACGCTGATCAGCAGGCTGGTGACGGGGAGCGGAAGCTGGGCGCGGCGTATCACGCTGCCGCTGGTCAGGTAGGGGCCGGCCGCTGTGACCGGGCGCAGGTCCACGTACTGCTCGCCGACCGCCGACAGGTCGGCGACCGCCGCGGTGATGTCGGCAGGGATCGGCGGGGCCGAGTCGCTGATGTCCAGGTCAGCCTCGATGCCCGTGTCGGTGAGCCGCATCGCACCGACCCGGCCGACCGAGACACCCCGGTAGGTCACGTCGGCGCCGTTGTAGAGGCCGCCCGAGTTGGCCATGTCGAGCTTGACCACGTAGTAACCGCGCAGGCCTAGGTAGCGGCCGAGGTTCGCGTAATGGAACCAGACGTAGCCGATGATCAGCACGCCGATCACCGCGAACGCGATCAGCCGCACCCGAGTTGCCCTGGTCAGCATCAGTGCTTGCGTTTCTTCGGTGGGATGATCGGCGGGATGATCGTGGTGCCCTTGGCCGCCCGCAGCGACAAGAACACGTTCAGGTAGTCGCCCTTCACGTCGTTAAGCACCTGATCGGTGAACGGATAGGTGAGCAGGACCTGCAGCGCGTTAGGCAGGTTCTGCCCGGCGTCGGCCAGCTCGCGAAGCGTCGGCGCCAGCTCGGTCAAGTCCGCGACCAGGCTGGCCTGGCTGGCGTTGATCGTCGTTACCGCGACCCCGGTGAGCTTATGTAGCGCGACGAGCATGCCGACGAACGCGAAACGCTGGCTGGCCAGCACCCTGATGCCCGGGGTGAGGTTATCGAGCACATGCCCGATCTGGCGGTCTCGGGCGGCGAGGGTGGCCGACAGCGCCTTCAGCCCGTCGAGAGCCGTCTCGATGGCCTTCTTGTGCTCGTCCAGATTGGCAAGCAGCGCGTGCAGGTTGACGAGCAGCGACCTGATCTGCGGCTCGTTGCCCGACAGCGCGGCGTCGAGTTGCGTGGTGATCGTGTGAATCTGGCTGATGCCGCCGCCGTTGAGCAGCAGCGAGAGCGCGCCGAGCACCTGCTCGACGGTCGCGTTGCTGGTTGTGCGGGTCACGGGGATCACCGCGCCGTCAGCCAGCCGGCCGGCCGGCGCGATGCCTGGCGGCGCGGACAGCGCGATGAACTGCTCGCCGAGCAGGCTGGATTGGCTGATCTCGGCTATCGCGTTGGCTGGCAGGTGCACGCTGCCGTTCACCAGCATGGTGACGTTCGCCGTCCAGCTTCGCGGCGGCAGGAAGATCCGCGTCACCCGGCCGACCGCCACGTCGTTGACCATCACGGCTGACTGCGGCACCAAGTCGCCGGCGTCGGCGAACTGCGC
>Ga0126371_10005105_pt1 | contig 11639 bp, 10 predicted proteins | sample PanSoiMetaPlot_4_FD_110145 | JGI IMG/M metagenome (GOLD analysis project Ga0126371, IMG submission 110145) | Tropical forest soil microbial communities from Panama - MetaG Plot_4 | ecosystem: Environmental > Terrestrial > Soil > Tropical forest > Bulk soil | place: Panama | collected 2016-02-17
AGCGGCACAGGCAAAGCCACGTTGCAGAAGGAAGAACTCATCGCGCCGTGTAGTGTATCAGCAGGGCCGAAGTGCGATACTCATTCGCATGTTCTCACCGTGCCGAGCTGTCTTTCGATCAAGCCAGGATTCCTCGCTGCGCTCGGAATGAAACGTGCCTCGTTATACGTTTCGAAGTGAGATGCAAATGACTTGATCGAACGGCAAGTGGGCTTTCACCTGCTAATCAGAAAAATCCCTCCAAAGATGGTGGCGATTCCCGCCCATTGCCAGCGGGAAATGTGCTCTCGCAGAAAAATGGCGGCGAGCCCCACGGTGACGGCTCCATAGAGCGAGCCAAGGACGCTGATGATCGCCACTTGTTCCATTTGCATGGCGCGATTGCTCAGTACAAAAGCCAGCGTATCAAATGTGCCCATGCCGAGAGCCATCCAACGCACACTGCCGCGGGGAAGATGCATGGGTTGCGCTGCAGGCAAAATCACCGAGGCCGTCAAGAGGGAGCTTGTCAGGCGAATCATCCATACGGCTTGTACGGCGCCTACGCGCGGAACGATGCGAATTCCAAGGAGCCAAAACAAAAATCCGAATCCGACGGCAGCCACAATCGCCAAGCCAATGCCGCGAGTATTCGCGTTCGCGGGCTGCGCAGAGTTCTCGCCGGGGACGTGTTCTCCGCCCGCGACCACCACCACGCCAAACAAGATAAGCATTACGCCAACACCGCGCGCAGCGGATAGGTGATCTCCAGCGAGCCAGGAAAGCATCAGGGTCAAGGCGGGATAACTCGCCGAGAGCGGAGCGACCACGGCCATCTTGCCGATTTCAAAAGAACGATACAACGAGAGCGTGGCCAAGGCGTTGAGAGTCCCGGCGAGTAATCCCCAGGCCCACGGCTGCCACCCCGAGCCGTCGGCAAGGTGCCCCCAGCCACCGAGCCAGCGCATGAAGATGGTAAGGAGCAGAAAGCCGGTAAACTGCATATAAAACATGGTGCGGAGGGTGCCGATCCGGTGTGTGGAGAAGCGCGCCACGAAGTCAGCGCCGCCCCAGGTCAGTGCGGTTACCAACCCTAGCAGGATGCCCATGATGGCCTAGGCGGGTTTGCCTTTTCTTGCTTGGAGACCGAGGACCGCCATCACTTTTTGGAGATCCTTCCAGACTTCGCCTTTTGCATTGGGGTTGCGCAGGAGGTACGCAGGATGGTAGGTGGCCATCAATTTGCTTCCGCGATAGTCAAGCCATTGGCCGCGGAACTGGGAAATCCCGCGGTTGGTTCTCAAGAGTGTTTTGGCCGCAACGGCGCCAAGGCAAACAATGACTTTGGGCGAGATGACTTCCAGTTGCCGGAACAAGTAAGGCGAGCAGGTGCTGACTTCGTCGTCTTCGGGCGTGCGATTCTCTGGCGGGCGGCATTTCACCACGTTGCAAATGTAAACGTCTTTGCGCTGGAGTCCCATGGCTTCAATCATCTGCGTAAGAAGTTTTCCGGCGCGCCCCACAAACGGAAGTCCTTGTGCATCTTCGTCCGCCCCCGGCCCCTCTCCGACAAAGACAAGTTCGGCTTTGGAATTGCCGTCGCCAAAGACGATGGTGCGCCGGTGCTTATGCAGCTTGCAACGGGTGCACTCGCCCAAATCGTCGCGAACACGCAAGAGCGTGTCGCCCAGGATCTTGTCGGCTGCGTCGAACAGAGAAGGTCCTGGCGCCGCGGGCAAAGGCAGAGGCGGCATTTTTGAAGGAACCGTAGAAACAACCTTTGGCAACCCAGGGCTGCGAGGGCTTTTCGGCAAAGTGGGCTCCTGGTATGCGATTTGCGCCGGGGGCAGTGGATCTTCCACCGATTCAGCTGGCTTTTCTTGTTGGAAGTCTGCTTCCGGGTGGCGATCCCGGTAAAAGAAGCGGATGCCCAGATCCTCGTAGAAGGCCAACCGCTCTGCAACTTTTCTCTGAAGATTTTCTGGGATTTGTCCGGGCATGGAGATCAGACGTTCGAATGCCGGGCGGCTGGAGAGTGAAGCACCACGCGCAAGCGCAGAACCTCGTCGAGGACGCGCTGAGCCACTTCGCTCTTGGGCATTTTGGGAAGAGCGAGATCCCGGCCATCGCGGGAGAAGAGCGTAACTACATTCGTGTCGGAGTCGAAGCCCGCACCTTCGGCGGTGACATCGTTGGCCACGATCAAATCAGCATTCTTGGCAACGAGCTTTTTTCGCGCATTCTCCGCCACGTGATCGGTTTCCGCTGCGAAACCGACGACAATCTTTTGGTCTTTGTGCGTTGCCACTTCGGCGAGAATGTCGGTGGTCGGTTCGAGAGAAATAGCCAGCGGCGCGTTGCCTTTCTTGATTTTCTCCGCGCGAAGCTCAGCCGGCCGGTAGTCCGAGACGGCGGCCGCCAGGACCGCAATCGAAGCCTCGGAAAAACGATCCCCGACAGCCCGACGCATTTCTTCCGCTGTACGCACGTCTACACGTTCCACGCCCGCGGGAGTTTCCAAAATGACGGGTCCGCTGATCAGAATCACTTTTGCCCCGCGCTTCGCTGCCGCTTCGGCAACCGCGTAGCCCATCTTACCGGACGAGCGATTGGTGATGTAGCGAACCGGATCGAGGTCTTCGCAAGTCGGGCCGGCAGAAACGAGCACTGTTTCCCCTTCCAGGTCGCGTTGCGCTTTAGTGACTTCGCGAACGGCGCCAAGAATGTCTTCCACGCCGGCAAGGCGGCCCGGCCCAGTCATGCCACAGGCGAGGTAGCCCTCATGCGGTTCGACGATTTTCACGCCGCGCGCCCGCAGCGTTCCCACATTTTCCCGAGTAGCGGTGTGATTCCACATGTTCACATTCATGGCCGGAGCGATCACCACCGGAGCGGTACAGGCCAGATACAGGGTAGTGAGGAAATCGTCCGCAAGGCCGCGCGCGAATTTCGCAATAATGTCTGCCGTAGCCGGGGCTACCAAAAGAAGGTCGGTGCGCTGCGCCACGGCAATGTGTTCAATGGCGCTTTCAAGATTGGCACCTCCACCGGAAGGGTCGCCGAAAAGGTCGGTAATTACTTTTTGTCCGCTCAGCGCGGCAAAGGTAAGCGGGGTCACGAATTCCCGGGCGGAGCGCGTCATCACTACGGTGACGCCATGGCCCTCTTGTTGCAGACGACGCACAAGTTCGGCGGCCTTGTACACCGCGACCCCGCCGGTGACACCCAGTGTGATTCGCATTTCCGCCTTCCCGCCGGCCGCTACTTCTTTCGCTTGTTGCCGTCCTTGTCCTCGTCGACCGAAGTTGCCTCGGGTACATCAAATTCGAGCAAACCCTGCTCCAGCTCCTCGCAAGCGACTCGCGTAGCTTTCTGCGTCCTGGGGTTTTCAATCAACGGAGGCGCGCCCGCCATAATCTGCCGCGCGCGTCTGGCCGCAAGCACCACGTAGGCAAACTGGCTCTCCGGAGCTTTTGTCTGCACGGTCATCAATTCTTTCCTCCAAACGATGCCAGAAGTTTCTGCACCCGGTCCCGGCGGCGCGTGCTGCTGCAGCGCAAAGCCGTCACAATCGCCTGCGCCTCGCGTCCCGCGCGCTCCACGTCGTCATTTACCACGCAGAAATCATAATACTTGCCAAAAGCGGCGATTTCATCCCGTGCCTTGGCAAGCCGCCGCGCAATCTCTTCATCGGAATCCTGCCCGCGGCTGCGCAACCGGCGCTCCAGCTCTTCTCTCGAAGGCGGTAAGATGAAGATGGCCACCGATTCGGGAAGCTTTTCCTTGACCTGCGCCGCCCCTTGAACATCGATCTCGAGCACGAGGTCCAGGCCCCGCTTGCGCGATTCCTCCAGCCACTTCTTCGGCGTCCCGTAGGAATACTTTCCAAAGACTCGGGCGTATTCGAAGAACTCCCCCCGCGCCACCATTCGGTCGAATTCCACCTCTGAAACAAAATCATAGCATTTCCCACTGGACTCAGTCGCGCGGCGCGGCCTGGTAGTACAGGAGATCGAAGGCATGGTGCCGGGGAGCTCGAGTATCTTTTGCACCAAGGTCGATTTTCCAGAGCCCGAAGGCCCCGAAACAATCAACACCAGCGGCACGTTGCCTGTCTCCGTGCTCATTCGATGTTCTGCACCTGTTCGCGCAGTTTTTCGATCTCCGCCTTGATCTCCAGGGCCAACCCGGTAATCGCCAGGGCCTCGCTTTCCACGCCTGGCGTCTTCGAAAGCATAGTGTTGGCCTCGCGATGCATTTCCTGCAGCAGAAAATCCAGCTTCTTGCCAAGCTCGCCCGCGCCGTCCAGTAACCTTCGGAACTGCTGCAGGTGGCTGCGGAGGCGGTCCAATTCTTCACTGATGTCGCTGCGTTCAGCGAGCAGAGCCGCCTCCTGCGCCAGACGCGCCTGATCGATGGTTGTTCCGCCCAGCAATTCCTTGAGACGCGTTTCGAGACGCCGCGCAAAGGCCGGACGCAGCGAGGCTGCGAGCCCGCTCACCTGTTCGACCTGCCCGGCGATGCGCGCCAAGCGGTCGCGCAGTTCGGCGACCAGATGCTTGCCTTCCGCCCGGCGCATCTCATCCAGTTTGGAGAGGGCTTCGCGCAGACAGATTTCGAGCGCCTTCCCCAGCTTTTCCTGGTCGTCCGCTTCCTCCGGGACCGTGCCGTTCACGCCGGCGATCACACCCGGAAGGCGCAGCAAGGAGACCACGTCCATTTTTCCAGCCGCCCGCGTTCCACGCATGAGCGACTCCGCTGCGCGCAGATACGCCTGCGCCAGTTCCTTATTGACTTGAACGGGCGCGGCAGTTCCCGGCTCCGCGTTGACGTAGACTTCCAGATGACCACGGTGAATGCGCTCGCGCACAATCTGGCGCAATCGCAGGTCATAAAGATCAAAACCTTCCGGTAAGCGCATCTTCAAATCAAGAAACCGGTGATTCACGCTCTTGACCGTCACGCGAACGACCCAACCATGCTTTTCGTGGCGCGCCTGCGCATAGCCGGTCATGGACAGGCACTCGGGATGCTTCGCATTGGTTGTACGCTTTTCGCTCATGAGGGATTGTGCGGGGACTCCAGGTTAGCGGGCGCCGCTTGCGCGGGGGTAAGCATGTCGTCATCGGCAAACTGTAGGTCGTACAGCCGCGCGTAGGTGCCGCCGCGGGCGATCAATTCATTGTGCGAGCCGCATTCGCGAATCTGGCCGTCCTCCAGCACGAGGATCTTGTCGGCGCGCCGGATGGTCGCCAGGCGGTGCGCGATGACAAATGTGGTTCGCCCCACCATCAAATTCGCGAGGGCTTTTTGCACATAGAGTTCGGATTCCGCATCAAGCTCCGAAGTGGCTTCGTCGAGAATAAGAATTGGAGAATCCTTCAAAATGGCGCGGGCGATGGCAATCCGTTGGCGCTGCCCGCCGCTCAGCCGCGTTCCGCGCTCTCCAATGACCGTATTGTAGCCGTTTGGCAGCGCCAGGATAAAATCCTCCGCCAGCGCGGCTTGTGCGGCGGCAATGACTCTTTCCTTGGGAACGCTGGCGAGTCCGTAGCAAATGTTGTTCCACACCGTGTCGTAAAACAGGATGTTTTCCTGGGTGACCATCGAGATTTGTTCACGCAACGACTTGATCGTGACGTCACGGATATTCACGCCATCAATCCGGATATCGCCGGAAGTCGCCTGGTAAAACCGCGGCAATAGGTTTACCAGCGTGGTCTTCCCCGCCCCGCTGGAGCCCACCAGCGCAATGACTTCTCCGCACCGCGCCTGGAATCGAATACTTTCCAAAACCGCGCCGGATTCGCTGTCGTAGGCAAAGCCCACATTTTCGAAGATAATCTCGCGCGAGAAGGGCGGGAGCGGCTCCGCGCCCGGCACCTCGTTTACCTCTTCCTGCCGGTCGAGATAAGCGAATACCTTCGAGCTCGCGCCCAACGCGGCTTGAAACTGCTGGTAAATGTACCCAATGCGCTTGATGGGCATGTAGGAATTGAACATGGCGTAGATGAAGGCGAGAAAGACTCCCGAGGTCATCACACCGTGCTTGATCTCATCTCGCGCATATAACAGCAGCAAGGGAATAATGATGGCTCCCAGCAGGTCCATCAGTGGCCCGGTGGCCGCCGCGGCTCGCACCCAGCGCATGTTCTCCCGCAATAGCCTGCGGGCGGCCTCGCGGAACTTCCTGCTTTCAAACTCCTCCATGCCAAACGCCTTGACCACGCGGTTTCCGCTGACGGTTTCCTGGAGAATCTGGCTTAAGTCCCCGAGGCGGGTTTGGCTGTTTTCCGAGGAGCGCCGAATTTTTCCGCCGAACTTGTTGACCGGCAGGACCACCAAAGGAAGCAAAACTGCCGCGCCAAGCGCCATCTTCCAGTTGAGGTACACCATCACGGCAACGAAGACCAGAAATGTGAACCCTTTCTGAAATATGTCTGCCAGATAGTCGCTCAGCACAAGGCGGGCCCTCTCCACGTCATTAATGACTGTAGAGATGACCCGGCCGGTGGGATTGTGCTGAAAAAAGCCAATGGGTTGCCGAATCAGCCGCGCATAGACCTGGTTTCGCAAGTCCGTGACCGCCGCCTGTCCAACGTGTTGGATCTGGGTGGCCCCCAGGTACTCCGCGAGCGCCTTGCAGAAGAAAAGCACGATCAGCGAGATGGAAAAGATTGGCCAAACGTTGTGGAATGGCGGCTGCGGGAAAAAATCGTTCAGGTAAATGACCCGGTGAGTCCCCGGTATGGTACCCAGCGGCAAAAGGGAACTCGTGGCACCTGGGTTCAGGACAAAATCCAGCGCCAATTTGACCATCAAGGCAACCAAACCTTCAGCAACCGCCACGAAAGCGACCAAAAGAATTCCCAACGTTAGTCGGATAGAATACGGCCGCACATAGCCAAGCAACCGCTTCAATTGTGGCGGCAACGCCAAAGCCACTTGCCTACTCCTTCCAGTTTCTCCCCAGTTACGCTATTCGCGGCGCCGAAGCATGTCAAGTTTCGAGAGCGGCGCGCAGATACACCGGTGAACGCAGCACTCCGGCTACTTTTCGATGTCGCGGTGCACGACCTTCGCGGAATAGCCGCGCTTCTCCAGCGCCTTTTCGACCGATTCCGCCAGCATCACCGAGCGATGCTTTCCCCCCGTGCATCCGAAAGCGATGGTCAGGTAGCTCTTGCCCTCCCGAATGTAATGCGGAATCAAATAAGTCAGCAGGCTTTCGATCCGGCGCAGGAATTCGCCGGTTTGCGGGAAGGAGCGGATGTATTCGCGGACTTTTGGGTCCGTGCCGTCGTACGGGCGCAAGCGCGGAACAAAATGCGGATTGGGCAGAAAGCGCACATCAAAGACCAGATCCGCATCGGACGGTACGCCGTAGCGATACCCGAAGCTGACCACCGATACCAGCAGCGGTCGGGTGTCGGGATTCTTGAAGCGGGTGGTGACAAAATGACGAAGCTCGTGCACATTGAACTGCGTGGAATCGATGACCACATCAGCCAGCTTTCGTATCGGCTCCATCAGCGCGCGTTCATGGCTTAAACTTTCCCGCACCGAGTAATTCTTTCCGAGCGGATGCGGCCGGCGCGTCTCGCTGTAACGCCTAAGCAACGCGTCTTCGTTCGCCTCGATGAAAACTAGCGTGATGGGATGATCTCTTTTGAGATGTTTCAGCAGTGCCGGCAACTTTTCCAGTTGCAAGCCTTCGCGCGCATCCACAAGCAGTGCCGCTCGCGCAAAGTCGCCTTCGCCGGCAGCATGAAGTTCCGCAAAGATAGGGATGAGGTCCACGGGAAGGTTATCCACGCAATAGAAGCCCATGTCCTCGAACGCGCGCAGCACGGTGCTTTTTCCTGAGCCCGAAAGACCGGTGAGGATGACGAGTTGGCGCGTGTCCCGTCGGGTTCGCGTGGGCGGCTTCACAGGCGAGCGGCTCAGCTTTTTACACGACGCTGATGAGTGCTGGGGATGCGCATATCCTCGCGGTATTTCGCGACCGTGCGCCGCGTAACGTGGATTCCGGCATCATCCAGTTTCTTGGCGATTTGCTCGTCGGTAAGTGGCTTCGAGGAATCCTCTTCCTCGATCATTTTCTTGACCAGCCGCTTCAACGTCAGCAGCGACATGCCGCCGCCTTCCGGCCCGTTCACCGATTCGCTGAAGAACGAGCGAAGCTCCAGAACGCCTTGTGGCGTATGCGCGTATTTGCTGGCTACGGCGCGGCTTACCGTGGAGGGGTGCACGCCGACTTCCTCCGCCACTTCCTTGATCATCATGGGTTTGAGCGCGTCAGGGCCTTGATCCAGGAATTCGCCTTGCCGCGCAATAATGGACTGGCACACGCGCAGAATGGTGTGTTTGCGCTGCTCGATGTTTTTCATCAGCTGTACGGCGGCGGTAAAGCGTTCCTTGACGTAGTTGCGCACATCGCGGTCAGCGGCATCCTTGACCAGCAGGCGGCGATATGTCGGACTTAGGCGCAGCTGCGGCATGTCGTCTTCGTTAAGGTACGCCTGCCATTGGCCATCCACTTTGCGGAAGTACACATCCGGCTCGACCAGCCGCGCTTCCGTCTTGTTGTAGCGCAGCCCGGGACGGGGATCGAGTTTCTTGATGACGTCGATCGAGCGCTTTACCACTTCCAGCGGACGGTTCAGCGCTCGCGCAATTTCTTTGAGTTGGTTGGATTGCACTTGCTTGAGATGTTCGGAAACAATTTGCTGTGCCAGAGTGTTCTGAGGATCGAAGGCTTTCAATTGCAGCAAGAGGCACTCGCGCAAATCGCGCGCGCCCACCCCGATCGGATCGAATTCCTGAACCACCGCCAGCGCGTCGTCCAAGTCGTCCTGAGAGTATTTTCCGTTTTCCGTGAGCTCTTCGGGCGAGGCCGTCAGATAGCCGTTCTCGTCTAGGTTACCGATGATGTTTTCCGCGACCTGGCGCACCGAGTCGGAGCAAATCGTGACGCTCAATTGCCACTGGAGATGATCGGTCAGACCCGTGGGCGATGAAAGGAACTTTTCGAATGAAGGCCTCTCGGAGACCTCGCGTTCCTGCGACTGGCCTCCGTCGCCACCGGTATCGAGGTATTGGTTAAAGAAGGTGCCGACGTCAAACTCGTCGAAAGGATTCGGTTCCGGCTTCTCCGGAACCTTCTCGGTTTCTTCCTTCAAGAAATTCTCGTCGCTGTAGTTGTCAGCCTGAGTGGGCTCTTCGCTCTGCTCCTCGAGCACCGGGTTGGCGATCATCTCCTGATTGATCATTTCCTTCAGCTCGAGTCGATTCAGCGCCAGAACGCTGACCATCTGGACGAGACCGGGCGTGAGAATCTGCTTCTGCGCCACCTTGAGGTTGAGTTTGAGTCCCTGCCAAGCCATTTACGCCTTCGTCTCTTCGTTCGCTGAAGTCAATTGAGCCGGAAATGATCGCCGAGGTAGACGCGCCGAACTTCGGGATCGGCGCTGAGCTCTTCGGGGCGGCCCTTCCGGAATATTTTCCCACTTTTCAGGATGTATGCGTGATCGGTTACGCTAAGAGTTTCGCGGACGTTATGGTCGGTAATCAGCACGCCAATCCCCGATTTCGCCAAATCTTGGATGATTTCCTGGAGGTCCTTTACCGTAAGAGGGTCGATCCCGGAGAACGGTTCGTCAAGAAGAATAAAAGAAGGCTGCAGCGTGAGGGAGCGGGCAATCTCGAGCCGGCGGCGTTCCCCGCCCGACAGGGTGTAGGCTTTACTCGTCCTCACCGTTTCCAGCCCCATTTGCATGAGCAGTTCCTCCAGTCGATCGCGCTGCTGCTCCGGGGTGAGCGGGAGAGTCTCCAGCACCGCGAGCAGATTCTCTTCACTGCTAAGTTGCCGAAATACCGAGGGTTCCTGAGGAAGATAGCTGATTCCGCTGCGGGCCCTAAGATACATGGGCAAGTCGGTGATTTCGTCGCCGTTCAGTAGCACGCGGCCGGAGTCTGGCCGGGCGAGACCGACGAGAATGTAGAACGTTGTCGTCTTTCCTGCGCCGTTCGGGCCGAGCAGCCCGACGACTTCACCCTGACCGATCTCCAGTTCGACGTCGTCAACGACTTTGCGGCCACGATAAGACTTGCTTAACTCGAGGGCCTGGAGCTTCAGCATACCTCGTCATTTCTCGACTCGGTGCTTCGTCAACGTCCGCGAACCTTTTTCTGAGTCCACGATGATCGTATCATCCGCTAAAAAGAAGGTCAATTGACGGCCGCTGGTAGTCCCTTCCGACGCGTCAAAAATCGTGGGATTTCCGCCGCTCATGACGAATTTTCCGTCAACCGCGGAGTATTCTCCTCGCTCGGCGGTGGCTCTCCTGGTGCCCTGCACCACAATCACGCCGCCGGTACCGACGGCGCGGCTGATTTGTTGCGCACCTGTCGGCGCCGTCCCGGAGGGTGCAGCTCCGCCAGGAGTCGTAGCGCCTTTTTCGCTACGCGTGAAATACAGGTCCATTTGTGGTGCCCGAATTTCTTGTTCGGCCGATTGCGCCACCACGTTCTTTCCCAGGTGCGCCCGGTTTTCCGTTTCGTTATAAGTCAGAGTGCCGGCGGTGATGTGCCAGAGCTTTACCTTAGTAGGCGCGCGCTGTTGAACAGTCAGCGCTCGGGCCGGAGTTGCTCCCGGTCCCGGGCTCTGCGGAAATACCGCGCGAACGTTTCCCAAGGCATTCAAGGTCTTCGCATCGCGGAGTAGTTCGATCGAGTCCCCTTCCAACACCGAATCGCCTTGCCACAACCGCGCATGGCCCAGGTAGAGGGCCCTGCCGGTCTTGGAATTTGCGCGTAGCATGTCCGCCGAGATATTTGCCGGCATCGCCGCCAGCTGCGGGCTTGTGCCTTTCACTGCAAAGTCGCTCGACTGCACGCCGCCGTCCGCACGAATTTCCCCCGAGCTTTGCACAAACGTAATGCGCGGCGCCCGCGTTTCCGTGGCTGCATCACGCGCAAGCGCGTTCCCTGTCAGCGTTGCCGTTTGGGCGGACCGGACAAACACGAGGTGGTCCCCCTGGGCGCTTCGGTCGCCTTCCTTTAGCCTTACGTCTCCTTGCAATTCGATCTGCGACCAGTCGCCGCCCCCTAACAACTGTGCGCTTCCATTCTGAGCAGTTGCCGTCTCGACCGGCTTGCCCGTCAACGCTCGATCCGTTACCACGTTGCCCGAAGCAAGCAGGTGATTTGCTCTTCCGTTGGCGTCGAAGGTGAGCTCCAGCTTGTCGGCAGTCAGTTTTGTTTGTGCCAGTCCCGCTTCCGCTGGAGATGCTGAAGTAGCTTGCTGGGACACAGTGTCGGTCCATTCCAATGTGCCCCTCCCGAGCGTTTCCGCTCGTTCCAGAGCGCTCTGCTCACCCTTCTTTCGCTCGGCAAATTCCACGAGCAGCGCATTGGTTTCGAGCGTTCTCGATTCCCTGGTTTTCCCCATCCTTGACTTCAACTGTACGCCCCCCGTCAGATTCAGGTCCTTCGGCTGATTCAGCCGCGGCCGTAAGTCCATAGAAGCATGGTCAGCGCTGAAATCATCGGCATCCTTTCCGCTCTCTCGGGAACCTTTGACACTGCCTGCGGCCTCCATTCTCGCCAGCCATCCCTCGGGTGTGAAACTGGCCGTAAACGTTTTTCCACTCAAACGC
>Ga0126371_10005106_pt1 | contig 11636 bp, 11 predicted proteins | sample PanSoiMetaPlot_4_FD_110145 | JGI IMG/M metagenome (GOLD analysis project Ga0126371, IMG submission 110145) | Tropical forest soil microbial communities from Panama - MetaG Plot_4 | ecosystem: Environmental > Terrestrial > Soil > Tropical forest > Bulk soil | place: Panama | collected 2016-02-17
CCGAAAAACGCTTGCTGATGTTGCCGGCGATGTCGGCGCGGGCGAAGAAGAACGGAATGCCGGCAGCGCCGGTGCGATTGAGCGTCGATAGCCGGTGCGCCGTCTGCTCGAATGAGACGCCGAAACGATTCATCAGACGCTCGATGTCGTAACGCTCGGTTTGTGCCGCCGACAGGAAGGCCGTATAGGGCATGAGCACCGCGCCGGCGAAATAGTTCGCCAAGCCGATGCGGCACAGCATCTCGCTTTCCGGCGCCGACAGCTTGGCGGCTCGGATCGCCTCGCCGATCGGCTCCCGCGCCTCCAACAGACCGAGCTGATAGGCCAGATGGAAGTTGCGGCTGGCCAACGGCAGCGCCTCGGACAGGTCCAGGCGGCGGGTGCGCGGGTCGAAGCGCCGCAACGCGCCTTCCATGCTCGCGATCGTCGCGATTTCGACCGTGACGCCATGACGCTGCGCCAGCCGTTCGCCAAGAGCGCGGCCCAAGTCGCCGGTCGCCGCTTGCAGCAACGTTTCGGCGGCGGTTTCGAGCGCGGTGAAGTGATTGCGGCGGGCCTCGAAGAAGTCGCGCGCCTCTTCGGTCGGCAGCACAACGCGGCGGGTCCGGCCTTCGGCCAGATTGAGGTTGAGTGCCTGGGCGTCGTCGCGCGCCGCGCGGAGCACGCGGTAGAGGTCGGCGATGGCGCGCGCCGCTCGCGGCGCCGCACCGACCAGCCGCGCGATCTCGTCGGCGTCGATGCCGCTGTCGCGCAGGCCGGCGTCAGCAAAGACCTCGCGCAGCGCGGCGGCGAGCTGCCGTTCGGCGTCGTCCGTGAGGGCGTTGAGGTCGACGCCGTATTTCTCGCCTAGCTTCAGCAGCAGCGACACCGTCACCGGCCGCTCATCGTGTTCGATCAGATTGAGATAGCTGGCGCTGATGCCGAGTTCGGCCGCCATCTGCTGCTGCGTCAGGCCTCGGTCCTGACGTAGACGCCGAATCTTCTGGCCGAGCAGGGTCTTAGTCTTACGGGCCGCCACCGCACGCTCCACAGATTTACAAATTCACAAAGCGAACAATTATTTGCATGAAAATACACACGATTTACGAATTTTATTATCGTCTCGGGTTGGAACTTCGCAAGCGCAATGTAAATTATATAACGTACGGCCGCATGATGGAGGCTGACGTGAAAATTTGCGTGTTCGGTGCGGGTGCGATCGGTGGGTTCCTGGGCGCGAAGCTCGCACGCTCAGGTGCTGAGGTCTCGCTCGTCGCCCGCGGCGCCAACTTGGCGGCGATTCGCGCCAACGGCCTGAAACTGCGCGCCGACGGTCAGGAAACGGTCGCACGGTTGCCGGCGACCGACGATCCGGCCGAGCTCGGTCCGCAGGACTATGTGATCGTGACGCTCAAAGCCAATCAGATCGACGCCGCGCTCGACCGTTTCGTGCCGCTGCTCGGTCCCGACACCGCGATCGTCACCGCGGTCAACGGCGTGCCCTATTGGTATTTCCACCGGCATGCCGGCGAATGGGAGAATCGGGCCGTCGCCAGCGTCGATCCGGCGCGGCGGCAATGGACCTTGCTCGGACCAGAACGCGCGATCGGCTGCGTCGTTTATCCGGCGACCGAGCTGGTCGCGCCGGGCGTTGTCGAGCATGTCTACGGCGACCGCTTTCCGCTCGGCGAACCATCGGGCGAGATCAGCCAGCGTTGCCAGCGCCTGTCGGCGGCGTTTGCGGCTGGCGGCCTCAAGGCGCCGGTGCTCGACAACATCCGCGACGAGATCTGGCTCAAGCTGTGGGGCAATCTCTGCCTCAATCCGCTGAGCGCGCTGACCGGCACCACGCTCGACGTACTGTGCGGCGAGGCGGGCACGCGCGACGTCGCCCGCGCCATGATGCGCGAGGCGCAGGCGATTGCCGAACGGCTCGGCGTGCGTTTCCGCGTCGACCTCGAACGCCGACTCGATGGCGCGCGCAAGGTCGGCGCGCACAAGACCTCGATGCTGCAGGATCTGGAGCGCGGCCGGCCGCTTGAAATCGACGCGCTGGTGACGGCGGTGCAGGAACTCGCTCGCTTGGTCGACGTGCCGACGCCGACGCTCGACGTGGTGCTGGCGTTGATTCAGCACCGGGCCGAGGCGTTGCAGCTCTACGAGCGCCCCGCTTTGGATGCGGCTGTCGCCGCCGAATAACGCAAGAACACAATCTTCGCGGCGCCGTAGCGGCGCTCGTTGAGTGGAACGAAATTCGCCGGCGGGACGAAATCGCGTTTGACCGCCAACTCGACGACGGCAATGGCCTCCGGCAGCAGCCATTGGGCGCCAGCCAACGCCGTCAACGCCGGCGCCGCCCAATTCTCGGCGTAAGGCGGATCGAGAAAGACCAGCGATGCGGTCGCGCTGGCGCGCGGCGGCCGCAGCGCATCGGCGGCCAGTACCGCGGTTTGGTGCCCTGCGGCTAGCGCCGTAATGTTCGCGGTCAACACGCCACGCGCCGCCCGGTCGCGCTCCATGAAGCTGACGAAACGCGCACCGCGCGACAGCGCCTCGAGGCCAAGCGCGCCGCTGCCGGCAAAGGCGTCGAGCACGATCGCATCCTCATAGACCGGCCGCGGCGCAAAGGTGGCATGTGCCAGGATGTTGAAAATCGCTTCGCGGGCCCGGCTCGCCGTTGGACGGACGTTGCCGCCCTCTAAGGGCATTAATTTCCGGCCGCGATGCTTGCCGGCGATGATGCGCAGCACGTTAGAGCATGACCTCAGTCGCGCGCGGCCTGGATGAAGCCGCCGAAGATGCGCCGGTCGCCGTCGCTTAGCCGATATTCCGGATGCCACTGTACGCCGAGGACGAAACGCCGCTTCGGGTCTTCGATGCCTTCGATGACGCCGTCGGGCGCAAGCGCATCGACGACCAGGCCGGGCGCGACGTCCTTGACCGCCTGGTGATGCGCGCTGTTAACCGGCATCTCGGCGACGCCAGTGATCCGGCGCAGCAGTGTGTTGGGCGCGATCGTCACCGCGTGACCGGGCTCGGTGCGCGGATTGGGCTGCTCGTGTTTGAGCGCGTTCTTGATCTCGTCGGGAATGTGCTGGACCAGCGTGCCACCGAGCGCGACGTTCAACAGCTGTTCGCCGCCGCAGATGCCCAACACCGGTAGATTCTTTTCGAGCGCGCGCCGGCAGATGGCGAGTTCGAATTCGGTGCGCCGCGCTTTCAGCGAAACGCTGGCATGCCGCGTCGCGGCACCAAAGATCGCCGGATCGACGTCGAAAGCGCCGCCAGTGACGATCAGTCCGTCGAGCAGCGCCAGATAATCGCCGGCGTGTTCGGGCTCGTGCGGCAATAGCACCGACAGCCCGCCCGCCTCGGCCACCGCCTCGCAATAATTCTCGCGCAGCGCGTACCACGGATGGGTCTTGGAGTAGCCGCCGGGCGGTTCGTGATCGAGGGTGAGGCCGATGACCGGTTGTGCCATGCTGGCGCCAATCTATGACCGCGCCGCGCAAGCGGCAAGGAAGCCGCATGGACGACCGGATGGTGAAGCCGATGGCGCTGGCGTTGGCCGCAGCGGAACGCGCTGCAGCGGCGGGCGAAGTGCCGGTTGGTGCCGTGCTCATTGATGCCAGTGGTGCCGTCCTGGCGCAGACCGCGAATCGCGTCGAGGCGCTCGCCGATCCGACCGCCCATGCCGAGCTGCTGGCGTTGCGCGAAGGCGCGCGGCTACGCGGCCGGCCAATCCTCGACGATTGCGATCTCTACGTCACGCTCGAGCCCTGCGCCATGTGCGCCGGCGCCATTGCCCTGGTGCGGGTACGGCGGCTCTATTTCGGCGCCAGCGATCCCAAAGGCGGCGCGGTCGAGCACGGGCCGCGTTTCTTCCAGCAGCCGACCTGTCACCACCGGCCGGACGTCTATGGCGGGATCGACGCGACGCGCGCCGGCGAACTATTGCGGCGCTTTTTCGCTGACCGGCGCTGAGGCGCGGCGACGACCGATGGCGCGCCAGCCGATGTCGCGCCGGCAGAAGCCCTGCGACCAATCGATCTTGTCGATCACGGCATAGGCGCGCTTCTGCGCCTCGCGCACCGAACGGCCGCGCGCGACGACGTTGAGGACGCGGCCGCCGTCGGCGACCAGCTTCTCGCCGACGCGCTTGGTGTCGGCGTGGAAGATACGGACCGCGGTATCGGCGCCGGCGGCGCTGTCGAGGCCGCGGATCTCGCTACCTTTCACCGGCGTGCCGGGATAGCCCTTGGCCGCCATGACGACGCACAGCGCCACCTCGTCGCGCCAGCGCAGATCGAAATCCTCGAGCTCGCCGTCATGCGCGGCGATCAATGCCGGCAGCAGGTCGCTCTTGAGACGCGTCAACAGCACCTGGCATTCGGGATCGCCGAAGCGGCAATTGTATTCGATGACCTGTGGTCCGCTTTTGGTCAGGATCAGCCCGACATAAAGGATGCCCTTGTACGGCTTGCCCTCGTCGCGCATGGCGTGGACCGTCGGCAGGACGATCTTCTCCATCACCTGCACTTCGAGCTCCGGCGTCAGCACCGGCGCCGGCGAATAGGCGCCCATGCCGCCGGTGTTGGGACCAGTATCGCCGTCGCCGACGCGCTTGTGATCCTGCGCCGAGGCGAGGCCGAGGGCGCGCTTGCCGTCGACCAATGCGAAGAAGCTGACTTCCTCGCCTTCGAGAAAATCCTCGACCACGATCTCGGCGCCGGCGGCGCCGAATTTCTTCGCCACCATCGCCGCGTCGACCGCGGCCAGTGCCTGACGCGTGGTCGTCGCCACCGTCACGCCTTTGCCGGCGGCGAGCCCGTCGGCTTTGACCACGATTGGCGCCTTGTGCTTGCGGATGTACTCCTTGGCGGCGGCCGGATCGGTAAAGCAGCGATAGGCAGCGGTCGGGATGTTGTATTTGGCGCACAGATCCTTGGCGAAGGACTTGGAGCCTTCGAGTTCCGCTGCCGCGGCGCTCGGGCCGAAGGCGGCGATGCCGTTGGCCTCCAGCGTGTCGACCAGTCCCGCGACCAGGGGACCTTCCGGTCCGACAACGACGAAATCGATCTTTTCCTGCTTGCACAGCTTGACGATGCCGCCGGTGTCGGTCGGTGCGACGGCGACGCAGGCCGCTTCGTCGGCGATGCCGGGGTTGCCCGGCGCGCAGAACAGCGCGTCGCACAGGGGCGACGACGAGATCGCCCAGCACAATGCGTGCTCGCGGCCGCCCGATCCAATCACCAGCACACGCAAGCAGCTCTCCTCGTATGGGCCTTATTCGTCCGGCCCGTTTCCCCCGTCGGGGGCGCTCTTGTATCATAGCGTGCGATGACGGAAAGCCACTCGCCGAGCACGGTCATAGGCCCCGGCGGGCTGCGTCCCAACCTGCCGGAATATACAGTTTCCGAGATATCTCAAGCGGTTAAGCGGACGCTTGAAACTGATTTCGGGCATGTCCGGGTGCGCGGCGAAATCTCGGGCTGCAAACGGGTTGCCTCCGGCCACTGCTACCTCACGCTGAAGGACGCCGAGTCGAACCTCGACGGCGTGATCTGGCGGACGGGTTTCGGCCGGCTGACGGTGAAGCCCGAGGACGGCATGGACGTCGTCTGCACCGGCCGTATCACCACCTATCCCGGCCGGTCGAAATACCAGTTGATCATCGAAGCCATCGAGCTCGCGGGCGTTGGCGCGCTGTTGAAGCTGCTCGAAGAGCGCAAGAAGAAGCTCGTCGCCGAAGGGCTTTTCGACGAATCGCGCAAAAGGAAGCTGCCGTTTCTGCCGGACGTGATCGGCGTCGTCACGTCGCCGACCGGCGCGGTGATCCGCGACATCCTGCATCGCCTGGCTGATCGTTTTCCGCGCCGCGTCCTGGTTTGGCCGGTGGCGGTGCAGGGCGACGGCGCGGCCGAGGCGATCGCCGCCGCCATCGCCGGCTTCGACGCGCTCGACGGCAAGGGCGCCGTGCCGCGGCCCGATCTGCTGATCGTGGCGCGTGGTGGCGGCAGCCTGGAAGATCTGATGGCATTCAACGAGGAAAGCGTCGTGCGCGCGGCTGCCGCTTGCACGATCCCGCTGATCTCCGCCGTCGGGCACGAAACCGACACGACGCTGATCGATTTCGCCGCCGACCGGCGTGCACCGACGCCGACCGCCGCCGCCGAAATGGCGGTGCCGGTACGGCTTGAGCTCGTCGCCGACGTTGCCGCGCACGCACATCGTCTGGTGCAGGCGCTCGCGCGTTTTATCGACGACAAGTTCATACGCGTCGAAGGTTTGGCGCGCGGTCTGCCCGATCCGCGCACGCTGATCGAGACCGCGCTGCAGCGGTTGGACGACCGCGCCGAACGGCTGGCGCTCGGCATTGCGGGGCTAATGCGCTTGCGCGGCCAAAGCCTTCAGGCCCTTGGCCGGCTTCTGCGCCGTGATGTGCTTGAACGCGAAGTCAGAAGGCTGCGCGACACGGTGACCGGTCTCGTCGACCGGCTGCCGCCGGCCGTCGCGCGGTTGATGCAGCAGCGCGAAATCGCGCTTGCTGGCTGTACTGGCCGCTTGGCCAGCTGGCGTCAGGCACAGGACAAGGTGCTGGAGCGCGGCTATGTGATGGTGCGCGACGCCAAGGGCGCATTGCTGACATCGGCCGGCGCGGTGACGCCGGGGGCCGACTTGGCGCTCCAGTTCCACGATGGCAAGGTGGCGGCGCGGGCCATCGGCCGCGAAACCGATAAGCCGGAACGCGCACCGGCGCCCAAACGCGAACAAGGCAAACTGCTATGAAACACCTCGCCATGGCCGCGATGCTTTGTCTCGTCGCGACCGCGGCGTGGGCCGGCAATCTCACGCTCGACGGCACGCTCACCCAAGGCGCGCTGATCCGTGGTTTCGCCGGGCTGGGTGCACGGGTCACGCTCGACGGCAAGCCCGTGCAGGTCGCGCCCGACGGGCATTTCATTTTCGGCTTCGGGCGCGACGCGCCGCCGCACGCGACCCTCGATGTCACTTTCCGCGACGGATCGCGTCTCCATCGAACGCTCGTCATCGTGGCGCGGCACTATGACGTGCGCCGTATCAACAACCTGCCGCCGGCCGAGGTCACCCCGCCGCCAGAGACGCTGGTGCGCATCAAGCAGGAAGCGGCGGAGATCGATCAGGCTTTCGCGCGGCAAAGCGACAGCGTTGCCTTCGAGACGCCGCTTGAATGGCCGGTGACCGGGACCATCACCGGCGTTTATGGCAGCCAGACCTTTCTCAACGGCCAGCCGCGACAGCCGCATCTCGGCGTCGACATCACCGCACCCGCCGGTACGCCGATCAAAGCCGCCGCCGCCGGCATCGTCACGCTGGCCAAAACCGGCCCGTATTTCACCGGCGGCACGGTCATCATCGATCACGGCTACGGCCTGTCGACGCTTTACATCCATTTGCAGAACATCGCCGTTCGCCCCGGCGATCGCGTGACGCAGGGCCAGATCATCGGCGAACTCGGCGCGACCGGCCGCGCGACCGGTCCGAATCTGCACTGGGGGCTGGTCTGGCGCGAGGTGCGCCTCGATCCGGCGCTTGCCGCCGGTCCGATGCTGCAGTCGGAACCGGCTAGTCCGGCCAACGTCGGTGCAGCCAGAACCATTGCTCCGGCCGGCGGCGAATCCATCCTTCCACCACCGCATTGACCGCCGTCATCAGTCGCATTTCGTCCGCCCGGCTGTCGCCCGTGCGCGGCAGTGGAATGGGCGGATCGACGACAAGGCGGAACGTCGCGCCGCGCACGCGCTCGACGCGGCACGGCACCACCACGCAATCGTAGCGCAAGGCCAGGCGCGCCAGCGCCGGCGCGGTCATCGCATCGCGACCGAAGAACGGCACCGCGATGCCATCGTTCATCTTCTGATCGATCAGCATGCAGATATACTTGCCTTCTGCCAACGCGCTGATGACACGCCGTCCGGCGACACTGCCCTTGGGCGCCAACTCGCTGCCGATGACGCTGCGCGCCTCGTTGATCAGCGCGTCGACGTACGGGTTGTTGGCGGCGCGATAGATGGCGAGCATGTCGAGCCCGGCTTGCGTTGCCGCCAACGTCGCGATCTCCCAGTTGCCGAAGTGGGCCGAGAAGAAGATGAAACGCGTCTCCGGCCTGCGGGCGTCGAGGAACTCGCGGACACCTTCGAGCGCCACGCGGCTGCCGGGCTCGTATGGTTTAAACTTGTCGAGATGCGGGTATTCTGCAACGACGCGGCCGAGATTGTCCCACACGCCGTGCACGATGCGGCTGATGTCGGAATCGGAGAGGTTGGGCAGGGCGCGCCGCAGATTGAGCCGCGCCCGGTTGCTGATGCCCAGCACCGGTCCGATGCTGCGCGCCAGAAAGCCGCCGACGGCGGATGCCGCGTCGACCGGCAAGATCCGAAAAAAAGCGAAGACCAGCCGCGCGAACAGCCCTTCGGTCCAGTCGCGCACGCGCTTGACGCCGTCGCGCTCAGCCATGCGCCGTCCGTTTAAGCGCGCGGTCGAGCAGCCGGTCGAGCGCCGCTTCGTCGCGCCAGGCGACAGCCAGCGGCAGATATTGGACGCGCGTTCGCCACGACGGCGCGAGGCGCACCCAGTCTTTTTCGGTGGTCATCAGCGTCGCGCCCGCTTTTTGCGCCGTGTCGGCGAGCGCCTTCAGTTCGGCCTCGCTGTAAGGATGATGGTCGGCAAAGCCGCGCGCCGCAACGACCCGCGCGCCGGTCTTGGCAAAATGGTCGAAAAACTTTTGCGGCCGGCCGATGCCGGCGAACAGCACGAAGGCCCGGCCGGCGAACTCCGCCGTTGGTATCAGCGGTTCGGCCTGTAGGGTCGAAATTGCGCCGAGCAGCGTTGCCGCGTCGGTCTGGTCGACGCTCAGCATGACCGCCGCATCGGCGCGCGCCAGGCCACGCGCGATACCTTCGCGCAACGGCCCGGCCGGCATGACGCGCCGGTTGCCGAAACCATAGCCGCCGTCGAACACGACGAGCGTGAGGTCCTTGGCGAGCGTCGGGTTCTGCAACCCGTCATCCATCACGATCGCCTGCGCGCCGGCTGCTGCTGCGGCCCGGGCACCCGCGGTGCGGTCGCGCGCCACCCAAGTCGGCGCGCCGCGCGCCAGCATCAAAGGCTCGTCGCCGACCGCAGCCGCGTCGTGCCGCGCCGGATCGACCTGCACCGGTCCCGGCAATATGCCGCCGTAACCGCGGCTCAGAATGTGAACCGCGATGCCGCGCGCGGTCAGACGTCGCGCCAGGTCGGCGACGATCGGCGTCTTGCCGGTGCCGCCCGCCACCAGATTGCCGACGCAGATCACGGGCACCGGCGCGCGGTAAGGGCGGGTCCAAGTACGCCGTGCGGCACCGGCGACATCGTAGAGGCAGCCGAGCGGCGCCAGCAGCAGCGACAGCGCGCCGCGCCGCGCCCAGAACTCAGGCGCGCTTGGTGGCATGGGGCGCGAGCCGGTCGAGCCAGGGTGCGATGCGCTTCATCACGGCGTCGAGCACGGCCTGATTGTCGGCGGCGATGCCGGCGGCGGCGGCGGCGCGCGCGGCGCGCTCGACCGGATCGTCGATTAGCCGCCCAACGGCCACGGCGAATGCCTCGGCGTCGTCGACCTGAATCGACGCGCCGGTGGCGGCCAGCGCTTCGGCCGCGCCCGCCGTGTTGGTCATATCGGGCCCGTGCAGGATGGCGCAATCGAGCAGCGCCGCCTCGATCGGATTATGGCCGCCTTTCGGGGTGAGCGAGCCGCCGATGAAGGCGATGCCGGCGAGGCGATAGAAGAGGCCAAGCTCGCCAAGCGTGTCGGCGAGATAAACATCGGCGGTGCGGTCGATGCGCTCGTCGCGCGAACGGCGCACGACGCGCAGGCCTTGTGCCTCGAGCAGCAAAACGATCTCGTCGCTGCGGGCCGGATGGCGCGGCGCGATAATCGTCAGCAGGTTGGGATGTTTGGCGCGCAACCGCCGATGGACCAGTGCCGCGGCTTCTTCCTCCCCCGGATGGGTCGAGGCCGCGAGCCAGATGGTGCGGCCCGCGAGTGAAGCGGCCAGTCGCGCGAGTTCGCCCTGGTCGACGGGCAGCGGCGCGGCCGCCGCCTTGAGATTGCCGACCGACGTCGCGCCGGCGGCGCCGAGCTGTTTCAGCCGCGCGGCTTGGGCGTCGTCTTGCGCCAGGCAAAGGTCGAAGCTCGCCAGCAGCGGCGCGATCAATCCCGGCAGGCGCTGCCAGCCGCGAAACGATTTCGCCGACATGCGGCCGTTGAGCAGCAACAGCGGCACGCCGAAGCGGTTGGTTTCCGCGATCAGATTCGGCCACAGCTCGGATTCGACCCACAGCGCCAAATCCGGCCGCCAATGATCGAGAAAGCGCCGGACGTAAGCGCAGCGATCGACCGGCACATATTGGTGCCAGGCGCGATCGCCCGGCAGGCGGTTGGCGAGAAGCCGTGCCGATGTCACCGTGCCGGTGGTGACGAGCACCGAAAGATGCGGGCGCTCGACCAGCAGCCGGTCGATCAGCGACAGCATCGACACGGCTTCGCCGATGCTGGCGGCGTGCACCCAGACCAGCGGCCCAGCCGGCCGCGGCCGCGACGCGACGCCCTGGCGTTCGGCGAACCGTTCTGGGTCCTCTTTGCCGCGCGACATACGCCGCGCCAAATAGAGCGCGACCAGCGGGCCGAGCGCTGACGTGCCGCCCTGATAAAGCGAAAGTAGCCGGCTCATCCGTGACCGTTCTGGCGCTGCATGCGACGCAGCGTCTGGCGCGATTGCGTTCCGGGCGATACCCGTTCGCGGCCGACGCGACGGTCGGCCTCCTCCGTGATCGCGTTGAGCCGTTGTTCGATGCGCGCGCGATAACGCTCGACGCCGACGTCATCGAGCTCGGCGGGCACTTCGATCGGCACGTCCCAGATGAACGCGCCGCGCGAGAACGGCAACGGCAGGTGGAAGCGATCCCACGTGTCGAGAATGCGCCGCCGCCGCGTGGCATAGGCCAGCGGCACGATCGCAACGCCGGCAAGCCGGGCCACAGCGACGATGCCGGCCGAGGCGCACATGGCCGGTCCGTCGGGTCCGTCAGGCGTGATGCCGACGCATTCGCCGGCTTTCAGATGGCGCACCATGCCGCGCAGCGCCGACGAGCCGCCGGCGGTCGTCGAGCCGGCAATCGAATCGATGCCGAGATGGCGCACGGCGTCGGCGATGATGCGTCCGTCGCGGTGCCCGGAGATCAGCATGTGGATCGGCATGTTGCGCTGCCAGGCGCACGGCATCATCAAGAGACGACCGTGCCAGAACGCCAGGATGAAAGGCCGCCGCGCTGCATGGAACGCCGCGGGAATCGCGTCGCCTTCGACCGTCCATGCGCCCGTTGCGCGCACCAGCCGGATATAGAGCGATACCAGCCAGCGCAGGAAACGTCGCACACCGTCCCGGCGTAGGAAGCGTTTCGTCCCGCGCATGCGCTACGATGCCCGGATGGCGCGTGGCGCCGGCTCGGCCACCGCTTGGTCGGCGAATTGCAGCGCGTAAAGCCGCGCATAGACGCCCTGCTGGCGCAGCAGCTCGGCGTGCGTGCCATGTTCGACGACGTGTCCGCTGTCGATCACATAGATCAGGTCGGCGCCGACC
>Ga0126371_10005107_pt1 | contig 11634 bp, 14 predicted proteins | sample PanSoiMetaPlot_4_FD_110145 | JGI IMG/M metagenome (GOLD analysis project Ga0126371, IMG submission 110145) | Tropical forest soil microbial communities from Panama - MetaG Plot_4 | ecosystem: Environmental > Terrestrial > Soil > Tropical forest > Bulk soil | place: Panama | collected 2016-02-17
AGGGCTGGTTTCGCGTGGGGGCTGTCTTCGCCAGTCAGGTAGCGTCGAGCAGCCAGAACACAGCGGTCCGCTCGGCGGTCAGCGGCCAGGCCAGGCCCTCGGTCAGCAGGCTGACACCAGCCCGCTCGGTGACCATCTCGTCCGGGCTGGTCAGAGCCAGCTGCCGGACGCGATAGACCAGTCCCTGGTCCGCCAACGGGACGGGACACGTGGCCGCCGGGTCGCCGCCGGCCTCCGCAAGCTGGTAGCCGAACACGACCGCCCGGCGCGCCGACGGGTCGCAGAACCCGAGCGAGGCCCGCCCCGCGCTACCGGCCGCTTCCGGTGCGATGAGGCGGAACTCCTCGCCCAGTTGCACCAGGTCTCGCACCTCGCGGTAGATGGCGACGGCTCGCCGGCAGGTAGCCAGATCTGCCTCGCTCAGCGTCGCCGGATCGAGGTCGAAACCGAACCGTGCACTCATCGCCACGGCGCACGCGAACGCCAGGTCCTGCCCGCCCCACCGGGTCACGTGCGCAGCCATGACCTGCGGCGGCAGGAAGTACGATGCGTGCCACTGCATCCGCAGCCTGGTCGCCGCGTCTGTGTTGTCCGAGAGCCACACCTCGTGGAACCAGCGCAGGGTGCCGAGGTCGGTGCGGCCGCCGCCGGACGCGCACAGCATGAGCTCGGTGTCGGGCCACCGCTCCGCTACCGCAGCCATCACCTGCCAGCGGGCCCGGACGGTATCGGTCCACAAATTGGCCTGGCGCTCCGCGGACAGCGCCATCGAGCCAGGCTCGGAGATGTCCCTGTTCGCATCCCACTTCAGGTACGTAATTCCGGGCGCCTCGGCGACTATCCGGTCCACCGTGCCGGTGACGAATTCCCGCACCTGCGGCCGGCACAGGTCGAGGACAAGCTGGTGCCGCTCCTCGCGCCGAGGCCGGTCCGGCTCGCTGACGACCCAGTCGGGCTGCGACCGGTACAGCTGCGACTCCGGGTTCACCATCTCAGGCTCAATCCACAGACCGAACCTCAGGCCATGCCGGTCCGCGGCCGACGTCAGACCGCCAAGCCCGGCGGGCAGCTTGACCGGGTCGGCCTCCCAGTCGCCGAGGCCAGCACGGTCGTCGTTGCGCGGGAATTCGGTCCCGAACCAGCCGTCGTCCAGCAGGAACAGCTCGGCCCCCAGGTCCGCGGCGCCCGCCATCATCCGCTCGAGCTTCGCCTGATCGAAGTCGAAGAACGCGGCTTCCCACGTGTTGAAGACGATCGGACGGATCCGCTGGCCGTCTCGCACTGCATGACCGCGGACGTACCGGTGCAAGCGACGGGTCAGCGACCTGGTCCCGCCTGCCGACCACGCCCAGACCATCCTCGGCGTCACGAAGGCAGTCCCGGGGTCGAGCACGTAATCCGCCGGCTGGTGGCCGCACCGGACTCGGAGCCGCTCAGGGTGGGCGACCCGGCGCTCGAACGACAGTCGAATCCCGCCACCCCAGGCGAGGCTCCCGGCCAGGACCGTGCCGGCGTCCTCGGCGGCTGGACCATCGGTGGCCAGCAGGAAGAACGGGCTGGCTTGCAGACACGGCCGGACCGCACCGAGCGACTGGATGGTCGTCGTGCCGGCCGGCAGCGGCCCGGTCGCTGCGGTCCACTCGGCCGCCCAGTCGCTGTCGAATCTGGTGAGCCACGGAGCAGGCGCGTGCAGGACTGGCGCGGCCGCCGCCGCCTCGTGCAGGGTGATTGGCCCAGGCTGGTCGTGCCGAATCTCGGCCCATTGTTCGAGGACCCCCTCGACCGGGTGCGATCGCAGGCACAGGTCGACGGTCAGCGCCCGTCGCTCGTCGGCTAGCCGGATCGTGTGCTCGTCGCCGATGCGCTCGTAGCCGGCCAGCACGGGCCAGCAGGTCTGCTGCCCGTCGTGGCCCGTCAGGCGCAAGGCGGGCGGCTCGCTGACGTCCTGGCCCCAGGCGGGGTAGGCGAGCGGGAAGGCTTCGGGAGGGAACGGGCCCCGGTCAATGCGCGGTTCGCCCGGCGGGCACGGCCGGAAGCCGAGCTGACGAAGCCAGCCGTCCCGATCGGCCTCGAAGCTAATTGCGGCGTCGCCGACGGCGATCTCGATGGCAGTCACGCGCTCAGAATGCCGCACGGCAACTCTCCCCAAGGGCGCCAAAGCGTCATTCACGCCCCGAGCCGCCTTCCGAGGGGCGCGAAAGCGTCATTCACGCCCCGAGCCGCCCTTCCGAGGGGCGCGAAGGCGTCATTCATCCTCATAGAGAGTTGAGGATGACGCTCTCGTGCCCATCGCAGGCCGCAGTCGGGCTGGGCGGGCGGGTCTGGCGGGCGAGCCGAGGGCCGTCTAGGTGGGCGCGGTCCAGATGCCGACGCCGTTAATGTCCGATTCGGCGGCGCGGCCGCGCGCCTGCAGGTACCGCAGGTGCGACAACACCTCGCCGATCGCGGCCTGACGCTGGAACGACGCCAGGTCAGCCCACGGCCGCGACCACGTCACCCCCATCGCGGCCTGCCACGCTGTGGTCCCCGCCGGGCCGGCCGATATCAGGCCGCGCTCGGCCTCGGCCAGCCGCTCGCGGTGGTGCTCGGTCAGGTCCGTCAGCCGGGAGTCCAGGTCGGCGAACCGGTACTCATGGGCCGGCAGCACCTCCGACGGCTGGATGCCGCGGATCTTCTCCAGCGAGGCCATGTAGTCGTCGAGCGGGTTGGATGTCATGTCGTAGGCAGACACGTTCGGCGTGATGCGCGGCAGGATGTGGTCACCGGTCAGCAGCAGGTCGCGGCCCTCGTCGTAGAAGCACAGATGGCCGGGCGTATGGCCTGGCGTCCAGACCGCCCGGAGCCGCAGTCCCGGCGCGTCAATGCCGTCACCGTGCTCGATCAGCCGGTCAGCTCGCGCCATGGGCTGAACTTGCGCGGTGTGCGCGCGGCTAGAGGTCAGTTGCTCGAGGTGGGCGTCCGGTGCCCCGCACCAGCGCAGGTATTGCTCCATGCCGCTGCGCAGGGCCACATCATCGTGCCGGGAGAGGAACCCATCCTCTGCGGGGTGCATGCCCACCCACGCTCCGGAGAGTTCGCGCACCGTGGCCGACAGGCCGTGATGATCCGGGTGGACGTGCGTCACCAGGATGGCGGTGACCGCGTCGAGCGGTATGCGGCACTCGGCTAGCCCGCTAGTAAGGGCCTCCCAGCTGTCTGGATGGTTCCAGCCGGGGTCGACCATGACGAACCCGGCGTCATGCTCGATCAGGTAGCTCAGCACGTACCGCAGCGGGTTGCCGATGATCGGGACCGGCACCGACCAGACGCCGCCAGCTACGTTCTCGACGGGCGGGAACTCGGCGCGCTGCCACGCGGCCTGCTGTCGCGTGCCGGTTATCTGCATCGCCCGGTTTCGTCCCTTCGCGCCCCGACCCGGTCAGCGGCGGCGTGCGGCGCCGGGCCCGTTCCCCCCGGAGGGAGAATGGACGGATACGCACGCCTTGGTTGACAGGGATCTGGCGCCGTGCTTCGCTCGGAGCCACAGAAAGCATAACCGATTTCAGTTTTCCGCCCGGCCAGGGGCCGCCGGGCTTGCCGAGGGAGGGTGTGCCGATGAGCGACGACTTTCGGACCCGGGCGCGGGCGTGGCTGGAGGCCAACGCGCCGCGCCGCCGCGGCGCGGACGAGGACGACGAAGCAAGTCCGGTCACCCTCGCGGAGCAGAAGGCGTTCCAGGCGAAGCTGTACGACGCAGGGTTTGCCGGAATCACGTGGCCCAGGGAGTACGGCGGCCAGGGCCTGACGGGCCTCGAGCAGATTGTGTGGAGTCACGAGGCGCGCGACTTCGACCTCCCCAACGGCGCGTTCTTCATAGGCCTCAGCATGCCGGGCAACACGATCCTCGAGGTCGGGTCGGAGGCGCACAAGAAGCGCTACCTGCCGCCGATGCTGCGGGGCGAGGAGATCTGGTGCCAGCTGTTCTCCGAGCCCGGCGCTGGGTCGGACGTGGCCAGCTTGCAGACTAGCGCCGTCCGCGACGGCGACGAATGGGTGCTGAACGGCCAGAAGGTGTGGACTTCCGGTGCCCAGTTCAGCGACTACGGCGCGATCCTGGCCCGCACGGACCCGACCAAGCCTAAGCACAACGGCATAAGCATGTTCATCGTGGACATGCACGCCCCTGGCGTCACGGTGCGGCCGCTGAAGGTCGCGACCGGGCACTCGCCGTTCAATGAGGTGTTCTTCGACAACGTTCGGCTCCCGGCTGACGCGCTGATCGGCGAGGAGAACAAGGGCTGGGACGCCGCCGTTGTCATGCTGCGGCACGAGCGGATCGCGATCGGCACGATGGGCGGGTCCCGGACGAACCCGCTCGGCTACGAGTCGCTGCGCGACCTGGCCGTCGGGCTCGGCCGCACCAGTGAGGCAGGCGTTCGGCGCAGCCTGGCGGAGCTGTACGCCCGGCAGCGCTCGACCGGGCTGTTCGCGACCCTGCTCCGGGAGGAAGCGCAGGCGGGCCGGATGCCAGGGGCGCGCGGGTCGGTGGCAAAGCTGGCGGGCTCAGAGCTCGGCCGGTTCGCCGGGAACGTGGCCGAGGACGTGCTCGGCGACCAGCTCGCGGCCTACGACTCTGACGAGCTCGCGGGCGTCGCGACGATGATCATCGCTGCACCCGGCAGCGCGATAGCCGGCGGCACGAGCGAGATCCAGCGGAACATCATCGGCGAGCGCGTGCTGGGACTGGCCAAGGACCCCGGCGTCGACCGGTCCACCCCGTTCAACCAGCTGCGCGTCGGCACGCAGCGGCAGAACTGACCAGCGACGGCATAGGGAGACCTCCGATGGCACTCATCCTGACCTCTGAAGAGCAGGCGCTGGCCGACTCGGTACGCAGGTTCGTGGCGGACCGCAGCCCGCTGACGTCGCTGCGCCACCTCATCGCTTCCGGCGAGCCGTACGACACGGATGTGTGGAAGCAGATGACGGCCCAGCTCGGGCTCGCCGGGCTGACCATTCCGGAGTCATACGGTGGCGTCGGCGCCGGCTACTCGGCACTCTCAGTCGCGCTAACCGAGCTCGGCGCTGGGCTGGTGGCCTCGCCGCTGCTGGCTGGCCTGCTGGCGGCCGAGGTGCTCCTGCGGCTGGAGGACACAGAGGCCAGCGAGGATCTGCTCCCGAAGATCGCGGGTGGCGAGCTGATCGCGACGCTTGCGATCGCGAGCCACGCAGGCGGACGGGTCACCGCGTCTGGGTCGCCCGTCGGGGCGACGCTGACTGGCACCGTGTCACCCGTGCTGAACGGCGCTGAGGCGAGCGTGCTCATCGTGCCGGCCGAGGCCGATGGCGTCACCGGGCTGTACCTCGTGGACGCCGGCGCCGACGGGCTAACCGCGACCCGGCTGACCGCCGTCGACCACAGTCGGTCGCTGGCCAGGATTACGCTGCACTGGACCCCGGCCCGGGAGCTGGCCGGCGATGCGATCGCCGCGCTCGCAGCGGCCCAGGACCTGGCGAACCTGGCGCTCGCGTCGGAGTCGGCCGGGGCGATGAAGGCCTGCCTCGACATGACCAGTAGTTACGCGAAGATCCGGGTCGCGTTCGGCCAGCCGATCGGCGCGTTCCAGGCGGTCAAGCACCGGCTGGCCGACATGGAGAAGTCGTGGGAGCTCGGCAACGCCGCCTTGAGGGACGCTGCCAGGGCCGGCGACGCCGAGCCGGGCCGGTTCCCGGCTGCGGCCACGGTGGCGCGGGCGCTGCTTGCCCCGGCTTACGCGGAGGCTGCCGTTGACACCGTTCAGCTGCACGGCGGCATCGGCTTCACCTGGGAGCATGATGCGCACCTGTACTACAAGAATGGGATGTCGAACAAGGTGCTGTTCGGCGGGCCGGGCGACCAGCTCGATCGCTTGGCGGACCTGCTCGGGATCTGACTTTCCGCCCATTCCCGACGACCCGAAAAGCAGAACGGGTTTCAGAAAGCGGGTCAGCAGCGGTGCGACAGGCTGAGCCGGCGGTCCCGTCGACGGCCGCACAGCACGGCAGGCACGACCGGATCCTCGCTGCCGCCACGGTCATGCTGGCGGCGGGCGGCGAGGACGCGCTGCAGATGAAGGATCTGTCCCAGCGGGCGGGGGTATCGGTGGCGACGCTGTACCGGTACTTCCCCGCCAAGGATCACGTGCTGCTCGGCATCCTGCTCCGGAACTACACCGCCGCTCTGGCCCGGATCTCGGCTGAGGTGGCTGCGGGCGCAACGCCGCGGGAGCGGGTCACCGGCCACCTGCTGCGGGAGTTCCGCGCCCAGCAGCGCGAGCCGCGACTCACCGCGGCGCTGAGTCGCGTCATCAGCGAGACCAGGCGGAGCTATAGCGAGGTGATCGAGCAGGTCTTGCACCTGCACCTGCAGATGCTCGAGCACGTAGCCGGTGCCGGTCAGCCGCTCAGCGCCCAGCAGCGGCAGTTGCTGCCGGTGGTGCAGGCGATCTTCGGCGCAGCTACGCGGCGCTGGCTATCCGGGGTCTGCTCGCCCGCTCAGGCGCGATTCGAGATCCGGATCGGATGCCGGCTGCTCGACCTGCCGGACTCGGCTGTGGCTGAGGACCTCGCGCTGGCCGCCCCGAGCGGCTGACGAGCCGGCCGAGGACCGGAGGTAGCGCGTCACGGCTACCGACAGCACGCAGATGCCGAGCGCGATAACCCGGGCTGTGCCCTCGCTCAGCACCGGCCACACATGGGTGAGCTCAAGCCTCAGGGTGTAGTAGTGGGTCACGGCATTGAAGGACAGATACGCGAAGGCCGCGGTGGCTAGCAGGGCAGCCGTCTCAGCAGCCGCCTGGACGGCTACGAGGGCACCGGGGCGGCTGGTGGGCGCTCGCTCCACAGGCGCGCCACGCCCCCGGCCGAGTCGCAGGTACCTGCTGACGAACAGGCTAACGGCGGCGAGCGCGAACGCCGCAACGCCGGTCGTGTCCGTTCGCAGCCACGGCAGGTCTGGCCAGTACGGTCTGGCCAGCGGGGTACTTCCGAAGCTGGCCGCCAGGGCCACGCTCGCCCAGCACAGAAGGCTGGTGTAGCCGACCCCGAAGGCGGCCGCCTCGACTTTAAGCCTGCGACTGTGGTCAGTGGCCCCCATGCCGATCACTGTAGGGGCCGTGGCGACTTGGGTAAGCCGCGGGTAACACCGGTGAAATGATCGCCAGCTAGCGTGGCGCGTCATGGATCTCGCCATCGCCGCGGAGGATCCGCTGGCCGAAGACGTGGCCGCGGTGGTCGCCCGGCACCTTGCGTTCGCCCGCGATCACACGCCGCCATCGCATGTGCACGCGCTGCCCGGCGCGCGGCTTAAGGATCCGGCCGTCACGCTGTTCGGGGCGCGTCGCGCCGGGGTGCTGCTGGGCGTTGGCGCGATCCGCTGGCTGGATGCCGGGCACGCCGAGCTCAAATCGATGCACACGGTCGCGGAGGCTCGCGGCCAGGGCGTCGGGCGGGCGATGCTCAGCCACCTGCTGCAGGTGGCTGCCGCCACCGGCTGCACGCGGGTGAGCCTGGAGACCGGCACGATGGCGGCGTTCGGGCCGGCCCGCGCGATGTACCGGTCTGCGGGTTTCCAGCCGTGCGAGCCGTTCGGCGAGCACACCGCAAACCCGTACAGCGTCTGCATGACGCTCGCCCTCGGCAGAACCGCTGACGGGACGGAGACCGTCGAGCCGGGCTAGCTGGCCGGTTCGAGGATGACGACTGGGATCTGGCGGGTCGTCTTGTCTTCGTAATCCTTGAAACCGGGGAACTCGGCTTTCTGCACTGTCCAGATCGGCTCGCGCTCGGCGTCGTCGGCAACCCTGGCGCGCAGCCGCAGCGTCTCTGCACCGATCTCGGCCTCGACATCTGGGTGCGCCACCAGGTTGTGATACCAGGCCGGATTGCGCGGCTGGCCGGCGAAGGAGGCGAACACCGCGTACCCGCCGTCGACCTTCCGGTACATGACCGGCGTGACGTGCTCCCGCTCCGTCTTGGCGCCGGTCGTGTGCAGCAGGAGCAGCGGACCGCCGAAGTTCGCCACTACGCCGTCATTGGCGCGGAACTCCTCGATGACCTTGGCGTTCCAGTCGCTAGGCACGGCAAGTCCCTCAGGACGCGGCGCGCTGTCCGCGCACCTCGAGATGGTCGAGCAGATCCTGCGTCGCGGCGGCGATGGTGGCAACCGCGTGCTCGAACGCGACCGCGTTGTGGCCGGCCGGGGCGCGGAAACCGCTCACCTTGCGGACGTACTGAAGCGCGGCGGCTCGCACGTCGGCATCGGTGACCTGCTCGGTGTACGGCTCACGGAGTGTCTTGATGCTGCGGCACATGCACTGACCATACGCGACACAGCGCGGGAATCGCCGCGCGGCGGGCGGGAAGTCTGTTCCGCCTCGCCGTCCAACCTGCCGCAGGCGCGCTGTGCAGCGGATCGCCTGCATGTGCAGCGGGTTCGCGATCGCTAGCCGGCCTCAGCTAGTCAGGAGTCGCGGCAGCCGCGATGCTAAGGATGTCCGCCTTGATCTCTCCGGCGCTGAAGCGTGCCCGATCGCAGGTGGGCGACCGACGTCGGAACCACCGAGGACCGCGAGGAGCCTGGCTGATGATCGCCTGGGAGTACGCATACATCTACGTTGTGCACACCGTTGGACCCGCTCCCGCTGCCTGCGTCCTCATCGATAAGTCAGGCAAGCCGCGGCTGCTGGACGGCTGTCATGGTTTGCTGCGTGCAGCTAACATGCTCGGCGCCAGCGGGTGGTTGGTCGAGGGTCAGGGTGAAAAACTCGCGTGCACCCCGGCGATCAACGAGCTTGTCCGCACCGTGCCGGGAGCGGTCCAGGGCGACACGATGATGGCCTACTTCATGCGGCGCGAGGCTGGCACGGTATAGCGGTGCTTGCTACTGGCAGGCGGCGCACAGCCCGAGCACGTCGAGGCGGTGGCTATGCGCCTGGAAGCCCGCCGCGGCGGCGATGTCACTGATGGCGGCGGCCACCTGATGCTCGAAGCCAGCCGGAGGCGTGACGTCCGTGACCTTGCCGCAGCTGACGCACAGCAAATGGTGATGGTGCTCGGTCAGATCCTCGGCGAGCTCGAACCGGGTGAACTCGTCGCTGGCCGCGACCCGCCGGATCAGGCCGGCGGCCTGCAGGTCCGTCAGATGCCGGTAGGCCGAGCTGCGCGGCAAATCCGGCAGGCGCTCGGCGATGTCGCCAATGCTCACGGGATGGCCACTGCTGAGCAGCAGCTCAACGATGGCGCGCCGGCCGCTGGTATAGCGCTGGTCGATCCGCCGCAGCCGCCGCTCGGCGACGCCGTGCAGATCGTCCGTCAGTTCCTCAGCCGACATCAGTCTTCCTCTGACTCCATGGACCTGCCTGGCCCCGCAGCCTTAGTGCTCGTCGTAGTGGTCGCCATCGGGAGCGTGCCGGTGACCGTCATGGACATAGTCCACGTGGTGGTCGTGCGGCACCGCCTCGTGGCCGCAGCCGGGGCCGTGCTCATGCTGATGACCTGGGTGAGCCAGGTGCGGTAGCGGGTGCTCGTCATAGTGCCCTTCGTGCGGCGTGTGCGCGTGCCCCTCGTGCACGTAGTCGACGTGACCTTCGCGCTCCACGCTGGCATGACCGCAGCCGGGCCCGTGCTCGTGACTGTCATGTGCGTGCTTGTCATGATCGGCGGCCGTCATTGCTCCTCCCCACTGTGCTGAACGGCGTCCGTGACGATGTGGGCGACATGCTGATCGGTCAGCGAATACACCGCTCCTCGTCCCTGCCGTTCTACCCCGACCAGCCGGGCCCCTCGCAGCACGCGCAGGTGCTGCGAAACCAGCGGCTGGCTCATCCCGAGGCGCTCGACCAGCTCGTGGACGAACCGGGGCTGCTCCGCCAGCTCCATGACGATGGCCAGCCGGGCTGGCGCGGCGAGTACCCGGAGCAGCTCGCCGGCCGCCTCGAAGGCCTTCGTCTGCGCTGACACTGACACCTAGCCAGATAAACACATGCAGATTTATTTATGCAAGTTCTGGCCTCCTCATATATTTGCACTGAGACTCAGTCTCAGACTATGTTTTCTTCTGTGACTGGCAACCACCGGGCGTTGGTAGCGTCGGTGGCCGCCGCGGCAGCCGCAGTGGCCCTGGCTGTCGCCGGCTGCGGCACCGGGAGCAGCGCCGCCGCGAGCACGCCCGGCGTGATCAACGCTGTCGGCGCTGAGAACGAGTACGCGAACGTGCTGGGCCAGGTCGGCGGCAAGTACGTGCACGTCTCGGCCATCCTGGAGAACCCCAATACCGATCCGCACACTTTCGAGGCCAGCGCTCGGGTGGCCCAGGAGGTCAGTTCGGCGCAGCTGATCGTGCAGAACGGGCTTGGCTACGACAGCTGGCTTAACAGAATCGAGTCGGCGGCTCCCAGTTCCAGCCGGAAGGTGATCGTGGCCCAGAACCTCCTCGGCCTGCCGGACAGCACGCCAAACCCGCATCTGTGGTACGACTCGCGGACGATGCCTGCTGTTGCCAAGGCAATGGAGGCTGACCTTTCCGCCATCCAGCCGGCTCACAAGGCCTACTTCCAGGCGAACCTCACGAAGTTCGACGCATCCCTGACCCCGTGGCTCGATGCCATCGCAAAGTTCAAAGCCGCCAACCGCGGCCTCAAGGCAGCCAGCACCGAGCCGGTCGCCGACTATCTGCTCGCCGCCATGGGGATCAACAACCTCACCCCGTTCCGGTTCCAGGCCGACATCATGAACGGGGTCGACCCGAGCCCGGAGGACATCGCCCTGGAGAACAGCTTCTTCAGTCAGCACCAGGTCGCCTTGTTCGCCTACAACCAGCAGGTCACGAGCGCACTAACGGCATCCATCCGGGAGAACGCGGTCAAAAACGGTGTCCCCGTCGTGGGCGTGTACGAGACCATGCCGACGCCCGGCTTCACCTACCAGTCGTGGATGCTGGCCGAGGTAACCGCCATCGACAAGGCGGTTGACAGCCAGGCATCGACCGAGCAGCTATGACGACCGACGAGCTCACTATGTCAGCCACTGCGCCGATTCTGGATGTGGACCAGGTCAGCGTCGCCCTGGCGGGACGGCAGATCCTGGATCAGGTCAGCTTCAGCGTTGCCGCAGGCGAGTTCACCGGCCTGATCGGACCGAATGGTGCCGGGAAAACCACGCTCCTTCGCGTGATCCTCGGCCTGCAGCGGCCGGGCAGTGGCCGGGTCACCGTACTCGGACGGCACGGGTCACTGCGACGGCAGCCGGTCGGCTACGTCCCCCAGAAAGTTTTGCTCGATCCCGACATGCCGATGCGAGCCAGGGACCTGGTCGCGCTCGGCGCCGATGGCGACCGGTACGGGCTGCGGCTGCCATCCCGGCAGCGAAACGAGGCGGTCCGGGAGATGCTGCATGCCGTCGACGCAGACCGGTTCGCCGACGCCAGGGTCGGGACCTTGTCAGGCGGTGAGCAGCAGCGCGTGCTGATCGCGCAGGCACTCATTAGCCGGCCCCGGCTGCTGCTGCTCGACGAACCGCTGGCCAACCTGGACCTGCGAGCAAGCCAGGAGATCGTCAGCCTGCTGGCACGAATTGCCAGCGAGCAGCAGATCGCAGTGCTGCTGTCCGCGCACGAGA
>Ga0126371_10005108_pt1 | contig 11634 bp, 7 predicted proteins | sample PanSoiMetaPlot_4_FD_110145 | JGI IMG/M metagenome (GOLD analysis project Ga0126371, IMG submission 110145) | Tropical forest soil microbial communities from Panama - MetaG Plot_4 | ecosystem: Environmental > Terrestrial > Soil > Tropical forest > Bulk soil | place: Panama | collected 2016-02-17
CCGGAACCATGGGCAACATGGCGCCAGGCATGGACATCGGACCCGGTTACTTCCAATTCGATATGAACGTGCTGAAAAAGATCCGGATACGCGCAAGGGCATGGAGTTGCAGTTGGGCACAAATGCAACCAACGTCTTGAACACTCCGCAGTTCTCCCCGCCGAAGGCGGCCAACATGAGTATTGACGCGACCGCGTTCGGACGCATCACTACCACGGTGATACCGAATCGTGTTGTGGTTCTACCGGGAAGAATCTGCTTCTGAGGTTTTCTGAAACCTCAACTCGGTCTAGGGCCGGCGCTTCCGGCTACCGGGAGTTCTGGCGCGCCTTCTCCTCGACAGTCTTGTCGGCGCCGATGCTGGTATCGGCGCCCAAATTCTTCAACAGTTCGCCGGTTTCCTTGCGAGTGATGAACGTCCCAGCCTGATAGACTCCTTGGGTGATGAAGTATGGCGTCTGGCCGAGCCGATTGCGAACGTCCAGCTTCGCACCATGATCGAAAAGGTATTGCGCAATCAGATTACTGCCCATATACGCCGCGCCGTGCATGGGCGTCAGCCCGTTGGCATTGGCGGCATTTACGTCACCGCCCAGTTCAACACACAACTTGAGCGCATCGAGCGCAGCAAGCTGCAAGGGCATGGTGCTTTCCTGGAACCAGCGGCGGCCGTAACGGTCTTGGCCTTCGATAAAGTCCACACCCGCGGCGGCCATCAGAGGCGTGGTCTGATCCACCGTTGGGATGGAAGGATCCGCTCCTACATCAGCCAGGAACCTCATCGAACGGACGTCGCCGTAATCGGCCGCGAGCCAGAACGGCGTCGCCCCGACCGGATTCACGTCCATGCCAGTTTGCGCAAAGATGTAACGCGACAGGAACGGCATCGGCTTGGTTGTTCTAATGTTCGGATTCGCTTTGTGATCCAACAACAATTTCACAAGATCGGGCATCTTCTGCTGTACGGCGGAGTGTAGCGGCGTGCGTCCGGCCCCTGAGTGGTTGACGTCCGCTCCGTGTTCCACCAGAAATCTGGCCATCGCCTCGTGCCCGCTGTCAATGGCAACCAGGAGGGCTCCAGCCTCTGTATTCGGCTTGTATAGCGAGCGCGCGTTGGTGTCGCCGGCGATGCCATCGGGAGCTGTGTCGTTCACATCGGCGCCAGCTTTCAGAAGAAGTTCGGCAGAGCGAACGTTCCCTTGCTGCGCCGCAAACAACAGCGGCGTAAATCCGTTGCTTGAACGCGCCTTTACGTCGGCGTGATTCTGAATCAGCAACTCCACTGTATCGGGATGGTCTTCCGCGACGGCCCGCATCAGTGCGTTCTGTCCCCGTGAGGCTTCCTTAGCGTTCACGTTTGCACCCCGCGTGAGCAGAAGCCGAAGAACGTCCAGATTGCCCGTGTGGGCGGCAATCATCAACGGCGTCTCGCCGTTTTGCAAGGCCTGATTGGGATTGGCGCCGGCTTGGAGCAGCAACTCTACCATGGGCGCACTGGCGTTTAGGCACGCCTGCCATAGGGGCGTCACTCCTTCGTCGTCCGCCACATTGGCATTCGCTCCGGCCCGCAGCAAGAGCTCCGCCGTTGTTCGATCGTTCCAATGCGCTGCCCAGTGCAAGGCGGTCGCTCCGTCGCCTTGAGCTCCGTTGACATTGGCGTGCTGATTCAGCAAGCTCCGGACGCCGCTCGCGTCCTGATTCTTGGCCGCATTCACCAGCCTGAGATCGCTCGATGATGCGCCCACGCACGGAACCGCTAGCACCACAGCCCAGACTGCTGCCCGGAGAGCCCGATCTCGCGTTTCGTACATCGTTCTCCTCTTGTGGAGCGCACTATACAGTATTCACCACAATCTGGATGTTATTATAATCGTCCACGAGGGAACGATGTTCAAGCGGCTCAAGTTGTTGGTTGGCGGAGTCTTTGCACTCAGCGTATCGCAGGCCGCGACACCTGGGCTTTCTCCCGAAGCGAAGGCGTTTCGAGGGATGCTCGATCAATACTGCGTCGCGTGTCACAATCAGCGGACCAAGACCGCCGGCCTGGAACTCGATAAAGCGGATCTTGGCACTGCCCCCGCCTCTGCGGAAACATGGGAGAAAGTCATTCGCAAGTTGCGCGGTGACGCGATGCCGCCGCCTGGTCTGCCTAGACCCGATAAGACAATCCGAGACCGTTTCGTTTCCTGGCTCGAAACCTCGCTCGATCGCTCCGCGGAAGCGCATCCGAATCCCGGACGTCCCGCAGTACATCGGCTCAATCGTGCTGAGTACGCCAACGCGATCCGTGACCTCCTCGCGCTCGACATCGACGCTACATCGCTCTTGCCGCCGGATGATTCCGGCTACGGGTTCGACAACAACGCCGATGTGCTGTCGATATCTCCCATGCTCGCCGAGCGCTACCTGTCGGCCGCGCGCAAGATTAGCCGTATCGCCGTTGGGGACCCGACTCTGAAACCCACCACCGAGACATTCGCGGTGAACAAGTATCTTAAGCAGGACGACCGCCTCGACGAGGACCTGCCGTTCAACTCGCGCGGAGGGCTGGCAGCGCACTATTATTTCCCCGTCGATGGCGACTACTTCGTCAAGGTCTATCTGCTGCGCACTTATGACGGCCGGATCCGTGGCGCCGAGCCGGCCGAACTGGAAGTGCGCCTGAACGGAGAAAAGATCAGGCAAGTTACGGTGGGCGCCGAATCAAACGCGGCCGGGAGAGGAAGGCGGACCGAAGAGGCGGATGGCATGGAAGTCCGGTTTCCAGCAAAGGCCGGCCCAGGCTTGATTGCCGTGACGTTCCGCAAACGAGCCGGTGAGAATGAAGGGATGCTGCGGCCGAAATACGCGGTTACCAGCTACGAGTACGCGGGTGACGGCACGATTCCAGCTAGCATCGGAAGTATCGAGGTGCGCGGCCCTTACGACGTGAAGGGCCCCGGTGAATCACCCAGCCGTCAGCGCGTATTCGTATGCCAGCCTTCTCGAGCGACGGACGACGAACGCTGCGCGCGACAGATCCTGTCGACGCTCGCGCGGCGCGCCTATCGCCGCAACGTGTATAACGACGAACTTCAATCGCTGCTCGGTTTCTACCACAGCGCACGAGCGCAAGGCGGTTTCGACTTAGGAATCCAAACCGCACTGAGAAGGGTTCTGGTTAGCCCTGATTTTCTTTTCCGCGTTGAGCGGGATCCAGCCAATGCGCGGCCCGGGCTTGCTTATCGTCTTGGAGATTTCGAGCTTGCATCCCGCCTTTCTTTTTTCCTCTGGAGCAGCATTCCGGACGACGAACTCCTGATGCTTGCCTCGCGCGGCGAATTGAAACAGCCTGAAGTGCTCGAACGTCAAGTGCACAGGATGTTGGCCGATCCTCGCGCGACGGCTATGGTCCAGAATTTCACCGGCCAGTGGCTGTGGGTTCGGAACGTTCCACTGAAGACGCCAGACCCGTATGCGTTTCCGGACTTCGACGACAATCTTCGGCAGGCCTTTGCCCGTGAGCTGGAATTGTTTCTTGATAGCCAGGTGCGTGAAGATCACAGCGTCTTAGAGTTGTTGACCGCCGACTACACATTTGTCAACGAGCGTTTGGCGCGCCACTACGGAATTCCCAACGTTTACGGATCACATTTCCGCCGATTGACCCTCTCCGACGACGCGCGGCGGGGATTGCTTGGCAAGGGCGGAATTCTTATGGTCACCTCCTATCCCAATCGGACTTCGCCGGTGCAGCGCGGAAAGTGGCTTCTCGAAAACCTGCTCGGAGCACCGCCACCGCCGCCTCCTCCCAACGTTCCGAACCTGAAGGAGAATGCTCCAGGAGAGAAGGCAGTCTCTCTCCGTGACAGGATGGAGCAGCATCGCGTGAACCCTGCATGCGCAGGCTGCCATAAGATCATGGATCCGCTCGGATTTGCCCTCGAGAATTTCGACGCGGTCGGGGGCTGGCGGACTGCCGATTCCGGGTCGCCGATCGACGCGTCCGGCCAGCTCGTCGACGGAACTAGGGTCGACGGTCCGGTGAGCCTTCGTCAGGCACTGCTGAGGCATCAGGAAGAATTCGCCGGAACGGCGGCCAGCAAGCTCCTCACGTATGCCCTTGGCCGCGGCGTCGAATACTTCGACGAGCCCGCCATCCGCAAGATCGTGAGCGAATCGGCCCAGTCGGACTATCGCTGGTCGGATCTGATTCTCGGGATCGTCCGAAGCACTCCATTTCAAATGCGGATGGCCGACGCTTCCCGGCGCCAGGCCGCGGCAGACGGGCGCTAGATACACGCCCCGTGTTCCTATACAGTTTGCTATGCAGGCCGATCTCGTATAATGAGATTCAACCGGTAATCCTGATACTCATTAGTGTCGGCGAACACCGGGGATGAGGAGGTTGCGCGGATGATCGTTTCGAGGAAGCACCTTCCCCGCCGTACGTTCCTGCGCGGTGCCGGCGCGACATTGGCGCTGCCGCTACTCGATGGAATGATTCCTGCTTTTGCTGCCACGACCTCAACCGCCAAACCCGTGCAGCGCTTCTCGGTCGCGTATGTACCCAACGGCATCGTCATGGACAAATGGACCCCTGCGGCCGAAGGCGCTGGGTTTGAGTTGACTCCCACGCTGGAGCCGCTCGCGCCGTTCCGCGATCGAGTTCTTGTGGTCAGCGGTCTACGCAGCAAACCTGCCTTCGCCGGGCCGGGGGAAGGAACCGGTGACCACGTACGCGCGGCGTCGACCTTTTTGACTGGCGTCCATCCTAAGAAGACGGAAGGTCCCGACATTCAGGCTGGTACTTCGGTTGACCAGATTATCGCCCGCGAACTCGGCAAGGAGAATCAACTCACTTCACTCGAGATGTGCCTCGATCCGAACGAGCTCATCGGAGCATGCGAAGCGGGGTATAGCTGCGCATACTCGAATACTCTTTCGTGGCGCAATCCGACGACGCCACTTCCGATGGAGAACCAGCCGCGCGGCGTCTTCGAGCGCCTCTTCGGCGACAGCGACAACACCACGCAAGCCGCCCGCAGGGCCCGTATTGCCGAAGATCGAAGCATTCTCGATTCGTTGGTGCAACAAGTCTCGGGCTTTACGAGCAAGCTAGGCCCCTCTGACCGCAACAAGATGGCGCAATATCTGGACGCCATCCGCGACGTCGAGCGTCGGATCCAAAAGGCCGAAGAGCAGAGCAGCAAGGAGCTGCCCGCCATGGATCGGCCCAGCGGAGGAATTCCGGGCACGTTTGCCGAGCATGCCAGGATGATGTTCGATTTGCAGGTGCTTGCATACCAGTGCGACATCACGCGTGTCTGCACGTTTTTGTTATCGCGTGAGGTTAGCCCTCGACCCTACCCCGAGATTGGCATCTCCGATCCTCATCACGGTCTGTCGCATCACCAGCATCGTCCTGAATCGCTGGCCAAGCTTGCGAAGATCAACAACTACCACATGCAGCAGTTTGGCTACTTTCTCGAAAAGCTGCGTTCCACGCCGGACGGCGACGGAACCCTGCTCGATCACATCGCGATCGTGTACGGCTGCGGAATCAGTGACAGCAACGACCACTTGCACACGAACCTCCCGATTCTCGTCGTTGGTGGGGCTTGCGGCCAGCTCAAGGGTGGCCGTCACGTGCGCTTCTCCGACGAAACCGCGCTCGCAAATCTGCATTTGACGCTGCTCAACAAGCTCGGCGTCAACGTCGACCACCTCGGCGACAGCACCGGTCAGCTTCCTCAGCTGGCCGGAGTTTAGCCTGGAATTGTATTCTCATACTACATAGTATTGCTTTAAATTTTAGTTGACAGTATAGAACTGCACTGATATGATTCAAAGCCATCGGGCTGCCGTGGCTGCTCTGGGTTGGGGTGTCTCGGAGCGATGAGGCGAAGCGTGAAAAGGGGAGGCTATACCGGTGCACAAGCTACAGGGAAACGACTCTCGCGTGATCCACCTGCTGAGACTGATCTCGACAATCATGGCCGTCGCGTCCGTTTTGGTGTTCGGCCAGAGTCTCAATACCGCCAGTATTCGCGGGAGAGTGTTTGACCCGTCGGGCGCCGCTGTAGCAGGTGCGACCGTCACGGCAACCAGCCCGGCGCTTCTAGTGCCCCACGTCGAGACTCAGAGCGATGCCAACGGCGACTTCAAGTTCACTGAACTTCCGATTGGCACGTACACCGTAACCTACCAGGCCTCGGGGTTCCAGCAGATCGTTCGAGAAAACATCGTGCTCACGGCGGGCTTTACGGCTGCGATCGATGTGTCTCTGAAAGTCGGTAACGTCAACGAAAGCGTCACTGTGCAGGCCGAGAGCCCGGTGGTCGATACCGAGCACACCACTACCGGGACCGATCTGAACGCCAAAGTCTTGACCGACGTGATTCCTACCACCCGCAACGCCGTGGAATACTTATCCACTACTCCGGGCGTGATTCGCGCAAATCGGCCCGACTTCGGCGGCGGCACGAGCGGGGGCGGCCAATATGCCGCTTACGGAATCCAAGGCCAGATGACGATGTTGCTGGACGGCGTCAACACGACGCAAAGCGTCATCAACCAGGGAACCGGAAACGGCCCGGATCTCAGCTCGCTCGAAGAGATGCAAGTCGTCTCTATTTCGGGCACGGCCGAAACTGCGAACCCTGGCATCCTGCTGAACCTCATTGTCAAGTCCGGAGGCAACCAGTTCCACGGCCGCTATGAGGCCACCGGCGAGACGAAAGCGGTGCAGGCCGACAACATTACCAAGGAACTGCGCGCGTTGCCGAATTTTTCCGTCGGCCAAGGCATTAACTCGTATGAAACCGTCAACGCGGATCTGGGCGGTCCTATCAAGCGCGACAAGCTTTGGTTCTACGGAGCTTATGCCTATCAGCACGGCGATCGAACCGCGCTCAACTTCGTAAAGTATCCCGTTGGAACCACGATTTACAATGTCGCAACGCAGAAGGGCACGCCCGCCGACCTCACCTCGCGCCTTCAGAATCAGACCGCCAAAGCCACCTACCAGCTGACCTCCAAGTACAAGCTGGTAGGATTGTACGCGCACCATACGGAGCTCTTCGACCCATACCCTACCGGCCCGAGCGCTTTGTCTCCCTGGGAAAACAATCCGCAATTCCACTGGGACCCGCATCAGATGAAGCTCGAATTGCAGGGCACCCCCACTCCTCGGCTGGTTTTCGATATCCTGGTCGGCCGTCAAGCTTATCTTGCCTTCTACACGCCAGAACCTGGCGTGTCCCCCGGTCCGGCCGTTTTGAACGTCACCACCGGACTCAATCTGGGACCGAGCTTGACTCATACGCTGCGGCCGCGCCGTAGCATTGGTCCGTCTGGAACCGTGTCTTACTTCCCGCCCGGCGGATTCCTGGGCACACATGAGATCAAGGCCGGATTTGACTACTTGTGGCAGACTACATCCACCGAGCAAGCCGACATCGCACCCTATTCCTACCAGTTGCAGTACATCAACGTGAATGGAACTCCGACGCCCTACCAGGTGGTCACGTACAACTACCCGACCGACGCGCCGACTTATCAGAACCAGGGTGGATGGTTCGTCCAGGATACCTGGCATCCGAACAAGAGATTGGTCATCAACGCCGGACTACGGCTGGATCACTACGCCACTGGACTTCCATCGGTAACTCGCAAGGCAGCGCAGTTTGCCGATGCCGCCACATTCCCAGCGCTCAACACGGGGAGTTGGACCGTTCTTGCGCCCAGAGTCGGCGCTACCTGGAACGTATTCGGCGACAACAAAACAGTAGTGCGCGCCTCTTTTGGCCGCTTTAATCACGCGCTTGGGGACGACTACGCCGGAACCTATAGCCAGAGCGGCGTTGCAACCGTCACCTACCAATGGAACGCTCCGGTCGGAACGACTGTGCTCGGCCCTGGGCAGATCGGCAATTCCATCAGCAGAACCGGCGGCTCCACGCAGCTTCTCAACCCGCACTTGAAAGACCCGCACACCAACGAGTTCGTGGCCGGCATCGAACGTGAGATTGCGCCCGGGCTCTCTGTACGCGTTAACTACACCTGGGTCAAGCAGATCAATCTCTTCGGCAACTACAACATCCTGCGGCCCTACGGCGCCTGGAACATTCCGTACACAACCTATCCCAACGGCAAGCCGATCGTGGATCCAGGACCGGACGGAATCTCCTACAACGCCGATGATCGAGGGCCGTTCATCGTATGGGGTTATCCGCAGCAATACGCTGGAGCAGCTTTCGTCCAGAACCAAACGGTCGCATATCCCAACAGCTCAGCGCCCATCTTCAAGATCATCGACGTGATCGTGAACAAGCGCTTCTCCGGGAAGTGGGGTTTTACAACCTCGTTCACCGACATCCGGAATCACACCTCAGCTCCGAATAGTTCCCTAGCCGGCTTTGGGCTTTTCCTCAACCCGATTCCTGGGTCGCCTAATGCTGACTACTTCAATTACGACCGGACTTGGAACTGGCAAGTTAAGGCCACAACCTACTACAATTTTCCCTGGCACTTCGTTGCGTCAACGACTCTCGAAGCTTACAACGGCCTGCATGGGCAGCGACTGGTCAATTTCACCGGCGTCGGCAATCCGGCCGTCGGCACGATCACCATCCCGGTTGAACCCTACGGTGCGTCTTCCGGTCCGACTCGCATTCTGTGGAACGCCCAAGTGGGAAGAGAATTCGTCTTTAGAGACAAATACCGCCTCAAGCCGTCGATCGACATTCTAAACGTGCTGAACCGCGCGGATCAATGGGCGATCACGTTCACATCCGGCCCCAGCTTCCTGGTTCCTACAACCATCAATACGCCGAGGATCGCGAAGTTTACAATGGTCTTCAACTTCTAGTGGCTTACTCAACCGGACACCTGCACACCAGGCTGCCGAACGCTTGCCTCGGCGCTCTACTTGCCATAATTCTGCCGGTGGCGGCTCAGCCCCCGGACGGGGAAGCAGTCTACACGCAAGCGTGCGCATCGTGTCACAACGGCGGCGACGCGCGCGCCCCGAGCCGCGAAGTGCTATCGCAACGGTCGCCTGAGGCTATCCTGTCGGCGTTGACCGCCGGATTGATGCGCCCGCAGGGAGCTCGCATCGATGGCGCGCAACGCCGGGCGGTCGCGGAATTCCTGAGCGGTAGGGCGCTGGGAGGAGATGTCACGGGTGCGCTGGTTGGCCGCTGCACCGCGCAGCCCGCTTTCCCGGGTGCTTCCTCGCAGCCTGCTTGGACCAGCTGGGGCGGCGCTTTCACCAATACACGCTTTCAGCCGCCCGATCAGGCGGGGTTGGCGGCCGAACAGGTCCCTCACTTGGTACTGAAGTGGGCATTCGGTTTTCCCGATGCCACTTCTGCATGGTCGCAGCCTACCGTCTTCGGTGGACGCCTCTTCGTCGGGAGCCACAACGGCACGGTGTATTCGCTGGATGCCAAGACAGGATGCATCTATTGGACCTACAGTGCCAAGAGCAGTGTTCGCAGCGCGGTCACAATCGCGCTTCGCAGCGGGGCTCGCGGATATGCTGCCTACTTCGGGGACACAGCGGCGAACGCCTATGCGGTCGATGCCGCGACGGGAAAAGAGATCTGGTTTCAAAAAGTGGATGAGCATCCAATGGCGCGAGCGACTGGATCGCCCACCGCGTACGGCGACCTCTTATATTTCGGGCTCTCCTCTTTCGAAGAAACGCAGGGCACCAACCCGAAGTATGAATGTTGCACGTTTCGCGGCAGCCTGACCGCCCTGGACACGAAGACGGGTGCCGTGGTTTGGAAAACTTATCTTGTGCCCGAGCCGAAACCGATCACGAAGAACTCCGCGGGAACCACGCTCTGGGGGCCATCCGGAGCAGGCATTTGGTCGGCGCCCGCGATTGATGTCAGGCGTGGCGTAGTCTACGCCGCCACGGGGAACACCTACACCCCTCCGCAGCTATCCACCAGCGACGCGGTGATCGCATTCGACCTCAAGACTGGAAAGATCAGGTGGACGAAGCAGGTTACCCCGAACGATGTGTTCGGGGGCTGGTGCCGGCCGTCGTTGAAGAACCCGATTTGCCCTGAGGAAAACGGACCGGACTTTGATTTCGGCAACGCCCCTATCCTGGCCAAACTTCCGAGCGGCAAGGATGTGATCGTGATCGGGCAGAAGTCGGGTGTTGGCTGGGCGCTTGATCCTGACAAGGAAGGCGCGGTGATCTGGCAATATCGAGCTGGTAGGGGAAGCGCGCTGGGCGGCATGGAGTGGGGTTCGGCGGTGGACGACCAGAACGCCTACTTCCCGGTCTCCGACATTTCACTTCCAAATCCCGGAGGTCTGCACGCGGTCCAACTCGCAACCGGCGAGCGTGTCTGGTATGCGCCTCCACCTCCGCCGATCTGTGGGAGCGGCCGCGGCTGCAACGGCGCGCAGACCGCAGCGGTCACGGTGATCCAGGGGGTTGTGTTCTCAGGCTCGAACGATGGTGCGTTGCGGGCCTACTCGACCAAGGATGGCTCGATTCTCTGGGCTTACGACACCAATCGCGAATTCGAGACAGTGAATGGCCTTCCGGCCAGGGGCGCATCGATGCACAGCGCCGGTGCGACCATCGCGGGAGGCATGTTGTACGTCAATTCAGGTTACGGCGACCACGGCGGCCGTCCCGGCAATGTCCTGTTGGCGTTTGGACTTCCGTAACTCAGTCCTGTTGAAGCGGGCGGAAATGGCCAGCTACGATTTCAACTACCCTTAGGAACCTCGCAGGTCGGTAAGGAATCGGAAGTAGGCTTCTTTTTGTAAAGGCCATTAAAAACGCTCCTGCACGCCAAAAGTGAGTCAAACTCGTAAACGCCTCGGCTGACCAAATTATTCTGGTTGCAATTTCTCCTAACAAGAGCGATCGACGTGACGACTGCAACGAGGTCATGGAGAAACCAACGACTACCGACACGATCGATTCCGGTAAAAAGCCGACGCCTTAACCCGGGTAACCGCCAGCAAAGAACGCGGCAACAAGAAAGCCGAAGTCATCGCCCTCATGAAACGCGCGCAGGGCGCAACGCTCGACGAAATCATGAAAGCCACTTCCTGCTCAAGCGCACAATGTCCGTGGCGTCATCAGCATCTTGGGGAAAGAGGAGGGCGAGAAGATCGAATCATTCAAGGCGGCGGACGGCGAGCGGACGTACAAGATCAAATAGTCCCAACCAGCATAAATCAACACCCGCTTCCGATTCCGGGCAGGGCGGCGTTTCCTGCTGGTGTGGGCCACATGATCCTTAGGGTCCAAGAGGCGACATAGTTGCCCGGGCATCCCGAATCTAGGCCGTTCTGTTGAGATCGGCTTCATTGTCTCCAGATCGCCTTCGGCCTGCAAGGGGCATGGGCGCAATCCCGTGCCTGGGTCAGCGTTTTTCGTTGCAACTTGTTCATCCTCTCCCTCGGCTTGCGATGACATTAGGCGCGTTTCTGCCGCCAACCCGGCATCTGGTTGTTCTCGTCTAGCAACGTTGCTCTTCATACTTACTCGGATGCTGGTTCGAGATCGCAAGCGCCAGCGACGACCAGCAAGCGTTCTTGATTTGCACTACCAAAGTGGCGCTACAACCTTGGCCTGCCGTGGAGCACTCAGGCCACCGCTTCTTGCTTCAG
>Ga0126371_10005109_pt1 | contig 11633 bp, 12 predicted proteins | sample PanSoiMetaPlot_4_FD_110145 | JGI IMG/M metagenome (GOLD analysis project Ga0126371, IMG submission 110145) | Tropical forest soil microbial communities from Panama - MetaG Plot_4 | ecosystem: Environmental > Terrestrial > Soil > Tropical forest > Bulk soil | place: Panama | collected 2016-02-17
CCGGTAGTCCCCATGGACCTTGGCGCCTGGCGAACAGTCCAGCCTTGTCCCTCGCATTGCCGACTGCTTACTTCGACGCGCTCGGCCTTCCGCGCCTGCTGGAGGCTTCTTCAGCTCAACCGAACTGAACCGCCGTATGCGGACCCGCATGTACGGTGGTGTGGCAGGGGAGAGTGGGTGACCACTCCCCCTATGCCGATTGTTGGCGATTAGTTTGGAGTCGGGCAGTTATGTAACCCCACTCAATCGCACAGAACGCGATTGAAAGGGCACCCGCGGATCGCGTGGGCCACCCGCCCTTCCCACCTTTCGAACACCACGAAAGGTGGGGCAGCCACAGTTGTGGAGGAGATACAGATCGAACCCACTGAAAAGTGGGCCAGAACCCCGGGGCTTTTTGTGTTGGTACTGAAACCCCGAGCTGGTTGGTGTTAAGGTTCGTGCCTCCCACCCTTCGAAAACCGCGAAGGGTGGGGTAGCCAAGTTTTTGGAGGGGTTCAGATCAATGTGTGTGAAAGGTGGGCCAGCCTCCCATCACGAACATCATTTGTGTACTCGCCGCCAATATCGGTGTCGCCGAGCACAAAGTCCGCGTCCGGAAATGTTGGTGACAGTTACGATGATTTGGACCGGACTGCCAACCTTGATGAAATCCTTGTCCGCACGAATATCAATCGCGAACGGCCCGCCAGCTCATGCGGACCGGAAGACAAAACTCCAGGAGAAGATTAACCAGCTCGATACAAAAACCCAGGCTCAGTTGCAAAGGGCGAAAGAAAAACTGATGCTGCGCAACGTAAAGCGCAGGCAAAGGTACAGGCACTCAAGGCAAAGGCGGATACGGCAGTATCGTTGTTTAAGCGGGAGGCCGAAATGGCCTCCCGTTTGAAGATCCAAACACCGTAGCCCTTTACCAGCGTGTAAGCACCGATTGACTGTTCGTAGACCCCTCCAGGGAACTCAAGACTTCGTTTAGACGCGTTGGAGAATGCGATTGACAAAGGGAGAAAGAAAAATGAGCTCGCCGAGACTTGTCAAACAGGGATTGGAACTGGTGGTAGTCGTGTTGATCCTCACCATCGTCTCAGTGGCTCAGGCCCCTGTCCCGGAGCCCGTTACAGACCAAGAAACCGAGCTCGGGCAAGCTGTGTACAAGCAATTGCAGGAGAAGGGGGAGATCATCAAGTCATCTCCCCTCTATGACATATTGAAGCCGATCGCGGACGCAATCACCCGTGAGGCACAGTCCCGTTATCCACATCCTTTTAGGTTCTTTCTTGTGCACGAAGCACAACCGAACGCATTCGCGACGCCCGGAGGGAACGTCTACGTGGTTGATTCTGTGCTCTATTTCGTCAAGAATACGGAGCAATTGGCGGGGACGCTCTGTCATGAAGTCTCGCATACGATTCATCGTGATGGCGTCGCCCTGATGGAGAAGGAGCAGAAAATTGAGGAGCGGGAAATAGCCGCTGCAATCTTACTTGGACCAACACGAGCTCACATTATCGCGATTGCCCTAATTGGAAAGCTGCATTCGCTGGGTTACTCACGCGACGCGGAATCGAAGGCGGATGTGACTGGTTCCGACATTTGCGCAGCGGCAGGTTACAACCCGTGGGGCTTAACGTGGCTGTTTCAGGATTTTCAAAATGCTGACGTTGGGCAAATTCCACAGCTTCTGTCGGATCATCCGGCCAATGGCACCAGGATACGAACACTCGAAAAGCACTTTCGCGATAACCCGTCCACCTTTTCAAAGTTCAGCGCCGATCCAAAATCTGCGACTCCGTTCGCCGTGCCGAAAGACGCGCCTGTAGTTTTCCTGCGCGGCGAGACCAAGGGCGGGAACTAACCCAGACGAGTTTGGTTTATCGACCATTCTGGCGGTCGAAAATCCCGTTTTACAAGGTGGTAGTAGAGAATCTCCTCTCGAGAGCTTGCTCAGTTGGCCACCCGTTCGACAACTTCCCTATAGTAGACTTGCGCGATGATTCGTCAGATCGCGCCTCTGTTCTTTACCCTGGATATTCCCGGCACGCTTGCATATTACGACGCGAAGCTTGGCTTCAAGTGTCTGGGCACGTGGCAGGATCCACCGGTTTACGCCATTGTGGCGCGCGACCAGCAGGTCATTCACTTTCGCTGTGCCGCACCTCCGATCGCCAATCCCAATAAATATGCGGACGAATTGCTCGACGCGTATCTGTTCGTCGAAGATGCAGACGCGCTTTACGCGGAATATGAAGCGCGGGGCGTGGAATTCACGCGTGGACTCGCCAACATGCCGTGGAACTCGCGTGAATTTGTCGTGAAGGATTGCAACGGCCGGCTGCTTGCGTTCGGTGCGAACCTGTAGTGTTGTTGGCACTTCGTCGTGGAAATCGTCCGGACTGCGCGGGATTAGGACCACCAAAGAGCTAGAGGGCAAAAGAGCCAGGATGAAATGGGTACTGCGAAATGCGCTCGGAGTGGTGTTGGCAGCGTACATTTTGTATCAGGCTCGCAAGCCGGGGAGGTGGGTGGGCCGGTTGCTGCTTCGGGCGATGAATGAAGGCCACTCTCAAATGACGGACTGGGGACTGTCGCACGTCGCGATCGGAAACTCGTTTGTGATTTTGGATGTTGGATGTGGTGGCGGAAGAACCGTCGGGAAACTGGCTGCCGTGGCGAAGGACGGAAAGGTGGACGGGATTGATTACGCGGAGGGGAGCATTGCGGCTTCGCGTGCGTTGAATAAGGAGGGGATCGAGGCTGGGCGTGTCGCGATTCAAAAGGCGTCGGTGTCCCAGTTGCCGTTCGCGAATGACACGTTCGATCTGGCGACCGCAATCGAGACACAGTACTACTGGCCGGATCTGCCGAATGATATGCGGGAGATTTGGCGGGTATTGAAACCGTCAGGAACGCTGGTCGTGATTGCGGAGACTTATAAAGGCGGCGCCTGGGATAAGTTCAAATGGCCCGTGATGTGGTTACTTCGATCTTCGCATCTGAGTGTAAGTGATCAGCGGGCGTTATTTGAGAAAGCCGGTTACGAGGACGTAGAGGTTTTTGAAGAATCCAAGAAAGGCTGGATCTGCGCGGTGGGGAGAAAGCACCGCGTTAAATGTCACTCATCAACCGGAGGGTGTTAGTATTAGGTTTGGCGGTGTGTCATGGCCAGAATCGCGGCTAACTGTATCGCGATCGGATTGTTGGCATGCACGTGTTATGGGCAAGAACCATCGTCCCGGCAGGGTCCTCTTGATCCTCCTGTCCTACCAACGTTAGCTTCACAGCCACCTCCAAGATGGATTGTTTTTCCCGAGCCTCCGTCGTTGCCATCGCCGCCGGATGCACCGATGCCGGATCTGGGGACGATTCCGGGACCGCCGGAGAAATCGAAGTCGAAAATACAGCGCGCGATCGACCGAGCGAAGCCGAACTGCCTAGATACTGTGATTCATACTTGCTGGTCGTCCCCGCCGGGCGACAACCTTTCGAAGGAAGATCGCGACTTTGCGGATGATATGGATATCGGCAGCCTGGCATGCAAGTACAAGAACTATCGTGGCGCCGAGTTGCGCTTTCGCCACGCCTTGGAGATCAAGCCCGGTCAGCCGGAAGCGACTTTCAAACTGGCGGAGGCATTGGAGAAGCTTGGGAACGGCCAAGATACAACAGGAAAGATGCGACTCGAGGAAGCCAAACAGGCGTATCAGGAATATTTAGCGACGCAGCGGAACGGAAAGTATGCTGAACGGGCGCGGCAAGCCATAGAGCGTCTGTCATCACGATAGAGGCGGGGCAGCTTCTACATCACCACTACGCCACTTATTTGTGGTTCGTTGCTGAAGTAACGAGATCGAAACCTACATCTCGCTTCCGAGCGATGAGGACGACTACGGAGCGCGGTCCGGTTGTGTAGACAGGAGCAGACACTGGAACTGCGTTTTCCCATTCGACGATGTCTGCAGGCGAGTCGAGAGTTGTATCTATCCAACGGCGCCAGTGTTCTCCGGCGACGCCCTCGACTGGAGGCAACTCGAAGTCCAGCGACTCCCAGTATGCGTTGAGGATAAGGTAGACGAGCAGCCGTTGCGTGCGAATCTCAGCCATGAATGCGAGGCTATGCGAATCATCGCTCCAGTCTGGCTGATTCAATTTCACGCCATGCCAGCTTTTATTTGCTTCCTGGATCAACTGATTCAGGCAGCGGCCCTCTTGCTCCGGCCCGGTATCTCGTAGTAAGCGCCTGCTGTTGAGGAGCCTTACAAACCGATTTAGATCAGCATGTTTTGCTAATAGGTTCCAGTCGAGCCAACTAATCTCGTTGTCGTGACAGTAGCCATTGTTGTTTCCTTGTTGTGACCGGCGCATTTCGTCCCCCATGAGAATCATGGGCATACCAAGAGAAAGCATGGTTAGAGTCAGGAAGTTTTTCATCTGGCGATTGCGCAGATTCTCGATGGCCGGATCGTCACTGGGACCCTCGATGCCGGAATTCCAGCTCCGGTCGTCATTGGTTCCGTCGCGGTTCTCCTCTTGATTTGCCTCGTTGTGCTTCCGGTCGTAGGAGACGAGATCATTGAGTGTGAAGCCATCGTGGCAACATACGAAATTTACACTCTGCTCCGCCTCACGCTGCTTGTGAGCGTAAAGCTCGGGGCTGCCAACAATCCGGTCCGCCACATGGCGCACAGAATTGGGTTCACTGCGAAAGAAGCTGCGGACATCATCGCGAAATTTTCCGTTCCATTCTTTCCAGCTATCACCGATGAAACTGCCGACCTGGTATAGCCCTGCTGCGTCCCAGGCCTCAGCAATCATCTTCGTGCCCGCGAGCAGGGGGTCAGATTCGATGTCCCAGAGAACGGGAGGATTCGCCAGCGGCTGCCCTGTGGAATCGCGGGAAAGAATCGAGGCAAGGTCGAAGCGAAAGCCGTCTATGTGCATGTCCTGCACCCAGTAGCGCAGGCTGTCGAGGATCATTCGCCGCACGATGGGATGGTTCGCGTTGAGCGTATTCCCGGTCCCACTGAAATTGGCGTATCGAGCGCGGTCTTGTTCCAGAATGTAGTAAGTGCTGTTAGCGAGTCCCTTGAAGCTGAAGGTTGGACCGTCCTGACCGCCTTCTGCCGTGTGGTTGAAGACCACGTCAAGGATCACTTCGATGCCAGCACGGTGTAGCGCCTTGACCATGTCCCGAAACTCATCCACGGGTGCCGATCCGTCACGGCGCGAGCTATAGGCTTGATGTGGCGCGAAGAATGAAACGGGAGCATAGCCCCAATAGTTGACCAATCCACGCGGACAATCCTGAGCATCGAATTGAAACACCGGCAACAGTTCAACGGCAGTGATGGCTAGTTGCTGGAGGTAGGGAATCTTTTCGATCAGGCCGGCATAGGTGCCGCGCTTCTCTGGTGCAACACCGGAACTCGGATGGCGCGTGAATCCACGGACGTGCATTTCATAAACGATGGTTCGCGACGATGGCCGCCGCAGAGGCTTGTCGTCCTCCCAGTCATACAGGGAAGAGTCGATCACCAGACTTTTCATTGCGGTTGGAGTGTTGTCGTGGGGCGAAGCTGCGTCGTCACGACTGTATCCCGTGGGGACAGTTACACCTTTGCCATAGGGATCGAGGAGGATCTTCTGCGAATTGAATCGAAGGCCATTCGTGGGGTCAAAGGGGCCTCCGACGCGGTAGGCATAGATCTGGCCCGGCTTGAGTCCTGGAACGAATACGTGCCAATAGTGATAAGTGCGGTGGGCAACGGGATCAAGGTGAATGACGCGCGCGGGTCGGACGTCGTCCTCGCGATCAAAAAGCAGGAGTTCAACCTGTGTGGCATCGCGGGAAAAGATGCTGAAGTTGACGCCACCATCGCTAGGTGTTGCCCCGAGTGGAGCGCTTTCACCCGCTTCGCGAGAAATTGATTTCCTCCCCTTTGGTTTGGCCTTCGAAGATGGCACTTCTATGGCGCCGGACATGGTTTCACATTCCAGATTTTTGAGTCTGCCGAGCAAACGCAGGGTTGGGGGAGAACGAACTGACCCGTTGGCACAGAGTCGGAGCCAACCTATTACGAAAAAACGGTAACAGAGCCCGGTTGTGGCATAACTGGTTTTTTTGACAGTAATTGAGGCGCGACGGGTGGCGAACGCAGTCTGGGTGGCCTACTCAGTCGTGTTGCTTTGGGATTAACGGTCACAACTTCGTTACATAGTGAGGTGATGACCATCACTGCAGGTGAGCGTTGGTAGAGAGCCAATGGTTTGCTGACATATCAGGGAGGTACACCGCCGATGCCAAGCACAATTGATGACATCCAGAATTTTCTGAAGTTGCGGCGGATCGCGCTGGTGGGATGTTCACGCGATCCGAAAGATTTCAGCCGCTACGTTTTCCACGAGATGTGCAAAGAAGGATACGACATGGTTCCCGTGAATCCGGCGATGAAGGAAGTGGAGAGCAAGCCCTGTTTCGGCCATGTGGGCGAAATTGATCCGCCGGTCGAAGGTGCTTTGCTGATGACTTCTTCGCAGGAGACAGGCCGCGTGGTGAAGGAATGTGCCGACGCGGGCATTCGGAGCATTTGGATGCACCGAAGTGGTGGGCAAGGGGCTGTCAACGACGAAGCGGTGACGTTTTGCCATGACGAGGGGATGCATTTAGTGGAGGGATATTGCCCGTTTATGTTTCTTCCGAATACGGCGTTCTTTCATCGTGTGCATGGATTCCTGTTGAAGTTGACGGGAGGGTATCCGGGGAAAGGGAGTCGAGTCGCGCACTGAGGGTGGACTCCTTCTCTTCACTCATTCGCAAAGAACACCTTTGAAAGGGGATCGGTTTCGATCGCGAGGACGGATGATAGGCATCGGACGGAGAGCACAAATACCCGGCCTTCGCAAAAAGCGCGCTAGGCCGGGGCACCCGTGCACCCGGCGTAACGCCAGTGGTTCGTGGTGGCTCGCGCGATGCGGTTCGGGAGAGGTTGGAGACTTCGCACAGGAGTGCGCGCGCCACACGATGGTCGCGGATCAGCGGATGGTCCAGGGAGAGGTCTCGGGCCAATGCGTCATGGCTTCGCGAGCCCAGGCGGTGGTTTTGTCGGCGTGGCAGAGGGTACATGGATTGGGGATCTTGTATTGATCGGTCATCGATGGAGTGATTACGCGGAACGTATGCGCGTGGCCATGGCGCCGGGGACCCCTTCGGTTTGGATCTGCGGCATGTGGCAAGCAACGCACTGGCTTCCGGTGCTGCCGTCTTTGTGGTGAGTGTGCGCGGCTAACGTTGGTGTGTGCGGGCCGTTGGGCGACGACGGGCCGTGGCAGTCGAGGCAGACCTGGTCGGCGGGCTTGCGTAGCTGCGCGTAGTTCGAAGTGCCGTGGACGTCGTGACAATCGGCGCAGGTGATGCCGCGGTGATACATCACGCTCTATGCGTAGTCGTTGCCTTGCATGCGGTTCTTGTGCGCGGTGCAGTCGGGGAAGTAGTAGAAGCTGGTCTCTCCTAAAGCGCAGTTCTCAAGTTTCCAAAAATCCTGAAGGCGAAGGTCGACGCGATAGCCGACGGGCCAGTCGTAGTAGTGGCCCTCGATCGGTTTGGAGAGAGGCTGTCCCTGCGAGTGGCACTGGACACAGGTGTCGGTGGAGGCGATGGCGTCGAGACGCGGAGGGTTGACGATGTTTTCCGCGAGCGGGTGAGCGGAGTGCTCGCTGCCGGGGCCGTGGCACCGTTCGCAGCCGACATTCCATTCGGCGACCTGGTGGGTGCGGATGTTGTAGTCGACGGAGTGGCAGCCGTCGCAAAGAGGGCCCGTGGGACGTTGGCGGTTGTCGTCAGGATAGACGGCGGTCCACCAGTCGGTTTTCGGGCCGACGTGGTAGGGAAGCCACTTGCGCTGCGCGAAGTTCCATTGCACGCCGAGAGGGACGTAGTCGTCTCCTTAGCTTGACGAAGTAGCGCTGCTTCCAGAGGCTGCCGTAGACGAACGCGACGTCGGTGGGCGCGAAGGGGGAGACGGGATTGTGGGCAGGATCGGCGGTGATGGCGTCGGGATGTTCGCGTGGGTCAAGGACGACGTTGGCCATCGGAGTTTTCTTCCAGCGGTCGTAGATCGCGGCGTGGCATTTGGCGCAGGCTGTGGAGCCGCTGTAGTGAGCAGAGGCGAGAGTGGCAGACTGAACCTTGTGTTCGTCTGTGCTGGTCGCGCGAAGCGTGCGGATGAAGGAGACGAGGGACCAGGTGTCGTCGGCAGAGGCGGCGTGGTGGGCGATTCCGGCGGGCATGCCTGTGAGCTGGACGCCGTTTTCGATGATGTAGTGAAGATCGCCGTCGGTGAGATGCTGCGTCGTGGACGAGCGAAGGTCGGGGACGCGCGGGTAGAGGTTGGCGCCGACGGGCGTGCGTCCGCTGCCATCGATGCCGTGGCAGATGGAGCGGCGGGTCAGGAAGGTGTCGCGCCCTTGTTGGAGGGCGCGCGAGTCCTTGGTCAGCGGGTTTTTGAGTTGGCTCTCGTGGCTGGGGATGGCGGCGTTGCGGATGGTGCGCGCGATGTGCGCTTCCCAACTCGGTGGAGTGGTGGAGGCACGGAAACCATGGTGGACGGCAAGCGCGAGGAGGAACACGGCTGCGATGGCGATGAGGATTAGGGTGAGGAGTACTGCTTTCAGGGGGCGCATGTTGGCTCGGATTGGTTTTGGCCGGGCGGTTCGCGGGCGGGGGCGCCCGCGCCACACGGACTAATGTTTGCGGGCTAGGTCGCGGATCTGGTTGAGGTAGCCGACGTAAATCGGGATGGGGATGTCGGGGGAGTCGCCGTCGTTTAGGAAATGCTCGAGACGGATCTCCATGGGGATGGAGCTGATGAGCTCGCGGAAGCGCGCCATCTGGAGATATTTCACGCGCCAGATTTCAAGCATGAGGGATCGGAAGTCTTCACTGATGAATGGCATTTTGCGGTCGTTGAGATAGATGGCGTCGAAGTGAGAGCGCGCGAGAGTGGCGCGGAGCGGGTCGTCGGCGGGCGAGAAGGTGTAGAGGAGGTGGAAGACGTCGGCGAGGTCTCCCCAGATAACTTTTTCTTCGAAGGCGGTGAAGCGGAAAGGCGGGCCGGGGCGTTGCTGCGCGGCGCGAGCGTGGTCGTGAGGTTGAAGGTTATGAGTGGTGAGTTGATCGCGGAACCAGCGCAGGCGGTTGGGTTTGAGATTGAAGCGCAGGAATTCGATGGCGTAGGCGTTAGGAAGGTAGAGATTGGGATCGGCGTCGAGGCGGGCGATCCAGGCGGACCAGTCTTGATGTTCGAAGTTGGTGAGCAGCGTGTTGAGATCGGCGATGGTGATGTCGGGATGATATTTGACGGCCTGCCAGAAATGCTCGGTGGAATCGTAAGTAGCGCCGTGAAGCGGGATGCCTTCGGCGATCGGATACCAGTTGGAAAGGACGCGTGCGGGAATGGACGGAGCAGCGCTCCAGCAGTTGATGGCGTGTTTCCATTTTTGTTGGACTGCGACGAAGGCTTCGGCGTATCCGGGGGGAGTGGGTTCGGTGACTTGCCCGAGGGCGCGGCGGAGTTCGTCTTCAGTGTGTGTGTAAAGGGCTTCGAAAGGACGCTCGTCGTTCATGGAAACGACGCGGCTTTCGATGCCGCGGTGCAGAATTTCGCGGGCGAGCTGTTGGCGTTGTGCGTCGTTGAAGGCTGGGTTGCCAGGCCAGCGGTGGGTTTGGGTGTCGATGTACGGGAAGAGTTGGGAGAGAGATTGGAATTCTATGAATGCGTGCAGGGCGAAGGTGACGGGATGGCCGTCTTTTGTTATGACGGTGGAAGGCGTGACGAGGGATTGAAGGGAGATGGGTTGAGCGTGGAGCGTGGCCGTCAGGATGGTGACTAGAAGTACGAGGGGAAGAAGTCGGGCGAGCTTCATGGCAGGGCATGATGCCATTGATAGAGGCGGGGTTCAATTGGATCGGCGGATGGGGTGATCTTGAGAAGCTTTTGACCGCAGAGGACGCAGAGAACAGCCGCGGAGGGCGGGGAGAAGAGCTTTTAACCGCAAAGGACGCAAAGAAAGCCCGCAAAGAGCGCAAAGAACAAACTAACCACAGTGGACACAGAGGGCACAGAGACATCGGGCGATAGCGAGAAATTTTTCAACGCAGAAGACGCGCAAGACGCGAGGAACAATAACGCGCGGATTCTTAACTTTTCGTAACTGTCTTGATTAGGGCTTCCACGCCATTCCAGGTGATTTGGACTCCAATACATAACAGGACGAAGGCGATGACACGGAGGATGCCGTGCGCGGTCTGGGGAGAGACGCGTTCGGTGATTTTGGGGGCGTAGGCGTAGCAGAGATAGACGCTGATGCTAAGGGCGACGATGGCGAGGAGGATGCCGAGGTGTCCCGTGATGTCGTTGGCGATGCCACGGACGGAGGCGTGGGCGCTGAGAGTGAGGGTGATGACGATGCATCCGGGCCCGGCTGTGATGGGGAAGGTAAGCGGATAGAAGATTTTTTGTTCGAGGGCGCCGTAGGCGTCGTCGGTGACTTCTTTTTCGGCGCGGTTGGCGGTGGTGTCTTGCTGATTCAACAGGCCCCAGCCCATGGTGGCGAGGACGAGGCCTCCGGCGACTTGCACGACGGGGAGCGAGATACCAAAGAAAGCCAGGATCGCGGTGCCGACCAACTCGACGATGACTAAGAAGATGGTGGTGCTGATAGCGATTTTGAGGGCGAGTTTCTTGTAGACAGAGGCCGGGGCGTTGCCGACGAGACCGAGAAAGACGAGTGCCGAACCCAGAGGATTGATTACGGGGAGGAGAGCGCTGAAGGCGAGTCCGAAGAATTTGGCGAGCGTGGTGGGCATGGAGGAGGAAGCATAGCGCGCCGCGTGGGCGTTGGCAAAAGGAGGGTGAGTCGATCAGCGATCTGATGATCGGGTCATCGGGGCAATTAGAACGCCCTACCGCGCAGCAGCGTCGCAGAGAAAATCCGAGAAGCGCAGGGAGAAGCTTCTTCACCGCAAAGGCCGGCTCACGCGATGCAGTTTGTGAGCAGCTGACTATTTCGCGCACAGGAGTGTGTGCGAAACACGACCAAGGTAGATGACGATGGGCGCCTTGGAGAGACCGCGTAAATACCCAGGTTAGCGTCCCAAAGAACGGACGCGAACCTGGGGCACCATCAACCACGCGGGACATCTTTCACGCGGCTTGGGCGTAGGCTTCTTTCAGGCGAGCGATGTCGATCTTATCCATCTGCAGCATGGCGTGCATGACGCTCTGGGATTTGCGGGGATCTTTGTCGCCGAGCAATTCGCCGAGAGCCTTGGGGATGATCTGCCAGGAGAGACCGAACTTGTCTTTGAGCCAACCACACTGGGATTTCTGGCCGCCGGCTGAGAGTTTGTCCCAAAGCTGGTCGACTTCCTGCTGAGTGTCGACGCTGACAAACAGCGAGATGGCTTCGGTGAATTTGAAGTGCGGGCCGCCGTTCAGGGCCATGAATTCCTGTCCCTCGATTTCGAAGTTCGCCATCATGACAGAGCCTTTCGGGCCGGGCCCGGCGTCGCCGTAGCGCGAGACGCTGGTGATCTTTGAGTTCTTGAAGATCGATGTGTAAAATTTCGCCGCCTCTTC
>Ga0126371_10005110_pt1 | contig 11631 bp, 10 predicted proteins | sample PanSoiMetaPlot_4_FD_110145 | JGI IMG/M metagenome (GOLD analysis project Ga0126371, IMG submission 110145) | Tropical forest soil microbial communities from Panama - MetaG Plot_4 | ecosystem: Environmental > Terrestrial > Soil > Tropical forest > Bulk soil | place: Panama | collected 2016-02-17
GCCGCGCACCGCAATTCGTCTTCATGAAATCGAGCACCAGCAGCGCCGTCGTCTTCGGCTCGATCGTCGCGGACTTGAGCTCCGGCACCGGCGGCGGCTTCACGCTCGCCCATTCCTGGGTGACGTCGTTGGCGGATGCCGGGAGCACAAGCGCTACCGCCATGAAAATGACGCCGCAGTACGCCGCGAGAGGCTTCATCGCTTTTCTCTTCCCCACTCGATAGAGAGTCGTCCGTGATTTGCGCACTGCGCCCGCGCTCCCTCTCCCGCAAGAGCGGGGAGAGGGAGCGCTGGCGCCGTGCTCGCCTGTCTGTTTACGGCCAGTTCGCGGGCGCCGGGAACGGCACGTGCATGGTCATCACCACGATCGGCGCCCCGCCGGTCGGGATGACCTGGTGCGGCGTGTTGTTGGGCACGATCAGCATGTCGCCCTTGACGACGTGATGGGTCTGGCCGTCGGCGATGTCCGAGCCGCTCAGGTTATTGGCGTTGACGCGTTTCTCGTTGACGAGCTTGCCGCCCGTGATGATGTCGCCGGTGCCTTGCAGCACGACGAAGAGCTCGGCGTCCTTCTCGTGCAGCGCGGCGGGCGCCTTCAGGGGACGGTATTCGAGCTGGGCCTTGTAGGGCGCGAGTTGCAGGATCGGCTCCGGCACCAGCGGCGCGTCGTTCTTGCGATCTGCCTTGGCCTTCTCGATGAGCGCCATGATGTCCTTGTCGCTCATGTACTGCGTCATCGGCGTCTGCGCCGAGGCGGCCGATGCCGCGACGGCGGCGACAAATGTGAATGCGAGAAACTGCGCGCGCATGGTGTCCTCCCGATCCGGCCGCGTGTCGTTTTGCGAATGCGTGCCGCGGCGGCGGCACAGTTAAGCGCGTCCGCCGGACGGTCGCAACCCGAGAGCGCCCGGCGAGCTTGGGGCCACTTGCCGCCCTACCATGCTAGTGCTGTTTACGCCGCCGCGACCGCCTCGACCTCGACCGGGAAATCGGGCCCGTGCAGCCGCGATGTCTCGATCCGCGTGATGACGGGCGCCGCCGGCGGCGTCACGGTCGCGAAAAAGCGCTTGCGGACGTGAGGTCTTCATGTCGCGCAGGCACACCGTGGGCTTGACCAGGTTCGCGGGGTGGTTGCAGACTGATATGTGGGGCAAAGGTCGAAAAACCAAATGGGGGATGGTCAATGAACACGCGAATCGTAGCGGCTGCGACCCTGGCGGTCACGGTCTTGTTCATGAACTCGGCGCTGGCGCAGGCTCGACGCGCCGGAGGCGACGACGTCAAATGCAATCAACTCGGGTCCGTGGCGGCATGCGTGAAATGCGCGAAAAGCCGCGGATTTCCGCCGTCGAGGTATGAGCCGTACTGCGGGGTGAAGAAGTAGCTGGAGGTACTTTCCGCCGCTTCCGGGCGAAGCGTGGATGTCGTGACTGGACGCCCAGATCTTTTGCTCCGCCGGAATCAGGCCGCCGCCGCGATCGTTTTCGTCTCGGCGAGCCGCGCGATCTCGGCGGCGCTGAAGCCGGCCTCCGCCAGCACCTCGGCATTGTGCTCGCCGATGCGCGGCGGCTGGCGCGACAGCCCCGGCCGCTCGCGCCCAAGCCCGAACTCGACCGGCAGCGCCGGCAGCCCCGCCATGGTGATGCCGCCCGCGAGCGTCGCGATCGCGACGTCAACGAGGCCGCCATGGGCGAGCAAGTGCGGGTCGGAAAACAGATCGGTCGGCTTGCCGACCGGTGCCCACGAGACCGCCGCGGTCTCGCAGCGCTTCTGCGTCTCGGCCTTCGGAAGCTTGCCGATCGTCTCGCGCAGCGCCGGGATCAACCACGGGCGCTCCTGGGTGCGCGAGTGGTTGGTCGCGAGCCGCGGGTCGGCGACGAGCTCGGCCAGCGCGAATGCTTCGGTGAAGCGCGCCCACTGCTGGTCGCTGGTGACGCCGATGAACAGCTGGTCGCCGTCGGCGGTGTCGAACACGTCGTAGATCGCCCAGGCGCCCTGGCGCGCCGGCATCGGCCGCGGCTTTTCGCCGGTCGCGACCGAGCCCGCCATGTGACTGAGCATCAGGAACGCCGTGCTCTCGAACAGCGCGCTGCTGATGCGCTGGCCCTCGCCGGTGCGCTCGCGCTCGCGCAGCGCCGCGAGCGTCGCCGAGACGCCGAAGCTCGCGCCCAGGATGTCGACGATCGAGGCGCCGGCGCGCAGCGGCTGGCCGGGCGGCCCCGTCATGTAGGCGAGGCCGGCCTGGAATTGCACCACCTCGTCGAGCGCCGGGCGATGCTCGTAGGGGCCGGCAAGAAAACCTTTCAGCGCGAGGTAGAGCAGGCGCGGATTGAGGGCGCGAAGCTGCTCATAGCCGCAGCCGAGGCGCTCCATGGTGCCGGGGCCGTAGTTCTCCAGCAGGATATCGGCGTGCGCCGCCAGCCGATGCACCGCCGCCTGACCCTCGGGCCGCTTGAGGTCGATCGCGACGCTGCGCTTGTTGCGGTTGAAGCCGGGAAAGAAGCCGGCGCCGAAGCCGGGGAGCCGTCGCGTCGGATCGCCGTTCGGCGCCGGCTCGACTTTCACGACGTCGGCGCCCATGTCGGCGAGCATCAGACCGGCGCTCGGGCCCATGATGGCGTGGCTGAACTCCAGCACCCGGATGCCGGCGAGCGGCGCTGCCGACATCAGTTGATCCTCCGGCGGAACGCATCGATGCTGCCGGCGTGCAGGAGCTCGCTCGGCAACTGGTGGCCGACAATACTCTCCGCCATGCGGCCGACCTCGATCAGCGCATCAAGTTCGACGCCGGTGTCGATGCCCATCTCCTCGCACAGCAGCACCAGCTCCTCGGTGCAGATGTTGCCGGCCGCGCCCTTGTGGGCCGCGAACGGGCAGCCGCCGAGGCCGCCGACCGTCGCGTCGAAGCGGCTCACGCCCAGACGCAGCGCCGCAAAGGCGTTGGCGACCGCGAGCCCGCGCGTGTCGTGCAGGTGAAGCGAGATGTGCTGCTCCGGCCAGCGGCTCCGCACCAGGCCGACCACGCGCTCGATGCGCTGCGGCGTCGCCCACCCCATGGTGTCGGCCAGCGACAGCGTTGTGATCTTGACGCCCGCCTCGTTCGCGATGGCAAAACCGTCGTCGAGCGTGCGCACCACCTGCTCGGGCGCGATGTCGCCCTGGTAGTTGCAGCCGAACGCCGCCATCACGCCGATGCGCGTCACCGCGATGCCGTGCGACAGGTGCAGCGCCGTCTGCTTGCGCATTGCCTCGACGTTCTCGGCATGGCTGCGGTGCAGATTCTTGCGCGAGAAGGCATCCGAGGCCGTGAGCGAGATCGCGCCCGAGAGCCGCAGCTTGTCGCGAAACGCCAGCGCCCGCTCCAGGCCCTTGTCGTTGAACCACAGCGCCGTGTAGTCGACGCCCGGCTTGGGTGTCGCGGCGCGCACCACGTCGTCGGCGTCCGCCCAGCCCGGCACCAACCGCGGATTGACGAATGAGCACACCTGGATGTCGCGCAGCCCCGTCTGCGCCAGCGCCTCGATCAGGCGCACCTTGTCGGCGCTGCCGATCGGCCCCGGCTCGATCTGGAAACCTTCGCGCGGCCCCTCCTCGTGGATCTCGACCGATTTCGGCATGTCGCTCATGGTTTTGCTCGCTGGCTTTCTGGCACTTGCCAATATCGCTATCATTCGCGGCGGTCCTCGGACAAGGCTCGCAAACTCGGCTCGCAATCACGCGAAAAATGGCGGCGCAATTCACCACCATCCGGGTCGACAAGGTCGGCCGCGTCGCGCGCCTCACGCTCGCCCGGCCCGAGCGCGCCAATGCACTCAATGCCGCGATGCTCGGCGAGATCGGCGAAGCGCTCGACGCGCTCGAGCAGGACACTGACGTACGCGCCCTCATCGTCACCGGCGCCGGCGCGGCGTTCTCGTCCGGCTTCGACCTCAAGGAGCAGATGGAGCGCCGCCCGAGCGGCGTCGAGGCGTGGCAGCCGCTGCTGCGCAAGGATTTCGACACCATCATGCGCTTCTGGCATTTTCCGCGGCCGACCATTGCGGCGGTGCGCGGCCCCTGCCTCGCCGGCGCCTGCGAGCTCGCTCTCGCCTGCGACATGACCATCGCGTCCGAGGATGCCTTCTTCGGCGAGCCGGAGCTGAAATTCGGCGCCGGCATCGTGGCGATGATCCTGCCCTGGCTGGTCGGCCCGAAGGTCGCCAAGGAGATCATCCTGCTCGGCGAGGACCGCATTCCGGCCGCCCGGGCGCGCGAGCTCGGCATCGTCAACCGCGTGGTGCCGGCGGAAAAGCTCGACGAGACCGCGCTCGCGGTCGCCAACCACATCGCCGCGGTCGACCCGGGCCTCGTCAAGGAGACGAAGCGCGCCATCAACCGCGCCTACGAGGCGCGCAACATGCTCGCGGCGCTCGAGGAAGCGCTGGCAATCGACCTCGCCATCGAGGGCGCCGGCTCGCCCGACAAGGTGGAGTTCATGGAAATCGCGCGCCGCGAGGGACTGAGGGCGGCGCTCGCCTGGCGCGATGCGCGGTTTCCGGGCCGCGACGCATGAGCGCTGCGCTCGCGCGCCTTCTCGGCGATGCGCTCGACGCCCTCGATCATGCGGTCGAGAACACAGATGGTGAGCGCGCGAAGGCGCAGGAACTGCTGGCCCTCGCCGAACGCATGACCGCCGGGCTCGCGGCGCATGGTGTTGCGCCCGGCGAGCCGGTGCACATCCGCATTGGCAACCGGCCATCCGATCTCGGTGCCCTGCTCGGTCTCTGGCGCGCCGGCGCCGTGGCGGTGCCGGTCCACGTCTCCGCCGTGGCATCGACCGTCGCGCGGCTGCAACGGCGGACCGCGTCCCGTCTTCTCGTCGACGGTGACCGGATCGACGTCATCGCCGCGGCCGCGCCGCCCGAGCGGCCACTGCTGCGCGATGCCGCTCTCGTCATCTTCACGTCCGGCAGCACGGGCGAGCCGAAGGGCGTCGTCATCGGCCATCGGGCCTTGGCCGACAAGCTCGCCGTGCTCGATCATCTGCTCGGCTTTCGCGCCGGCGATGCTGTTCTGGTCCCGCTCCAGCTCAGCTTCATCTTCGGCCTGTGGGTCAGCCTGCTGGCGCTCAAGAAGGGCGCGCGGCTCGTGCTGGTGCCGAAATTCTCCCGCGACGCGATTGCGCGCGGCCTGCAGGACGCGACGGTGCTCGCCGGCGTGCCGTCCATGTTCCGCACGCTGCTGGCGCAGACGCTGCCGCCCGCGCCACACCTGCGCATGGTCCTGACCGGCGGCGAGGGGCTGCCCGCCGGGCTCGCCGATACCATGCGCCCCCTCGCGGGAGCTTCCATCTACGATCTGTACGGTCTCACCGAGACCGGCTCCTGCGATTTCTGCCTCACCCCCGCCGATCAGCCGGCCGGCTTCGGCTCGATCGGCAAGCCGACCGAGCGCGTCGCGTTTCGCATCGCGCCGGATGGTGCCGCCGTCGGCCCTGCCGAAACGGGCGAGCTGCAGATCCGCACGCCGTTCGGCATGCTCGGCTACCTCGACGATGCGCAACTGACGGCGGCCTCGTTCGCGGACGGCTACTTCAAGACCGGCGACCTCGCGCGGCTGCGGCCCGACGGGCGCGTCGAGCTGGTCGGCCGCGCCAAGGACATCGTCTCGCGCGGCGGCGTGAAGATCGCGCCGCTGGAGATCGACAATCTCCTCGCCGGGCATCCCGATATCGCGGCTGCGCTGTGCGCCGGCGTTCCCGACGCGCGCCTCGGCGAGGTCATCCACGCGGTCGTGGTGCCGCGCCCCGGCGCGCGGCTCGACGTCGGCGCGCTGCGCGACTGGGTGCTGGCGCGCACCGAACGCTACAAGGTGCCGGACGTCTTCCACATCCGCGATGCTCTGCCGGCCGGGTCGACCGGCAAAGCGGACCGGCGGGCTGTCGCAAAGCTCGCCAATGGCGACACGAGGTAGCAAAGCCCTTCGTCGGGGATAACGCATCCCTCGCGCAAAATGTGCTTCGATGGCGCTCTCTTTGCCGGTATGTCCGATCGGTATGCTGCACGGTACTGGATTGTTCGCTTGCGCTTGTGCGGACGATCACGGCGGTGGACGGGCCGCACGCCATGCACCACCGCATGTCGGAGGACGTCAGAGGCCGCGGTGAACCGGAAACGCAGAACAAACCCATGGGAGGAAAATCGAACAAAATCAACGGGCGATCCTTCAACCACCGAATCCGACCAGCGGCTTCACGGGCAAGCCGAACAAAACAAAGCTAGAAAAGTGAGCGATTTCAACGAAGCATGAATCGCGTAGTTCTTACGGCTCACGCCGCGCGCCGCGCCGCCAGAAGCGACGCGCCCAATCCGCACAGGACGACGCCGGAGGCCTGGCGCGCCCGCACGATGGCCATCGCGCGATGTCCGAGACGCTGGCGCGCCATTGCGGCCCAGCACACGACGACGATGTCCGCAATCGTGTTCAGCGCGACGGAAACAATGCCAAGAACAATGAATTGAGCGGCCACCGGCCGCGAGGCGTCGACGAACTGGGGGATGAACGCGAGAAAGAAGGCGGCCGTCTTCGGATTGAGTGCCTCGACGACAACGCCGTCACGAAAGGCGCGCATCGCGCCCATGGTTTGCGCATCGACCGGCGTCAGAGCGCGCGCATCGCGCCACGCCTTGATGCCCAGCCAGACGAGATAGATCGCCCCGACGAGCTTGAGCACAGCGAAAGCCTCGGCGCTCGCCATCACGAGGGCCGACACGCCGACGGCTCCCGCGGCGACATGCACGAGGCCGCCCAGGCCCAGCCCCACACTCGACGCCAAACCCTCGCGGCGGCCGCCCGCGAGCGTACGCGCGCCGACATAGAAAATGCCGGGCCCCGGCGTGATGGCGACCAACAGCGCGGCGGCGAGAAACATCAGCAGATGATGGGTGCCGATCACGGCATGCGCGCCCCGCGCTTCAAGCCCTCACCCTCGCCTTCTCGATCGCCTCCCACACGCGCGCCGGCGTCGCCGGCATGTCGATCGCGGTGACACCGAGCGGGCCGAGCGCGTCGATAATCGCATTGATCACCGTCGGCGGCGCCCCGATGGTGCCGGACTCGCCGATGCCCTTGACGCCGAGCGGGTTGGTCTTGCACGGCACTTCCTCGAGCGCCGTGTGGATCTCCGGCATCAGGTCGGCGCGCGGCATCGCATAATCCATGAAGCTGCCCGAGAGCAGCTGGCCCGAGCCGCGGTCGTAGATCTGCTCCTCGGTGAGCGCCTGGCCGACACCCTGCACGACGCCGCCGTGGATCTGCCCGGCGACGATCAGCGGGTTGAGCACGCGGCCGAGATCGTCGACCACGAAATAGCGGTCGACCGTCACCTCGCCGGTCTCGATATCGACCTCGACCTCGCAGGCATGCGCGCCGTTCGGATGGCTCGGCGGCTCCGGGCTGAAGCTGCCGCTCGCCTCGAGGCCGACGCCGAATTTTCCGGTGAGCGGCCCCATCGGCGCATAGAACGCCTTGGCGACGTCGGCGAGCGCGACCGATTTGTCGGTGCCGGCGACGCGGTAGCGGCCCTCCTTGAACTCGATGTCGGCCGTGTCCGCCTCCATCAGCGCCGACGCCATGCCCTTGCCCTTCTCGATGATGCCGTCCGCCGCGATCTTCAGCGCGCTGCCGCCAACAACGGCGCTGCGCGCCCCGTAGGTGCCGCGGCCCATCGCGACCTGCGCGGTGTCGCCCTGCACGAACCGGATCTCCTCGAACGGCAGGCCGAGGAGCTCGTGCACGATCTGCGCGAACACGGTCGCGTGTCCCTGCCCGTGCGAGTGGGTGCCGGCAAAAATCGTGATGGTGCCGCCCGGATCGAACTTCAGGTCCATGCGGTCGTTGAAGATGCCGCCGAACTCGATGTAGTAGCTGACCGCACGGCCGCGCCGCTTGCCGTTGCGCTCCGACTCCTTGCGCCGCGCCGCGAACCCCTTCGGATCGCTCGCCTCGACGCACTTGTCGAGCAGCCGCTTGAACTCGCCGCTGTCGTAGGTCCACATCGTCGGCGTGCTGTAGGGCAGCTTCTCGGGCGCAATGAGGTTGCGCCGGCGGATCTCGGCGCCGTCCATGCCGATCTCACGCGCCGCATGCTCGATCAGCCGCTCGGTGAAGTACGCGGCCTCCGGCCGGCCGGCACCGCGGTACGGACCGTTCTGCGACGTGTTGGTGAAGAGCCCGGTCGTCGCGATGAAGATGTTCTGCACGTCGTACGCTTCCGGAATGAAGCGCAGCGAGAACGCGCCGACCACCATGGCGGCGCCGACGAAATAGGCGCCGACATTGAACAGGCAACGCGCCCGGATGCCGAGGATTTTTCCGTGCTCGTCGAGCGCCATCTCGCCATAGGCGACGTGGTCGCGGCCGGCATGATCGGTGAGCATGCTTTCCGAGCGCGTCGCCGTCCATTTCACCGGGCGCCCGACACGGCGCGCCGCCCACAGCACCAGCGCGTCGTCCGGGAAGGTGCCGCCCTTGAGGCCGAAGCCGCCGCCGACGTCGGGCGAGACCACGCGGATGCGGTTCTCCGGCACATGGAAGATGCCCGCCATCTCCTCGCGCATGCCGTGCGGGTTCTGCGATGCCGAATGCAGCGCGTAGCTGTCGTCGATCGGATTGTACTCGCCGATCGCGACCCGCGGCTCCATGGCAACCGGCGCGAGGCGGTTGTTGACGACGCGCAGCTTGACGACGTGCTTCGCGGCCGCGAACGCCGCGTCGGTCGCTTCTTGGTTTCCGAAGCGCAGCCGGAATGCGACATTGCCGTTCGCGTTGTCGTCCCACACCTTTGCGGCGTCGGACTTCGCCGCGTCCTCGAGATCGACCACCGGCGTGAGCGCCTCATAGTCGACCTCGATCATCTCGGCGGCGTCGCGCGCCTGCACGGCGGTCTCGGCCACGACGTAGGCGACGCGATCGCCCGCAAAGCGCACCTGATCAGTGACGAGCAGCGGCTGGAAGGTGCGAAAACCCTTCGGCGCCCCGACGTCCTCCGGCATCAGATGTGACGTCAGGCTGCCGAGCTTGTCCGCCACCGCGTCCGCGCCGGTGAGCACCGCGAGCACGCCGGGCGCGGCCTTGGCCTTGGCGACGTCGATGCGCTTGATGCGCGCATGCGCGTGCGGCGAGAGCAGCAGCGCCGCATATGTCTGACCCGGCAGATTGATGTCGTCGATGTAGTGCCCGTGACCGGTGACGAAGCGCTGGTCCTCGACCCGCCGGACCGCCTGCCCGATGCCGAATTTGCCCGCCATGTCGTCCTCGTCTCCTCGCCTACCCAGCCGATCGCGCCGAATGTTAATTCGCGCGCCGCGGTCACGCCAGCGTGTCAGAAATCGACGTAGCGCGGGATCGGCCCGAGCTGCGGCGTGGCGCGGTCGGAGAGGTCGAACATCACCTCGTCGACATAGCACCAGCCCCAGCCTTCGGGCGGATCGTAGCCCTCGATGATCGGATGTCCGGTCGCATGGAAATGCGCGGTGGCGTGCCGGTTGGGCGAGTCGTCGCAGCAGCCGACATGGCCACAGATCCGGCACAGCCGCAGGTGCACCCAGGGCGAGCCGATCTTGAGACATTCCTCGCAGCCGCGCGCACTCGGCGTCACGTCGCGGATGCTTTTGAGGTGCGTGCACTTCGTCATCTGCGGCTCCTTGCGCGCACGCGTCAGCCCGGCGCAAAGACGATTGCGGCGCCCGCCATGATGTCCGGGCCGACGATGACGCGCCCCATCCGGTTCACCGCAGCGATCTTCGCCTGATCGAGCCGCGCCGCGACCGCCCCCGCGTCCGGCACCGCGACGATCAGCGCCGCGAGCCGCGCGCCCTCGCGGATGTCGGGCGGCGCCACAGCGAAATGGCCCGCATAGGCGGCAGGCGTCATGACGTCGATCGTCCCGCGCGGCGTTGCGACCGTGATGCCGTTCGAGGTCGCGAGCAGCTCACGCTCACCCGTGAAGGCCGAGAGAAAGACGTGGTGGTCGCTCGGGTTGTCGGCGACCAGGACGACGCCCATGACCCCGCTCGCGGCGTTATGATGCGCCTGGAACGCCGGATTCCAGAAGTTGTCCGGTGCGAGCTGCGCGCAGGTCGCAAACCCCGCCTCGGCGGCGGCGTCGCGCGCAAACGCAAGCGTGAAACCGAGCCGCACCGGCGTGCCGTCGGGGCGCTTGCCTTCCCGCTCGAAGCGCACCGCGTCGGACGCCGCGATCCCGGCCTCGCGAAACCGGGCGGCGTCAGCCACCGCGTCGCGGCTTTCCAGCAGCAGCCCCCAAAGCCCCTCGTGGCGGACCAGGAAGGCGCGGTTGGGCGCGCCGAACAGGCGCGAGAGATCGTCGGCGCCGAGCCGTTCGGGCTCCGCGACCGTGAGGATCTCGATGAAGAAGCCGGGAAACTGGACCAGCCGGTTGTGCGTGCCCCACGGATGGCGGTTGCGCGCGCCGACCTGAAAGCCGAGTTCTTGGTAGCGTGCGGCGGCCGCGTCGAGATCGCGAACCGTATGAACGATGTGATCGAGGCCGCGCGCCATGCGTCATGCTTCCTTTTGCGGCGATGAATATAGGATGCCATCGGCAGGTCGCACAGCGGAGCGCGTCGGCCATGCGCGGCGGGCTCGGCGATCCCTCTTGCGGGGGGCAATCGAGTGGCGCAGATTTCCCCCAACCAAAAATGTGCCTTGCCGTTCGGCGGCGGTAAATCGCATCCAAGGGAGGCTTTCATGACTCGAAAAGGCTTGCCGCGAAATAGCCTGTACGCGAGCGTTGCGGCCATCGCGTTGGCCGCATGTCTGGCCGGAACTCCGGCTCCCGTGATGGCCCAGCAGGCCGCACAACAACCGACCCAGCAAGTGGCGATCGACAACGACGACATCGGCGGCGTCGTCACGGGGCCAAAAGGCCCGGAGGCCGGCGTGTGGGTGATCGCCGAGACCAACGACCTGCCGACCAAATTTGCCAAGATCGTCGTCACCGACGATCAGGGCCGCTACGTCATCCCGGATCTCCCGACCGCCAACTACGAGGTCTGGGTGCGCGGCTACGGGCTGATCGACTCGCCAAAGATGCGCGCCAAGCCCGGGCAACATCTCGACATTTCGGCCGTGACGGCGCCGACCCCGGCCGAGGCCGCACATTATTATCCGGCGATCTACTGGTACGCGATGATGCACATCCCGCCGAAGAGCGACTTCGGCAACGCCGAAAGCGGGATTCCGGCCAAGATGACCCAGGACGACTGGCTCAAGCAGATGAAGAACATCGGCTGCATCGGCTGCCATCAGATCGGCCAGGAGGCGACGCGCACGATCCCGGCGCAGTTCGGCCACTTCGACAACGGCGCCGACGCGTGGATGCGGCGCATCCAGTCCGGCCAGTCGGGCGAGCAGATGACCAACCAGATCGCCGGCAACTGGGGTGGCGTGCCGTTCAAGTATCTCGGCGACTGGACCGATCGCGTCGCCAAGGGCGAACTGCCGAAGGACAAGCCGCCGCGGCCGCAGGGCGTCGAGCGCAACCTCGTCATCACCGAGTGGGAATGGAGCACGCCCGACAAGTACCTGCACGACCTGATCTCGTCGGACAAGCGCAACCCGACCGTCAACGCC
>Ga0126371_10005111_pt1 | contig 11630 bp, 11 predicted proteins | sample PanSoiMetaPlot_4_FD_110145 | JGI IMG/M metagenome (GOLD analysis project Ga0126371, IMG submission 110145) | Tropical forest soil microbial communities from Panama - MetaG Plot_4 | ecosystem: Environmental > Terrestrial > Soil > Tropical forest > Bulk soil | place: Panama | collected 2016-02-17
ATTTTTTTTCATGAACCCAACATCAGCACAGAAATGGGAATGTGAGTATGTGTTGTAATCCCAGTTGATGCCATGAGGTGGTTGTGCCGTATATGTATAAAACACAATGTGCATGCATATGGTTGTTATAGCGTTCAAAAAGTATATGTTACAACCTGAGTTTTGGGACTTCTTTTTCTAGTTGCAACTTCAACAATCAAGGGGAAATTGGATACAACTTGAGGTGGCTACCGCTTTAAAAAGTGACAACTAAGTTGTAGCTAGGTTACAACTTTCCCAATGCCTGGTGACAACTTGCACTTGGGCAACATACAACTTCCAATTTTGAGAGTGAACCCTGTGTACAACTTGGCTAAAGGCCAAACACATCTTGCAACTTTGATGGTCGCAACTTGACAAGAGGCGAAATGCAACTTCCAATTTGATGGTCACAACTTTGCTAAATGTACAACTTTTTTAGGGACAACTTCGTATCATGCATAAATTCCGAAGATACAACTCTGACAATGGCTTGTTGCAACTAAGTTGCAGCCAGCTCGCAACTTTCCAAATGGCTGGTGACAACTTGCACTTAAGCAAAACGCAACTATCAATTTTGGGAGGAAAACGTGGGACAACTTTGGACTCGAGTGACATCAGTGTGACATCAAAGGATCAACGGGGATCAGTGTGTGACATCACTGATGAGGGCGTGACTACAGCGTGACTACACCGAACCGAACCCTAACAATAATCCTGCGACGCCACTACGAGGCAGGAGATTAATATCTGACCAATGCCAATGCATATAACGATTGACCGCCGATTCCTTCTGCGTTAGACAGTCATAACGATTTATTCATCTACATAACACATCGAGTATCTATCTAGCATCTACACTTATGACCGGGACAATTAATGCACCCGACCGAAATAACCCTTTGTGTCGCACGCATATTCGTATGCATGTGCGCGACGGCGTAGATAATTTGACACGGTAGGGCTGTACCGACTGGGCTCGTATGAATATAAAATGAGAAGGTCGGCACACACCTGAGTGAATGATAGGCATTGGCATCTGTCAGATCGACACACCGGCCGTTGTCGAGACATGGTGGGGCCTAAAAACCAAACCAAGAAAACATCAGCCACATTGATTGGCAACAGAAATCCACGTGGAGAGGTCGATCGCGTCACCCAATGGCAATGTTAATCGGCGCCACAATCATGGTCTGACTTTTACTCAGTAGAGGAATCGAATTCAACCGTGAAGCACTTACTCTGTTCACCGAGCGCGAGATCGCCTCCACCTAATGCGACGTCTGACGGGGTACAGTGAGAGGCAAATCGCTGTGAGCTTGGCAGAGACAGAAACTCACTGCGATGACAACGTACAGCACTCTGCCCTACATCTGCCGCTCCCGCGCGATCGCCCGCCAGTAATATTATACGATACGCGTTAATCAAAGACACAACTGCCGCCGCCCTGGACTATACAGTAACCCTGTCAAGGATCAGTCGAAGCTTGGTACAATTTCAACGCAACAAAACTTACCTTTTCACAGGCCACCCCAGGCGTTTCAAGTAGCCCTCGACAACCAGTACCACCTGTGCAACCCCCCCACACCGAGCCTCGTCGAACTTCTCGCAATGCTTCGTGGGACAGGCATCGCACTCTTCTGGGAGAAGCCACGCGCCATCGACCGACTTGTAGTGTAAGTGGATGATTTTTTCTGTCGGCGCATGCCATCAGCACCCCCCGATATGAACAGACAACGACGCACCGAACTTGGCCGCGAACGGCACTTCCCAACCAACTATCCAATCTTGCACCTGCCCGGAGCACTTTCTCGCCCAGTCCCGTTTGCGCCTCGGCACCTTGTTCGTCCGGCCAATCTTGAGGACGTCCACCCTGCCGGGACGAGGAGCCAGGTTTGGCTGCAACGCGGGAATACCGAATATGTAAAGGGTGCCGGGTTTATCGGACGACGAGGGCTGCGCGGCAATTGCAGCGTCGACCGGGGTAGATGGAACGGGCATGCTGGCCGAGTGACGCCGTGATAGGAAGTAGATGGAATAGAAAAGGGTAGGACGTACCTGGACTCCGGGTTCGGTTTCGGGTTCGTCGTTGAAGACTGGTCGAGTGATTGAAGGTAGAGTAAGGACGAAACTGAAAAGTCTTGGGTTCTGGTTCGTCGTGCAGGTACTGAGCTGAGGGTTACAAGAGTTGAAGAAAAAAAGAGAACTGTATGGGCGCACCTGAAAAGACTCGGGGTTCGGGTTAGTCGTGCAGGTTTCAGCTGCTGGCCGGAATACAGCGATTAGAAGAAAAAAGCTTAGCAAAGGTAACACATACCTGAACTGAACAGATTTGATAGCAACCTGTCTGCAATCTGTCTGCAGACGAAGAGAGCAGGAGTTTCCAGTTCGAAATACGGTTAATTAGTCGGTTCCTCGCGCAAATGCCAATCCTGGCACGAAATACAATTTTGACATCTCAATCAATGTATCTTCTTAGTTGGCAGACCCCGCCTGTTAATGAACGACCAGCGATTTCTCGTCGAACGTCAAGTCCGCCGGAGCGACTGGCCCGGACCGGACCTAATTGACGGATCCGATCACGCTTAACATGTTCCGCCGCCGGAGCGGGATTGAGCTTGACAGATCCGTTCGGATCACACCTGTACACCAGCAAAGTCCGTTCGGATCAGCCAATCGACAGATCCGTTCGGATCACCCCGTCTCTCCGACACGAGAAATCGTCTCTAGTACGCATATTTCAGAGGCACAGAATACGCGGAGACTTTGTGAATAACTTATATTTACCATTTTACACGCCCTGTGATCAAAATCCAAGTCATCTGTTGAAGGTCAATTATCAGACTACGCAGGTTTCGCCCCATCAACCGTCCCTAGTCCAAGGCTATGAGGCACAGAGTACGGGGAGACTTTGTAAATAACTTAGATTTACCATTTTACACGCTCTGTGACCAAACTCCAAGTAAATTCTTGAAGGTCAATTATCAGACTACGCAGGTTTCGCCCCATCAACCGTCCCTAGTCCAAAGCTATGAGAGGCACAGAGTACGGGGAGACTTCGTGAATAACTTATCTGTACCGTTTTACACGCCCTGTGATCAAAATCCAGGTCATCTGTTGAAGGTCAATTATCACACCAACTCAGGTCTAATCGAAAGTATATTAGACATGAGCTGACGGCTGCGACACGGATACAGAGCACGGTATGTAAAGTATTGTGAAAGTATATTAGCCGTAAACTAACGGCTGTGACCACGGCACGGATGCAGAGCACGCTAGTACCCCCCAGTATCACCAAAAAAAAAAAGACATAGAAAAGCAAAGAAAAAAAGGATGCATCTGCCTGGAGTCGAACCAAAGACTTCCCAAGAATTGTATTACAGCTTTCGCGAAAGCAATAGGGATGCGTTACCACTGCGCCACAGATGCTTCCGAAAATATACAAAGTCTGTGCCTGTGTGCATTCGTTCCGCAGACTCAGACTGGCTTGAGTGTATTGAGCTTTCCAAATCTAGCAATGCCGTGTCGCGGTCCCTGCAGCCTTCTGGTCACGTCACAAGTCACGTCAATATAAATCTTGGAGGACCTCCAAGATTTAGCATTCCTTCGTCTTCCGCTCTCCCATCATGCTCGCTGGCAAACATCCTGCTTCGCCCCCTGGCGACGACCGTGCTCCGAAAGCGCGCCGCCTCAATTCGCCGTTCGAGCCTGCGGAGGCAAGCTGTCCGTCGCCTTCCGCTACAGCCGCTCCGGCTGCGGACGCCCCTGGCCCGACTTCGTCTTCACCCGTGCGTCCCCTACGCACGTTCTCGTTCGCAACTAACCCTTTTCCGACAGGATTGCTTTGCCCCAATTCGCGATGGCGCTTCGTCCCACACTACTCTGTTCCCGAGCGCCGTCTCCGAGACGGTGGAGGCAGGTCCTCCGCCGGCTTCTACTGCGAACACCCAGTCCGTGTGCGCCTCTGGCCCTGTCTCGCTTTTGCCGGTGCGTCACCCACGCACGCTTCCTTTCTGAAACTAATCCCGTTCCCATCAGGATTATGCTATTTTCTTCGACGCCCCTCACCCATCTCGCAGGACTCGCGGTGCCCTCGCGCTCCCGCTCAGTGGCTCCGGTAGCCACAATCGTCACGCGGCACGCTCGCCTCCGCCCGTTCCCGACGATCCTCCATCTGGTGAGGACGACGTCACAACCGACGAAGAGGAGGAACCTCGGCTGCTTATGCCTCGACCCCTACAGATGGCGGTGAAGCGCGGCGTCCCCGCCAACCCCTCCCATCTCTTCGACTGCGTGGTCTGCGGCTCCCCGCTGTGCTTCGGCTGCCCCATCGATGACGACGATCCCATCTATGGGCCACACGCGTGAGCTCGGGTCCTATTTCGTTTTGCATGGACTGGACTGCTACCAGGGCCGACGGGCCGAGTTTCGTTTTATTTTCTTTGTATACGCATCGCTGTCGGCGCGCCTCTGGCGGCGCCTTATCATTTTTGCAATACTTACTGTACCGCGCGTTGTGTTTGTGCATACGTCGAAAGCTGCCACTGCAGCACGCATATAACTTTCCTGTGGCTTCCTCTTCAGTGTGAACATAAGTCAATAAGCCCATGACTTGAATTTATTTCGGTTCTGCACACGCCAAGGCCACTCATCACGTGCCCGCCGGCCTGTCCAAATTGTCGGATCACACCCGTAGATCCGTTCGGATCACCAGGTCTCTCCCGACACGAGAAATCGTCGCCAGTACACTTTCACAGGCACAGAATACGGGGGAGACTTTGCAAATAACTTATATTTACCATTTTACACGTCCTCTGATCAAAATCCAAGTGATTTGTTGAAGGTCAATTATCAGACCAACGCAGGTTTCGCCCCATCAACTGTCCCTAGTCCAAAGCTCTGAGCCACAGATTACGGGGAGACTTTGTAAATAACTTAGATTTACCATATCACACGCCCTGTGATCAAAATCCGAGACGAACGTCGCCGGCCATTGGAGGGTGCGCCCGGCGACGTCTTAAATCGGACCCAGTCGCATACAAAGTATATTAACCATAAGCTGAACAACCAAAAGCCTCAAAAAGTCTCTCAATTTACTAATAACAACACAGTGCTATGTGTATCATTGTTCATAGTAACGGAAGTGGCAAGAATAAATTCGAACAAATTACGAGCGTCAGTATACAAAGTTTACGTGCATCGACGGGCGCAGAAAAGTTAAAACATGTCGCACTCAAATCTAGCCGCAGAAAATCAATAACATCTCATCAACCCAGTCGAGATTGAAACAACATACCCCGGATATATGGATCTCTGTTAAATGTCAGCTGGATTTTTCATGTCGAGCTGCAGCCCTTGTCGACCCAAGTAGCGCAATTCAACCAATGCCTGGGTAAATTCACTGACAGGTTCCTCGAATGAGACCTTCACCGCCGTGAGCTTTGTCGTGCCTTCGACGCCATGGTATCTTGCCGTTATCGCATTGACAAAGTGGATAGCCAAGTCAGACGAACACCCCTCATATGCTAGCGACTCGAGCTTAGGGAGATAACCAGAGGACTCCATCGCGGTGCAGAAGGCTTCCATGTCAGGAGGGAAGCATTGAGGATGTACCAACGTCACGTGGGTGAGAGTGGGGAGGGCGGTAAAACAGCTATGTGCGACACGGAAATTGCCATGGACAAGTTTAAGAGTGCGAATGGTGGAGCCAGAACGAGATATGCATGCCTGTAATGCTTCGACGCCTGTTTGATAGAACGAATCCAACTTCACGTGTGTGAGAGTTGGTAGTGTGAGGTATTGAAGGATGAGCATGGACAAATTGTGGTTAGATTCAAAGGTGTGTAGGCATGGAAGCGTGAGGGATGGAAGAACGGTAATCTCTGCTTCCGCTGATGTCTCAACCCTGAGATGTTCGAGGGTTGGTGTGTACGCCAAAACCTCCAACAGCTCAGCAGCAGTTAAGGTACCAAACTGGAGCGTGGTCAGCAGATGCAAAGGAAGCCGGGTGCGGATCGCTTCTGAAGCTGTATGGAGGGAGAGTTTGTGAAGCCCAGGGGCATTTCGAACGGAGGTCTCGACAGCCGACTCAGACAAATGAAAGCCAGATAGCATAAGTGTTTCGAGGAGAGGGAGCTCGGTGGGGAAGCGTTCAATCGGCAGAGTGGCGCTCCACGTAGAAGTCGTAGTAACGATATGCACGTGTCGCCACTGCGAGGAATACCGGCACAGCACCGAAATTATCGAAGAGTAGTGATCCGGAGGAACCCGAATTGCAACGTCTAACGGAAGCCTGCCCGCGCGCGGAAGCCAGGCTTCAAGCACGTTGATGGGATCGCTGACGACATCACAGCAGAGCGCCATACTATTCCACAGCGCACACGTAGACAGCACCATGTTCCTCCACTTCCTGCAAACGCCGGCCAGTCTCAGTAGTTGGTGGTATCGCCGGCCATCGTCATCGGCATCGCCGCCGTTCTCGCCCTCGTCGCCGTGTGATAGGCGAATCTCGGGTATGATGTGCCGGAAGATATAAGAGCTGATTTCGTTGGGGAGGTTAGTGACAGGATACGCAACTTTGTCGAGGTCTTCCAGAAGCCGATGTCTTTCAGACTGCAGAAGCGCTATCTGGGCCTCGATTTGGGCGAGTTGGAGCCGAAGTGCTGAGGCGGTCATTGCCAAGTCACGATTGTGACTAACACGTGCCGGGAGTGACGTAGCATATAACTCTTTCGTACAATAAAAGCTTCGTACAATAAAGTACACACAATGAGGTTAAGACTGTAAGTTCGACGCCCATCCCTTCTCAGATCCAAGTAATTTGTTGAAGGTCAATTAGCAGACCAACGCCGGTTTCGCCCCATCAACCGCCCTAGTCCAAAGCTATCTTAGCTATGAGCCACAGATTACGGGGAGACTTCGTAAATAACTTATATTTACCATATCACACGCCCTGTGATCAAAATCCGAGACGAACGTCGCCGGCCATTGAAGGGTGCGCCCGGCGACGTCTTAAATCGGACCCAGTCGCATACAAAGTATTAGCCATACATAAGCTGAACGGCTGCGACACGGATACAGAGCACACGGATACAGAGGACGGTACGTAAAGTATTGCCAAAGTATATCAGCGGTAAGCTCACGGCCGTGACCACGGCATACAGAGCACGCTAGTACCCTAATACCACCAAAAGAAAGAAAAAAAAAAACCCAAAGATGCAGGCGTCTGCCTGGAGTCGAACCAGGGACTTCCCAAAGACGTTTGCTACTATGAAGAGACATAATAGGGAGGCGTTACCATTACACCACAGATGCTTCATATTATAGCCAAAATCTGTGCCTGTGTGACGTCTAATGTTGTAGAACTGCCGTGTCGCGGTCCCTGCAGCCGCACATGGGTTTATCTTCCCGTGACTTCGGCTCGAAACGATATAAAGGCCAGAATCTCTCCATTTCCTCCCCTTCGCTCTAACCCCCATCCCGACCACTCCCCACAACAACTCCCTGCTTCCATGACGACCACGCCTGCCCCGACGAACGCAACCACCTCCGGCCCTTCGGACGTGGATTCGTTCGTCGCCCTCGTTGGGCAGTTGGCCATCGCCTCCAGCGAAGCCACCCGCCTCGCCGCTGCAGTCCAAGGTGTGTCATCGTAAATATTCAAATGAATATCGCCTAACCTCGGGAGCGACAGCGCGACTGCCCAGCATCCTCGCCGCCACCGCTCGCACCGACACCGACACCGACACCGTCGAGTGGGTGCGCGGCGTCGCCAAGACCCCCACCGAAATCAGAGCGCAGTACCCCCGAGGCAGCGGGGAAGTTTGGTACGTCGTCATAAGGGGACGTGAGCCCGGCCTCTACCGCACATCGTAAGGCTCAACCAGATATCCGCTCATATGTCACGCTCATTGCACTGGCAGGGAGGAGGCTGCGGCGCTGACGCATGGCGTGCCCAACAACTACAGTCGCCGCCAGACTAGCTACACCGGCGCCATACAGTTCTACAGCGAGGCCTACGATGCGGCACGGGCATACCGCCGTGCCGTTGACGCTGGCACCATCGTCCCTGGCACCGTCGTTGATCTCGGGGTCCAGAAGTGGGTCGAAGCCGCCTGATGCTGTCGCTCCGCCCCCCGTCGTTCCCACTAGTCTGCCTGTGTACCTGACGTAAATTGCATTACAATAAAAATGCCTCATTGTGGAGATGACTGAGGGCCCAAACTTGGACGATGTCCATCCCACACGGACATTTCCGGCGCGTAAATATGAATGCCGCGTCTCAGACGGGCGGCCCCCGCTCCGATTCCGCGGGAAGGCTTTCCCTGCAAGCATTCCCCGCAAACATGATGCCGCGTTTCAGACGGGAGCTCCAATAAATTACATAATTCAGTGTTTCAGACCCCCGGGGTGCTAACATGCCGCAGTGTTACCGTCGGTGTCCGTACAGCTGTTGGCTGTATCGCGCCGGAACGGCACTCCGTATTTCTTGATCATGGACGCATTAAACTCAGAGGCTGCGCGTGCGAGGCTGGCTAGTCGAGGGTCTGTCTGGTTCCACTGGACTTGATCGAGAAAGACGGGGCGGAAGCGGTGTCTGGAAGCGACTACACACGCATCCCGCCACGTGAGGATCGTGGAAGTTGCCGTAGACCCGAGAGTTGCCGCAGACCCGAGAGCCCCTGTCCATCGGGATGCCTCCTCGACTGTCGGCGGTGTGAGCGGTGCGCTATTCAACATAGCTACACTCAGCTGCGCTCTCTGCACACGCGTAAGATTGAGTTCTCGGTTTTCCCTCCACTGAATTAGCTGCTCCGAGGACAGCGGTGAAACCCCTGCTGGAAGCCTCCCATCACGACCACAAATGGGATCTTCACGGGCCGCGTTCCCAAGTGGGCTTGTCGAGAGGGCCTCGTTCGGGGCTGGGCTCGTAGGCAAGCCACAAATGGGCTCGTTACGGGCCGCGTCCACACGTGGGCTTGTCGACAGGGCCTCGTTCGGGGCTGGGCTCGCAGACAAGCCACAAATGGGCTCGTTACGGGCCGCGTCCACACGTGGGCTCGTCGACAGGGCCCCGTTCGGGGCTGGGCTCGTAGGCACGCCACAAAAGGGCTCGTCACGGGACGCGGCCCGTGGGCTCGTGCCTACAAGCCCGCCTCCGAGCCCGCCTTCTGACTCGGATTCCCTATGATCAGCCGAGCCTATGAGACGCTCACGCTCCGGTGCGACGAGGACAGCATGGGAGGTTTCCTGCCGTGTGGGATTTGTCGACCTGCCAGCTTTGTTACTTACTCGACACATGTAATGAACACTTTGCACACCCACTTCAATTTCGCCGCCTGAGCACGCATCAGCTTGCGTTTCTCCCGAATTTCTGGATGTCTATATGCCCGTTATGTAAACGTCCCACGAAGTTGGATTAGAGGAAAATATTGGCGACTTTGCATAATAATCAGCCGCTGCTCTACGGTGGCTGAGAATTCTCTGCTGCTTCGATTGCCTTCGGACGGGTTAGTCAGTCAATAAGAGAAGTATTATTGTACCAACCGCGGAGAATATTCATCCGACGATTCACTCTTGGTTTTACGGCGGTTCGTGCGTTTAGACATTGATAGGCAACAGATTGAGGTGGCGCGAGCCAAGTTTATGTCACTCGGTCGCGCAAAAACATAGGGGGACTAGATTACCACTAATGCACAGTTAAGCAGACAGGAAGTGCGCTGTAGCTAATTCTACCGCCCTACAATAAACATTTATTCCAAAGTTCCCGTCGTCCTCGGCAAAATCAAAGTCTCCCAGTAGCGCCTGCATTGCTTCCAGTTCCCCATCATCCGTCACAAAGATGCCAGCGTCGCGTTGCGCTTCGGTATCAGTCGGCTGTTCGCCCTCAGGAGAGATCGGGTCGTCGGCCAACTCGTCGGCGGGAGGCGCTGGCGCATCCTCGTCGACCCCGTATCCAGGGTCAACGGCGAGTGCTGCGTCATCCCCCGGGTCGGGCCAGTACCCCGCTCGGATTGCCTTTGCCCGGCTCAGCTCGTAAATCGCTTGTGGTGTTTGGTAATGCTCAGTGCGGAGCTTGTGTAAGTTCCACGAATCTCGAGTCTCGTCCAGGGAAGCCTGGATCCGGGGCAGAAAGACAAGAAACAGGCACACGCGTTCAATCATGTTCCCCATATCCAGTAGCCCGGTCGACTCGAGGTGCTGAAAGATCTCCCGGAAAAGCTGAATAGTGTCGCGGCGCACGTCCCGCCAGTTCCGTTCCATACGGATATTTTGTGTGGACCTGGGGGCACGGTAAGCAGATCGAAAAAAACGAGGTCCAAAGACGCGTCACACACCGTCCACGTAGATAGGGGTGATGCTCTCTCCCTCTCCTCTGTATCATTCTTCTTTCTACCCCGTTGTTTTCCTTTCCGTAGTCTCCCCGCACTCGGCTTGGCCACCCGTACTTAGCTACCACCTCCCTCATGAAGATGCTCTCCACCGTCGCCGACCTCTTGTTGTTGCAGCAAATGAGGTACATTATCAGCCGAGAAAACCCATCGACACAGCCGTGAATGTAAAAACCCCACGGCTTGAGTTTCTCGTTCCCATCATGGTGAAGTAGCGCGTTCGCTCCACGTACACGATACACACGGCGCTTCAGGACGCCATGCCACCTGCGCCGCGATCATTTCAGTACCTGATATGCAGCAGACCTCAATGATACTGACCGAGCGACGGTTCCCAGCGCGTCGACCCGCCTCAAGCTTTCTCGAATCCGCTCTTTCGAAACGTGGATATCTTTCGACCGCAAATGCCCCCCAACAATCGTATAACCCGCGAACGGGTGCTTCATCGATATCTCTGCCACCTTTTCATCTAGATCGTCATCACCTATCTCAGTATGTTTGGGGCGAGCCGACGAAAGACCCGCGTCTCTCAGATGGTTATTGAGGGTACCCCTGGATACACCGAGAGCGTCCGCGACACTGCCCCAAGGGCTCCCATTGTCGTGTAAACGTATCGCCTCCTGCAAATCTAAGTCGTACCGCGGACGGCCGCCTGTTGACGGCAGTGTGCAGGTGCCAATGTTGCGAGGCGGAGGGCCGACCGCCTGGAAGGCTTCCAATTCCTGGCCGAGCGCGACGACAATGTCCACTAATGTGCCGATTTCAGCCGGCTTCAGCCATGGATCCTGGAAAGTGGTGAGAATGTCGTGCACCGCCCGGAGCCGCAGCAGTGCGCGCTCTACCGCGAAAGGCTCCACATTCGGCAGTGAGTCGACCACGAAACGAGCATCCTTGACAACCCTGTCAGCCTGACGCAAGAACCGTTGGAAGGCATCGACCGCGCCGTGGGACGCGCGGTGTGTCATCTGGCAGCGAGGAGGCAGCTGTGATGGGTATATAAACAATAGAGAAACTTAGGCGACACTCGCGGTGTTTCTGGCCCTCACACTTTCCACTGCGCATTGTTTCGGCATTGTATTTTCCCCTTACACTATTATACATATTTTGGGGGCGGTTCTAAGTACGGTTATATATCTCGGCATTGCATTTCCCCCTACACTATTGTACATCTGTTTTTGGGGGGCGGGTCTGGATACGGTAGGATTAAAATGTCCACAACAG
>Ga0126371_10005112_pt1 | contig 11625 bp, 7 predicted proteins | sample PanSoiMetaPlot_4_FD_110145 | JGI IMG/M metagenome (GOLD analysis project Ga0126371, IMG submission 110145) | Tropical forest soil microbial communities from Panama - MetaG Plot_4 | ecosystem: Environmental > Terrestrial > Soil > Tropical forest > Bulk soil | place: Panama | collected 2016-02-17
AGTTTCTTAATCCCCAGCTGCAAGGTCGATCTTTCGCGTTATCACCTGCGTCCATGCCTGCAGTACTACATCAAGCGCTGTCTCGGCCCCTGCGTGGAAGGCTTGACCACGCCGGAGGCGTACCGCGAAGCAGTCCGTGACACACAGATGTTCCTCGAAGGCCGCACCGCAGAGTTGGGCAAGTCAATTGAAGAGCGCATGCAGGTTGCTGCCGCCAGCGAGCAGTTCGAACTGGCAGCGCGGTACCGCGATCTATTGCGAACCGTTTCCGATTTGCGGGAGAAGCAGCGCATTGCCTCCACGGAAAGCGACGACGCCGATGTCTTCGGCTATCACTTTGAGAACGACATGCTGGCGGTCAACCTCTTCCACATGCGCGGCGGAAAAATTGTCGACCGGCGCGAATTCTTCTGGGAGGAGCTGCCAGAGATGATGGAGTCAGAAGAGGCTGCGCCATCCGATAGCCCGAAGGCTTTTGAGGCTGGGACATTCTTCTCCGCGCTGCTGAAGCAGCTTTATATCGACCAGCAATACGTTCCACGCTCCATTTATGTGCCCGTTGATTTTACCGACCGGGTAACGCTTGCCGATCTGTTGAGCCAACAGACAGGCCACCGAATCGAACTGGCAGTGCCACAACGCGGAGAAAGGCGTTCGCTCGTCGATCTTGCCGGACAGAATGCAAAGCAGAGCTTCGACCAGCGCTTCCGCGTGATGCAGCCGAGTCAGAAAGCAATTCAAGAGACACTGCAGGACATTCTCGTGCTATCTGAGCTTCCGCGTCGCATTGAGTGCTTCGACATATCGCACATTCAGGGCGCAGAGACGGTTGCCTCGCTGGTGGTCTGGGAGAACGGTGCGATGAAAAAATCCGACTACCGCAAATTCCAGATCAAGACCGTCGAAGGCGTGGATGACTTTGCCGCAATGCGCGAAGTGGTCACGCGACGCTACAAGCGTATTGCCGATGAGAACAAGGTGATGCCCAGCCTTGTCTTGATTGACGGTGGTTTGGGCCAGTTGCATGCCGCTGCGGTAGCTTTAGAAGAGCTTGGATTTACCAGCCAACCGCTGGCTTCCATCGCCAAGCGCGAAGAGATCATTTACCTCTACGGTCAGGAAGACGACCCTATCGTTTTAGACCGCCGCTCGCCCGTGCTTCATCTGATTCAGCGGATACGCGACGAATCTCACCGTTTCGCCATCAGTTATCACCGCAAACGCAGAGAAATGCGCGACCGCGATTCCGAATTGCTGGCTGTTCCCGGCGTTGGAGCGCGCACCCGTACGCGGCTGCTGGAGCATTTCGGCAGTCTGCGCAGCGTGCAAAGCGCCGATCTGGAGGCGCTAACGGCGGTTGTTCCGCGCAAAACAGCGGAGCAGATTTATTCGCATTTCCATTCAGCAACCCTGCCTGTGCTGAATTAATCCGCGTGAACAGGTTTTTACCTGCTTACGACTCGACGCGCAGCTTCTCTTCCCTGTTTGACCAGATCGGGAAGCCCCACTCCGTAGTACGTATTGCCAATCAATTGAAGTCCAGGTAGGTCGCGTACCCGTTCTCCCAGTCGCTCCATCCGATCCAGATGACCGACAGCATATTGCGGCAACGAGCGCGGCCACCACCGAACCACGGCAAACGACGGCTCAGGCAAAGGCCCGAGGAACGCTGATAACTGCTTCCGCGCGAGAGTAACAATTTCATCATCAGAAGAATCAAGCAGCAAAGGCGCAGACTCGCCGCCAAAGAAGGCGCGCAGGAGAACCGCGCCCTCCGGCGCACGATGAGAAAACTTCTGGTCGACGAAGGTGCATGCGAGCAGCGGTGGCTCTTGACTATGAGCGCCTTTTTGCGGCACCAGAAACCCAAATCCACGCGGAACCCGCAGACGTTTTGCAATTTCCGGCGCAAATGCGAGCGCCACGACAATCGCCGACGAAGCATCCATCGCCAGCAGTTCATCGAACATGGCATCAATAGGACCGAGCAACTTGCGCGTTACATCTGCGGGCGTCGCAACGACGACCGCATCGAACTCTTCGCTTCCACTCGATGCGATAACCCGCCACTTCTCGCCACTTCGTTCAACTTTCGTGGCCGCATCTCGCAGACGGACACTAGAAACAGGCAAGACAACGGCCATGTGATCAATCAACGTCTGCAGTCCGGACTTGAGCGTTGTAAAAACCGAAGTACTTTCACCACTGCGAAGACTCTTCTGCAGAGCGGAAATCAGGCTCCCGTGCTCACGCTCCATTTTCACGAAAGCAGGCATCACCGCGCGCACGCTCAGTCGGTCAATGCTTCCTCCAAATACGCCCGACAACAGCGGAGCAGCAATCGTATCGGTGGCTTCATTGCCGAAATGCCTGCGGACAAAGCTGGCGACAGACTCGTCTGATCCCGGAACCGTAGCCTTCAGCTCTTCCGCGCGTTTCGGCTCGCGCAAATATGCCAGCCGTGCCTGCCAACTGAAGAGTGACGAATTCAGCAGCGGCTCCCACTTGGTGGGGACCATCATACGCATGCCGTCCGGCATCGCGACCAGTTCCCTGCCTCGCGCAATATATGTTCGCCGCTGCTTATCGTTCGAGAAAATGATCTCGTCTTTGAGACCCAATTCAATCGCGAGCTCGCGCGCCCAGGGCTTCTCCGTCACCCACGAATCCGGCCCACATTCAACCACAAAGCCATCGCGGCGCACTGTCTCAACAATTCCGCCGAGCCGACCGGAAGCTTCAAAGAGAACGAAATCCGTTCCTGACCGGGCCAGTTCATATGCAGCGGAAAGTCCAGCGATGCCGCCGCCGATAACGGCGATTCTCATGATGTCGCGGGAGCGGTGGAAAGCCGAAACAGCCCATTTCGCGCTATGCCACGAAGAGCCGCTGTGAGCAGCACAGAGCTATTCAGCGAGCGCGGGCGCTCAATTTGAAGCCCGATATTCTGCCCAAATTCACGGAAGGCGATGTCGATGTCGTAGAGAATCTCGACATGGTCGCAGAGAAATCCAATGGGAGCGATTATGACCGCTTTGTGCCCTTCTTTCCTTAACTCGGTCAGCGTCTCCTCCACCGTCGGCCCAAGCCATGGACCGCCTGACATGCCCTGGCTCTGAAATGCGAAGCGCCAATCCCGCAAACCGGGAACGCAATCGGCTACGTTTTCAGCAGTGAGCTTCGCCTGCTCCGCATACGGATCGGCAGGCTGATCAGGCCCTGGCTCGACCGTTCTTTGCGGAACGCTGTGCGCCGTGAATACCACCGGAACAGGATCGCCCATCTCACCCGAAAGGCTGTGCCACAGCGGACGCAGCCGCTCGGCAAAAGCCTCGGCCAGCAGCAGATCGTCCGCCCAGCCTTCGACAAAATCAATCCGCAGGCGGTCACCGGCAGCCGCCTCAACCGCGCTCCTGTAAAGGCCAACGCTGGTGCGCGAATTCTGCGGCGCAAGGCAGATCACCACAGCCGACGTAATTCCGTCGGCTATCATCTGCTGCACAGCGTCCTTGATGTAGGGCCGCCAGTTGCGCATGCCCACATACACCGGAACGTCCAACTCGGCCTCAAGCAGCCGCGCCTGCTCCAGCGTCAGCCGCGTCAGCGGACTTCGGCCAATCTCCGAGTAGCGATGGCGTATCTCTGCGATCACAGACTCAGGCATCGGCCGCCCACCGGTCACATTGCTCAGATACTCCGGAATCTCATCCAGACTGTCCGGAGTTCCGTGCGCCAGCAGCAGCACCGCAGCGCGATCACCCACGCGTCACCTCCGTTGACAATTCCCGCACACACCGCACCACATACTGCACGTTCTCTACCGGAGTATCAGGCACAATCCCATGTCCGAGATTAAAGATATGCCCCGGCCGTCCTCCGGCCTGCCGCAATATCCCTTTCACGCGCTCACGAATCAGTTCAGGCTCGGCAAACAGCGTGATCGGATCGAGATTGCCCTGCACCGCACAGGCATAATCGAGAGACTTCCATGCTTCGCCCAGCGGAGTGCGCCAGTCCAGGCCGAGCACGTCCGCGCCGGTCTCGCGCATTGCGGGCAGCAGGCTCGCCGTCTCCACGCCGAAATAAATCACCGGCACGCCAAACGACTGCACTTCGCGTATCAGTGTCCGAGTGACGGGCAGCACAAAGTCGCGATAATCTTCCACGCTGAGAACGCCTGTCCAACTGTCGAAAATCTGGATGACGTCAGCGCTCGCCTCCACCTGCTGCCGCGCATATTCGCTTAACACAGTGACGAGCTTGTCCATCAGCAACCGCCACGCATCCGGCTGCCGGTACATCATGGTTTTGGTGGCAACATAGTTGCGCGAGCTGCCGCCCTCGATCATGTAGCTGGCGAGCGTAAACGGCGCGCCGCAAAAGCCGATGACACCGATGCGGTCTTTGAAGTGCCCGGCCACTTTCTCGATGGCTTCGGCTACATAGCCAAGCTCCGACGCCCTGTCCGTTCGCAGCCTTGCAACGTCTTCGAGCGTTCGCACAGGCTTATGCACCACCGGTCCTTCGCCCGCCTGGAACTCGAAATCAAGGCCCATTGGCTGAAACGGCAGCAGCAGATCGGCAAAGATGATTGCCGCGTCTACGTCCAGCTTTTCCGCTGCGGTAATGGTCACTTCCGCCGCCAGCTCCGGTTTCCGGCAAATTTCCAGTAGCGAATGGTGTCTGCGCACGGCCTGATATTCAGGCATATAACGGCCCGCCTGGCGCAGAAACCATACCGGCGTGCGGTCAACTGGCTTGCGCAGACAGGCGCGCACAAAACGCGCGCCCGACGTAAGGCTGTCGGCCTCAATCTGTGTATTTGAAATGTGTTGTTGCATTGCGGAGATCACTTCTGAGAGTAGCATTGCTCCCACATCTCTGCGAGATGTGGGGCACCCGGCCGGACACGCTGACAAAGCAGTCTTAGGATCAACTCTCATCAATCCCGTCGGGCAATCTTAAGAAGATGCCGAACGGCCAGCTTGCCATAGACCCAGACAAAAGTGAGGAAGACAACCGCTTCACAGGTGCGAAACGCATATTCTTCGATGAGTGAAATTGCTTGAAGGAAGGTGATATGCCCCATTTAATTCCCCCGCAGTTCTTCATTGCGAAAATCAATGGGACTACAAAAAACGTAGATGGTCGGGAAGATGTGTGTCAACATCTGACTGCAGAACGTCAGCTCGCAAAACTGAATGTCTTCGCGTCTCGGAAGTGCTTAAGCAGGATTCTGACGGTGTTTATTGAGCAAATTGGAACCATACTAGTAAGCAAATTTGAACCACACTAGTAACAAATGTTCCTAAAAATGTTCCGAAAATCCGCTGACTAGGTCGGAATGATCCCATGTCTCTGCGAGACATGGGCACCCGGCATCCTGTCACGCACTCTGCTGGATTCTTACAACGAATCGCAGCAAATAGCTGCTTTTACTATTTCCCCATCACATACTTGTCATACCATGCAAAATACCTCTGATAGCGGTCGCGAATAAAGCTGGGCCGTCTGAAGCCGTGAAATTCTCCAGGATACACCACCAGCTCAGTCGGAACATTCAGGCTGCGCAGCGCCTGATACATCTGCTCGCCGCCATTCAGCGGCACGTTGAAGTCTTTGTCGCCGCCCATAAACAGCGTAGGCGTGTGAATGCGATCAGCGTGCAGGAATGGATAGCCGAGCTTGAGGTATGTGTCGAGGTCCTTCCATGGCGGCCCCAGTTCCTGGTCGTATTGAATGATGTACTGGTCCACTCCATAGAAAGCCAGCGGATTGCCCACTCCCGCGCCGGCGATGGCCGCCTTGAAGCGCGTCGTGCTGGCAATGGTGTAGTCGGTAAGGATGCCGCCATAGCTCCAGCCGCCCACTCCGAGACGGTCGGGATCGGCCACGCCTTCCTTCACCGCCTCATCCACGCAAGCCAGCAGGTCAATGACTTCCTTGTCGCCCCAGTCCGAGAAGATGATCTGCTGGTAGGCCGAGCTTCGTCCCGCGCTGCCGCGATAGTTCACATTCAGCACGGCATAGCCGCGCGCGGCAAAGAGCTGCCGCTCGGTCACGAAGGCGTGCGCGTCCTGCCCGTCCGGGCCGCCATGAATTCGTAACAGCATCGGATACTTTTGCCCCGCCTGATAGCCAACCGGTAGCGTCAGCAGCGCATGTACATCGGCGCCGTCCTTGGTTTTGGCCTCAAGATCGCGCGTCTCACCCAGCTTCAACTGCGCCATCAGCGCGTCGTTATGCGTGGTCAGCTTGCGCAGCTTGCCGTCTTCAAATGCGAAGATTTCTCCCGGCGTCTTGTCGGTTGTCCACACAACGGCAGTGTGGCCTGAGGCCTGGTTCTGCGACATGACCGTTCCCGGCGTGTCAATCAGCCGCTTGACTGAACCGTCATTTAGGGAAACCGAAGCCAGATACTCCGAACGGTCATCCGTCACAGCTACGGTTACAGATTGACCGTCAGGCGCGAACACGGGCGCAGAAACGGCGCGGTCCAGCTTCTCCGTCAATATGCGCGGCTCGCCGCCATCAGCGGGAACCACGGCCAGCTTGTTCTGGTTATATTCGAGATACTTCAGCTCGCGACCGTGAAGGTAGGCAATCAGCTTGCTGTCCGGACTCCACGCCAGACGGCCCCCATCCTGCCCCTCGAACGTCGTCAGCTTATTCGGCGCGGAATTTGTTTTCGCATCTACGACAAAGATATCCGTGTTTGTCGTCCTATCCGGATCGGGATCGTGGTTGCTGACGTAGGCAATCTTCGTCCCATCCGGAGACCACACGGCATTTCGCTCTTCGTATTTCGTGTCTGTGGTCAGTTTGTCCAGCTTGTGCGTGTCGATGTCGAACAGATACAGCAGCGTAGGCGTTGTCTCCGAAGAGATATAGCCCTCAACGTCCTGCTTGAAGTGGTAGCGGTCGATGACAATCGGCTTGGGCTTTTCCTTCTCTTTGTCCTTGTCTTTTTCCTTGTCCTTGGCTTCTGCTTCTTTGTCCTCTGAAATCCCCAGCAGCAGCTTCTTTCCGTCCGGCGACCACTCATAGTAGGACAAGTGGTTCTTCGTGTCGGTAAGCTGCCGCGCCTCGCCGCCCCGCCGGTCTAGCAGCCACACCTGCGAACCCTTCGCCTTGCCCGGCCGGCCGGAGGTGAACGACAGATACTTCCCATCCGGGCTCCAGCGGGGCGAGTTGGCGGAATCTTCGTTCGAGTAGGTCAACCGAATGTCTTCCGAACCGTCCCACTTCACCATCCAGATGTCCGTCAGCCGCTTGTCTGCCGTCGTATCGATGGTGCTGACGGTGTACGCGACCCAGTTGCCATCTGGCGATACCTCGGGACTGCCCACATCCTGCAGGCGAAAAAGATCGTCGAGCGTCATGGCGTGGGGAGTGGGTGTGGAAGAGGTCGATGCTGTTTGGGCGAAAAGAGGAACAGAAAGACTGAGAGCAATCAGGCAGATGGAAAATCTCATGCAGGCAACACTAAATGCGCGTGCGCGGCAAGACAATAAAATTGTGCTCGATTCAGCGTTGAGCAACGGTTTGTGCGCTAGTCAAGGGATACGGCGACAACCCCGCAGGCTGTAAATCCGGCTGCACCAGCCATACCTTGCGATCTTTGTAATAGCGGAGAAGTTCCTGATTGTCTGCTTCGCTCATCTCGCGCGCCCAGATCACTTTGGAGTTGCCGATGTCCGGAGCGTTATAGACCCAGTCGTCGAAAGTGCTGTGGTCGGCGGAGTATCGCACAATGGCAAGCTGCTTTCCTGGAAGCCGTTCCAGTTCAGACTCAACCTGCGCACGCGGCATTCCAAGATGACCAGGACCATGCCATGTTGAGGCCCACGCTGCGCTGGGCCAGCCCGAAAGCTGAAAGTGCAGCGGAACTGCAAACAGCCGCAAAACTCCGAGCACCACGCACGCCGTCATGAGCAGACGCACCATTGCCATTCCAACCGGCTGGCCGCCCGGCTTCCACACGCGCAAGTGGCGCATGGCCTGCAAACCGATAGCGTAAAACGCTGCAGTGAACGGTGCAATGTAGTGCGGGATAAGGAACGTTTCTATCGACATGCCCACGATGAGCAGCGGCATGCACCAGAGCAGGAAGTGCACGCGGCGGTCGGCGAGGACCCGACGTAACATGATCAGCGGCGGCAGCAACACAATTCCGGAATAAAAGACCATGCCCCTAGCGCACTTGAGCACGTTTTGCGGTAAAAAACCTGTCCAGGAATGGATTTTGTTGAAAGTGTTCAACTCCACGCCGACATAGAACTCGCGCATGACAGCGTGCCTATAGACCGGCTCCGGCCGTGGCGCTTGCCACACGTAATACGGCGTCACCGCGTAAGTGGCGCGATTGACCTTATACGGCGGGGTTAGCGGATTTCCGAAAACGCGATAGTTGTAGTACCCCATCCACGCAATCCCGGCCACAAGCAGCAACAAAGGAGCAGCAGTTGCTCGAAGGAGCACGCGCGTAGCAGGCCGGTTCTTGCCCTTCAGAATCCATCTCGCTAAGACGATCAACACCGGTACGCAAAGCAAAATGCCTTCATAAGGACGGCTCGTCGCCAGCACAACCATGCCGATCGCCATCAGCAATCCATAACGAAGCCGCGGCGCCTTCATGAATCGCGGCAAGGCCCCGAGCACCAATGCCCCACCCAGCGCAGCGACGGAACCGCCGCCGGAATAGGTATCGATCCAGTAACTGAAAAGGCCAATCCGAAGGACGGCGATCAGGCCACCGAGCAGCGCCCACGTTGGTGGGAGCCACGCCTGCAGCATCCAGCAGATCGCGGCGCACATCAGCGCAGTCACCAATAGAATGCCGACCCACTGATGTCCAAAGAGCACTTTGCCCGCAGCCAGAACCACCCCCTGCGCGGGAAAGTACATGGACATGTATGTCGGCTTCATCGTGATCTGGAAGCTCTCAAAGTGCTGCCACATCACAGGCGTGGGATTGGTCAATCTTCCGGACGCAAAGGTGTCCCCGGCGAGAAGAAAACTGAAATCGTCCTGAATGAATGGCAGTGGAATTGGGCAGAGTGGAAGAATGGCCAGCCGCAGAAGGAGCGCGGTCAGGCCGACGGTCATGACGGCCAGATGCTGTCTGCGCGCCAGCCGTGCAAATGCCTCTTCAATGCGGGTAAAAACTCCGACACCCAGCCTTGGCAAGCCGAACGCAATAGCTATGGCGATAACAGTGAGTCCGCCTTCGACTAACATCAGCGAGGCGTCATGGCGTGGAGAAGTAGGAGTCATACCAGATCATTTCTCCGTGCACAGTGTTTTGCCTGCCGAGGCAACATTCTGCACAACATTAATGTAGGGCGATATTTTTACAGGTTTGGTGTCGGGCTCCACGAGCCAAACCATCCGATCTTTGTAATAGCGGATAAGTTCAAGGTCTCCAGTGGAATCGTTCTCGCGCGCCCAGATAACCTTTGCGTTATCTATGTCAGCAGCGTTGTAGACCCATTCCTCAAAAACGCTGTGGCCCGGCGCATAACGAACGATAGCGAGTTGCTTCCCAGGCATCTGTTCGAGCACTTTTTCCACATTTGCGCGACGAACACCAAGATCGCGCGATCCAAACCAGTACGTTGTAGGTGAATCGGCCAACGGGATATGGAGCGGCTCGGCCAATAAACGAAGCCCGGCCAGGACGATGCATAGTGTGAATGTGAGCCGCACAAGCGCAGCACCAAATGGCTTCCCATCAGGCCTCCAGACCCGTAAATGGCGCATTGCCTGGAGCCCAAGCGCGTAAATGCAGCACGCAAAAGGTGCTACATAATGTGGGAAAAGCCAGGTTTCTATCAGTAGCCCACCTGCCATCAGAAGCACACAAATCAGTAGAAAACGTACACGACGATCAGCAGCTACGCGTCGTAGCATAATCAGCGGTGGCAGTAGTATTATGCCGGAAAAGAAAGCCAGGCCCTGTAGCAATTTCGCGGGGATTTCGATTAAGAAACCATGGATCGTCTTTAGCTTTCGAAAATAGCTGAATTCCATATCCACATAAAACCGGCGCATAACTGCATATCGATATACCGGTTCAGGGCGGGGCGACTGCCAGATGAAATGTTGGGCAACTGCATATGTGGCGCGATCGGCATTGTAGGCAGGCGTGAAGGGGCTTCCAAACGCACGATAGTTGTAATACCCCATCCATCCACCTGCAGCCACAATCAGGGCAAGCGGAAACACTGCGCGGCGAAAGACCAAACGTATTGTTGGCCTGTTCTTACCCCAAAAGATCCACCGCACCAAAACAACGGCTACCGCAAGACAAAGGAGAAGGCCTTCGTAAGGGCGACTATACGCAAGCAGAATTGCACCGATTGCCAACATAATGCCGTGACGATGCTCTACCCTCTTCATAAACCGGGGTAACGCTCCCAGCACTAAAGCTCCACCTAATGCTGCAATTGAACCGCCGCCTGTGTAAGTGTTGATCCAGTAACTGAAAAGACCCAGACGTAAAACCGCGATCATTCCACCGGCGAGCGCCCATGTTGCAGGAAGCCATGCCTGCAGCATCCAGCAGATGGCAGCGCACATTAACGCTGTCACGAATAATTGCCCATACCATGGATGCCCGAACAACACCTTTCCCGCCGCCAGAACTAACCCCTGCGCCGGAAAATACATTGACATATACGTCGGCTTCATCGTGATGTGGATGCTCTCAAAATACTTCCACATCACCGGAGTGGGATTGGTCAGTATTCCGGAGCTAAACGTATCAGTCGCTAAGAGAAAACTGAAATCATCATCCAGACATGGATGGGGTATAGGGCAAAACGGAAGCATTGCCAGCCGCAACAGAAGGGCCGTAGCACCAACCGTCAGAACAGCAAGGCGTGGCTTGCGCGCCAGCTTTCCAAAAGCACATTCGAAGCACTTGAAGAAGGTGTTCCCAAATCTGGGCCAGCAGAACGCGACCGCGATGGCAATCACGGTAAAGGCGCCTTCAATCATCATCAGCGAAGCGCGCTGCTCTGGAGCCGAAACCGACATCATGATGAGGACTCGTCTACAGCTATCTTCGCGTTCTCACTGCGCGACTGTGGGCGCTGACTGGCCCAGGGTATCGAGGCTATGCAAAGGCTCTGAGTAGTATTTCAGTGTCACTTTTCTTCCCGTCGTGTCAAAGAGTGGCGATTTCACAACCCCTGCTTTGTGCGCCACATAACGGGCCGTCGTCCGTAATACCCCAAATCCGTATTTCATACTTCTTTTAAAGTTGATCGATGAAGCTTCCTCAAAGTATTTAGTCGGGCACGATATCTCGCCAATTCGGAAGCCGAACATGGCAGCCTGAGCAATCATCTGGTTATCAAAGACAAAATCATCAGAATTTTCGAGTAACGGAAGCGTCTGTAACAGCTTGCGTGAAAATGCCCGGTAGCCGGTGTGATATTCCGACAGTTTTATTCCTAGAAATAAGTTCTGAAATGCCGTCAGACACCGGTTGAAAACGTACTTATAAATTGGCATCCCGCCGCGGATTGCGCCGCCACCGAGGATGCGCGAGGCCAACACCATGTCATACACGCCGCTACTGACCATGCCTGCCATCGCTGATACCAGCTTCGGCTCATA
>Ga0126371_10005113_pt1 | contig 11625 bp, 9 predicted proteins | sample PanSoiMetaPlot_4_FD_110145 | JGI IMG/M metagenome (GOLD analysis project Ga0126371, IMG submission 110145) | Tropical forest soil microbial communities from Panama - MetaG Plot_4 | ecosystem: Environmental > Terrestrial > Soil > Tropical forest > Bulk soil | place: Panama | collected 2016-02-17
GCGCAGCTCGGCGACCTCCGCCTCAAGGTCGTCGACCTCCCAGGCCGCGAGCTGATGCTCGGCGGTACCGGCGTCAGGAGAAGAGAACAACAGGAACAGGGGGTCCTGGCCGTTCCGGTAGAGGAGCGCGGCAGCTTCTTCCAGGTCGGTAGTCAATCCGAGCTTTTCCGCATACCAGGCACGCGCTCGCGCCAGGTCGCTGGTGGGAATGGTCGGATGCGGTCGCCGGCCGTCCAGCATGACTGCCTCCAGTGATCACCGGGCATCCGGGCACGTGCGGTCGGCACATGGTCCCAGGGGCGCTGCAATGGCGGACCCGCCTATCGATCCTCGGCGCGTTGGTCGAGATAGGTGTGCAGCAGCGCCATTGCGATCGCGCCTTCTCCCACAGCCGAAGCGACACGTTTGATGGAGCCGCGCCGAACGTCGCCGACGACGAACACCCCGGGCTGGCTTGACTCGAGCGGCAGCGGGTCGCGTGCCAGCGGCCACGACGCCGTCTGGCCGTCGTGGTGAAGATCAGCGCCGGTCATGAGGTAGCCGCCCTCGTCGCGGCGCAGCCAGCCCTCGACGCCCGCCGTCAGCGGCTCTCCACCGATCAGCACATACATCGCGTCGGCTCTCAGCTGGTGTTGGTGGCCATCGCGGTCGGCGATGGTGACGGTCTCAAGCCGCTGCTGGCCGCTGGCCGCGATGACTCGGCTGCTCGTGAGCACGGTGATCTGCGGGTGCGCGGCAATGCGATCGACGAGATAGCGCGACATGCCCGCCTGCAGCGAGTGGGCACGGACAATCATCGTTACGGAACGGGCGTAGGCCGCGAGCTGCAGCGCCGCCTGGCCAGCGGAGTTAGCGCCACCGACGAGCACTACATCCTCGTCGAGCTGGCCCGGGGCCTGCACCGGGGCCGAACCGTAAGAGATGCCGCGGCCGACTAGCTGCTCGATACCAGGCGCGTGGAGCAGGCGGTAAGCGACCCCGGTGGCTATCACTCCGCTGCGTCCGCGTACCTGCCCGCCGCCGCTGAGAGACAGCTGGATGCTACCGTCGGGGTTCGGCTCGGCGTGATCGATGTCCACGCCCACGAGGATCTCCGCGCCGAACCGCAGCGCCTGCTCATGGGTACCGGCGGCCAGCTCGGCGCCGCTGATTCCCTGCGGGAAGCCAGGATAGTTCTCGATCCGCGTGCTGGTGCCTGCCTGGCCGCCGGGCGCGACGCGTTCGACAACGAGCGTACGCAGCCCTTCGGAGGCGGCGTAGACGGCAGCCGTGAGCCCTGCGGGGCCAGCGCCGATAATGATGACGTCATAGAGCTCGTGCTCGGGCAGCGTGTGCAGCCCGGCGCGCTGCGCCAGCTGGCTGCGCCACTGCGTGCTCGTCAGATACGCCTCGGCGTGCTGGGGCTCGTGCACGGTGGGCGCCGCCGCCCCGCGGATTGCTGGCCGGTCGCGCGCAGGGACGGGGTCAACGAACTCTTCTGGCGCAGCCAGCTGAGAGCCGTCGGCGAACACGGCGAGGGGCCGGTCAACACCGAGGCGGGCGTGTTTGGCCAGCAGCCGACCAACGGGATCCGTGTTGGTATCGATCCAGCGGTGTGCCACGCCGTTGCCAGCCAGGAGAGCGCGCGCGGCCAGCATCGCCGGCGCCGAGCCCGAGCCGATCATCGATACGATCGGATCGCCGTCATTCACCGTACTTCGCCCAGTCAGGGACGTTGACGGGCGTCGGGGGTCGAGCCCGGCTCCAGCGAGCGCTTCAACGCCTCGACGGTTCGGGCACGCTCGCTTCTTGCCAGCATCGCAGCAAGCGGCTTCATCAACCGCATCACTCCGAAGAGCTCACCCTCGGCGACGTGGTGGACGTTCGTCGTGTCCCGGTCCGCCTCGAGGACGTACCTCGGTCTCGCCTCCATCAGGATGGAGCCGAACCAGCGGAGGGTCTCGCGGAAGCCGATCCGCGCCGGTCGGTCGTAGTCGGTCACTTCACCGTGGAACGTCCCCATCCTGGTGGCGTCGAAGTATGCCGTTCCCAGGCCGAGAGGGCCGTCGGAGGTCTGCCCTGAACGGCGGAACAAGCCCGTGCGGCGCATCCAGGTCCGGTAACCATCCATGTCGGTCAATCGTGCGAACACGTCGCTGATGTCTCGGTCGATCCTCGTGCGCGTCTCGTACAGAACGGTGGTACTGGCTCTCTTCGTCATCTGCTCACCCCCGTCCTCCTTAACTGCCTGGCCCTCACGCCCAGCCGGCGGCGCCCTCGTAGTACTCATCATCGCAGTCGGGCCGCTGACCTCAGCGTGCACCTTGCTGCACCTCGGGTCGCAGAGCGCTGAGATCGGCAGCCGCAGGCAGCGCCTCCCCGGATATGTCCTGCGCCCGCTTCCCCGTTCGTCCTTTGGTTGCAAGAGCCGATCCACCCAGCTGAGTTCACAAGGAGGCACCACAATGACCGACGAAACCATCAGCGCAACCACGATCATTAACGCCCCTGCCGAGGCGATCTTCGCCGTGCTCGCCGACCCCGCCAAGCACGCCGCGATCGACGGCACCGGGTGGGTCCGCGAGCCCCTCGACGGCCAGCACCTGACCGAGGCGGGTCAGGTGTTCCGGATGGCCATGTACAACGACAACCGCCCGGGTGGGCACTACCGGATGGCGAACCGGGTGCAGGTGTTCGACCCGCCACGCGCCATCTCCTGGGAGCCAGGCATGTATACCGGCGATGGCAGCTTGCAGATCGTCGGCCATATCTGGCGTTACGACCTGGCCGCCACTGGACCATCCGGGACCGAGGTCACCCTCTCCTATGACTGGTCGGCGGTCCCCGACTCCCTCCGCCAGCGGCTCCCATTCCCATTCCCCCCGTTTGCCGCAGATCATCTGAGCAACTCCGTGGCTCACCTCGCCGAGCTGGTCGACAGTTCCGCGACGAAGGCCTCGTGACAGATAGTCAGTTCGCTTCGGTGACTGTTACGTCGCCGCCAGCGCTGTGCACAGTTATCTTGTTGGCGGCTCCGGGGTCGCTCGTCGGAAAGATCGCGTTACCACCGTCGGAGGTCACGTTGAAGTCATAGTCGCCAGGCGGCAGGACGAGGCTGACGTTCCCGCCCCATGAGCTGATCGAAAGGCTTCCTGGCTGCTGCATGAACGTCATAGAGACATCACCGCCGACGCTCGTGACGGTCGCCGCTGGCGCGATCACGGCGCCTGCGCTGACGTTGCCGCCGTCGGAGGTCAGCTGGAGCGTCCTGGTGACGTCCATTGCGTCCGCGCTGACGTCGCCACCGCTCGACGACAGCGACACCAGCCCGCCGGTCAGATGGCCGGCGGAAACGTTTCCGCCGTCCGAGCGCACCGTGAGGTTACGGTCACTGGCGTAATTCCCGAGCGACACGTCGCCGCCGACACTCGACAGCGACACTGCTGTGTTCTGCGGGACCTCGAGGGTCCCGTCGAGCGAGCAGTTACTGACGTAGCCGCAGCTGAGGCTAACGGTTCCGCTGCTTTCCGTGAGAGTAGGGCGGAACAGGCCGTAATGCACGATCCCCTTCAGCTCGGCACGGCGCACGGCGGCCTGGCGCAGCATGATGTCGCCTTCGATGCGAGCGGTGACTCTGCCGTGGCTGACCGGGAAGCTGTGGCTCACGGGGAAGCTCGCCCGGGCCACCGAGGAGAGCAGACTGAAGCTGGTGAGGACGATAAGCGCGGCGGCCACCGGCACCCCGATGGCGAGCGCCGTAATGCGGCCGGAAGTCATGGGTGGGCCGCCTGACCGGGTCAGCAGATAGCTCATGTTCCTTACCCCGTTCCCAGGTAGCGCAGTACCGCGAGCACACGGCGATTGCCGCGATCGTCCCCTGGCGCCAGGCCAAGTTTGGTGAAGATGTTGTTGATGTGCTTTTCCACCGCACCGCCGCCCACGACAAGAGATTCGGCGATGGCGGCGTTGGACCGGCCCTCGGCCATCAGCGCGAGCACCTCGCGCTCCCGCGGCGTTAGCTCACCGAGCGGGTGCCGGCTGCGGGCGAGCAGCTGAGCCACGACCTCCGGGTCGAGAGCGCTGCCGCCCTCGGCCACCCGACGCAGGGCGTCGAGAAACTCGGCGACGTCGGCGACCCGGTCCTTCAGCAGATAGCCCACGCCGTGCGGCCGGCCAGAGATCAGCTCGGTGGCGTACCGCTCTTCCACCCACTGGGACAGCACCAGCACCCCTGTCGCGGGCCACCGGTCGCGAACCACAATCGCCGCCCGCAAGCCCTCGTCTCTGAATGTGGGCGGCATCCGGACATCGACCACCACCGCGTCCGGGCGCTGATCGTCCACCGCCCGCAGGAATGACTCGGCGTCTCCTACCGCGGCGACCACGCAGTCGCCGGCCTCGGTGAGCAGCCGGGTCAGGCCCTCGCGCAGCAGGACGGCATCCTCCGCGATGACTACCCGCATGGCAGCTCCGCAGCGATGATCGTCGGGCCGCCTGATGGGGACTCGATCGACAGCCGGCCGTCGACCCCTGACACCCGGTCGGCCATGCCGCGCAGTCCCGCCCCGGCCTGGTTGGCGCCGCCGATGCCGTCATCGCTGATCATGACCGTGAGCGTGCCCGGGTATCCGCGCCCCTCGACGACCACCTTGACATGGCTGGCCCGGGAGTGTTTCGCGACGTTCGTGAGCGCCTCTGCCACCACGAAGTAGGCGACCGCCTCCACCGCGGACTTGGGCCGTACCTGCACTTCAACCTGGATGTCGACCGGCACCGGGCACAGCGCGATGAGGCCGGACAGCGCGGCGTCCAGGCCCTGATCTGTCAGCACCGGCGGGTGCACGCCGCGAACCAGATTGCGCAGCTCGGTCAGCGCTTCCTTCGCTTGCGCGTGGGCCTGATCGACGAGCTGGTGGGCGAGTTCAGGGTCGTCGGCGAACCTAGCCTTGGCCCGGCCGAGCTCCATGGCTAGCGCGACCAGTCGCTGCTGGGCGCCGTCGTGCAGGTCGCGCTCGATCCGGCGGCGTTCCGCCTCGGCGGCGTCGACGACGCGCTCACGACTGATCTCGAGCTCGCTGACCCGGGCGGCGAGGTCGGTAGGCGGGCCGAGCATGAGCCGGGTCAGGCCAGCGTCCGCGGCGGCCAGCACGCGAGTCAGCTGAGCCGCCACCATCAGCAGCACGAAACCGCCGACGCCGGACAGCACCATCGCCTCGGCGCCCCGCACCACCATTCCGCCGAGCTGGACGCCGCCACTCGGCAGGTACTGGTTGTAGAACGGGAGGGTCAGCATGACCAGCGCCACGCTCCACGCGGCGAGGCTGATCGCCGCCATGAACGCGCTGACCGGGAACCGGAGCAGCGCGTAACCAACCTCGGACCAGGCGGCGCGGTCCCTCAGCATCCGTAGCCGCGGCACGATCCCCAGCCGGTACCCGGCCCTTTCGATGGCCGGCCAGGCCGGGATCTGAGTCCCCAGTAGGAACCCGAACCTGACCCGCTCCGCCCGCGCGAAGGCGTCGGCGAATCGCAGCGTCACGCCAAGCACCGGCAGGCCGATCAGGGCGAACGGGAGCAGGAGGACGCCCCAGCAGATCCCGGTGAGCACAACGAGCAGTACCACGGTGCCCAGGACGAGACCTGCCAGGTGGTGAATCATGGCGAGCCAGGTGCGCGGCGACACCAGATCACCTATGAGGAACATGGCACCGACGGTACTGGCACGGGTAGCCGATGGCCCATAACCTGCACCCCCGGACACGCGGTGAGGCTAACCCCACCGCGAGTCCGCCAGGCTGCACCATGGCTGGAGCCGGCGCCCCGCCCCGAGGCTTGGCGCATGACTTCTACACGTGAGCCCGCAGTGCAGAGAATCGCCGGCTGGTCCGCGCGGCACAAAAAGACAGCAGTGTTCGGCTGGCTGGTCCTCGTCGTCGCCGCGGTGGCGATTGGGCAGTGGCTGGGCACTTCCCATCTGAATAGCTATGATCCCGGCCAGGCCGGGCGGGCCGAACGGGTCCTCGACCGGCCCGTCGTCCAGCAGCCGGCCAGCGAAAGTGTGCTGATCCAGGGTCAGCCGGGTCACACTTTCGGGAACGACCCCCGGATCCGGCAGGCCGTCCGCAAGGTCGTCGCCACGCTCCACGCCGTGCCGCGGTCCGCGGCCGACATCCAGTCGCCGTTCACCAGCCCAGGGCTGGTCAGCGGGCGGTCAGCACTCGTCACGTTCAACGTCGCCGGGAGCCCGAGTAACGACGACCAGGCGGTCGTACCGGCGATGAACGCCATCGCAGCGCTGCACATGCCGGGGGTGACCATCGGCGAGGCCGGCGGGGCCACCGTCGACCGGGCCATCGGCAACAGCACCGGCCAGGACTTCCGCCGGGCCGAGCTGACATCGGTACCGATCTCGCTGGTGCTGCTGCTGATCGTGTTTGGTGCCCTGATCGCGGCGGGCATCCCGCTGCTGCTGGCCGGCACCGCGGTGATCTCGGCGATCTCGCTGCTGGCTATCCCTAGCCGGTGGCTACCGATAGACAGCACGACCTCATCGGTCGTGCTGCTGGTCGGCATGGCGGTCGGCATCGACTACTCCCTGTTCTACCTGCGCCGGGTTCGTGAGGAACGTACCGCCGGGCGCAGCACGAGGGATGCGCTGCACATCGCGGCCGGCACCTCGGGACGGGCGATCGCGGTGTCCGGGCTAACCGTGATGATCTCGCTGGCCGGGCTGTTCCTGACCGGAACCGACGTGTTCTCAGGCGTTGCGGTCGGCACGATCATCGTGGTCGGCGTCGCGGTGCTCGGCTCGCTGACATTCCTGCCTGCCCTGCTGTCCATGCTGGGCACATGGACGGACCGCCTCCGCGTGCCGTTCCTCGGCAGGCGGCGGACCGTCGCGCGCGAATCGAGATTCTGGGGCGGACTGGCCCGGTCGGTGGTGAGGCGCCCGCTGATCTGGGGAGGCACGGCCGCGATCGGGCTGCTCGCGCTCGCCACTCCGGTCCTGTCCCTGCACCTAGAGGACCCTGGCATCCATGACCTGCCGTCGAACGTGCCGGTCGTGCGCACCCTGGCGAGCATCTATCAGGCCTTCCCCGGCGGTCCCCAACCGGCCGAGGTGGTAGTGACCGGCAGGGACATCGGCGGTCCCCGGGTTGCCAGCGCGATACACGCCATGGACCGGTTCACCAGCGCGAGCGGGGCGATCCGGCAGCCAATCACCACGCAGGTGTTCGGCCACGACGAGGTGCTCGTGGTGAACGTGCCACTGGCCGGTGACGGCACAGACGCCGCTTCGGACAACGCACTCGGCGTCCTACGCACGAAGGTGCTGCCGGCCACACTCGGCAAGGTGCAGGGGATCGACTACGCGGTTGCCGGGCTGACCGCAGGCAACCATGATTTCGACACGCAGCTCACCAGCAGCATCCCGCTGGTCTTCGCATTCGTGCTCGGATTCGCGTTCCTACTGCTGATGACCACCTTCCGGTCGGTCCTCATTCCGGCGCTGTCGATTGGCCTGAACCTGCTCTCGGTGGGCGCCGCCTACGGCCTGATGGTCCTGGTCTTCCAGGATGGCCGCCTGCAGGGTCCGCTGGGGTTCACCGCGTACGGCGGGATCACGCCCTGGCTGCCCCTGTTCATGTTCGTTCTCCTATTCGGCCTGAGCATGGACTACCACGTGTTCATCCTCAGCCGGATCAGGGAGCTGCGGCTGCGCGGGCTGCCTATGCGGGATGCAATAACCAGCGGGATCAGCCGCAGTGCCGGGGTCGTGACCAGCGCGGCCGCGATCATGGTGGCGGTGTTCTCGATCTTCGCGACGCTGTCCATCTTCGAGTTCAAGGTGTTCGGCATCGCGATGTCGGCGGCGATCTTGATCGACGCCACGATCGTCCGCGGTGTGCTGCTGCCGGCCGGGTTGGCGCTCATCGGCGGCCGGACCTGGTCGGTGCGCGGCGGTCAGCGCGCCGTGCCAGATCGCCAGCCTGGCCCCGATTACGCCGGGGTGTGACGATCCAACGGCGTGCGGCGGGGATGTGGACCCGCCGCACGCCGGCACAGACCAAGCGATCGGAACGTCTACAGGCGCTCCGGCGTGTCACCTCTAGTGTCAGGCTCGCGACAGGCATTTCGCAGGAAGGGAGTTCGGTCATGGCTGTCACCGGCGGCACCGCAGGAAGCGAAACCGATCAACTGGCGTGCTATTGCTGCGGCGTGTTGCTCCCGGCCGCTGACCTGACTCGGTTCGAGCAGCACCCGCAGCATGGAGTGTGCGCCGTCTGCGCATTGTGGCTGCACAGCCGCAGCCGCCCCAGCCCTGAGAAAGAGAGCCCGCCGGTTTGGCGGCGAGTGACCCAGCGGCGCCGGCGCCGAGGTCAAAGGTCGGGAAGTGGCTGGCCCGTCGCTGGTGACTCGAGGCCGCCGGCGACCTCCAGGATGGTGCCAGTGAGGTAGGCCCCGGCGGCGGAGGCCAGATAGACCACCGCGGCCGCGACGTCCTGCACGGTCCCCAGCCGGCGCAGCGGAGTCATGGCCTCGATCTGCGCGCGCAGTTCAGGGTCGTCGGCGATGACCCGGGTGGCATCGGTTTCGATGATGCCCGCGGCGATGGCGTTCACCCGGATCCGGGGCGCCAGGTCCTGCGCGGCGAGCCTGGTGTAGTGGATGAGCGCTCCTTTGGCCGTGCCGTACGAGAGCAGGCCCCGTCCGGCCGCGACTCCAGCGACGCTGGACATGGTGATCGCCGCGCCCCCGCCGCCCTCCAGCATCACCGGCACGGCTGATCGCAGTAGCGCATGCGCGGTGGAGACGTTGAAGTGGACGGCTTGCTCAATGTCGTCCGCCGACGTCTGAAGGAACGGGCGGGGCACCGCACCGCCGACGTTGCTGACGATGATGTCCAGCCGCCCGAGCCCATCGCGCGCCTCGGCCACCAGGCGCGGCGCCTGATCCAGGTCGGCTAGGTCAGCCGCCACCACCCTGGCGCGCCGGCCAACCGCTTCGATCGCCTCCGCAGTCGCCTGAAGCTGCCCCGCCGTGCGCGCGGCCACCACGACGTCAGCGCCGGCCTCAGCCAGCGCGATCGCCGACGCCGCGCCAATCCCACGCCCAGCGCCTGTGACGATCGCGACTCGACCATCCACCCGAAACTGATCCCCCAACACCAGCCGATCGCCTCCACTACGCGGAACGGACGCAAAGGCGCCCTTCACCTTGGTCACGCAACGAACATTGAACCGCCAAGCAGGCCGGCGCGGGCTGCAACGACGCGGGCTTCGGCACTCTGATGACCGGTAAATCAGCGATTGGAGGAATCGCCCTCAGTGCGCACCCTGACCCCCGAGCGGTCCCAAAGGGGTCCCCACGTGTGAGCCGATGATCAGCAGCCTGTGCAGCGATGAGCCAGCAGCCAGGCCTAGATCCAAACGACCGGCACTACGATCGCATCCTCGAAGAGAAAATCAAGCGGCTCGACCCGCGCGAGTTTGATCGGCTCATGCGCGACTCGGGAGACGACGAACAGTAGTTGCCGGAGTCTCCGGTGCTTCGGAGGACCCGATGTGACACGCTCTCCCAGTGTCTTCCGACGTTTCTTCCAGGGCTCCGAATTCAGCCTCGTGGTCGCCAGCTTTCATGCGACTGGGCATCCCCCCGCCCAGGCCGACAGGCAGAGGTGTCCGGCCGACGGTAAGGGTGGAGGACCGAAATGACTGACCCGATCTCTGCTGCCGAGCATGCCGACCGTCGTGCACGTCTGAGCGAACACGTACGGACGCTCGGCGCCACGGGTTACATGGTCTGTGACCCGACCTACATCACCTACTTCACCGGATTCCGGTTCCTGTCGACCGAGCGTCCGACCGTGTATCTCCAGAACGCGGAAGGCGACGACGTAATCTTCGTCGCCGAGTTCGAGCTCGAACGCACACGGGCCGAAGCGGACTTCGAGCGCATCGAGACCTACCCGGAGTACCCCGGCCTCGAGCACCCGATGCGCATTCTGGCCCGCGTCGCCGCCGACCTCGGCCTGCGTGGGACGATCGCGGCCGACCACGACGGCTATCCCGGGATCCTCGGTTACATCGGCCCGCCGCTCAGTGAAGTGACCGGCGCCGAGATTATCGGCATCGCCGCGCAGATCGAGACGATGCTCGCGCGTAAGAGCCCCGCCGAGGTGGACCTGCTGCGGGAGAGCGGCCGTTGGTGCTCGCACGCGCACCGGCTTCTGCAGGAATACAGCGTGCCCGGCAGCACGGAGGCTGAGGCCAGCCTGCGCGCACAGAGCGAGGCGACGCTGACGATGCTCGCGGCACGCGGATCGGGTGGACTTCTGGGGTCAGGAGACGGAGTCAAAGCAGGTTACCGGGGCCAGATCGGCCATCGCAGCGCCTGGGCTCACGCCGTCGCGCACAACATCAGATTCGAACCCGGCCAGGTGCTCGTGAGCGAGACAGGCGCGCCCGTCTGGGGCTACCACGCAGAGCTGGAACGCACGATGGTGATCGGTGAGCCAACCGACCGGATGCGCTGGCTCTTCGACCACATGCTCGCAGCGCGCAAGGCGGCGTTCGACGCGATCGTTCCGGGTGCCACTAGCGCCGCCGTCGACCGTGCGGTGAACGTGTACTTCGACACGCACGGCCTCACAAGCTACTGGCGCCAGCACGTGGGACACGGCACGGGCCTTCGAGTGCACGAGACACCGTTCATCGACGTGGGAAACCCTGCGCCTTTGCAGCCCGGCATGGTGTTCACCGTCGAGCCAGGTCTCTACGACTCCGAGGTCGGCGGATTCCGGCATTCCGATACGGTCGCTGTGACCGAAGACGGATACGAGCTCCTCACCGACTACCCGGACGACCTCGAGAGCCTCGTCATCCCGGCAAGCGGATAGCTCTTCGCCCAAACTCATGATCGGCAGAGTGCTGTGGGTGCCGACAATGCGGTGGGTAGCGAGAAGTTCGTAAGCTCTGGTCGTGCGAAGGCAGACCGAAGATCGTTGATCATGCCTCTGACCTGAGTCGGGACGGCGGGATTTGAACCCGCGACCCCTTGACCCCAGTCAGCATCTGGCCGTCGCCCAGCGTAGCTCGGTGCGGTTCGGCATCACGCTGACCTGCGTGAGCTGTCGCTCGTCGTCAGGGAAGATCGCTCGCTGCCTGGCGACATTGGCCTCCCCGTTCGGCTCCCTGAAACGTCAGGTGAATAAGGTCCAGCCCCGAAGTCCCGGCTCTTAGCTCGCGCACGCCGGGCGCCCGTTACTCGCGGCCGGCCCCCGGGGCGTTGCTGGCCTGCGCTGGCGGGGCCTGTGGGCGCCTTGGCTCCCGTGGCATTTGGCGCGGTCGGCTCACCGTGCGGGCGGCTGGATGGCGCTGAGCTGCTGCCAGTGAGCTGCGATCCTTGCCAGCAGGTCAACCAGGTAACGGCGCTCTGTCTCGTCGAGCGGGGTGAGGAGGGTCTCGGCTGCGCCGTTGAGTGCAGCTGCCGCACGGCGCTGCGCATCGTGGCCGCCAGGTGTCAGGTGGATGAGGAACGCGCGGCGGTCCTGTGTGCTGCGCACCCGTTCGACCAGCGCCTGCTGTTCGAGGTCGTCGAGCAGGTAGACCATTGCGGTGCGGTCGATAGCCATCGTGGTGGCCA